>ERZ791934.815-NODE-815-length-37619-cov-11.146177_pt1 | contig 37619 bp, 32 predicted proteins | sample MGYA00510125_ERZ791934 | MGnify/ENA primary metagenome ERZ791934 (study PRJEB30046, sample SAMN00993240) | human gut metagenome | study: EMG produced TPA metagenomics assembly of the A metagenome-wide association study of gut microbiota in type 2...
TCGCGAAGGCGGCCGTACTGTTGGCGCCGGCGTTGTTGCTGCTATCAACGAATAAGTAAGAGAGCGATAACTTGGTTTTCTGCTAAGACCGGTCCGACATAGACCGGTCTTAGCATATTTTTGAAAGTTTGTTGACATAGAGTGTTAACTGTGGTACTCTATATTAGTGAAATTTTGTGATTGGTAATCTATGAGTAAGAGAGGTGTTAAATATGCGCAGTTTAGTTACCATGGCTTGCACTGAGTGCAAACAACGCAACTATCAAACCAACAAAAACAAAAAGAACGATCCTGATCGTATCGAACTGAATAAATATTGCAAGTTCTGCAAAAAACACACTTTACATAAAGAAACTAAATAATTTTTGTTAACGTGTGATTTAGTATCAGGTATTCAAGCAAGGATGTGAAAAAATGGCCGTTCCGGAAACTACGGGTGTGAAGAACGCAGGCGGTATTACACGCTTTATGCGTGAAACTAAAGTAGAACTGAAAAAAGTAACCTGGCCTACCAAACAAGAGCTTATTGCTAATACTGCAGTGGTTTTGATTGCGGTTGTTATTTGTGCAGCATTGATTTGGGTCATTGATTCCTTCTTCAATGTTGTTTTTCGCTTGATTTTGCAATAAGGCTGCGTAAGGAGGAAAGGGAAGCTTCCCTATCATTAATATGGAATCAGAAAAACGTTGGTATGTAATCCACACTTATTCCGGTTATGAGAATAAGGTAAGCGCAAATCTGGAACGTAAAGTTCATTCCTTGGGTATGGAAAATGAAATTTTCCGTATTGTGATACCTATGGAAAATGAGGTTGAAGTAAAAGACGGTAAAAAACGCAGCGTCCAGAGAAAGGTTTTTCCTGGTTATGTGCTTGTAGAGATGATTGTAAATGATCGCTCTTGGTATGCTGTGCGTAATACACCGGGTGTGACCGGCTTTGTCGGTTCCGGTACTAAACCGATTCCTTTGACTGATGAAGAAGTCAAACAGATCATGCGCTCCATGGGCGTAGAAGAAAGCCGCCCCAAAATTGATTTACAATTACAACAGATGGTTCGTTTGAAAACTGGTCCGTTTGCCGGCTGTGTCGGCAGCGTTTCTGAAATCAATGAAGAACGTGGTAAACTGAAAGTTCTGGTTAGCATGTTCGGACGCGAAACACCTGTTGAGATTGATTTTACTCAGGTTGAAGAAGCTGAATAATAAGGAGGTGTAATAAATGCCGAAAAAAGTCGTAAAAATGGTAAAATTACAGGTACCGGCTGGTAAAGCTACTCCGGCTCCTCCTGTAGGCCCTGCACTTGGCCAAGCTGGTGTAAACATCATGGCTTTTGTTAAGGAGTTCAATGAACGTACTGCTCAACAAGCAGGTTTGATCATTCCGGTAGAAATTACCGTATTTGAAGATCGTTCCTTTACTTTCATTACAAAAACTCCTCCGGCACCGGTTTTGCTGAAAAAAGCTGCTGGTCTGGAAAAAGGTTCCGGCGAACCAAACAAAAAGAAAGTTGCTCAATTGAGCCGCGATAAAGTTCGCGAAATCGCTGAAGCTAAAATGGCTGACCTGAATGCTGCTGATATCGAAGCTGCTATGAGAATGGTAGAAGGTACTGCGCGCAGCATGGGTATAACCATCGTTGACTGATTTATAGTCGACTATTTATGTGGGAGGAATTATCCGTTTGTACCACAAGGAGGAAAGTTTAATGGCAAAATTTGGTAAAAAATATCAAGACGCTTTGAAACTTATCGAAGCCGACAAATTCTATGCTCCTAAAGAAGCAGTAGAATTAGTTAAAAAAACTTCTGTTACTAAATTTGACAGCACTGTAGAAGTTGCTTTCAAATTAGGCGTAAATCCTAAATACGCTGACCAACAAGTTCGTGGTGCTCTAGTTCTTCCTCATGGCACTGGCAAATCTAAATCTGTTTTAGTATTTGCTAAAGGCGCTAAAGTTCAGGAAGCAGAAGCAGCTGGTGCTGACTATGTAGGCGGCGAAGAATTGGTTGCTAAAATCCAAGGCGGCTGGACTGATTTCGAAGTCTGCGTTGCAACTCCTGATATGATGGGTGTTGTAGGCCGTTTGGGTAAAATCCTCGGTCCTAAAGGCTTGATGCCTAACCCGAAGGTTGGTACAGTTACTATGGATGTAACACGTGCTATCAACGAAATTAAAGCCGGTAAAATCGAATATCGTACTGATAAAGCTGGTAATGTTCAAGCTCCTATTGGTAAGGCTTCTTTTACCGAACAACAACTGTTGGAAAACTACATCACTTTGGTCGATACTCTGATCAAAGTAAAACCGTCTGGTGCAAAAGGTCAGTATATTAAATCTATAACTGTATCTACCACTATGGGCCCTGGCGTAAAAATTGACGTTTTGAAAGCTAACAGCGACAAATAAGATTTTTGATGTAGTAACAACTTTATAAATCAGAAGATAATCGGGCCATAGACAGCAGGTGCGGTAACGCATAAGTAGAAATACACCTGCCGAGGCTGGAGACGATGAAGATAGACCTTCGCGACCTCCGGCTTAGGCCGAGAGGTCTTTTTGATTTTATAAAATCATTTTTTAAGAAGGAGGTGTGATGCATGGCAGTTATTAGACCTGAAAAAGCAGCTAAAGTTGCTGAGATCAAAGAATTGCTGACAGCTTCCAAGTGCACTATTCTGGTTGATTTTTGCGGTTTGACCGTAGCTCAGGATACAGCATTTCGCCGCAAAATGCGCGAAGCTGGCGTCAAATATGGCGTTGTAAAAAATACAATGCTGCGTATTGCTGCAAATGAAGCCGGCATCGAAGGTTTAGAGCCTGTATTGGAGAAAAACACTGCAATTGCAGTTGCTCCTGAAGATCCCGTTGCTGTAGCAAAAATTATTTGCGATTTCGCAAAAGAAAACAAAGCTCTGACTATCAAAGCTGGTGTACTCGACGGTCAAGTTATCGACGAAGCTGCAATTAAAGCTTTGGCAGAACTTCCGCCGAAAGAAGTCCTCATTGCAAAAATGCTGGGCAGCATGAATGCTCCAATCAGCGGTTTTGTCAATGTACTGCAAGGTACTATCCGCAACGTTGTTTATGCACTCGAGGCTGTTCGTCAGCAAAAAGAGTCCGCATAAGCAGTGTGTCTAACCAAGCAAGTTAAAACAAAAAATAAAACATTTGAATTTATGGAGGTATATATAATGAACAAAGAACAAATCATCGAAGCTATTGAATCTATGACCGTACTCGAACTTTCCGAATTGGTAAAAGCTCTGGAAGAAAAATTCGGCGTATCCGCTGCTGCTCCTGTAGCTGTAGCTGCTGCTCCTGCTGCTGGCGGCGCTGCTGCTGCTGAAGAAAAAACTGAATTTGACGTAGTTTTGACTTCCGCTGGCGCTGGCAAAATCAACGTTATCAAAGTTGTTCGTGAAGCAACTGGTCTTGGCCTGAAAGAAGCAAAAGAAATCGTTGACGGCGCTCCTAAAGCTGTTAAAGAAAAAATCTCCAAAGCTGACGCTGACGCTTTGAAAGCTAAACTTGAAGAAGCTGGCGCTTCCGTAGAATTGAAATAATTTCAATTAGAACTTTAATAAGCTTCCTGTTTTGCAGGAAGCTTATTTTTTATTTTATTACTTGCTATTGACAATAGAAAAACTTTGTGATATCATAATAAACTACAGTAAATAAATGAATTGCAGGTATTTTGATAACGGTCACGATGGCTCAGTGGTTGGGAATCGTGTACTGCTCATACGGTAAAGATGAAGTTCGTTCATCGAAGACAATACGCAAGGTCCTTGAGACAATCTGGAACCTTGCTTTTTTTGTCATTCGTGAAACGGGCTGAGTTTGGCCTGCCTGACAAAATATGAAGGGGTGAGGGATTACATGTTTAAACCGGTTCCCGTAGGCGATAGGACTCGGTACAGTTATGCCAGAATCAATGAAGTATTACCAATGCCTCATTTGATTGACATCCAAAGAAAATCGTATGAGTGGTTCATGCGAGAAGGTCTTTGCGAAATTTTTCATGACATTTCTCCGATCAAGGATTTTACAGGTAATTTAGAACTTTCGTTTGAGGGCTTTACGTTAGGGGATCCTAAATATAGCGTTGAAGAATGTAAAGAGCGTGATGCTTCTTACTCGGCACCATTAAACGTAAACGTTCGCTTGCTTTACAAAGACACCGGCGAGATCAAAGAATCTAAAGTTTTCATGGGTGATTTTCCACTGATGACTGAAACCGGTACTTTTATTATCAACGGTGCTGAACGTGTTATTGTCAGCCAGTTGGTTCGTTCTCCAGGCGTATACTACAATGTATCCATGGATCCCAGTGGTAAAAAAATGTATGGTACTACTGTTATTCCAAACCGTGGTGCCTGGATTGAATTTGAAACAGATGTTAATGATGTTATTTATGCTCGTGTAGATCGCACCAGGAAATTACCTGCTACGGTTTTACTGCGTGCTTTGGGTTTATCCAGCAATGCTGAGATTTTGGCATTGTTCGGTGAGCATCCTTCCGTTTTGGCAACTTTGGAACGTGATGCAACTACCAATCGCGAAGAAGCTTTAATTGAGATTTATAAGAAACTGCGTCCAGGCGAACCGCCTACTTTGGAAAATTCTACGCAGTTGATTGAAGCTACATTTTTTGATAATAAGCGCTATGATCTTGCCAGTGTAGGTCGTTATAAACTCAATAAAAAATTGGGCTGGCGCCGTCGTTTGCTGGATAAGGTTCTTGACGCACCGCTTGTTGATACTTCTACCGGAGAAATTATTCTGCCGGCAGGTACTAGAATTGATGATAAAGCTATTGATATCATCGAGCAAAGTGAAATTTTCAGCGGCGTAGGATTGAAAGAGGTTTTCATCCGCGTAAAAGAACAAGTACTGAAATTAATCTGTACTGCTGATATTCCCGAAAAACACCGTACTGTAACCGTAGAAGACGTTTTGGCATCTTTTGGTTATCTGCTCAACCTGATGGATGGTTTAGGTACAGGCGACGATATTGACCATTTGGGTAACCGTCGTGTACGTAGTGTCGGAGAATTATTACAAAATCAATTCCGGATCGGTTTAGCCCGTATGGAACGTGTTGTTAAAGAGCGCATGACTATCCAAGACGTAGATGTAATCACGCCGCAGGCTTTGATTAATATTCGTCCTGTTGTTGCGGCAATTAAAGAATTCTTTGGCAGCAGTCAGTTGTCTCAGTTTATGGATCAGAATAACCCGTTAGCTGAGTTAACACATAAAAGGCGTCTGTCTGCACTTGGTCCTGGTGGTTTGAGCCGCGAACGCGCCGGTTATGAAGTACGTGACGTACATCATTCTCATTATGGTCGTATGTGTCCTATCGAAACGCCTGAAGGTCCTAATATTGGACTTATAGGTTCTTTGTCTACCTTTGCTATTATCAATAAATATGGTTTTATGGAAACGCCATATCGTAAGGTTGATAAAGAAGAGGGACGTGTTACTGACGAAATCGTTTATCTGACGGCTGATGAAGAGGACGAATATATTTGTGCCCAGGCCAATGAACCGCTTGATGAAAACGGTTATTTCTTGGGTGAACGTGTTACGGCACGTTATCTGAATGAAGTTTTGTCTTTGCCTCCGAATCAGGTTGACTATATGGACGTTTCTCCGAAACAGGTTGTATCTATTGCTACGGCGCTGATACCGTTCTTGGAAAACGACGATGCGAACCGCGCATTGATGGGTGCTAATATGCAGCGTCAGGCTGTGCCGCTTTTATGTACGCAGTCGCCTGTTGTTGGTACTGGTATGGAATATAAGGTCGCCGTTGACTCTGGCGTATGCGTACTTGCTAAACGTGCGGGTATTGTTGAGCGTGTTGTTGGCAATGAAATCCGTGTACGTGCGGAAGATGGCAGTGTTGATGTTTATGAACTTTTAAAATTTAAGCGTTCTAATCAGGGAACTTGTGTCAATCAGCGTCCTATCGTCAATAAAGGCGATAAAGTAGTTGAGAAGCAGGTGCTGGCAGATGGCCCGGCGACTGATCATGGTGAATTGGCGCTTGGACACAATGTAATTGTTGCTTATATGCCGTGGGAAGGCTATAACTACGAGGATGCTATTTTGCTGAGCGAAGATCTGGTCAAAGCGGATATCTTTACATCTATCCATATCGAAGAATATGATTGTGATGCCCGTGATACTAAGCTTGGCCAGGAAGAAATTACCCGTGATATTCCCAACGTTTCCGAAGAAGCATTGAAAGATCTTGATGAACGCGGGATTATCCGTATCGGAGCAGAAGTACGTCCTGGCGATATCCTTGTTGGTAAGGTTACGCCGAAAGGCGAAACTGAGCTGACTGCAGAAGAACGTTTGTTGAGAGCCATCTTTGGTGAAAAAGCCCGCGAAGTTCGTGATAGCTCGCTGCGTGTGCCACATGGCGAAGCTGGTAAAATTGTCAGCGTTAAAGTATTTACCCGTGAAAACGGCGATGAGCTGCCGCCTGGTGTAAATGAACAAGTTCGTGTGCATATCGCGCAAAAACGTAAGATTTCTGAAGGCGATAAGATGGCAGGCCGCCATGGTAATAAGGGTGTAGTTTCCCGCATCATGCCGCGTGAAGATATGCCGTTTCTGCCAAGCGGAGAGCCGGTTCAAATCGTATTGAATCCTTTGGGCGTACCTTCCCGTATGAATATCGGACAGATTTTGGAAACTCATTTAGGCTGGGCTGCACGCGCTCTAGGCATGCAGATTGAAGCCGGTGCTGAAGGTTTGGCTGATCGTTTTGAGAAAGCCGGTTATGATGTTGAAAAATATGGAATGCCTGAAACTGTAGAAATCGATAAGTTCGGTGAAGAAAGCATCAAAGCAATGAAGATGTCCGTACCTGTTTTTGACGGTGCTCATGAAGAAGATATGAATGCTACTCTTGATTTGGCTGGAGTAGATCCGAGTGGTAAAACAAGGTTGTATGACGGTCGTACAGGTGAACCTTTTGATAACAAGGTTACAGTTGGCTGCGTATATATGCTGAAGTTGCATCACTTGGTTGACGACAAGATACATGCCCGTTCTACCGGTCCGTACTCTTTGGTTACCCAACAGCCTCTTGGTGGTAAAGCTCAGTTTGGCGGGCAACGTTTTGGTGAGATGGAGGTTTGGGCCCTGGAAGCTTATGGTGCCGCTTATACTCTGCAGGAAATTCTCACAGTCAAATCTGACGATGTTGTGGGCCGTGTAAAAACTTATGAAGCTATTGTTAAGGGTGAGAACGTTCCTGAACCTGGTGTGCCCGAATCCTTTAAAGTTCTTATCAAAGAGCTGCAAAGTATCGGTCTCGATATTAAGGTGCTCAATGAAGACGAAGAAGAGATTTCCATGCGCGACAGTGATGATGATGTCACTGAAACTGCACGTGACCTCGATTTGAACATCGACGGCGAGATTCCGGCTGTTGCTGCTGTTGAAACAGATGAATATACTGTTGATGAAAATAGCGTTGAAGATGCGGAATTTGATTTAGTTGCAGATATTGGCAACTTTAACATGGAAGCTAAAGATGAGTTGGACGGAGATGTAAATAACTCCGACGATATTGAATAGAAGGGAGCGATCGATTCTTGTTGGATGTAAATAATTTTGAGTCTATGCGTATCGGTCTGGCTTCACCGGAACAAATCAGAACTTGGTCCTATGGCGAAGTAAAGAAACCGGAAACTATTAACTACAGAACTTTGAAACCGGAACGCGACGGTTTGTTCTGCGAAAGAATATTTGGACCTACCAAAGACTGGGAATGCCATTGCGGTAAATACAAAAGAATTCGTTATAAAGGTATCGTCTGCGATAAGTGCGGCGTTGAAGTTACCCGCTCCAAAGTTCGTCGTGACCGTATGGGTCATATCGAACTGGCTGCACCTGTTTCTCATATCTGGTACTTTAAGGGTATCCCGAGCCGGATGGGATTGATTCTTGATATTTCGCCCAGGTCGCTTGAAAAAGTACTGTATTTTGCTAATTACATCGTACTTGATGCCGGTGATACTCCTTTGGTAAAAAAACAGTTATTGAGCGAAGGCGAATATATCGAAGCCCGCGACAAATATGGCAGCGGTTTTAAAGTTGGTATGGGCGCTACTGCTATCAAAGCACTGCTGGAAGAGATCGATTTATCTGCATTAACTGCGGAACTGCGTGCTGAATTGAAAGAGGTAAGCGGACAAAGAAAAATTCGTGCCGTACGCCGTTTAGAAGTCTGTGAAGCTTTCCTTAAATCAGGCAATCGCCCTGAATGGATGATTTTGGATGTTGTTCCTGTAATTCCTCCGGAACTGCGTCCGATGGTACAATTAGACGGCGGACGTTTTGCGACTTCTGACCTTAATGATTTGTATCGTCGTGTCATCAACCGTAATAATCGGTTAAAAAGATTGCTTGAACTCAATGCTCCTGATATCATCGTACGTAATGAAAAACGTATGCTTCAGGAAGCTGTTGATGCTTTGATTGACAACGGACGCCGTGGCCGTCCAGTAACAGGTCCTGGTAATCGTCCTTTAAAATCTCTTTCTGATATGCTGAAAGGTAAACAAGGTCGTTTCCGTCAGAACCTGTTAGGTAAACGTGTTGACTATTCCGGTCGTTCTGTTATTGTAGTAGGGCCTGAATTGAAAATGCATCAATGTGGTCTGCCTAAAGAAATGGCACTGGAATTGTTTAAGCCTTTTGTCATGAAACGCTTGGTTAACAGCGGTCAGGCTACTAATATCAAAAGTGCAAAACGCATGGTAGAACGTGCTACTACTGCTGTTTGGGATGTTTTGGAAGATGTAATCAAAGAACATCCTGTGCTTTTGAACCGTGCACCGACTTTGCATAGGCTTGGTATCCAGGCTTTTGAGCCGATCTTGTCTGAAGGGCGTGCAATCAAACTGCATCCTCTGGTATGCACTGCATACAATGCCGACTTTGACGGTGACCAAATGGCAGTCCATCTGCCGCTGTCTGCTGAAGCACAGGCCGAGGCCAGGATGCTGATGCTTTCGGTTAATAATATTCTGGCCCCGAAAGACGGAAAACCTGTTGCTGTACCTTCGCAGGATATGGTTTTAGGTTCATATTACCTGACAATCATCAAAGAAGGCGCTAAAGGCGAAGGGATGCGTTTCAGCAGCTTTAATGAAGCTTTGCTGGCTTATTTCCATGGTGAAGTTGAACTGCAGGCACGCATTAAGATTTATATCCCGAATAAGGATATTTATGAAGAACCTTCCAGCGAAGGGGTAAGTCTGGTAACGACTACTGTCGGCAATGCGATACTTAATGAAGAACTGCCGGTTGAAATGCGGTACTTCCATTTAGAAGATGAAGTAAACGAAGCCGGTAAAAAAGTTAAAGTATGGCATTTGAATAAACTGCTTGATAAAAAAGAATTGGGACGTCTTGTTGCTAAGGCACATAAATTGTATGGCAATTTGCGTACGGCTGAAATCCTTGACGTTGTTAAGAAAATGGGTTATGACAATGCTTGTAAAGCAGGTATTTCCATTGCTGTTTCCGATATCAAAATTCCGCCTGAAAAGGCAGAGATTTTGGCCGCTACGGAAAAAGAAATCGATAAAACTGAGCGTATGTTCCGTCGTGGTTTGATGAGTGAGGACGAACGTTATCGCAAGGTTATCGAACTTTGGGGCAAGGCTACTGATGATGTAACCAATAAGCTTATGTCGTCCACAATGGATCCGTTTAACTCTGTGTATATGATGGCTAATTCTGGTGCCCGCGGTAATACGCAGCAGATCCGTCAGCTGGCTGGTATGCGTGGTTTGATGGCAGATCCTTCCGGTCGTATCATTGACCGACCGATCAAGGCTAATTTCCGTGAAGGCCTGACTGTTTTGGAATACTTTATTTCAACTCATGGTGCTCGTAAAGGTTTGGCTGATACAGCATTGCGTACTGCTGACTCCGGTTATCTGACCCGTCGTTTGGTTGACGTTGCTCAGGATGTGATCGTACGTGAAGATGACTGTGATATCGTTGGTATCAATCTTGTAAAAGAGCGCGGACGTCTTTGCAAAGCAACCTTGGGTTCCAGTCAGAATAAACTGCGCGAGATTGTTATTGGACGTAATTTGGCAGCTGGTATTACTGATCCTGCTACAGGTGAGTTAATTGTCGAAGCTGATACGATTGTGACAGAAGATTTGTATAACAAATTAGCTGCAGCAAAGGTCATGGAAGTAGTTTTATATGCTACTGACGATATGAGCGGAGAAGAAACCGAGACAATTCAGATTAATATCAGCGATGAACAATCTAATGCTGTATTGAAAGAAGCAATGATGCATCATTTTGATGGCCGAGAAGTTGCTGAAGATGTTGTGGCAGCTGATGGTACAGTGCTGATCGAAGCCGGTGCGACTTATGACGAAGCAATTATCGACGCTATTTTGGCTAATGGTACTGTCCGCGATGTTAAAGTTCGCAATAATGCAATCGAAGGTATTGAGATTGAATCGATTACCGAAGGTAAAAATAAACAAACTGTTATTGAATCTTTGCGCGACCGTATCGTAGGACGTTATCTTGCTGAAGATATTTTGGATAATGATGGTAATATCTGTTACCATATCAATGATTATGTTACTGAAGATATGGCGGATCAGATTTCTTCGTTGCGTGAAAAAGTAAAAATCCGTTCCGTACTCAATTGCAAAGCCAAAGTCGGCGTTTGCCGTAAATGTTATGGCCGTAATCTGGCTACAGGTAGAAAAGTTGAAGTTGGCGAAGCTGTTGGTACTATTGCTGCTCAATCCATTGGTGAACCTGGTACTCAGCTCACTATGCGTACGTTCCACACCGGTGGCGTAGCAGGTGACGATATCACTCAGGGCTTACCCCGTGTTGAAGAGCTGTTTGAAGCCCGTAAACCGAAACATCCTGGTTTACTTACTGAAAATGCTGGTACTGTACACATTGGTGAAGAAAACGGCATCCGTAAAGTAACTGTTACCAGTGAAGATGGGGAGCAGATTTATACTATTCCTTATGGGTCTAAACTCGCTGTTACCGAGGGCATGGTAATTGCTGTCGGCGATCGTCTGACTGAAGGGTCACTCAATCCGCATGATATTTTACGTATTAGTGGTGTGCGTGCTACTCAGCGTTATCTGGTTCAACAGGTATTGGGAGTTTATAAATCTCAGGGTGTTGAGATTAACGATAAGCATATCGAAGTTATGGTTCGCCAAATGATGCGTAAAATCCGCATCGAAGAAGCTGGCGATACTTATATGCTGCCGGGTGAATATATCGATGTTGCAGAATTTGAAGCACAGAATGCGGAAATGCTGGAAAAAGGCTTACAGCCTGCAGAAGGACGTCCGGTGCTGCTTGGTATTACCAAAGCATCTCTGGCTACTGATTCTTTCCTGTCTGCTGCATCCTTCCAGGAAACTACACGCGTGCTGACAGATGCCGCAATCAAAGGCAAAGTTGATCCGCTTTTAGGACTTAAAGAAAATGTTATCATTGGTAAACTTATTCCGGCTGGTACCGGTATGAATCGTTATCGTGATATCAAAATCAAATATAACACTACTAATAGCGACCAACAGTAAAATTACAGACTTTTAAGTAAAACCTCTACTCCTTATCATAAAGGAGTAGAGGTTTTTATCAAATTAAACAACAGAATTTCATTAATTTTTGAAAAAAGCGAACGATAGGATGATTTTTTGTTAAAAAGTTCACATTATAATTGACACATAGGGAAGCTATTGGTAAAATTATAATAATAAATAAGATGGTAGAGATGACCCGAGAAGGATTTTTAGTTGCGCATATAGCAGTTGAAAGATTTCGACTTGGGTTTTATTTTTTCTCACAGATACTTTAGGAGGCAGAAGCATGAAAGTTGCTATTATTATGGGAAGTAATTCTGACTGGCCTATTCTTGAGCCGGCAGAAAAAACTCTGAAAGAATTTGGAGTAGAGGTAGAGGTGATAGTTGCTTCGGCACACCGTACTCCGGATGTGGTACATGAATTTGCTGCTGGCGCACGCAATCGCGGCGTAGAGGCTATTATTGCCGCTGCCGGTGCTGCTGCCCATTTAGGCGGTGTTATTGCTGCTTACACTACAGTGCCTGTAATCGGTATTCCCATCAATGCCACACCTTTGAATGGTATGGATGCGCTTTTAAGCTTTGTGCAAATGCCTGCAGGTATTCCTGTAGCGACGATGGCTATTAATGGCGCTAAAAATGCTGCTTTGTTTGCAGTACAGATACTGTCTGTAAAATACCCTGAACTGGTTACTAAATTAGCAGAAAATCGTTTGCAGATGCAGGAAGAGGTAAAAGCCAAAGGTGAGAAGCTCGCAAAAATGCGTGCTGAGGGTAAGTAAGAAATGGTTGAAAAAGGAGAATTAACTGTGCCTGGTATTGACTTTGAATTAGACAAATTACATGAAGAATGCGGTGTTTTTGGTATTTATTCGCATAAAGACGATGTTGCACTCAATACTTATTGGGGATTGTATGCATTGCAGCATCGTGGGCAGGAAAGTACCGGTATTGTTACTACTGATGGCAGCAATATGCAGGTCAAAAAAGGCATGGGTCTGGTAGCTGACGTTTATAAAGACGGTGTCGGTGATCTTACTGGACACATAGCTATCGGACATGTACGCTATTCAACAACTGGTTCCAGTATGGCATACAATACTCAACCGCTGCGCGTTTATTTTGACGGCGGTAACTTGGCTTTATCGCATAACGGTAATTTGACTAATGCTGCCGAATTGCGGTCTCGCTTGACCAGAGATGGTGTGGTTTTTCAGACTACTGTTGACACAGAGGTTGTTTTGAGCCTGATTGCCCGCTCGCGGAAAGAGAAAGTTGAAGACCGTGTTGCTGAAGCAGTTAATGAAATCAAAGGTGCTTTTGCTATTTTGATCATGACTGATCATAAATTGATTGCAGTGCGTGATCCTTACGGATTCAGGCCATTATGTTTGGGTAAGCTTGATGGCGGTTGGGTAGTGGCTTCTGAATCATGTGCTTTTGATTTGGTTGGCGCAGAATTTATTCGTGATGTCAAACCGGGTGAAATGCTGGTTTTTGAAGATGACTATGCCGAACCTAAGAGTATGATGTGGTCCAAAGAGATGCCGTCTAAATGTGCGCACTGTATTTTTGAATATGTTTATTTTGCCCGTACGGACAGCGTTATTGATAAACAATGTGTTTATCAGGCACGAATCAATATGGGGCGTGAGCTGGCAAAAGAAACTAAAGAGATCCATCCGGATATTGTTATTTCTGTACCTGACTCCGGTACTGCGGCAGCTGTTGGTTATAGCTTAGAGTCAGGTGTACCTTTTATGGAAGGATTAACGAAAAATCGTTATGTTGGCCGTACTTTTATTCAGCCAACGCAAAAGCAGCGTTTAAATGCTGTTCGCTTAAAATTAAATCCAGTAAAGAGTGTTGTTGCAGGCAAGTCCGTTGTTATGGTTGATGATTCTATCGTTCGCGGTACTACCAGTGGTAAGATCGTCAAATTACTTAAGGATGCCGGTGCAAAAGAAGTGCATGTCTGCATCAGTTCCCCTCCTGTAACGGACCCCTGCTATTATGGCATTGATACTTCTGTGCGAAAGGAATTGATTGCTTCTACGCATACAGAAGATGAAATCTGCCAGTATATCGGCGCTGATTCTCTACACTATATTTCGCTGGAAGGATTAAAACGTTCTTTGAGCAGTATGGATCCTGAAGGTATGTGTTATGCTTGCTTCAATGCAGGTTATCCCGATAATGCGGAAGAAACTATCCGTCAAGGTTCGAAATATATTTTTGAGAACAAATAATTAGGAGGTCCCCATGAGCGAGCAAAGCAAAAAACAAATGACTTATGCCGATGCGGGTGTTGATATTGATGCTGGTAATCGTGCTGTTGAATTAATGAAAGAAAGTGTTCGTGCGACTTATCGTCCTGAGGTTATCGGAGATTTGGGCGGGTTTGGCGGTTTGTTTGCACTGAATTCTGGAAAATATCAGGAACCGATTCTTGTTTCCGGGACTGATGGTGTTGGCACTAAGTTAAAATTGGCGTTTATGGCCGATAAGCATAATACTATCGGTCAAGATGCCGTTGCAATGTGTGTTAATGATATTTTAGTGCAAGGTGCTGAACCTCTGTTTTTCCTTGATTATATTGCTGTCGATAAAGTTGATGCAGAGAAAGTTGCAAATATAGTGCAGGGTGTCGCCAAAGCCTGTCAAGAATCGGGTTGCGCGTTGATTGGCGGTGAAACTGCTGAAATGGCGGGTTTTTATTCCCAAGGCGAATATGATATTGCGGGTTTTTGTGTAGGTGTTGTTGAAAAAAGTAAAATGATTACCGGGGATAAAGTTGCTCCTGGTGATGTACTTTTAGGATTGCCTTCCAGTGGCGTGCATTCCAATGGTTTTTCTTTGGTTCGTAAAATTTGTTTCGAAGTGATGAATTATGATATGAGTACTGAGATTCCGGAATTTGGCTGCAGTTTAGGTGAAAAACTGCTGACACCAACACGGCTCTATCCTAAATCCTGTCTGCCTCTGATCGAAAAATTTGATCTTCACGGTATGGTGCATATTACTGGTGGCGGTTTCTACGATAATATTCCACGTATCCTGCCAGAAAAATGTGATGCGGAAATCAATGCCGCAGCTTGGGAAATACCTGTGGTTTTCAAAAAATTGCAGGAGTGGGGCAATGTGCCCTGGGCAGAAATGTACCGTACGTTCAATATGGGGGTAGGTATGGTTTTAGTAGTTGCTCCTGAAGAAGCGGATGCCGTGCGTAGTCATCTTACTTCTGTAGGTGAACCTTTCTATGAATTAGGAAATGTTGTTGCCGGTAATAAAAAAGCAATTATGAAAGGCGGCGTTTTCAGTGAGTAGCCGTAAAATTGGCGTCTTGGTCAGCGGTCGCGGCAGCAATCTGCAATCCGTATTGGACAGGATAGCCGACGGCTATTTACCTTTGGAAATTGCTGTTGTTATCAGTGATAAGGCTGATGCATATGCTTTGGAACGTGCAGAGAAAGCTGGAATAGCTGCTGTAGCAATTCCACGTAAAGAATGTGTTTCTAAGGAAGAGTTTGAAGGCAAGATTGATGCAGCTTTGCGCGCTCATGGTGCAGAACTTGTTGTTTTAGCCGGTTTTATGCGGATATTGAGCGGGAATTTTGTTAATAAATGGACACAGAAAATCATAAATATCCATCCGGCACTTTTGCCAAGCTTTCCAGGCCTTGATGCCCAGGGGCAGGCTTTGGAATACGGTGTGAAGATTGCTGGCTGTACTGTACATTTTGTCGATGAAGGAACAGATAGTGGTCCGATTATATTACAGAAACCTGTGCCTGTTTTAAATGACGATACAGAGGAATCTTTAGCAGCACGAATTTTAGTTGAAGAACATAAGGCGATGCCGGAGGCTTTACGTTTGTGGGCGTTAGGCAAGCTGGAAATACAGGGAAGGCGCGTTATCGTGCATCCTTGAGATGAGGTGATAAATAATGAGAATCAAAAGAGCGTTATTGAGTGTATCTGATAAAACCGGTATTGTGAAGTTGGCCCAATTTCTACATGACATTGGAGTAGAGATTATTTCAACCGGCGGAACGATGACTGCTATCAGAGAAGCCGGAATACCTGTAACTTATGTCAGCGATGTGACTGGTTTCCCTGAAATTATGGATGGTCGTGTTAAAACTTTGAATCCTAAGATCCACGGTGGTATTTTGGCTGTACGCAGTAATCCCGAGCATATGGCAGCTTTGGAAAAACATGATATAAAACCGATAGATCTAGTGGTTGTCAATTTGTATCCCTTTAAAGAAACAATTGCTAAACCAAACGTTACAGAGGCAGAAGCGATAGAAAATATTGATATTGGCGGTCCGGCAATGGTGCGTGCCTCTGCTAAAAATTTCCGTGATGTAATTATTGTTACTAACCCAGCCCGTTATACCAGCCTGATTGCTATGCTGCAGCAGTATGGGGACGCAGACATCAAAACACGCAAAACATTGGCCAAAGAAGCCTTTAACCATACTTCCGAATATGATGCTATGATCTGTGAATACCTGACCAAGCAGTTGGTTGAAGGTAAATAAGATGAAAAGGTTGATGAAATAATGCGTTTATTATTAATCGGCGGCGGCGGACGTGAACATGCTCTGGCCTGGAAGTTGGCGCAAAGCCCTCAGGTGGAAACGATTTATGCGGCACCGGGAAATCCTGGTATCGCTTTGCTTGATAAATGTGAATGTATTGATTTACCATTGCAGGAATTAGAAAAACTTGCTGATTATGCTGAGGCTAACTGTATTGATTTAACAGTTGTTGGTCCGGAAGCAAGTCTTGTTGAAGGTATTGCCGATGTTTTTAAGGCAAGAGGTCTGGCATTGTTTGGGCCCAGTAAGGCGGCTGCAGAGCTGGAAGGTTCTAAAGCTTTTTCTAAACAGCTGATGGAAAAATACGGGATCCCTACAGCTTTTTTTAAAGTATGCGAGGATATAGAAACAGCCAAGGCTTATATCAAAGAAAAAGGCGCTCCGATTGTTGTTAAGGCGGATGGTTTGGCAGCAGGTAAAGGCGTAGTTGTTGCTATAACTGAAGCAGAAGCATTTGCTGCTGTTGACGATATGATGGGAGACCTTAAATTTGGCGGTGCCGGCGCACGTGTGGTTTTAGAAGAGTTTATGGAAGGCGAAGAGGCATCCTTACTGGCGTTTACTGACGGTGATACTATCGTTTCCATGATTGCAGCACAGGACCATAAAAGGATAAACGATAATGATGAAGGGCCAAATACTGGTGGTATGGGAACATATGCTCCTGCTCCTGTTATGACTGATATTCTGCGGCTGAAGGCTGTGGAAAAGGTTTTAAAGCCGACTATTGCAGCAATGAAGGCAGAGGGAAGACCGTATCAGGGTTGTTTATATGCAGGTTTGATGATTAACGGCGACGACATTAAAGTAGTTGAATTTAACTGCCGTTTTGGAGATCCTGAAACACAGGTTATTATGCCGCTTCTTGATGGTGATTTGGCAGAAATAATGCTGTGCTGCGCTACAGGTACTTTAGCTCAGGCTGATATCGGCTGGTATGACAAAGCTGCTGTATGTGTTGTTATGGCTTCAGGTGGTTACCCTGGAAGCTATAAACAAGGCTTGCCTATCAGTGGCTTGGAAGAGACTGCTGCAAGGGAAGACGTTGTTGTTTTCCATGCAGGAACTAAATGTGCTGATGGCCAAATAGTTACTGCTGGCGGTCGTGTGCTTGGTGTCACAGCCGTTGGGAAAAATATCCGTGAGGCGAAAGATAAGGCTTATGAAGCTGCGGGAAAAATCAGCTTTGCTGATGCCCATTATCGTAAGGATATTGCCTGGCGCGCATTAAAAAAATAATAATGACGTCCCAATGCTTTGGCACTGGGACGTTTTGTATAACTTAAATCAGCTTAAAAAGCCTACAAGCTCCAGATAAAATTTAGAGAAAAGGAAGATGAATACAATGGCATTTTATTATGATGAACCCGCTCATACTTTTAGTGAATACCTGCTTGTTCCTGGTTATTCCTCAAAAGAATGTGTACCGACGAACGTTGATTTACGTACTCCTTTAGTAAAATTTAAAAAAGGTGAAGAATCAGCGATTACATTGAATATTCCTCTCGTTTCTGCTATCATGCAGTCTGTTTCTGATGATAAAATGGCGATAGCGCTTTCCAAAGAGGGTGGTATATCCTTTATTTATGGTTCCCAGACTATTGAAAATGAAGCTGCTATGGTGGCGCGTGTAAAAACACATCGTGCCGGTTTTGTCAGCAGTGATTCTAATATCCGACCAGACAGCACTTTGGCAGATATCGTTGCTCTGAAAGAAAAAACAGGTCATTCTACGGTAGCGGTTACTTCTGACGGCACTGTGAACGGCAAATTGGAAGGCATTGTTACCAGTCGTGATTATCGTGTCAGCCGTATGGATTTGAATACGAAGGTCAGCACTTTTATGACGCCAATCAATGAAATGATTGTTGGCGGCAAAGAGACTTCGCTGCAGGAAGCAAATGATATCATTTGGGATAATAAACTGAATACATTGCCTATTATTGATGATGAAGGCCGTTTATTGTATATGGTTTTCCGTAAAGATTATGCTACTCATAAAGAGTATCCTTTAGAGCTTTTGGACAGTAAAAAACGTCACGTAGTAGGGGCTGGCATTAATACCCGCGACTATGCTGAACGTGTACCGGCTTTGGTTAATGCCGGTGCCGATGTGCTTTGCATTGATTCTTCAGAGGGTTATTCTGAATGGCAGAAATTGACTTTGGATTGGGTTCGCGAGCATTATGGAGATACAGTAAAAGTGGGCGCTGGCAACGTTGTAGATGCAGAAGGCTTCCGCTATTTGGCCGAGGCCGGTGCTGATTTTGTGAAGGTTGGTATCGGCGGCGGTTCTATCTGTATTACCCGCGAACAAAAGGGTATAGGTCGCGGTCAGGCAACGGCTTTGATAGAAGTTGCTAAAGCTCGTGACGAATATTATAAAGAAACGGGAATTTATGTTCCTATCTGTTCTGACGGCGGTATTGTTTATGATTATCATATGACTCTGGCATTGGCAATGGGTGCTGACTTTTTAATGCTTGGCCGTTATTTTGCCCGGTTTGATGAGAGCCCGACGAATAAAGTAAATATCAACGGTAATTATATAAAAACAGACGCTGTATGCGAAACAAAGGATAATAAGGTATTTGTACCCATTAGTTTTATTGCCGGCGAGCTTGGTGGTGAAATAAAGTGGGAAAACTCAAAGGCTGTAATCACGTTGGGCGATTCATCCATAGTATTTGAGCCCGGAAGCAAAACGGCCTACAAAAATAATACTGCAGTTGCACTTCAGGACGAGGTTTATATTTCAAACGACAGGACATTTGTGCCCCTTGACTCCATAAAAGATGTTTTGGGATGCAGTGTAAACTATGACAGTGAGACAGGAATTATCAATATAAATTCGGAATTATCCGGCGAAAATAAAGACCTTTCTGCACCGCCCAAAATAATTCTCGAAAACCATAATTCAAACTTTGTTACCGTTCCCGTAAGCTGGAATGGAAAAACAGATAACACAGACATATATACCGCCGTACTTGACAGTGATGAGGCCGACACAAATATTTACAGACCTCAGGTAAATGAACTTTTCAGATTCAGTTTTGAAAATTCCGTTCCCGATAAAGTATCCGTAAGTATGACCTATTACGGAAACAGAGATAACAAATGGGAGGAGCAGTCAGTACCCGTATTTAAGAACGGTAAAACCTTTGAATTTGTTAATCAGCCTATTCCTTCACTGGATAGTTTCTGGGGTTCAAGGATATATATAATCGAGGCATCCTGGGGAGAAAATGTATGTCAGTATGCCTTTGTGACTGACAACAAGTTTATTTACTCAGCTTGGGAAGACCTTGGCCAGAGAATGGAAGACCTCCACGCCATTGATTACTGCATAATAGACAACTATGTATATTATGCAGTTTTAGGTGATGAAGAGGGATTCCACAGAATGCTCCTTGACGGAACCGAAGATAAAAGGATATGCGATTTCAGTGCCATAACTACAGGTATAAACGGAAGCACGCGCATTAAACTCAGCGAAGCCGATGATAATAGTCTATTATGCGAGATACAGCCCATGCGCCAGTATAACGAGGACGGTAGCCTTACGCCGCTCATTCCCGCAGACTATTACAAAATAAATCTCTCGGACTATACCGTTACACGCCTGGATACGGTAAATTAACCATTTAGCCTCCTGAATGTATTTTCAGACATTCAGGAGGTTTTTTATGTTAAAAACCAGTCTCAAAAATTTTATTGAACTTTCTGTTTTGATTATACTGTGATATACTTATAAAAACATATATTTTGAGGTGCTTTATGAATATAGAAAAAAATAAGATTTATAATGCTGAATGTCTGTCCTCGGGTTCCGAAGGAGAAGGCATAGTTAAAATAGATGGATTTACGGTATTTGTTCCCGGTATGCTTCCCGGAGAAAAGGGAGACATACTCATAGTGAAACTGAAAAAAAATTACGGCTACGGAAAGCTTATGGAACTTACGGTCTCATCGCCTGAAAGAACTGAGCCACCCTGCCCCTACTATAAGACCTGCGGAGGATGCTCCCTTCAGCATATGTCCTATGCTTCCCAGCTGAAATTCAAAAAAAATAAAGTCAAAGACTGTATGGAAAGAATAGGCGGAATACAAAATGCTTTCTATCCGGACACAGTCGGTATGGATGAGCCCTGGAATTACCGCAACAAAGCCCAGTATCCCATAGGAAAGGATAAAAACGGCAAAACAGTCATAGGATTTTATGCCCCCAGAAGCCATAGAATAACGGATATCGATAATTGTATGCTTCAGATGAATAATTCGTCCAAAATAATTGAAATTGTCAGAAAATTTATTGATGACTTCAATATTCCTGTATATGACGAGTTAAGCCATATAGGACTTCTTAGACATGTAATAACAAGAACTTCATACCACACCGGTGAAATGATGGTTACCTTTGTTATAAACGGCAAAATCATTCCCCACTCAGATGAACTTATTGAAAGACTGAAAAGTACAGGATTTGTCGCATCTATTGTAATTAATATCAACCGCGAAAAAACAAACGCTATTCTTGGTTCAAAGTCAGTTACACTGTGGGGAAAGGATACCGTACGCGATAAGATAGGCAATATAAGTTTTGATATATCCTCTTTGAGTTTTTATCAGGTCAATCCTGTTCAGACCCAGAAGCTTTACTCTATAGCTGTAGAGTCCGCCGGCCTTACAGGAAACGAAAATGTAATAGACGTTTACTGCGGTATAGGCACCATCTCTCTCTTTGCAGCAGGCAGAGCCAAGTCAGTATATGGCATCGAAATAGTTGAAAGAGCCATAGAAGACGCGAAACACAACGCTGAGATTAATGGTATCAAGAATGCTGAATTTGAGGCAGGAAAAGCTGAAGATATACTTCCGAGATTATATTCCGAAGGCGTAAAAGCTGATGTTATTTTCCTTGACCCTCCAAGAAAAGGTCTTGAAGTATCTGTCATAGATGCTGTCTGCGGAATAGAACCCAAAAAAGTCGTATATGTTTCCTGTGACCCTGCTACCCTGGCCAGGGATTTGAAATTATTTGCAGAAAAAGGCTATACAACTGACAGGATAAATACTGTGGATATGTTCTGCCAGACAGGACATGTGGAGACGGTGGTTGTTCTTACTATGTAAAAACTCATATGCTTTTATAGATTATAAGACCTTCAGAGATTATTTAATTAGTATATTTATTTTAAACAGAAATGCTCATACGCATTTCTGTTTTATTTTTAACTCTATTTTAGGTTCATTCGATATAGTATAATAAAGTAAACCAGCCTTGAACAAAAGACATACAAGGAGACATATTTATGAGACTACTATTGGCCGAAGATGAAAAAGCTTTATCAAAAGCGCTTACAACAATTTTAGAAAGAAACAATTATTCCGTTGATGCGGTATACGACGGCCAGGAAGCATTGGACTATCTGGAGTATGGACAGTATGACGGCATCATTCTGGACATTATGATGCCTAAAGTTGACGGCATTACCGTCCTTAAGGCCATCAGAAGCAGCGGAAATAATATTCCCGTACTTATGCTTACGGCAAAATCAGAAGTTGATGATAAGGTTGAAGGTCTTGACAGCGGGGCCAATGATTATCTTACAAAGCCCTTCCAGTCTAAGGAGCTGTTAGCCAGGATAAGGGCAATGACACGAAACGGCACTGCGCAGTTAAGTTCTCAGCTTAAGATGGGGAATGTTACTCTTAATCAAGCTACATTTGAGCTTTCTACACCAAGCGGAAGCGTCCGTCTTGCAAACAAGGAATTTCAAATGCTTGAACTAATGATGAGCAATCCCCACCGGCTAATTTCTTCCGAACATTTTATGGAAAAAATATGGGGATATGACAGTGATGCTGAAATTAATGTAGTATGGGTATACATATCCTATCTCAGAAAAAAACTTTCTGCTATTTCAGCAGACATTCAAATCAAAGCAACTCGTAATGCGGGATACTCATTGGAGGAATTAACATGATAAAGAAATTACGTATCAAGCTGATTTTTGCTGCAATGATTTCTCTGCTTGCAGTGCTGGTCGTTATTATGGGTGCAGTCGGGTATCTTAATTACGCCAAAATCGTTTCCGATGCCGACGAAACTTTGACTATTCTGGAAGAAAACGACGGATTTTTTCCTAACACCCAACAGACTGATGACACCCTTGATAGCAATGAATTCCGCCATGACAAGGAGTCCCCTAAAAGAAGATATGAAACTCTGCCCCCGGAGCTTCCCTTTGAAACAAGATACTTTTTCGTATCAATGGATGAAAACGGCGACACTCTGTCTGTAAATACAGGAAAAATTGCCGCCATAGATTCAGAAACTGCAGTCGAATACGCAAAAGATGTATGGGAAGAAGGAAGCACAGAGGGTTTTATAGGAGACTATCGTTATCTTATGTCCACTTCAGATGGTGAGTCCCTCATCATTTTTTTAGACTGTGGAAGAAACTTAGATAATTTCAGAACTCTTCTTGCAAGCTGCATTGCGGTATCTATCACAGGCTCAGCTCTTGTGCTGTTCCTGCTTATTTTGCTTTCAGGCCGTATCGTTAAGCCATTTTCCGAAAATTATGAAAAGCAGAAACGCTTTATAACAGATGCGGGCCATGAACTAAAAACCCCTCTTACTATTATTGATGCCGATGCCGAAATACTTACCATGGATTTTGGAGAAAACGAATGGCTCAGTGATATCCAGTCCCAGACCAAACGCTTATCCGAGCTGACAAATGACCTGATACTCCTTTCGCGAATGGAGGAGGAACAGACTAAGACTCAGGTACTGGATTTTCCTTTATCAGATGTAGTTGAGGAAACAATTCAAAGTTTTCAGACCATGGCAAAAGCGCAGGAAAAAACTTTGGAAATCAGCATACAGCCCCTTATTTCTTTTCGAGGTGACGAAAAAGCCATACGAAAGCTTGTTTCGCTTCTTATGGATAATGCACTCAAATACTCTGAGCCTAAAGGAAAGATATCCTGTGTGCTGAAACAGCAGAAAAATCAAATTTATTTTTCTGTTTATAACACTACAGAATATATTTCAAAGGCTCAGACGCCGTATTTATTTGACCGTTTTTACCGCACTGACCAGTCAAGAAATTCCGATACCGGAGGATATGGTCTTGGCTTATCCATTGCCCAGGCAATAGTATCATCACACAAGGGAAAAATAACAGCATCAACCACTGACGAACATTCATTAACTATTTCCGTTATACTGCCTCTTTAAAACACTTTTATCAGCTTTCAAAACATTGTTTTTGGGAGCTGATATTTTTTATTAAATCCATATAATTTTTAAGTTAAATTAAGTTTCCGATTTTATTATGTATTTGAAAATACTGAAAGGAGTGATTTATATGAAATTCCGACATGAATGGAAACATGAAATAGGCTACTCTGACCTTCTAATATTGAGAAGCCGTCTTAGAGCAGTTATGAAGCCTGACCCCAACGCAAAAGACGGACATTACTGGATAAGAAGCCTATATTTCGATAATCTTCAGGATAAGGCACTTTTAGAAAAAATCAACGGAGTAAATCATAGAGAAAAGTTCCGTCTTAGATACTATAATGATGACCTTTCACATATTTCTCTTGAAAAAAAGAGCAAAATAAACGGGCTTTGCAGCAAACAGCAGCAGATTATCAGCTATGAACAGACACAGCATATACTTTCAGGCAATGTAGAAGCCCTTACGTCCGGAAACAGTCCCTCTTTACTTATGGAGCTGGGCATAAAAATGAAAACTCAGGGTCTTATGCCAAGGACCATAGTGGACTATAAAAGGGAACCGTTTGTATGTGACGCAGGCAATACACGAGTAACAATGGACTACGACATACGAACAGGCATTGCCAGCAAAGACTTTCTTACCCCGGACAGCATTACGGTTCCTGCCGGAGATACTTCAGTAATACTCGAAGTAAAATGGGATGAATTTCTTCCTTCATTTGTCACCGACCTGGTACAGATACCCGGCAGACATACAAGTGCATTTTCAAAATATGCGGCCTGCAGAATATATGGCTGAAAACAAATTTAAAACAAGGAGAATTTTATGACATTTCAAGACATTTTTAAATCAAGCTTTTTAGAAAACATTTCCAGCGTATCAATATTTGATATGGTGCTTGCGCTGGTTTTGGCCTTTGGCATAGGATTATTTATTTTTCTTATCCATAAGAAAACATTTGCAGGAGTAATGTATTCCTCAAACTTTGGAGTTACACTAATAGCCCTTGTTATGATAACAACTCTCGTTATCCTTGCGGTTACTTCAAATATAGTTCTTTCCTTAGGTATGGTCGGCGCCCTTTCTATTGTACGTTTCCGTACCGCTATCAAAGAACCGCTGGACATAGCGTTTCTGTTTTGGTCTATCGCAGCCGGCATAGTCCTTGCGGCAGGACTTATTCCCCTCGCCGTATTCGGCAGTGTCGTCATCGGACTTATGCTTCTCGTATTCGCAAACAGAAAGGCTCACTACAATCCATATATGGTAGTAATACGCTGTGAGGACCACGAAAGCGAACTTTCAGCAAGCGAATTTTTAAAGTCACAGGTACAGCGCTCAGTGGTTAAGAGCAAAACGGCTCAAAAAGACCTTATTGAGCTTAATATAGAAATAAGACTTAAGGACGATAATACTGACTTTATAAATACTCTGGCCGATATGTCAGGCGTAAGCAGTGCTGTTTTAGTCAGCTATAACGGCGAGTATATGGGTTAAAGGAGGTAGTATATGTCAACACACAAGTATATTGAAAGGATTTGTACTGTTGCCACCCTTGTGATAATCATACTGTCAATACTGTTTATAAATGCCGAAAAATTCGGCATACAGCCTGCGGCTCAGGCAAAGGAGTATGAAGAATCCCTTTTTGATACATCAGTCGTACATACAATAGACATCGAAATGGATGACTGGGAGAGCTTTCTTGAGACCTGTACCGATGAAGAATATACAGTCTGTTCCGTTACAATAGACGGTGAAACTTTGTCAAATGTAGCAATAAGAGCTAAGGGCAATACATCTCTTTCACAGGTTCAAAACTATGGCAATGACCGATACAGCTTTAAAATAGAATTTGACCACTATGATGACAGTATCAATTATCAGGGGCTTGACCGTCTCTGCCTAAACAACATCATTCAGGATGATACATATATGAAAGATTATCTGACCTATCAGATGATGAACTTTTTCGGTGTTGACGCTCCATTAAGCAGCTTTGCATACATCACAGTAAACGGTGAGGACTGGGGACTGTATGTTGCTGTAGAGGATGTTTCAGACTCATTTCTGGAAAGAAACTACGGGAATGATTACGGCGAACTTTATAAGCCTGACAGCACCGGAAATATGGGTGGCGGCGGAATGAGCAGTGATGACACCCTGCTTGTATATACCGATGACGATTATGATAGTTACAGCAATATATTTGATAACGCCGAGACCGACATCACAGACGCCGATAAGGACCGCCTTATAGAATCCTTAAAACAGCTGAATGAAGGCGAGAACATTGAGGAAGTCGTTAATATTGATGAGGTCATAAGATACTTTGTTGTTCATAATTTTGTCTGCAACTTTGACAGCTATACCGGCTCAATGATACACAATTATTATCTGTATGAAGAAGATGGACAGCTTTCAATGATACCCTGGGATTATAACCTTGCTTTTGGAGGTTTCCAGGGGAGCTCAGATGCTACATCCATGGTTAACTATCCTATTGATACTCCTGTTTCAGGTTTATCGGTGGAAGAAAGACCAATGCTTGCTTGGATATTTGCAGATGAGACCCACACCCAGCTTTACCATGCATATTTTGCAGAATTTATATCGGACTTTTTCGACAGCGGATATTTTGACCAGATGATGGATGATGTATATTCGCTGATAGCACCCTATGTTGAAAAAGACCCCACTAAGTTCTGTACTTATGAAGAATTTGAAACAGGATTTGAAACTCTGAGACAGTTCTGTACTTTACGAGCTGAAAGTGTAAACGGACAGCTTAACGGTACAATACCTTCTACTTCAGAAGGACAGCAGGAGGATTCTTCAAATCTTGTAGATGCTTCATTCATTTCTATTTCTGATATGGGAAATATGAATATGGGCAATATGGGTAATAAAGGCAGTAAAGGAGGTGATTTTAGAAGCGAAACCAACACAGTAACATCTTCTGACAGTTCCGATGCAGATTTGCAGGTACAGTCTGAAACCGCAGAAAATACAGAAAATATAGAAAGCACAGAAAATACAGTTTCTTCACGAGCATTTAATACGTCGTTTGCTGCTCCTGATATGTCATTTGAAAGTCAGCCGAACTCATCTTCAGCATCAGACTCTCAAAACATCACATCAGAAGAAACTGCTGACGATTCAGCTGTAACAGCTGCAGAACAGTCAGACACCACATCAAGTGCACCAGGCACTACAGAAAATTCAGTCACAAACGGGCGCAGTACACAGATGCAGCCGCCTGAAACATCACCCTCGGCGGACAGTGCCCGTACAGGAAGCTTTCCAACAGACACTCAAAGCAGCAGCTCTACAGTGATAATCATTGCGGCATCACTCATTGCCTTAGCTGTTGGAATTATAATAGCCGCTTTATATAAGAGATAATCTTAAATTATAAAATTCACTAACCTAAAAAAATTATGTTAACACTTTCACTACACAATAGAATTTAAAAAATTTACTTTTTTATAATTCCTCTTAAATGATCACTAAATAAAAAAACGGGAGAAAAGTATCCACTTTTCTCCCATTTATTTTTGTATTATCCACAAATTTATAACCGCTTTTGCACATTATCAGCAGTTTGCCATATACTTATTAATACCGCTGTTTATATAAGTGCATTTACCACTTTCAAGTGAAAATCAACCTGTTACGGTTACTTAAGTTTCCACTTACAGCATATATTCATCATAAATCCAGGCTGCATCTTCCACTTATATCAATATTCTGACTTTCTGATATTTCTTCCGAGCATTTTCTGGTATCCTGCCCAGGGTCCTGAGGTTGAGTCAGCACTTATAAATTCCTCAAACACCTTGCTCTTTGCGTCCATATCGTCCGCGCAATGGAGGATATGCGCCTCTATGGTCTTAGGAAGTACAGGTGAGCCATACTCATACTCGCCATGGTGTGAGAGTATGCAGTGTTTTATTATGGTTTTAAGCCTGTCAGGAAATCCGTCTATTGTAGATGCTGTCTTTTCAACCAATTCTGCTCCTATATAAATATGTCCAAGGAGCTGTCCGTCATCGGTATAGTCATTTAAAGGGAAGTCGGAAAGCTCCCACAGTTTTCCCACGTCATGGAGCATAGCCGATGCAACAAGCACATCTCTGTCAACAAATTTATATTTATCTGCCATAAAATCACAGATTTTTGTTACTGAAAGCGAATGTTCCAAAAGTCCGCCTAAATATCCATGGTGAACGCTCTTTGCTGCGGAATGTATGGGAAATTCCTTTGATACAAAGCCGTTTTTAAGTATTATCTTATCAAGCAGTTCCTTGATATAGGGGTTTTTAAAGGTCTCAATATATCCCGTAAATTCTCCCCACATCTGCTTAATATCTTTTTCCGTAGAAGGAATATAGTCAGCGGGGTCATATTCGCCCTCACGGCTTTTTCTTATCCTCTTTACGTTAAGCTGGATATCGTTGTTGAAAATCTGAGCTGTAGCATCAATTTTTATCATATCGTTTTCGGCAAAGGACTGTATATCATTTCCCAGATTCCATACCTTTGCGTCTACTGTTCCTGTTTTGTCTGCAAGTTTAAGGGACAGATAGTTTTTGTCATTCTTTGACTTAAAAGTCTGTCTGCTTTTGCAAAGATAGTGCTCGATTACCTGCTCTCCCTCTCTTATCTCATTTATATACTTCATTTTGTCCTCCTCATTCTTCTGACAGCTTAAGCGTAAATTCAAATCTGGCTCCGCCCATTTTTGATTCTTTGCAGCCGATTATTTCGCCGTGGGCGTTTATTATCTCTTTAGCGGCACAAAGGCCAAGGCCGCTTCCTGTTTTGTCACAGCCCCTTGATGCATCTGTTTTATAAAAAGCTTCAAAAACTTTTCTTCTCTGATTCTCAGGTATACCGCATCCATTGTCGCTTACGAATACGTGCACCTTATTTTCATTCTTTGGTATAGTCGTTTCGATTTCTATGGTTCCTCCCTCGGGAGTAAACTTAACCGCATTATCTATAAGATTATGCAGTACCCTGTGTATCTCTTTCCTGTCGGCAGAAACATGGGTTTCTTTTTCATCAAATACGACCTTGCATATCAGATTTCTTTCCTTAAATCTATGTTCAAATATATCCAGCACGTCTCTTATGAGCTCATTAAGGTCAAAGTCGGAAATATCCAGCTCAAGTACGCTTTCCTGAGTTTTTCCCATATCAACTATATTGTTAGTAAGAAGTGCCAGCCTTTTTGTCTCATCAAATATTATGTCAAGATAATATTCGTATTTATCATCGGGCACTATGCCGTCTTTCATAGCCTGTATAAAGCCCTGTATGCTCGTAAGCGGCGAGCGCAGGTCATGGGCAACACTGGCAACAAAAAGACGTCTTTCCTGCTCCTTTTTCTCCAGGCTTTCAGCCATATAGTTAAAACTGTCTCCAAGCTCTCCTATCTCGTCATTGGACGTGATATCAAGCCTTCGGTCAAAGTTTCCGTTAGCAATTATCTGGGCGGCTTTATTCATCTCAAGCAATGGCCTTGTCATTTTCTTTGAGAAGAAGTATATCATAACCACCGCCAGCAGAAGCCCAAGCGCTCCTGACAAAAACAGTATCTCAAACGTGGCAAGTATGGTTTCCTGTATTTCAGGAACAGGCGAACATAAAAATATTCCCGCATAGGTTACCCCATTAAATGAAATAGGATAGCCTACCGTCATCATATTTTCAGAAAACATACCGCCTATTTTGCCTCTTACAGTAACTATATTTCCGTCAAGCACACTTCGTATAGTCTCATTTGTTATGGACTGTCCTACCCATTCAGGATTTATAGATGATGAAACAGCGGACACCTGGCCGAAACTGTTGATAAAAAATATACTTGTTCCGGTATAGTCTTCTATTACTTCCATTTTGTCCATTATTCCATTTATATCTATTATTCCGCTTGAAAAAGATTTTGCGTACTGCCTTGCAATGGATTTGGCGCTGTCCTTAAGCTGAGTCTGCTTCTGGTCAAAATAATAGTCCGTGCAGAAATAATATACGGATGCCGTCATTATACTGAAAGCCGTTATGAATATAAGTATATAAACCGCTGTCTGTTTAAAAAACAGTGAGCTTTTTTTCGCCATTTACATCATCTCGTTTCAAATTTATAACCTACACCATGGACTGTCTTTATGCTCCAGCTCTCATCATCTTTATTAAGCTTTTCTCTTATTCTTTTTATATGAACATCCACAGTCCTGGAGTCTCCAACATATTCATATCCCCAGATTTTATCCAGCAGCTGTTCCCTTGTAAAAACCTGATTTTTGTTTTCCGCAAGGAAATACAAAAGTTCCAGCTCCTTTGGAGGAAAAGACAGACTTTCTCCATGATATATAACAGTATAATCATTCAGGCTTATTTTAAGGTTCTCAAAGGATACAGTCTTATTGCTTTCCTTCTCATCGCTCTTTTCATATCTTCTTAAAACAGCCTTAACCCTTGCCACCATTTCTTTAGGCTCAAAGGGCTTAACTATATAGTCATCTGCTCCCATCTCAAGGCCTAGCACCTTATCAAAGGTGTCACTTCTTGCGGTAAGCATTATTATTGGCACATCACTGTTTTTTCTTATGGTGGTGCATACCTGGTATCCATCCATTCCGGGAAGCATTATATCAAGCATTACAAGCTCAGGCTTAAATGAATAGAATTCATCCATGGCCTTTCTGCCGTCATATACCTCCCTTGTCTCATATCCTTCTTTCATAAGATACAAAGATATGAGCTCAGCAATATGCTTTTCATCGTCAACAACCAGTATCCTCGTCTTTTCCATACCCTTTACCCTCCTTTAAGGCACTTCCGATTATGGACTGTACCCTTTCAGGGAGAGCATTCTGCTCTTCCTTAGTAAGTCCCTTTGTCTCAATAATCGGATGATATGTCAGTCTGATAGTCTCATTTTTTATCCAAAGTCCGTTATCCTCAAGGACTTTATGTGTTCCGTCTATTGTCAGCGGCAGTATCGGAGCTCCGCTCTTTGTCGCAAGCTTGAATGAACCGCCCTTAAAATCCAGCATATCACCGTCTGTTCTTGTTCCCTCAGGGAATATACAGAGGCTGTATCCGTTTTTCACTTTCTTAATGCCTTCCAAAAGTGCCTGCATGGACTCCCTCAGGTCACTTCTGTTCATAAAAATACATCCTAAAGAAGACATCCACTTTCTTAAAAGCGGAACTTTCTTTAATTCGGCTTTAGCAATAAATCCTATTGGTCTTCCTATGGTCTGCATTATGGCAAAAACATCTACCATACTCTGATGGTTGGCTATAAGCACAAAGTTTCTGTCCTGCGGTATGTTTTCTTGACCGCTTACTATGATTTTAGCTCCTGTTTTACTTAAAGTTTTTTTACAAACATCCGCTACTATTTCAGACGTATACTCCTCAGCCGCAAGCTCTCCCTTTTCCTCAAGTATCTTGTCAGCCTTAGATGTATGTCCGTATCTGAAAATTACCTGTGTAACTATAGTAAAATAAGTGCTTATTGTTCTGAAAAACATTTTATTCCTCCAGTTTACTCCAATTTTTTCTCCATTTGCCCTTTTTAATATATCGTCCGTATGTATAAGCTGAAAACGATGGTGTGATTATCCATGCACAGGCAATACCCTTAAGCGCCAGAGGTGTTAAATGACTGAGAACAAATGCTGTCGGTATTTTTAAAATATACTGCACACAGAGGCTGTTTATAAGAACAAATCCTGAACTTCCGCTTCCCTTCAAGAATCCCTGGTATGGATATACCAATGCATAAAGGAAATACATAAAGCAGGCTATTTTTAAATATCCGCTTGCCGCCAGTATAACCTCAGCTTCATCGGTAAATATTCCGGCAAGGTTTCCTCCTAAGAAGAAAATAGTCAGGAAAACAAAGCAGACATATATAACTGCCAGTTTTCTGCCTTCCTTTGCCCCTTCAAGGGCTCTTTTTTCCTTTCCCGCTCCAAGATTCTGAGCCGTGAATGATGCTACTGCATCGTTTACAGCAGAACATGGAAGTATGGCAAAACTGTCAAGTTTAACCGCAATGCCATAGGCAGCGGCTGACACAAGCCCGAATGAATTCGCCATTCCGGTCATACAAAGATTACTGAAATGTACGCTGACCTGCTGTCCTGCACTGGGAAGGCCGTTTGCCAAGAGTTCCTTTGCCAGAGCCGTATCAAAACACAAATCCCTGGGTGAAAATGTAACTACATGTTTCCTTCTTCTGAAATAAACTATTCCCATGAAGAAAGAAAGCCCCTGAGATATAACCGTAGCGCAGGCTGCGCCCGATACATCCATCTTTAGTATTCCCATAAAAATATAATCAAGAATTATATTTACTACAGTAGCCACCAAAACGAAATACATGGAGCTTTTTGAATCACCAAAGCCCCTCTGCAAAGCACATATAAGATTATATCCTATGGTAAATATCATTCCGCAGAATATTATTCTCAAGTATTTTGCGGCATATAAAAACGCCTGCTCAGGTGTGGCAATAAGTCTCAGTATCGTAGGAGTGAGAAAAAAGCCAAGTATTGATATTACTACCGCCGCTGACATAAAAAGCGTAACCGCTGTATTAGCTGCCCTTTTAAGCACATTTTCACGGCCATGGGCTATATATTTAGCAATTACAACACTTGCCCCTACGCCGAATCCTGAAACAAACATAAGCATTACATTTATTACAGGTCCGCTTACGGAAACTCCTGTCATACCCTCAGTGCCCATAAATTTTCCGGCAAAGTACATATCTACCGCATTATAAAGTGCCTGCATAATATTCGATATAATAAGAGGAAACGCAAATGCCAAAAGATGCTTATGTATGCTTCCCTCTGTAAGATCGTTTGATAAAGCCAATTTAACTGCCCCCTATTAAAACCATTACAAATTATTATATAACTTCTGACAACGTCAAGCAATAAAATTTTGGATTCCTCATCTTCCTTTAAGATTTTATTATGAAATTATTTATGCTATTATTTTATCATAAAAATCGAGGAGGTCTGTATATGAAAAAAGTAAAAATCACGGTCATTAAAACTACTTTTGACAAGGAGCTTGCTTCAGAATACGGAGCAGAAGGATTAGGCCCCTGTCCTATGCTTAAAGAAGGCCAGGTTTTTTATGCCGACTATGCCAAGCCCGAAGGATTATGCGATGAAGCCTGGAAAGCATTTTATCAATACGTCTTTTCCCTCGCCCATGGTGCGGGAAATGATGTTTTTTATTACGGTGACTGGATAAAAACTCCGGGCGTTGCCATATGCAGCTGTAATGACGGACTACGTCCCGTTATATTTAAACTTGAGGCCACAGATATAGAATCTAAAATGGACTATAGCCCTGTAAACCATAATGAATAAACCGTAAAAAATGAGAACACTTAAAAGTGTTCTCATTCTGTTATACATAATTATGTTTTATGCCTTTGCCAGTCTGTCAGCTATAACCAAAACTCTGAGCATGTCCTCGGAAAGGTCAAGTTTATCCTTATCCGCTATGGCTCCGGCCTCTATTATTTTTCTTATGGTGTCTTTGGCCCAGTCAGGGACTTCGCTTTCATTGTTATATCTTTTCTCATTCATTTCGATAACTTCACTCCAGCTTTTTTTAAAATTATCAGGATTTTTATACTGCGCTTTCAGTTTATCAGGAGTGCTTCCCCAAGAAGCCAGCTGGAAATGAGGAAGGTCTACAAATGATTTCCAGTTTCCGCCCCATTCTAACCCTATGGCTTCTCCTATTAGTCCTACTTTATTGAAAAAGCCGTCGCTGTTATTATAAGCTCCCTTGCCGTCGTTTCTAAAAAAGTCAAAGGCAATATACCACTGATGCATTGAGGAATATGTGCTTCCTCTTGCATTTGTGACTATATTCCCCGGCTCGGTTCTTCCCTTTGCATACAGCTTGTCCTGTTCTTCAACCGTCCTCCATGTTTCCGATATGCCTATTTTAAGTCCGGCTGCAGAACATCTCTTTTTTAGCTCCTCTATTTTCTTCTTCAGCTCAGGGTGTAAAACTTCTATACTGCGTCCCATTTTCTCACCTCCTGATTTATAATATCCTTCTATGGGCCTATGTGTTACTGCTAATCTTCATACTTTTCGTTTATCACTTTAAAAAGAACACATTTGCAGTAATCATCGGTACAAAATACCTTCATATGCGCCATCTTCTCATCTTTATGCTTGAAGTTCAGCACCAGTTTATTATCATCAGATATGCCCTCGCACCTTATATTCACAGGCCTATTAGTATCAGTAAGATAAAAAGGACATAAAACATCTGCTTGTATGTAGCTCCCGCTTGACATATATACCCCTCCTTTGTAGAATATTTTTCTACATTATATTTTTTAAAAATATGCGACATTTTTCAACATTATTCTACTATTTATTTAGTTCTTCATTAATATACGCTATTTCTTTTGTAGATTTATTTTCTACATCGATAATAGCACTAAGTAGAATATTTGTCAACAACATTTATTTAATTGTTGAATTTTTTTATACTTTATGTTATTATTTCTATGAGGTGATAATTATGAGCAGCGATATAGGCAGTAAAATACGTCTAAGAAGAGAAGAACTTAATATGTCTCAGGAAGAACTTGCACGATTAATGAATTATAAATCCAGGTCTTCCATAAACAAAATTGAGATGGGTAAAACAGATGTGCCAAGAACAAAGATATCAGAATTTGCAAAAGTATTAAAAACAACTACTGCTTATTTAATGGGTCTTGATAACGAATTAATTTCGCCATACAGCGCTTCAAATATTATTCCTCTCCCTGATAAAAACGGCCGATATGTTCCATTATTAGGCACCATAGCCTGTGGTACACCCATAATGGCTGCCGAAAATATAGAAAAGGAAATTCTTTTGCCAGAAAACACTTCAGCTGATTTTTGTCTGAGATGTAAAGGTGACAGTATGATAAATGCACGCATATTTGACGGCGATATTGTTTTTATCAAGTCACAGCCATCCGTAGAAAACGGGGAAATTGCAGCAGTACTCATAGATGATGTGGCAGATGTAAGTGAAGCGACTTTAAAAAGAGTATATATATATGAAGATAAGGTTATACTTGCGGCTGAAAACCCTGCATTTCCTCCAATCGCATATTCAGGACGTGAAATGGATAAAGTCAGAATAATAGGAAAAGCCGTAGCGTTTTTCAGTGCAATAAAATAAAAATGCCACAAATAATCGTAGATTGGGCACAAAAGTATCCCAAAGTCTTTGTACGCTTCCAAACTAATGTAAGATATAATTATTAGTTTGGAAGTTTTTTGTTAGAGTCATTTTTTATAAATGATATATCTAGTCTATTCATCCTTGCTTGACATGCTATGAAACAGCATTATAATGCAAGTATAGACATAATTTGAAATATTTGGCTATTTCAAGTTAATTGATGATATACATTAAATTTGCAGTTTAAGCAAAACTTGAAACTATCTATGATTACAATACTAGTTTGTATTATTTAAAGTCAGCGCGCTTTAAAAATGTACTGTATTTCTATGAAAGGGGAATTTTTATGAAAAGGAAATTATTATCAATTATGGCTGTCGCAATCATAATCAGCGGATGTGCCTCATCCGGAACTTCCACTGACACCAAGGACGACGGCACAATCGAAAGTACAAACACCGCAGATGATATCACAGCTGAAAGTGCTGATACTGCAGATGATAAAGCAGCAGCTGAAGAAAAACAAAAAGAAAATATTGTGGCTGTAGGTGATACAATAACCACCGAATATGCTGAAATCAAAATTAATAATGTCGCCATAAGCTATGAAGTTTTGCCCGATGATACTTCATCTTATTACAATTATTATTCAGCTGAAAGCGGATATGTATATATTGATTTAGATGTAGATGTTAAAAATCTTCAAAAGCAGGATATGATGTGCGATGCTGTAATGACTGCAACCGCCGATTATAACGACGGATATAAATATACTGCCTCTCCTATAGTTGATGATTCAACCCTTGGATTTACTTATGCAAATATAGTCTCAATTGCACCTTTAACTACTCAGGGTATGCACTACGTATTCAACTGCCCTCAGGAAATTGACGAAACTGATTATCCTCTTTTTGTTGAAATTGCGCCTGCCGGAACTGATGAAGTATATAAACTTGTTATTAGATAAATCCAAAATCAATAGCGGTTTGTGTTGTTTAAATACAGTACATTAAAAAAATACAATGTAAATATCAAGGAAGGAGTATTATTATTAAAAGTTTTATTAATGCCTTTAAAAATATATCATTTAAAGGCAGGGTATCACCAGGTGCCTATTGGAAATTTGTTGGTATTATAATTCTTATATATGTATTGCTCTTTATGATCCCTATTTTTGTAGGGGTATATTTCAATATCGATACAGTATTATTTACATACGCAGCACTTACAGCCTATACTTTAGTAACTTTCTTACCCGCGTTTACAATGCAGGTTAAAAGGCTGCACGATATAAATAAATCTGGAATGTGGATTTTACTCTGTTTAATACCATTTATCGGATGTATTATACTGCTTGTTTTACTTTGTAAAGATGGAGATAAAACAGCAAACAACTATGGAGAGCCCCCTTTAAATAGCATTGCAGATATCAGCAATATTAAAAATTAAACTAAAAGAATAAAATTTGATGAAAGTATAGCCAATAAGGTTATTACCGATGACATAAAAGCTGCTGAACTTGAATTATCTGATGTTAAGCTTATTGATAATTCAGAAAGCGTAACCGGCATATTAAAAAATAACTATTCGGAAAATCAAAAAAATTGTTACGATACTGTCTATTTATTATTTCAATGGATATATATTTAATTTGATGTAAATAGTACGGTTATATAAAGGAGAATTTCTATATGAAAAAAGCATCTATTATTTCTTTAATCTTATCTTTTGTTTTTTCTTTTACCTGTTTCTCTATGCCTCAGACTTATAATATAGAGGAAGCCGGAATGTCATTTGCAGTAGATACGGATAATTTTGACTTTATTTTTTTTAACGGAGAACTTGTAAGTAACAGCGATTTAATAAGCTTCGAAGACCTTTTTGGTACATCTACGGAAACATATTCTCAATATGTTCAGGAAAATCTTTTATATTTTGATGCTATATCTATTGATGGTTTAGCAGAAATATATATCAGAATAGAAGAAAATGACTACAGCAAGTCTGTATACGATTTTGATAACTATACTGAAGACGAATTATACAATGATTTTAATAGTATGGTTGGAAGCAGTGATTATGAAGAAATGCTAAATGAAATGGGTATTTCTGAAGAAAACAGCAAGATTACCGAGGTTAATGATACAATATATTATTATCTTGACGGTACTACAAATGAAATATATGCAACCACATACTATACAATAAAAAACGGAAAAAACATATCTATATCTTTAAATATGTATAATCCCGAAAAGCTTGATACATATAACGATTTGTTAAAAAACCTCGTTGAAAGTATAAGTTTTACTGATATAGACGTTATACAGAATATTGATAATATGCAGAACACAGCAAGCTCAGATACCTCTTCCAGCCCCGTATTAAAAGTTATTGGCGGCTGTATAATAGGTGTTATTCTAGGTATAATAGCTGTTGCTATCGGAATGCCAAAAAACAATAAAAACAACAAAAATATCAATTCTAATGCAGCAGATGCTTCCGTCAGCAATAACAATACTCAGCAGGCTGATACTGTCAAAGAGACTTTAAATAATGATTCTAATACAATATCTACTCCTGATGATAATTATAGTTCACAATCCAGCGATGAGACAAAGTGATTTTAAATAGTTCCGAAACCACGTATTATAATATGCATATCATTTGTGTTTAGATTTTTATGGAGCCGTTATGACAATGTTTACTCAAATAATTAAACTGACGTCAAAAGAAATTAAAACTATAAAACAATATCTTAAACCAAACCACGCGACTATCACGTGGTTTTTCTTTATACAAAAAAAGCCCCGAAAATTCGGGGCTTTTTTACTGCACTTAACAGGGCTGCGTCATTCTGACTTGTCTTCCCTCGCCTATACT
>ERZ791934.823-NODE-823-length-37388-cov-3.848659_pt1 | contig 37388 bp, 34 predicted proteins | sample MGYA00510125_ERZ791934 | MGnify/ENA primary metagenome ERZ791934 (study PRJEB30046, sample SAMN00993240) | human gut metagenome | study: EMG produced TPA metagenomics assembly of the A metagenome-wide association study of gut microbiota in type 2...
GAAAAAGAATTAGATCTGACAAGGGCTATGCAGGGGTTTGTCTTTCCTTAAAAGGAGGCCCATCGCATCAGATACATAAGCTGAGTAGATATTTGTTATGTAAATAAGATAAAACTGGCGGAAGGGCCGGTGGAAATTCTCCACCGGCCCTTCCGCCTTTGATTCGTTATTATAATTTCTAGGAGTTTATTAGATTACTAAGTTAGCTTAACCCACAGCCTCGCGGAGCGTAACCTCAAGCTATCTTCCTCGAAGCCTCGCAGAACGTAACCTCATGTTGTCTCTTCAAGACCTCGCAGAGCGCCATTCTGAAGTCCCGCGGAGCGCAATTAAGCAATCCCGCGGAGCACAATCTCAGCTTACGCACTTGCACCTTGGGCATTTTCTTCCGCAATAATCTTGTCGATTTCATCTACGATGCTCTCTTTGCCAAGAGCCTTCCAGATGATGGCGCCGACGACGCCGCCGACCAGACAAGGCACCAGCCAGGTCAGGCCGTACTGAGACAGCGGAATGGCGTTGAAGATATTGTCGATGAAAGCAGGGCCGGCTGGAATTAATCCATTGGCGATAGCGACACCGTAAGCCTGGTAAAAGCCGACGATGATAGCCATTAGGACCGCGCCCTTCCATGCGCCATCGTTAGGGATGAACTTCTTGAAGACACCCAGAACGGTCAAGGCGATACACATCGGGAACAGCAGCATAAACAGCGGGCCGGACAGCTTGATGACGAAGCTTACGCCTGTAGATGCTACCAACATAATAGCCACAGCTAAAAGCAGAGCAGCCAGTTTATATGGAACCTTCTCTTTTGACAGCATAACCACCCAGTCTGCAGCAGTGGCAATCATGCCGGCTGCAGTGGTGAAGCAGGCAAAGATGATGGCCAGAGACAGTACGACGATACCGGTGTAGCCTGCCAGTTTTCTGATCAGACCTACTAGCAGTACGGTGTTGTCTGTGTCAGGAGCGAAGAGATCTGTTCCTGTGGAACCCAGGTAGCAGAGTCCTGCGTATACGATAAACAGGATGATGAAAGCTACCACGATGACGTTGAACAGAATCTTTTTCTGCTCTTTACCAGGCTTGTAGCCTTTTGAATTGAGCGTTGCGATGAAGATTCCGCCGCAGAGGATGCCCGTTCCCACGTCGCCGGTATTGATGGCAGTCAGGAAGGCATTGCTGAAGGAATTTTCGACTACGCCGCCTTTCGGACTGCCAATCGGATTGACGATGGTCAGTACGACAATGATCAACAGGCAGATCAAGAGAATCGGCGTAATGCATTTCCCGATATTGTCCATGACGCTGGACTTACTGCTGGCGAGCAAGAAAGAGATGCCGAAGAAGACCAGCAGAAATGCCCATTTTACGGCTGTGGACTGAATCGAAGGGAAGATGCCGCAGAGCCCGATTTCGTAAGCGACGCCGCCGCATCTTGGAATCGTTCCGAAGACCACGCCCAGGATTGCCACAGCCATGAAAGCCAGGTGCAGCTTTGCATGAGCGTGACGGCAGATATCTTCCAGATTTGTCCCCACGTTGCCGACGGCGGCTACCGCCAACATTGGGAATAAAATACCAGATAAGGTCAGACCGATGATGGCTGGAAAGACTGATGAGCCAGATACCAACCCGATTTGAGGAGGGAATACCAAGTTGCCTGCGCCGAAGAAAACGGCAAACATGGCGAACCCTATTACTAAACTATCTTTAAAAACATTTTTCTTTGTATTCATATGTTAGTTCCTTTCATAGATCATTTCGCCAGAGATATAAGTTTTCTCTACGTTTACTTTATCAATTTCTTCAGGAGACACAGCCAGTATATCGTCACTCAATACGATAAAATCTGCATGATATCCAGGTTTTAATTCACCGACGCCTTGGAGTCCGGAAACCTTTGCTCCGCTTTTTGTATAGAGCTTGATGGCGGTTTCGATATCGACCTTCTGATCCTGACCGCAGTCTGTGCCGTCGTAAGCCTTTCTGGTTACGGCAGCTTTGATGCATGGGAACGGATCGGACGGCACTGCCCAAGAGGTAGCAGGCGCGTCTGTGGAGAAGCAGAGCAGAACACCCGCATCCAACATTTTCTTGACTGGATAGGTCGTCTTTGTTCTCTCTGGTCCCAGATTTGTAAGATAACTTTCTATTTCACAATAGAGGAAGATCGGCTGCGTGGCAAATCCGAAGCCCTTTTCTACTGTTTTTGCAATCGCCTGATCGGACGGTTCCGTTACATGTTCTAAACGCAGATACGGCGTATCGTCGTCAGTCCATTTTTCTTCTATGTAAGCTCTATCTACAATTCTATCGATGGTCTGGCCGCCCATGGCATGCATGGAGAGCTGACAGCGGTTTTCTTTGCAGAAAGCAATGGCTGTTTCCATGACTTCATCGGAACAGACGGAGATGCCGTAATCATCAGTCGTTCCCAGATACGGTTCGTTCATCCAGGCTGTTCTGCCGGAAACGCTGCCGTCACCGATGATTTTCAGGCCGGCAGAATGAATCTGCTGATCCTTATTAAACTGTTCTTTTGTAATCTTAAAGCTGTCGTCACCCATAAAATTGTCCCACATATAGTAGATGCTCACCTTCTGCTTAAAGCCCTTTTCAACGGCTTTCGTATAGTAAACATAAGGGTCGTTACTATCTAAAAGTCCCATGTCACTGATAGATGTGACACCTTGAGAGGACAACAGGTTGCCCAGATCCAGCAGCTGATCGATGGTCTGATCAAAGGTCAGATCAGGCATATAAGGCGTTACCAGGTTTCTGGCGTTTTCACGCAGCACGCCAGTCGGTTCCCCATTTTCATCTCTGTCGATTTTACCGCCCTGAGGGTCAGGGGTGTCTTTGGTGATGCCGGCTAGTTCTAAGGCTTTGCTGTTGACACATCTGATGTGTCCGCAGGTACGAATGATAGAAACCGGTGCGTCGCTGCAGCCTTCGTCCAGATCATACCTGTTTGGCGAACGTTTCTCTGCCAGCTTGCCTTCATCGTAGCCCCAGCCTTCAATCCATTGGTCAGCTGCCTGCTGCTCTCTGACTTCACGGATTCTGGCTGCCAGATCAGCGAGAGAGTTTACATTAGGAGGCAGAGCCGAAATTTTCTTACTGTAATCAGCAAGCATAATCGGGTGCATATGTGCATCAACGAAACCAGGTAAGACGCGTTTACCCTCTAAATCAATTTTTTCAGAATAATCAGCGGGCATTTCGGTTTCTTTGCCCACCCATGTAATAATACCGTTTTCCACTGCCATCGCGTCGGCGTATAAATTGTGATCGTCGGATGTAAATATTTTAGCATTTACATAGACCGTCTTTTTGTTTGCGCTCATGTTATTTTTCACGCTCCTTTCACACACGAAAGTATTGCAAGAGTTGTGCCATTTTCAGAATATTGGAAATGGTACTCATGCAGTCATTGCTCATGTTATAAAGTATGAAAATTTTTTAATTATATCAAAAAAATACCATTTCATCAAAAATTCTTATAAATATTAATGCATAAAAATACCCGCATGACCAGACGGGATCAGTCCAGTTATGCAGGTACATTGCTGCTCTATATTGTAATTGTCAATTCATCTTTGCTGAGTGTTGCGCCTTTCTTGCCTACTACTAGGGAAGAGACGGCGTTGGCTGTTTTGATGGCCTCATATGGTGTGCGGCCCTTTGCCAGACAGGCCATGACAGTGCCAATATGGGAATCCCCTGCGCCAATGGTATCGACCACCTTCACTGCTTTGACTGGCGGTACGTGAATAAACTCGTCTCCATCGTAGTAATAAGCGCCTTCGGCACCGTGAGTCACGATGACCATATTTTCCGTCAGAGCATACAGCGCCTTGGCTCCTTCTTCCAGTGCAGTTGCTCCAGTAAATCCGCAGAGCTCGTCCTCATTGAGATGTACAATAGGGTGCAGAGCAAAGATTCTATCTACCAAAGTCCGTTCGATGAAGCAGATACGCGGTCCTGGTGCAAAGAATAGCGGAATGCTGCTGTTTGCCTCGAGAAAGTCCACAATGGTGCCGCCGGTTTTATCCTCAATTTCCAATCCGCAGATATAAATGCTGCTGACTTTTTCCATCTTCAGCGTATCAAACCATTCTTTATAAAAGAGATATTCGGCGCCGTGATCACAGACAAAGGTTCTTTCGCCGCCTTCTTCGACAAAGCAGTAGCAGCAGCCGTTGGCCTGATCAGGCGTCGGCATGGGGGACGCTAACCCCTTGGCTGCCAGCTGATTTCTGACAAAATCTCCGTAGAGTCCTGTACCGACAGGTGAAAACAGTCTGTAAGGAACCTCGAAGAGATGAATCATGTTGGAAACGTTGTATGCACAGCCGCCTAGAGACATCTCCTGTGAAACGATGTTAACGTCTGCAGACGTGGTGGGCAGATGATCCAGATTGATGATGATGTCGGCTACGGTAGAACCGATGAGCAAAATTTTCTTCATTGATAATTACGACCTTTTCTTAAAGTGACTATCTAAATATACCATGTGCATACCTTTGAAAATGGAATTGCGGCACATGATTCAATGATTCCAACCTTACGACAAAGTCGGTAAGATTACGGAATTATTATACCATGACGATACCTTTGAAAACCCAATCGAACGTCATGATTCAATGATTCCAACCTTACGACAAAGTCGCTAAGATCATGGAATCATTATACCACCATCTGTCGAAATAGTCACTACCCGAAGGTCAAGGTTTTTGCCGCACGCTTCTGCCGCGCGCTTTACTGCCATTTCCAAGCCGCCGCAGCAAGGAACTTCCATGCGAGTTACGGTAACAGAGCAGATGTCGTTTTCACGAAAGAGTTCAGTCAGCTTATCGGCATAATCCACACTATCCAGCTTTGGACATCCGATCAAAGTGACGCGGCCTGCGATGAAATCCTGATGGAAAGCGGCGTAGGCATAAGCTGTACAGTCAGCGGCTATGAGAAGATCTGCGCCGTCAAAATATCCGGCTCTCGGCGGTGCCAGCTTGATTTGAACCGGCCAGTTTCCTAACTGTGACGGCATTTCCTGCTTGGACTCTGATACAGCTTGTGGATGCAGAGCCTTTGCCGCTGATCCGGGACAGCCGCAAGGCAGTTCTTGTGTCAGCGCTTTTGCTGCCATATTTGCCTTCACGGCCGCTTCGTCATAAGCGGCTGCTTCTCTCTCCACGAAGGTGATGGCGTCAGTTGGACAGGTTGGCAGGCAATCGCCCAGGCCGTCGCAGTAATCGTCCCGCAGCAGCGTTGCTTTACCGTTCACCATGCCGATGGCGCCTTCGTGACAGGCCGCTGCACATGCACCGCAGCCGTTGCATTTTTTTTCGTCTATGTGTATAATTCTTCTAATCATTTTTTGCCTCCTAAAGGGTTCTTCTTGACTTTTATAGCATGAGTATAATACAATAGGAAATATATTTCCGTTGCTTCTGCAACGTAGAGGAGAAAAAATGAAAAAAGTTTGCGATGCGATGAAAAAGTCTGTCCTCTTTTGGGATATAAAGGAAGAAGACTTGGAACGAGTGATCAGCTGCTTTGATGTAAAGCTATCTCGTTATGACAGAGACGAATTCGTCATCCACCAGGGAGAGCGGGCCAAGGGTGTGGGTCTTGTCGTCAGCGGCCAGCTCCATATCATCAGAGAAGATTTTCTCGGTAACCGGGAGATTCTGACCGAGGTTGGAGCGGGAGATATCTTTGACGAGGTTTATGCCGTATTGGCGGACGAATACCAGAGTATCGCCGTAGTGGCAGTGCAACCGACGGAGGCTGCATTTTTTTCAATTGATAAGATGTTGACTACCTGCTCATCAAATTGTACTTTTCATAATATAATTATCAAGAATATGCTGCGTGTCATGGCGCAGAAGAATTTGATGCTGACTAGAAAAATGGCCCACCTGTCCAGGAAATCTATCAGAGAGAAACTGGTATCCTATCTCTCTGATGAGAGCAGCAGGCAGGGGAAACGGGAGATTAAAATTCCCTTTAACAGGCAGCAGCTGGCGGATTATCTGTCTGTAGAGAGAAGCGCTTTGTCGAGGGAACTTTCTAAGATGAAGGAGGAAGGGCTGATTGAATTTTATAAGAATCAATTTGTACTGTATCATGTAACTTAATGTAAAAGATGGGAGGAAGCGATTATGTCTCTTTTGACAGAAAAAGCCTTGGCAGCATCCCTTAAGAAGCTGCTGGAAAAGAAAACCTTGGATAAGATAACGGTAAAGGATATCACCGACGACTGCGGTGTGAACAGGCAGACCTTTTACTATCACTTTCACGATGTCTACGATTTGGTGGAGTGGATTTTTACAGAAGAAGCGAAGAAGTTCATGAACAGCTGTGTAGAAGGCAGGGACTGGAAAGAGAGCATAGAGGCGCTGATGGACCGACTGCTGGATGATAAATCTTTTATCATGAATACCTTTTACTCGGTAAATCGCAGACAGCTTGAGAAGTTCATGCAGAATCTGGCGAGACCGGCCATTGCAGACATTGCCCAGACCTTTGCAGAGGGCAAGCGCATCGAAAAACAAGATCTGGACTTCGTGGTCAACGTATTTACCTTTGGTCTTGTAGGCATCATTACAGAATGGGTTTCTGACGGCATGAATGAAGGCTATAAGGGTGATATCGACAAGTTCTTTTTGGTCATAGACGGAACGATGGAAGGGACTTTAGACAAGTTTGCGAAATAACGTTTATGCATCTGTAAGAATTTTATACAATCAAGTTGGCGTGTCACAAAATGTTGCACGTCTTTTTCTTTGTCTATTGAGGAAAAGCCAGCTTGCTTATATGATAAGATCGAAATATAGGGTAAAAATGAGGAGTTGGATGATATGAATGTTGGAAGTGAATTGAAGAAACTGGGACTAAAAGCGGCGTACAATTATCTTGACAGAGATCCTGAGACGAACATGCCTAAACTCATGGAATGGGTGGACAAATTCGTCAAAGAGGATGTGCTGACATTACAGCGGGAAGTATTTAGGAAAATCATTGCGGAAAAGAACAGCAACTGGTATCAGCTGCTGGCCAGCTTATGGCAGGACATAGACGGCGATGTCCGAAAGACGCTGTTCGAAAATCTTGTCATTAACGCTAACGCTCTGGCGGCGCTACAGGCAAGGGAGTCTGAGGAAAAGTATCACTGCAATATTCCTTGGGCCGTGGCTTTCGATTTGGGAGAGACGGAAGAAGGGGCGAGCCTCTCCTTTGACCAGTTGGACAACATTATGGAGCAAGCCAAGGAACTGGGAACATTTATGTTTTTGCTGACGGGCAGGGAACCCCTGGAACGGAAAGAGGAAGTAATTGCCCTCTGCAATAAGCATACAGATTGTCAGTTCATGGTATTCACGAACGGCTTGGCAATTGACGAGGATTTTGCAGATCAGGCACTGCGGGTAAAAAACTTTATAGGGGCTATTCATGTGACGGGCCGAACAGAAGATCTGAGGCTGGACAGCATCTTTGCGCTTTTAAAGGCAAAAAAACTTCCTTACGGAGTTTACTGCACATACGACAAATCAGATGCAGAAGATTTTGCCCAGGAATCGTTCTTTGACGACATTATCAGCCGGGGTGCAAAATTTTGCTGGTTTTTCTCTTCGCTGAAAAGGGAGGAAGATAGGGTCTATGCTCTGACGAAAATGTACCGAGAGTTAAAGCCTCTGCTCACGATCAACTTTTGCAAGGATACCGTCATGACTGGAGGCTGTATCGCCGGCAGGTATTATTGCAGTCTCAGCGCTGACGGCCGAATTAAGCCCTGCAGCTTCTTGTCCTGTCCGGGGGTGGATCTGAAAGAGCAGTCCTTACTGAGTGCGTATCAGGCAGACTGCTTTATGGAATACTATAAAAGGAAACCGACATGCAGAGGAGTTTTTGAATGATCATTTTGTTCACAGTAATCGTGATTTTGCTTATAACATTATTTGTATGCGCCAACTTTTTATATAACCTGGCCCTAAACCCGTCCTTTGACAAAAGCAGGATCTTTAGGGATCAGGATGACGGGAAAGGGCACCCGGAAAATGTTTTAGATCAGGCAGAGGTAGAGACCGTATGGATTCGGTCTTTTGACGGCCACAGACTTCGAGGCTTAATGGCTAGACAAGAGGAGTCATCTGCCTGTTGGGTCATCGGTATTCACGGGTATACTGGCGGCGCGGAAGAGATGGGGTACAGGGCAGGAGAATTTTATAGGCGGGGATATCATGTGCTGTTTCCTGATAACAGGGGCCACGGAAAGAGCGAAGGAAAATACGTAGGCATGGGTTGGCACGACCGCTTCGATATTCTGAACTGGATTGCCTGGCTGAATGAACAATTTCCTGGCTGCTCGATTATCCTCTATGGATTGTCCATGGGCGGAGCAGCCGTTATGATGACTGCGGGCGAAAAACTGCCGGACAACGTAAAGCTGATTATTGAAGACTGCGGATATTCCTCTGTAAAAGAGGAAATGGCCCACGAAGCGAAATATCTGTTCCATCTGCCTTATTTTCCAATGGTCAGTGCAGCCAGCCTGATTTGCAAAATCAGGGCAGGCTACACTTTTAAAGAAGCTTCTGCAGTCAAACAACTGGCTAAGGCAGAGCGGCCAATGCTCTTTATTCACGGTGGAAAGGACACCTTCGTTCCTACATCTATGCTGGATACTGTTTATGAGGCCGCCGCCTGTCCTAAAGAGAAGCTGCTGATTGAAGGGGCAGGTCATGCCGAGTCTTACATTGTGAACCCGCAGTTGTATTGGGACACTGTCTTTGGTTTTATTGAGAAATATGGCGGGTAATTACGGTATCCACCGGCACATAGTTAACAAGCTTCTGCTGAATCATCCGCTCCAAGAAAGAGACGGCGTTTGCCATGGGTTCGATAATACTGACGCAAATTTTCTCCTGCCGCAGACGTTCTCTCAGTGCGTCCACGATGTAAAACATGGCGGTGCAGCCCAGGCAGATTGCAGTAACGCGATCTGCGTCCGCCATTTCGCGGCAGAGCTGCAGAAGTCGTTCCGTCACACTTTCCTGTTCCAGTCTGATATCAGAAACGCCTAGATTCACTGGACGAATAGAGACGATATTAGCGGTGCCGCCCAGCCTAGCCTTACGTTCCTCACTGAGGATTCCAGCCTTATCCGTGGTGATGATACCGATCCGTTCTGCGATGACAGAGGCCGTGAATAGGGCAGATTGATAGGGACCGATTACAGGCAGACGGCCAAGTTCACGGCAGGCATATACGCCGGGATCATCAAAACAATTGACGTATATGCCGTCGAAGCTTTCGCCTGCCTGCAAGACCTCTTCTACGACCTGACAGCCGTTAAACATGCCCTGGAGATCACTTTCTATCGAAGGGAACCCTTTGGAAATCTGCCGAAACACGATGTTCGTGTCTGGACGGATATATTTTTTTAAATAACCTACGATCTCTTTTTTCTTTTGCTCAAAATTCGCAGTCACAGGGATGAGAAACATGATTTTCATAGCGATGCCTCCCCTGATTAATCTAAAAATATATCACTTATATATTTCTGCATATCTATTTTTAAGATCTCTTCAATGCGTCGATAGGTGCTGCGGTAGCGGAGACCTTTGCCAAGAATCATTTTCTCCTTCGGTGCAGCAAAGACAATTACTTCCCGACCGTTTTCAATTTCTGCAGTAGACAAGATTCGGCCGTCGGCTGCGTCCACAGTTAGGAGCAAATCAGGGAAAGTATGTAATCTCGTTCCATCCCTTTCAAGGGCCATATATTCGTTGAAAAAATACATTTTGTAGTCGCTGCCGTCGGTACTGACCGTAAAGTGGCCGTTATCGAGAGCGTTTTCCGTATGCAGGGTATACTCTCTGACGATTCCACGGCAGAGGATAGTTCCGTCGACGAGAGGGCTTATTTTGTTCAGACTATCCGCCGGCGTGCTGCCGGATAGATAGGCTTCTCCCAATTGATAAGCTAAATCATAAGCACCTGTCGCTCCGGCTTCTTCCAGCCAAGTGAGTGATATTGGGTTTCTGGCTACAGCAATGGCACCGCCAGCTTTGGAGGCTGTATTGCGAATTAAATCAGAAGTAGCCTCAATGGTACCCATGGTTAAAATTTCAATATAGGTGTTATCCTCTTTGCGCCCGCCGGCTCCGGCCTGAATTGTGTGATTCTCTCCCTTTTCAAGACCCAGGGAACCCATAATGCCAAAAGGATGTGCCCGTCCGTCGCAGGCCGAGTTGATTACAGGCAGGTTTAAAAGCGCAGCGGGAATAAACGGTTCAAAAGAAGAAGAACCGCCCATCTCACAGGGTATAAACCCGATGATATTTTGTTCCAATTGTGTTTGCATAAAGTGGAGAATTTTTTCATAGACGTCGTCTGCGTAAAAGGCGTTTTCTGAAGCAGGAGATCCTACACCGGAAATCGTCAGAACGACACCGTCTTTGTTAGAAATATCTGAGGCGGGCAGAATTTCTACCTGGCCCATCTGCAACGCTTTCGCAGCCGTATCCAGGCCTTCCTGGACATTTCCGCCTCCGCCGCCGCCGAGAATCAGACTGCCTGCGGCAATCTTTTGAATATCTGTAGAATTAATTATCATTTTCAGTACCTCCATTCATTTGATGAAAAGTACCGGAATTACACGCCAATAGTATAATTTGTGCAAGGAAAAAAGTCAATGGTAAAAAAAAGAAGATTTGAAATTGTAAAAATATTGTTGACAAAGGTACGGATCGTATAATAAAATCATCTCAGTTAAAATATTAAATTCATAGCGTTTCTCTGAGACTTTGTACAGCTGTTACAGAAATGATGAAGGAGAAAGTTATGATGAACAAAGAAAATCTACAGAATGAGATTCTGTTAGAAGAGCAGAAAGAGTTGGATAGGCACAAGATCACCGCAGCGCAAATGCCAAAAGTCATAGAGCCGGTGGTTCTTATTGTGTCTATTGTTGTTTCTATCCTCGGCTGTATTGTGGGTCTGCAGGTGCAGGTACACACGGGTACGACGCCGGACACATCTATCGTAGGCGCGATCTTTGCAATTCTGGTCGCTCAGATTCCCTTAAGATGGCTGAAAAGTTTTAAAAACATACACAGACAGAATTTAGTACAGACCTCAATCTCAGGTGCAACCTTTGCATCGGCTAACTGCATGTTTCTCACAATGGGTATTCCTGTCATAATGGGCTGGCCGCAGCTGATGGTGCCGATGCTCATCGGTGCAACCTTGGCTACGATTGTGGACGCGACTATTTTGTACAAATCCTTTGGTTCCCCCATGTTCCCAGCAGAAGGCGCATGGCCTCCGGGCATTGCAGTCGCTGAGTCCATCTACGCTATGGCGGATAAGGGAAAGAGAGCAGTGCTCTTGCTCGTCGGCGCGGTATTCGGCTGGGGCGGTGCAATGATTGGTATCCCTATGGATCTGGTCGGTGTCGTCTGGGTTGGCAGTCTGGTGGCAATGGGATCTTTTGGTGTTGGCTCTCTGATAAAAGGGCTTCTCTCCACCAATGAATTCAGCCTCACCTTTGCTGGTCATACGGCCAATTTTGCAACGGATCTCTTTGGTTCAGACTTCTCTTTTGCTGACAGCGTCTCTTTTTCCTATCTGGGACACGGCGCTATGATTGGCGCAGGCATCATTTCATTACTGCAGTGTGCCAAAATCCTGTTCAGAAAGGAAGGAAAGGGGACTTCCGCTGCAGCACAATTTGGGACAAGTCTCAGTGATATGAAAGGCGCCTTAGGAAAAGGATTTATCGCGTATCTAGTCATTGCGCTGGGTCTTGCAGTTGCTACGGGGCTGTATTATGAGATGGGCGTGGGCATGTTTATCGCGTGGGTAGTCTTTGCTGCAGTTGCGGCGTTGATTTCAGAACTGATCGTCGGTGTTTCAGCTATGCACTCGGGATGGTTTCCGGGCTTTGCCACGGCTCTCTTATTTCTGATTATCGGCATGATGATCGGTTTTCCAACGTTGCCCTTAGCTATTTTGGCTGGCTTCACGGCCTCCACCGGACCGGCATTTTCTGACATGGGCAACGACTTAAAGGCAGGCTGGATTCTGCGGGGCAAGGGCGCCGACATGGAACTGGAAAAGGTGGGCAGAAGACAGCAATATTTTGCAGAACTGCTGGGTTTCGGTGTTGCCTTCGTCATGGTAGCAATTTTTGCAAAGAGCTACTTTAGTCAAGGTATGTTTGCACCGATTAACTTTGTATACCAGTCGACCATAGAAGCTGGTTCCACCATTGAAGTCATGAAATGGCTGGCGATTTGGGCTGTTCCCGGCGCCCTGATTCAGCTGATCGGAGGGAATCACCAGGCGGGCATTCTCTTTGCTACTGGATTTTTAGTAGGCTGGACAGAGGCGGGCGTTGTCATTCTGATTGCCATATTGATCAGATGGCTGATCGTCAGGAAGAATCCGGAGAGAGACAGCATTTTTGCCATCCTCGGCGCCGGCGCCTTGGTGGGCTGTGCACTGCGCGATTTCTCTAGCTCTATGCTGGGCTTGTTTAAAAAATAGAGGCAATAAATTATGAAGTGAAAAGTGACCGTATTATATTAGCAGCATAATATGGTCATTTTTTTGTGGAGAAAGGTTTGTAATGATGGTAAAATATATATGAAGTGAATTTGAATTTGAATAAGAGGAAATACTAGCAGGAGGACTATTAAATGGCTACAAGAGAGGTAGGCTTTATTATGACAGAAGAATATAAAGCTTGGATAGATGATATTAAAAATCGAATAAGACAAAGCCAGATAAAAGCATCCGTTAGAATCAATTATGAACTCTTGGACTTATACTGGGAATTGGGAAGAGATATAGTAAACAAACAGCAAAATGCGGAATGGGGAGATTCATTCATCGCCATGATGAGCAAGGATTTACAGAAAACTTTTCCTGGAATGTCGGGATTTTCTCAGCAGAATTTAAGAAGTATTCGTTATTGGTATCAGTTCTATCATAACTGTTCAAATGACTTACAAGCTGTAAGCAAATTAAAAACCATTGAAAACATGGTGAAAAGTATACCTTGGGGACATAACCAGCGAATTATGTACAAATGCAAGTCGATAGATGAAGCGTTATTTTATGTGCAAAAAACAATGGACAACAATTGGAGCAGAAGTGTTTTAGAACATCAGATTGATAGCGATTTATATGGAAGCCAAGGAAAAGCAATTACCAACTTTCAAGTAAAATTACCACGGCCACAATCAGATTTAGCAGAGCAGACTCTGAAAGACCCTTACAATTTTGACTTTCTTACCTTGAAGGAAGAGTATAACGAAAGAGAGCTAGAAGATGCCTTGATAAGCCAGATTACGCAATTTCTTCTTGAGCTTGGAACGGGGTTTTCTTATGTAGGCAGACAAGTACATATAAAAGTAGGTGAAAGCGACTTTTATATTGACTTACTGTTTTATCATGTGCGGTTACATTGCTATATAGTCGTAGAATTAAAGACAGAAAAATTTAAACCTGAATTTGCAGGGAAACTTAATTTTTATGTAACTGCAGTTAACAAAAATATGAAAATGAAACAGGATAACCAAACGATAGGCATTTTAATTTGTAAAGATAAAGATGATGTTGTTGCAGAGTATGCGTTGGATGATATGTCACAGCCTATAGGAATCGCCCAGTATGGCCTGACAAAAATATTGAGAGAAGAATTTAAAAGCAGTTTGCCGACAATTGAGGAAATCGAAAACGAACTATCTGAATAGAAACATGTTTGATAACAAAGCCGAGAAAGGTGTATGAGACAAGAGCCTCATCTACACCAATTCCTTGATCTTCAATATCTTGTACAGAAAATAAATAGACTGATTGAAATCTAAAGAGCTTTTGCCGTATGGTATGAGTTCTTTTATTTTATTCAGTCGGTATCTCACTGTATTTTCGTGGATATGCAGTTGTTTACCGGTTTTAACATGGTCGAGGCTGCATTCCACAAAGCATTTGATTGTTGCCAGCAGCTCTGACTTGTATTTTTTGTCATATTCATTGATGGGTTTGATCAAACTGCGGTAATACTCTTCTAAGTCGGGATGGGAGATCAGCTTCATCAATAATTTGCTGATGCCGACATCTCTATAGTAAACGATACCGTTGATGTCATGGGCGCCGGATAAGGAGGCAGTGCTGCACTGCGCAATGGCTTCGTCTAAGTGCGTCAGCGGCAGAGAGTCGCTGATACCGATAATTGCATTGGGCAGCATTCTGCGAATGAACTGAATCGTATCTTCAGTCAAATCCGTTTGAATCGCCATCTTGGAGGTATTATAGGAGCGGACGATGATCATGCCGTTTTTGTATTGGCAGGCAAAAGAGGTTTTGTAGGTGCGTATTTTGTTTAGCAGATGCAGTCCGTTGGAAATCTCTGCAGCTTTGTTGTTAGACAGATCCGTGTTCATACAGAAGAAGGCTGTCACTCGGTTGTGAAAGTTAGGATTTAATTGACCGATAATTTCCTGTTTTCTATCCTCATAACAATGCGGCAGCATCATCTCATGAAGGAGATTTTCGTGCAGCTCTGACTCCTGATAGGATAGCTTTAACTCCATGATGCTGGAAATAATCAAGGCGTAAGGTGTATTTTTGTCGATGAAAATTACAGGCACCTGGTTTTTGTCTGCAATTTCATAGGCGCTGGACGGAAGGGCGGATAGATATTCATCAGTGATACAGACTGCCGATACTTTTAAATCGACGAAATGCTGCATCAGAGAATCGACGTAAAGCGCGTTGCCGACACCATAATACATAGAAGTGAGATAGAAGTTTTGTCCATAGTTTACCGGCGTTGATTCTGGATCTGTCTCATCGTAGTAGTTATCCAACACATTTACATAGGATACAATGTTGGAGAGACCGCTTTGGCCGGCTTTCAACTCCGCATTGGCCATGATGGGTAGGTTGAGAATGTCCAGAACAGTGATATCTTTCATAATCATACTCCCTTTCGTTTCTTTCTTTCATTTTACATGATTCTCTGCGAGATGCAATAACAAAACTATAGGAACATATAAAAAAAAATGAAAATAACTATATGATCGTACAATAGTGAGCCGGGCTGCCTTTTGCTAGAATAAAGAAAAACACCGGAATTACACAAACTGGGAAAGGAGCAGCAAAGACAAATCGACGAAAGCGCGAATTGATATTTTAACGAATAAACTAAAAAGGCAGGAAATTGATTATGGTATTCAAACAAATGATTGAAGTTTATGATCTTTTAGACGACATCAACGCCAGTGGCAAAAGAGTGGCGGATTATCTGTACAGCATCAAAGATGATGCGGAAATAGAAGTCAAAGAGATTTATGGAGATAAAGGCAAAACAGATTTAATTAAAATAACGATTCCGGGCACAAATGGACGGAGACAAGGCGGCGACGCACCGACCCTTGGCCTGATCGGCAGATTGGGCGGACTGGGCGCCCGTCCTGAGCGAATCGGCTTTGTGTCCGACGGCGACGGCGCTTTGACAGTGCTCACCGCCGCTGCAAAGCTTTTGGATATGCAGAAAAAGGGGGATGCCTTAGATGGCGACGTAGTGGTAGTGACACATATCTGCGGCGATGCACCGACGGAACCTCATGAACCTGTGGACTTCATGGACTCTCCGATCAGTATGCAGCAGTGCAATGACGCAGAAGTCTGTCAGGAGATGGAGGCGATTTTGACCGTAGATACGACAAAAGGGAACCGAGTCATCAATACCATGGGATTTGCCATCTCTCCCACGGTAAAAGAGGGCTATATTCTGCGTACCAGCGAGGATTTGCTGGATTTGATGGAGATGACCACAGGGAAACTGCCTTTTGTGTTTCCTATCACGACGCAGGATATCACGCCTTATGGCAACGATCTATATCATCTGAACAGTGTTCTGCAGCCGGCCGTTGCAACCAATGCGCCTGTAGTCGGGGTTGCAATAACGACAGAAGTGCCAGTGCCGGGCTGCGGTACAGGCGCGACTCACGGGGCGGATGTGGATATGACAGTAAGGTTTGTTCTGGAAGCGGCCAAAGCTTATGGTCGAAAACAGTGCAGCTTCTACGATGAAAAAGAATTCGATCATCTAGTAAAGCTTTATGGCAAAATGAACCATCTGCAGACGATGGGAGAAGCGTGATGAAACGAATGGGACTCATTACCATCGGTCAGTCGCCCAGGCTTGATATCCTAAGCGATATTGAGTCCGTCTTTGACGAGGATGCGGAACTTCTACAACGCGGCGCCTTGGACAAGCTGACGCAGGCTGAACTTGCTGCCCTCACACCCAATGAAGGTGAGACTGTATTGGTTTCCTGTCTGAGAGACGGAACCGCTGTCACAATGGCAGAAGAGAGAGTCATCGGCCTATTACAGACTTGTATTGCGGAACTGGAAAGCGAAGGCGTTGCCTGCATTCTGTTTCTATGTACAGGTGATTTCAAAGACAGACTCACTGCAAAAGTGCCGCTGATTTACCCCAACAGAATATTGACAGGGTTACTACCGGCGCTCTGTGAAGATCATAAACTCATCGTAATGGTACCAGATCAGGAACAAGCCGCAGACGCAGTGGCGCAGTGGGAAAGTCTGGGCCTAGAGACGCAGGTTGTTCCGATCTCCCCTTATGAGGGAAGCCAAGAGGATTTCTCCACGGCAGCAGAAAGCATCAAAGAGTCGGAAGGAAGCTATGTGCTGCTGGACTGCATGGGTTATACCAGTAAAATGAAACATCTCGTCGAGTCTATTTCTGGTAAAATCGTTATACTGCCCAGAACTTTGTCTGCTTCCATCGTTCAAGTGTTAATATCTTAGAGGAGATTGTAGATCATGATAGGATTAATTGAAATCGCAAAAAATGTTCTTTTAGATTGTATGAATCTAAAGAAAGAGGAAACCCTGCTGGTCATTACAGACACGCTGAAATATCATATTGGAGAGGCTTTCTACGAAGCGGGCTTGGAGTTGGGATGTGAGTCTCTGCTGATGGCCATGAGAGTGAGGTCGGTATCGGGAGAGGAACCGCCTGCAGCAGTGGCAAAGGCCATGTTAGAAGCGGATGTCATCGTCTGCCCTACGGAAGAATCTCTGACGCATACTGATGCGAAAATCGCAGCTGCGGCAAGAGGGGCTAGAATCGGTACGATGCCCGGTATTACAGAAGAAATGTTTACCCAAGGAGCAATTACAGCTGACTTTAAAGAAGTAGAGAGGAGAACTCTGGTTTTGACGGAGATGCTTTCTAAGGCCGATGAGGCGGTCATTGAAAAGGATGGCCTTGTGATGAAGCTTAACTTGCGCGGCAGAAAAGGTGTCGCCAGCACCGGGGTGTATAAGGAAGCTGGCGCCAGCGGCAATCTGCCGTCAGGTGAAGCCTATATCGCACCAATGGAAGACGGCGTCAGCGGAGAAACCGTGATAGACGGTTCCATGGTTGGCATCGGCACGCTTCGTACGCCTTTAAAAGCAGTTGTGCAAAATGGTCAGCTGCAGTGTATTGAGGGAGAAGGAACGGAAAATTTAGAAATCCTCTTTGAGAAGCCGCAGAATGGAATCGTAGCAGAGCTTGGCATCGGCACCAATGAAAAAGCGCTGCTCTGTGGTAACACGCTGGAAGATGAGAAGGTCTACGGCACAGTGCATATCGCCTTTGGAACCAATACGTCTTTTGGCGGTGAAAATAAGGCGGACTGTCACATGGATGGAATTATCTTAAAGCCGACGCTGTATCTGGACGGTCAACTAGTCATCAGGGAAGGCGAATTTGTCCTTTGTCAATAGAATGCAGATCAAAAGAAAAGCGGCCAGTCATGAAAGACCGGCCGCTTTTATCATCCTTGTCTAGTTATCAAGCAGCTCTTCAAGAATAGCTACAGCGTCTTCAATGCAGCCATTGCAGCTTCTGAGAACTTCACCGCCGTCCATACCTTTGATTTCACGGCAGATGGTGGATTGATTCATCTCCAGGAACTTATTAGTGGCTTCCTTCATCAGCTTATAGGACTGGCTCTTTGACTTGGGCTTGTCTAGGTTGCCATCGGACTGTTTCATGCCGATGACCATGGCCATGCCGGATACTGCGCCGCAGGTACTAAAGGTTCCCATGCCGCCGCCGAAGGCCTCTGAAAGCTTGAATGCGGTCTGAACATCTATTCCCAGGTCTTCACAGAATGGGCAGACGACCGACTGGGCACAGTTATAACCTTTTCCGTGCAGTTCTACTGCTTGTTCTTTTTTATTCATATATTTCACCTCTATTTTACAATAAATTTTGGATTCTTTACATATACATTAGCATCCTTTACGATGGTCTCTGGCTTTGATTCCAGAACCTCCGGATTGCTCAGGTATCTTTTGAACTCCTTAAAACAGCGGCCAAAATAGTAACCGCTTTCGATTCTTTCGTCAGTTGTGACTTTGACAGGAATTACCTTTCGTTCTTCAATCACTTCGCCGATTTTGAACAGCTTTTTCTGTGGCTGCCCCATGGCGATAAAAAGCCCAGTCGTTCCAAAATCGTATACGTGATGATATACGGCGTTCAATCTGATAGACGCCAGGTTGGTGATAAAAAGAGAGGTGTGGAAGGGACTTCCGTCAATCACAGCAAAGGGCAGAGAAAAATGCTTGTCCCACCATTTGAGGAGACTGACCGTAAAACGTATCAGAAAAGGCACTTTCATGACCTTGCGAAGAAGTTTGTCCATTGAACTGGTCGTTCCGTCGGAACGATTGATCTGAATGGCTTCTGTCACCTTTCTGTTTACCTCAAAGATATCGTCATCCAAATTAAAATAAACTTTTGCTACTGTTTCCTCTCCGCTGTTTCCGTTGGATTTTAGGGTTACAAAGGAAACGCAGAAATGATTTCTGGCAAAGATTCTCTTGTTTACCACAAAGCGATTCAGGTTCGGGTTCTGGGACACCAGCCTGAGATAGGCTGCCACCATCACGCTCATATGATTCATTTTGATCCCCCTGCTGCGACACTTGTTTATATAGCTCTGTATTGAGTCTAAATCGAGATCCAGGTCGATGTAATTGGTCGCGTCATACCGTTTTGTCATAATATGGGGTATGATTTCATACATCGGATCGCAATTCTTTAGCCTATATCCGTCTGTTCTATTCATTACTATCTCCAATCGCTAATCTGCCTGCAATTATACTATAAAAAGGTTGTTTAATCAAGAAATCAACGTTATAATTAATATATTATTAATCTTTTCACGTTTTTTATAGGATGACAAATATGGAATACAAAATTTACAAAGAGGACGATTTTCGCGTATCCAACTGGATGGGCGGGAAGACGACGCAACTGGCTATATTTCCAGAAACTGCAAAGTATTTGGAACGTAATTTTATCTGGCGTTTAAGCTCGGCGACCTGTGAAAAAGAGGAGTCCGATTTTTCGAAGCTAGCGGAATTTGATCGGGTTCTGATGGTGCTGCAAGGGGATGTAGTGCTGGCTCACCAGGACGTGCGAGTAGCCAGATTGGGAGAACTGGAACAGGACAGCTTTGACGGTGGATACAGCACCAAAAGCTTTGGTAAAATTACTGATTATAACTTGATTTTGGCAAAAGGAAATAAAGGATTTCTCGATGTCATCACTCCTGGCCCCAATAGTCAGACACCGGAGCTGGAGTCTTATCCGGAATATGAGCAGTTTACGCAAGGCTATTATTGCCGCGATGGGTTTGCCACAATTACCATCGACGGCGAGACGATGATGCTGACGCCGGGACAGCAGCTGGTTATAAACTGTGAAAACGGCAAAGCCCCCGCGCTGTCGGTCATGGGCGAAGGCCATCTGGTCAGAGCGCAGATTTTCTATAATTATCATCAGGAGGAGATGGGACCGACGATCATACCAAAAGAAAAAGCCTGCTTTGACGATTATAAGGCGTGTATCTTTTTGGCCAACACCCAGTTCAGAGGGGCCAGTTTTATTTTTAAAAAGCTAAAGAGCCAGTGGTATGACGAGGAGTTGACTGCAGCGATTAATAAAATCGAAAAATTATACCTGACATTCTTTATCGGCACATTTGGTTTTGCGGCTTTAGCTGTTTATGGGCTGGAACGTTTTACTGGCATAGAATGGGTTCTTTGGATTGTCGGCTGGTTTCTGATTGATATTTTCCTCATTTCACCGTCACTGTATTTGGCTGTGGTGCCAAAGCCGGTGAGGAAGCATATCAAGGATATCAACAATCTGACACCTTATGAACAAAGGGTCTTGGAGAAGCAACTGGCGACCAACGAGCGCCTGGAAAAATTACTAAAGAAATACAAGAACTCTGGCAGATATCAGTATGACGAAGATGGAAATTCAGTGGAGTATCCATATAAAAAAGAATAAAAAAGGCACTGGAGTTTTATTGGCATGGGATGTCAAGGGCTCCAGTGCTTTCAATTATGGGTCTTTTTTATAACATAGGTGCGACGCAATCTTATACACTCGTTTTTTATTATGTAGAAAATATGGATGAAATCGATATTGACGGAATATCAAAGAACGTACCTTGCGAAGCGTCGCCCCTTGTGGGCGACATGTGGAAATAGGAATCTTTGATTCCGTCATTTCCACGTTTTTTATTCTACGAAAACTGCCGTAATGTTTTTGGCAGGGTCTCCTTTATGCTGGACTACACTCAGCTCCCATCCCAAATTCCTGACGGTAGTGTACACGTCGATACCCAGGGCATATAGAGGCGGTCTGACTTTTTTTGGAGCTGCACATTGGCCGCATGCGTCAAAAGCGCAGATTTCGCAGTTCTCACACTCTGTTGCGCCAAAGGCAAAGTGGCAGCCGGCCAGGAAAGCAGCGCTTTCCAGCTCCAGCGTGATCTGCTGTCCCGTTTTCAGGTTATCTGTGCAGAGAATGATTCCCCAATTGTAGTTTTTCATGATGTCTGCATAGACTAGAGAGTTTGCTACATCTTGTTTTGTCGGGCAGTAGGGCATACCGCCAGGACATCCAAAAAGGCATTTTAGAAAGGTTCTCTGATCAAAGACAATCTGATCCAGGGTAAAAATCTCTGCCCTCAAAGCGCCCTTCTCTATTGCCAGCTGGCGTAATTGGTGTTTTAACGTTTCATTCAATTTGCCTTCCTCCTTCATTTCTATGATTTTAGCTTGTTATTATTCTACCACAAGATAAACGCTATAGGGCAATGCTGGATTTATATAGCGTGATATAGAATAAAACTATATCTGAGACGATGACGAAACTAGATGCGCCGTGCGTAGCCTTCCAGCGCACGTCGGAATTCTCTGCCTAGCTCTGTAGGAACCGCATCTTTATGGGTAATGGTTCCCACCTGCATTTTTTCATCAACATTTAGAGGTAAAGAGATAATATCATCTCCGTGATGTAAAATTCCTTTGCAGCTTCATTGATGGAACCTTTTTCTGCAACTTTGACGGCATATTTCAATTGCTGTAATGCCATGATGTTCTCCTGTGCTCGCGCCTTTAAAAAGGAACTCTGCCTGCTGGCAGAGTTCCTGAAATGATAACATTATTTAATCGTTACTTTCTTGCTGACCGTCTTGCCGTAAACTTTTTCGCCAATCACATAGGTGTAAGGTCTTACGCTGACAGTGTATTTGCCCTTAGACAATTTCTTCGTGGTAAAGGTCTTACCTGGTTTAGACAGTGAAGATACAGTCTTGCCTTTGGAGTTAGTTACTTTATAGTAGAATCCATATGCTTTGCTGTTGCCGTTGATCTTAACGGTGATCTTTTTTGTCTTAGTGGACGCCTTTGCCGAAGTAATCTTGGTCGTGCGGGCGAGGGCTGCTTTATATTCCTTGATAGGGGCTTTGTCTGAAGCAGTAAGCACTTTGATCCTGCCTTCAGTCTTTGCATACTGCTGGCCGATGGTTCCGCCTAGCTTTTCGATATATTTCTGGATAACCTCAGTGTCAACCAGCGATTCCTTAGTGACTTCTTTGCAACCGTCGAACATGGTGAATCCGTCGCCCTGCTGGGTGAGGATGTAAGTCGTGGATGCAACGGTGTAAGTTTTCTTAGGATCGATTGGCACGCCGCCTACTTTGACGTTGACGACTCTTCTCGCACCGGCAACCTTGACGAACATTGCATTTTCGTCGGTTACTACAGTAGATGGAACAGTGGTGTCGATTTCGTAGCTGATGCCGGATACCTGCAAGAATCCGCCTACTTCATCTGGCGTACTTCTGGCACCCAGTTCCAGTGCATCGAGGATCTGCTGTCCGGTTGCTTCGATGACGCCATACATGTTGCCCCAAGGATGGAGGGCGATGATATCGCCGTAGGTCACGTCTCCAGCCTTGATATCTGCACGGACACCGCCGCCCTGAACGACTCCGATGTCAGCGCCTCCGATGATGCGGTAAGCGTCAGCACAGAAGTTGCCCATAGTGGTTTCCTGGTTTCTGACAGCGCGCTTGCCTTCAGCATCTAAGGTGGTTAAGAGGACTTCAGAAGTGCCTACCTTTTTAGAAGAAACTGCCTCGATTTTGTCTTTTACTTCTTTAATCAAAGACGCAGTCTTTTCATCTTTTGCTGCATAGTCTGTAACCAGACTAGTTGAGATTTTACCGTCTGCTGTGATGATCAATTCACCGATAGCGGCCAGCTTGGTTCCAGTCTGAGACAAAGTGACTTCTTTGCCATCCTTGTCTTTTACGGCTTCACTAGCTACAGTGCTGTGGGAGTGGCCGTCGATAAATGCATTGAGACCGGTGGTGTTAGCGATGACTTCTCTGGAAGTCCAAGGCTTGCTCTGGTCGTCGATTCCCATATGTCCGAGAGCGATGACGTAGTCAGCGCCTTCTGCCTTTGCTGCATCGATGGCGTTCTGAACAGCTTTATAGAGCTTCTTGCCTGTCTTGTCGTTACAGAAGTCGTAGATATAATTGCCTTTTTCATCCTGGAAGAAAGCCGGCGTAGATTTTGTGATGGATTCCGGTGTGCTGATACCTACGAAAGCGACCTTCTTTCCGCCTAATTCTTTGATAACGTATGGATCAAAGACTGTCTTGTTTGCTTTGGTATCCGTGAAGTTGGAACTGATGTATTTAGCGTTGGATTTTTTTGTCAGTGCTAAAAATTGATCCATACCAAAGTCGAACTCGTGATTCCCTGGTACTGCTACGTCGTAGCCGACCTGATTCATGATGTCGACGATGTAGTCACCTTTGGAGAGAGCGCCTGCCAGGTCGCCCTGGATGGCATCGCCTGCGTCAACAAGGACGACATTTTTCGTCTCTTTCAGCTTGTCTGCCTTGTAAGCGGCGAGACCGGCATAACCGATACTGTCGTCGATTCCACAATGAACATCGTTGGTATAGAGAACCACGATGTCATCAGATTTTGCGTTTGCGGCAAAGACCATGGACGGCATCATAGCTGCGACCAGGCATACTGCCAACAGAATCGTCAAAAGTTTTTTCTTCTTTCTCATAATTCGCCTCCTTAATGGTACTGGTCCCGATTTGCGGAGTAAATCGAAGGACAGACCTTATGCTTTAGCGCCCCGCGAACAAAGAGAGCGGAACGGCGCTAGTCGTATAATGGTACTGGTCCCGATTTGCGGAGTAAATCGAAGGACAGACCCTATTAAAGAAATAAGTAGTTTATTTATGTAAAGCATCCAGGAATGCTTTCACATCGTCTTCTGTCGTTCCCCATGAGGTTACAAGTCTGATAGGAATCATGCCGTCCTTTTCTGGCGCCCATTCATAAAAGAAGAAATTCTCTTCCAGTTCCTTCACTTTTGCAGCGGGAAGAATAGGGAAGATCTGGTTCGTATGGGAGTTGCCCAGGAATCCATAGCCGGCTTTTTCGATGCCTTCGCGAAGCATCTTTGCCATAGCGTTGGAATGTGCAGCCATCTGGAAGTAGATGCTGTCCTCACCGCCTTTGAGCAGAGCTTCAAACTGTACGCCGATGAGACGTCCCTTTGCCAGCATGCCGCAGTGCTGTTTGATAACCCATCTGTAATGATCGCTGATCGCCTTGTTAAAAATAATTACAGCTTCCCCAAGCAAAGCGCCATTTTTTGTTCCGCCTATATAAAATGCGTCTACTAATTGTGCAATGTCTTTGATTGTCAAATCGCTGTCCTCACAAGTCAATGCGGTCCCTAGTCTTGCACCGTCCATGTAGAGATACATGTCGTGCTCTTTGCAGCATCTGCTCAGTGCTTCTAACTCTGCCTTCGTATAAATCGTACCCAGCTCAGTGGTATGAGAGATAGAGGCCATCTTTGGAATCACAGTGTGATCGTCTTCAAACTCGTCCCATGCTGCCTCGATATGTTCTGGTGTCAGTTTGCCGTCTTCGGCATCGTAGTACATGATTTTGTGTCCGGCTGCTTCGACACCACCGCATTCATGGGTGCAGATATGGGCCGATTTTGGCGCTACAACTGCCTCATAGGAACGCAGAGCAGCTGTGATAGTGATGATATTCGACGGTGTGCCGCCCACCATCATATACACTTCGCAATCCTGTCTGCCGATTAAATCCTTAATCATCTGTGCAGCGTGTTCGCTGTGTGAATCCAGGGCGTAACCGTCAGCGTGTTCTAAATTGGTGTCAATTAACGCCTGAAGAACATCCGGGTGTGCACCCTGGCTATAGTCACTTCTAAAATAAATCATTGTAATCTTCCTCCTCTAATCTGTCAGATAGATATATTATAGAATAGTTTTCAGAACAATTCATCTACTTTTATCTTTTTTTGCAAAGAAATTTGTGTATTTTAGAGGCAAGAAAATTTGCCAAGGCAAGAAACCTTGCCTTTCTATGTCGCAAGATTTCTTGCGAGGACTGAATCATTACCTGTATGACGGCTGATTTTCAATGTTCCTTAGATTGGCACGATGTTTGCTCATTAATCTAGTGAAACGTTTCAAAATTAAAAAGAAGATGGAGGAAGATCAATGTGTAAAGGATATGATGAAAATTTACTCACAAAGTTCAAAGAGGTGGCAGAGCGTGAGCATCTGCTGCCGATGAAAGTTTCGGACTTTTACAAGAAGAAGGTTGATGAGGAGGTTGCGGCTATCGGGATTGGGGGACCACTATACAAATGTGTATATCCCACGGAGGAGAAGCTGACTTTGTTTGGTCCAGGCGAAGTGGAAGACTTTGTACAGGAGTACAATCACTACCCGGTGCCGGGAAATACGGATATCGTCAGACAATATCCAAACAGACTGCTTTTTATGACTACGGAAACGTGTGTCTGTAATTGTGCCTATTGCTTCAGAACAATCAAGCTGGCCGAATCAGGAGATATTACACAGCGGATCAGGAATAGCTTGGACTTGCTGATTGAGTATTTAAAAGGACAGCCTGAAATTGAAGAGGTCATCCTTTCTGGCGGCGATGCCTCTCTCGTTCCGGTATCTGTTCTGAGAGAGATTTTTACAAGAGTTCGGGAGCTTGGAATTCCACATTTGAGACTGCACACGAGAGCCATCGTGTACAATCCGGAGGTCATCACAGATGAGGTCATCGCATTGCTGGCAGAATTTGATGTGCGCCTTGTTTTTCATATCATGCATCCCTATGAAATTTGTGATGTAGTTAGGAACAAAGCCGAGCAGATTAGGAAGGCGAATATCAGAATGTACAACCAGCATCCGCTCCTTGCCGGCATCAACGACGATCCCGAAGTGCTAAAAATCCTATATACGGAGCTTGATAACATGAGAATCAGGCAGATGAGTGCATTTACACCGGATATTATCGCTTACAGCGCTTCTTTCCGTATTCCATATCAGAGAATTTGCGAGATTTTTGACCACCTCAATTACCATTCATCTGGCTGGGTAAACGCGATCAGATTAGTCGGAGCGATTCCTCCAGGAAAAGCGAGACGATATAATATTACAAAATGGGATGAGGAGAAAGGCATTATTACGTTTGAGATCAACGGTGTGCCTTTTGAATATGTGGATTTCCCGGAGGAACTATATAAGAAGTCCGAGAAAACAACCTTATTATGGAGAACGTATAAGTAATGCTGAAGGCTGCCATAGCAGCGCCAACACAGAATTTTTTGTGTGCTGCTATGGCATATACGAAAGAAAGGGAGTACCCATGAATATTGAAAAAAAGAATGAGATAAAACCGACTGCAGCCAAGTGGTATCATGCGGTCTTTGTAGTCGTCTGCATGCTGGCATTAATGGTGGTCGGTGTCGGCCTTTGGGGGCAGGACCCACACATTATGATATTCCTGACGATTATTATAGAAATGATCATCGGTCTTCTTTGTGGACGCAAATGGAAAGATTTGATTGGCGCTTTTGTTGGACAAGTAAGTCAGTGCATTGAGGCGATTTTTATCTTGTGTCTGGTGGGCATGCTAATCGGCGCCATGGTCTGGTCAGGAACCATTGCTTCCATCGTCTATTATGGGCTGCATATGTTGACGCCAAAAACGTTTCTTCCTGTGGGCGCACTGATTCTTGCAGTCGTAGGTCTTGCAACCGGCTCTTCGTGGACGGCAATCGGTACAGTGGGCGTCGCCTTTATGGCAGTCGGTCAGGGACTGGGGATCAGTCCTGCGGTCATCGCCGGCTTATGCATTTCAGGCGGTTATTTGGGAGACAAATTCTCCCCCTTGTCAGATTCGACTAATCTTGCAGCGGCAACGGCACAGACACCTTTGTTCAGACATGTGCGGGCAATGGCGACGACCACATTCCCCAGCTTTGCAATCGCACTGGTGATATGGACTGTTATGGGACTTTTTGCAGATGGTACTTATGATACTTCTCTGCCAGATGAAATCTGTAATACAATTATGGGATATTACGACTACATCAGTCCGGTACTATTGCTGCCAGTAGTCATTATTATCATTGTTTGCGTTCTGCAGGTTCCTGCAGAAGCAGGCTTGGCAGCCGGCATTTTTTCTTCATTAATTCTCGCTATGATATTTCAAGGAGCCAGCTTGAACGATTGCATCACTGCGATGCATTTCGGCTACGAAGGAGAGTCGGGTAATGAAATTGTGGACTATCTGATCAATCGCGGTGGTATGGATTCTATGATGTGGACAATCAATCTGATCATCCTGGCCGTGGGCTTTGGCGGTATATTCGTGGAGTGCGGCTTTGTCGAAGCTTTATTTGGAAGTCTGATCAAAAAGGTAAGAACTCCGAGTCAGCTTGTTCTACTTACGCTTGTCTCATCTATTTTCTGCGATTTCCTCCTTGCTGACCAATACCTGGCAATCGTCATTCCAGGCACCATGTACAAAGAGAAGTACGATGAACTAGGATTGGACAGGAGTTTCTTATCCAGGACGCTGGAGGATGCGGGGACGCTGTGGAGTCCGTTATGTCCGTGGAATGCATGTGGCGTATATTGTACAGCAACGCTGGGTATGGGACCTCTTGTATATGGACCTTGGGCGTTCATGAATTTAATCAATCCAATTTATGCCGTAGTCACATCCTATCTTGGAATTGGTGTGAAATACGCAGACGGAACAAGTGCGTGGTCTCGACAAAAGTCCGAAAAATAGACTACGTAAAATATTGCCCTTGGCCCAGCGCTTAGGGCAATATTATTTTCTTTTCCCATATGATATGATGTTTCTGCATTTTATACTGCAAAGCCTGTCTTGTCAGGCCTAATTTTTTTGCAGCTGCGGTGATGTTCTCACTGTTTTGCAGGGTGTTTAAGATGATTGTCTTCTCATAGTCATTGAGATGGTTTTGGAGAGAAAACGCAGACTGTCCCAAATCCGGCATCACAGAGGGCAGATTTAATTCTTCCAGCGTACTTTTTCTAGGCAGGATGCGCGCAGGAAGCTCCTGCAATGTAATATATTTGCCAGTGGTCATATTGACGGCGTATTCTATGGAATTTCTCAGTTCACGAATATTTCCAGGCCAGTCATTATTGACTAAGGCGTTTTTGGCAAGGCTGGTGAGGCCTTCGATATTTTTGTCCATCTGCTGGCTATAGTAATGGATATAGTGGTCGATGATAGGCAGAATATCCTCGGGCCGTTCTCGTAACGGAGGAATATGGATATCAATCACATCGAGGCGATAATACAGATCCTGCCTTAATAGACCAGTGCTTACGGCATCCTCCGGGTTCATGTTCATGGCTGCGATAAAACGCACATTGACTTCAACTTCCTTTTCGCTTCCAATGGGACGGAATTTCTGCTGCTCGATCACTTTTAACAGTTTTGGCTGTAGTGAAATATCCATGGAGTTCAGTTCATCTAAAAAGAGTGTGCCGCCATCGGCCATTTCTAGAAGGCCTTTTTTGTCTTCTGCTCCAGTAAAGCTGCCTTTTTTCGTACCGAAAAGCAGGCTTTCAAACAGAGAAGCCGGAAGCGCAGAACAGTTCACGGATACAAAAGAGCCTTTGTTCCTGCTGGCAATATGGAGGCTTTCTGCGATGAGTTCTTTGCCTGTTCCGGTTTCACCCCAAATCATCGCGCAAGAAGAACTGGAAGACAGCTTGAGGATGTCTTTTTTGATTGCCTGCATCGTTGGATTTTCTGTGATGATATCGTCGACGGTATATAATTTCTTCCGGCTGTTGAGACTGCCGCTGTCTTTTACGTCAGAGGATTTTTTGTGCGGAATGTGGTTCTTTGAAATTAATATTGAGAATTCGATGCTTCCGATAGGGGTTCCGCTCTCTGAGGTAATGGGGAAAGAGGAATTGACGAAAGAATAATGATTCCCATACATATCTATGAGGTTCTGCTTTTCATTGATAATGGGACGGTTCGTGCGCATCACGCGAAAGTGGGTGCTGGTTTCCTTCGTCAGACTGGGATACACATCCAGGATATGCTTCCCGATATAATTATCTTTCGAGAGACAGGCAAGGGCGTGGTCATAAGTAGCAGAATACTCCACATATCCATCTGCATCAATCATCAAAACGGAATCTGGCTTGTCAAATAATTCGTTGATGTATTTGCTGTAATTTTCAAGCATGACAATGGTTCCTTTCGTGTAAATGGCATCTGTCTGATAATGCTATTATAGAATAGCTTTCAGAACAATTCATCTATTTTTTTCATTTTTTGTCTGAGCTAACTGTAATGTGCAAGATCAGATAACAAAAAAATGCGAGTGCAGAAAGCGGTTTTACCCGTCATTCTGTAAAAACAAGTCGAAAACTTAAAGATTTTAAGTGCAGTCACAATAAAGATACACGTCGCAACAAAGTTTCAACGGTTACAGTCATCGGCATCAGGTGTACAGCCTTTGCGGCAAGAAAAATTTTAGGTGATTTTAGCATTTTTTGATGAAATGGGGGTTAAAACGAGGCGAGCAGAGGTAATTCTACTGGACATTTGCACCAAAAGCGAGTATAATATTTCAGTAATATTATTTAAAAATGCGCAGAACATATAGAAATAAGGAAGATGGCGAGTTTCGGGGTCTTAGATATCCTACTCACTGAAAACGCCTGTGACCTTATTTCTTTTTCGTTTTTGCGCTTTGTTTTTTGCAAGAGAAGATAGAAGGGAGAAGGATTATGAAAAAATACATCTTTGTTACGGGCGGCGTGGTATCGGGCCTCGGCAAGGGAATTACGGCAGCATCTCTGGGACGGCTGCTCAAAGCCAGGGGGCTCAAGGTGGCGGCACAGAAACTGGATCCGTATATCAACATCGATCCGGGCACTATGAGTCCTTACCAGCACGGGGAAGTCTTTGTTACCGAGGACGGGGCGGAGACCGACCTTGACCTGGGCCACTACGAGAGATTCATCGACGAAAACCTGAACAGATTCAGCAATCTGACGACAGGAAAGGTCTACTGGAACGTACTCAACAAGGAGCGGAACGGGGAGTATCTTGGCAATACGGTGCAGGTGATTCCCCATATCACCAATGAAATCAAATCCTTCATATATAATGTAGGAGAGACTTCGGAGGCAGACGTCATTATTACGGAAATCGGCGGGACCGTGGGAGATATCGAAAGCCAGCCTTTTTTAGAAGCCATCAGACAGGTGTCCCTGGAGGTGGGAAAAGAAAACTGCATCTTCATCCACGTCTGCCTGGTACCCTACCTGCAGAGTTCGGGAGAGCACAAGTCCAAACCAGTACAGCATTCTGTCAAAGAGCTGCGGACAGTAGGAATTTCGCCGGATATCATCGTTCTGCGTGTGGACCAGCCTGTAGATCAGGACATCATCGACAAAATCTCCTTGTTCTGCAATGTCAAAAAAGACTGTGTCATTGAAAATCTGACACTGCCGGTGCTCTATGAAGCGCCCATGATGCTGGAAAAGTCCAATCTGAGCTGGATTGTCTGCCGGGAACTCTCCATCAATGCCGGACCTTGTGATATGGCAGAATGGACGGAGATGCTGAAACGAGTTGCCTGCCGCCGCCGCAAAGTAACCATTGGCTTGGTAGGAAAATATGTGAAGCTCCACGATGCCTACCTCTCTGTCGCAGAAGCGCTGCGCCACGGCGGCTACGAAAACGATGCCAAGGTGGAGATCAAATGGATCGAAGCAGAGGAATTGACTGAGGGAAGTGCTGACAGTCTACTGGGAGATGTGGACGGCATCCTGGTTCCTGGTGGTTTTGGCGACAGGGGCATCGAGGGAAAGATTCTGGCAGCAAATTTTGCCAGAGAACACGACATTCCATACCTGGGAATCTGCCTGGGCATGCAGACGGCGGTCATCGAATTTGCGAGAAATGCAGCTGGCATTGAAGATGCCCATTCGGGAGAGTTTGTACCGAATGGTAGAAATCGGGTCATTGATCTGATGGCTGATCAGCAGGGAAATCTGCCTAAAGGAGGTACCATGAGGCTGGGAGCCTATCCGTGCAGAGTCAAAGAGGGCACACTGCTAGCAAAAGCCTATGGAAAAGAAGAAATCCAGGAAAGGCACAGGCATCGTTATGAATTCAACAACGCTTATAGAGAAAAGCTGGAGGCGGCAGGATTGGTAATCTCGGGAACTTCTCCTGACGGAAGACTGGTAGAAGCCGTTGAAATTCCGGATCAAAGATTCTTTGCAGCCGTACAATATCATCCAGAGTTTAAGTCCAGACCAAATAATGCACACCCCCTATTTCGGGAATTCATCAAAGCCAGCTTGCAGAGATAATCACTGCAAATTAAAAGAGGTGGTCACGCAGACAATCCTTGTCAGCGCAGCTACCTCTTTTTTTCTATTCGTCCTCTTTAATATGATTATATTTTTCTCTGGTCGCAAGACCACCGCGTATATGTCTTTCTGCTTTGTTGACATCAAGTACTGACTTTACCTGTGCGGCAAGCGAAGGACTTATTTCCTGCAGTCTTTCCGTGACGTCTTTGTGCACTGTACTTTTGCTGACCTTGAATCTCTTTGCAGCGGCTCTGACAGTTGAATTCGTTGTAACTATGTATTCAGCCAGCGCAAGTACTCTCTCTTCTATGTAATCCTTCATATTAAACACCGCTCCTTAAACTCAAGTTAGAACCAATATATGCAGCAGAATGACGGGATATGCAAAGGAATCATCATTTCGTCGTGATTTTCGTTGGTAAGATTTTTACAGAATTAAGCAAAATTTTTAGGTTCCTATCAGTGGATATTGCTAGCCATCTGAAAATTTGGTATGCTTGACCTAGTCTAATAGATTAAGTCTAATTGGAGGTATTTTGAAGTACATATTGATAGATTGTGACAATACGATGGGTATCCCTCATTGTGATATAGATGATGCTCTGGCGATTTTGTATATCTTAGGTCATCCAGAAGCAAATTGCGTTGGCATCACTGCCACCTATGGAAACAATTCCACGGACAAAGTCTATGAATGTACGGCAAACCTCCTGCGCAATTTGCATTTTACAGATATTCCTCTGATCAAAGGGGAAAAAGATGCCCTGTCGAGAAGCAGTCGGGCAGGCGCCTTTTTGAATCATCAGGCGGATCAATATGGCGGCAGTCTCAGTATCCTGGCTACAGGGTCTTTGACCAATCTGCTTGCAGCGTACGAGCTGGACCCTTATTTCTTTGACAAAGTGTCGGAAATCGTTTTGATGGGAGGCATTACGCAGCCTCTCATGGTCAACGGCAGAAAAATGGATGAGTTGAATTTTTCCTGTGACCCGAGAGCGGCGGAAGTTGTTTTGACCAAAGGGCGTAACGTATCGGTCGTCACGGGTAATCAATGTATAGATGCCTATTTTTATCGAAAAGACTACGACCGACTGCTGCACCAAAATCCAAAACTCGGACGTTATCTCGCGCAGCAGACAGCGTATTGGTTTGCCTATTACGAAAAGAACTATGGAATGGACGGCTTTATCGCTTGGGACGTCATCGCGGCAATCTATATGATGGAGGAGGGGTTATATGACCCAGGTTGCCAGAGGTGTCAGGTTAGTGAAAAAAATCTGCGCCAAGGCTGGCTGCCTGCCTGTGAAACTTGCGGCACTAAGTTAAAGTTTCCCATCATAAAAAGTTGGGATGCAGTCAAAACAGAAATGATAAATAAATGGATCAATATTGGAGGAAATCATGTTAATCAAAAGTGACAAACTAAAGGGAATACTGGAAAGAGCTTATGAAGGAAAGGCACCGACTAGGGAGGAGTGCGTCTACCTGTTGGAGTTTGAAGAGACTTCCATGGAAAGCTCGATGATCAGAGCCGTTTCCAATGACATCATACGCCGAAACAGTGAGAATTCGGCCATTATTCTGGGGCAGATCGGCGTGGATATTACCAAATGTCCTGGCGGCTGCAAATTCTGCACCTTTGGTGAGGACCATACGGCCATGGTGGAGAAACGACTGACTGATGAGGAGCTGAGACAAAAAGTAAAGGAATTTGTACAGATGGGAGATTTATATGGACTGTATCTGATGATGATGCACGATTATGAACTGCCAGTTCTGCTAAACGCTATAAATATTTCCAAAGAGTTGTCGCCTAAGACGACGCAGATTTGGGTCAACATCGGAGATACCGATCTGGACACCTTTAAAGAATTGAAGAAAGCTGGTGTCACCGGCGTATATCATGTCTGCAGAATTAACGAAGGCGTGGATACGAAGCTGAAGCCGGAGGATAGGATTGCTACCATGGATAATGCCTTAGAAGCAGATCTTGAGCTCTACACCTGCCTGGAACCAATTGGACCGGAGCATACGCCGCAGATGTTGGTAGATAACATGTTTATCGGAATTGAAAGAGGCATCTATCAGCATGCAGCTATGAGAAGAGTAGCCGTACCGGGCTCGCCGCTGGCGAAATACGGCCAGATCAGCAATCTCCGTCTGGCACAGATTGTGGCAGTGGTTGGACTGGCTTCTTTCATGGTGCCGACCATGGCCTATCTGGGCATTCACGAACCAAATGAGCTGAGTTATGCGTCTGGTTCCAATATTATCACCGCAGAAAGCGGCTGTAATCCGAGAGATACCAATAATGATACCGCAAAGGGCAGAGGCATGGACATGAATGACTGCCGTAAGATGCTCTGGGAATGTGGCTTTGATTATCTGCGCAGAGGCGATGAATCCAAAATTGCCCTCACAAAGGAATACGTAGATCAATGTTTCACAAATCAAAGCGAGAACTAAAATACACGACAAATCTCATCAAATCAGAGAGTTGAGAGATGAAAGCGTAAGGTCTCCCCAGCAATTTGTTTTACAAATTGGGGCGAGTACCATTAAGAAAGGAAACGAACGATGAAAAAGAAATTACTGGCAATCTGCTTGGTTCTGCTGATGGTTTTCACCTTTGCAGCTTGTGGACCTGACAAAGAAAATGGAGTTTCTGCTGAACTGACCTCCTACGAAGAGGCACTGGAGGCGGCAAAGGGTACTACAGTTACTTTCTACGGCTGGGGCGGAGACGAAGTACTCAACAAGTGGATCGATCAATCCCTGGCCAAGACACTGAAGGACGAATACGATATCACCCTGGAACGAGTGCCGATGAATATCGAGGATATTCTCGCACAGCTGTCAGATGAAAAACAGGCGGGTGAAGAAAAAGGCTCCATCGATATGATTTGGATCAACGGTGAAAACTTCTACTCTGCAAAAGACAACGGGCTTTTATATGGTCCATTCACCAGCCTGCTCCCGAATATGGACAAGTATGTGGATATGGAGGACCCAGAGACAGAGAACGACTTCTGTACGCCGATAGAAGGCTACGAAGCACCGTATTCCAAAGCCCAGCTGGTTATGATTACTGACACGGCGAAGATAGAGACGAACGCCATTCCAACCGATGCCAAGAGCTTCATGGAATTCTGCAAGAAATATCCGGGCAAAGTAACCTATCCGGCCCTGCCGGACTTCACAGGCAGCGCTTTTGTCAGAAACCTGGTTTACGAACTGTGCGGCGGTTATGAGCAGTTCACCGATATGAAAGCTGATAAAGAAACAGTGAAGAACGCCATTCAGCCGGCAATCGACTATCTGAAAGAGCTGAATCCATATCTGTGGAAAGAAGGAAAGACCTTCCCAGCATCTTCAACAGAAGTACAGAATATGTTTGCGGAAGGTGAACTGGTATTCCACGTAAGCTATACGGCTTACGATGTCGCCCAGGGCATCGAAAACGGCACCTATACAGATACAACCACGTCCTTCCAGTTTGATAAAGGTACAATCGGCAACACCAATTATATCGCAATTGCCAATAATGCACCGAATAAGGCCGGCGCCATTGTAGCCATCAACGAGGTGCTGTCCGCCAAAATGCAGCAGACGAAATTTGAATTGACAAAATATATTCCAGTCGTAGGCTACAACAAACTCAGTGATAAAGAAGTCAAAGCTTTTGAGCGCGTGGACATCGGCAAAGGATCTATCTCTTCCGAGGAACTGTTGTCAAAGAGACTGCCGGAAATGCCGGCAAATCTGGTTCCAATTATTGAGGAAATTTGGTTAGAAGAGGTTGTAGGAAAGTGAGAAAAAAGATAACGCCGTACCTTTTGTCGGCGCCTGTCATTGTACTGTGTGCAATTCTCATCATAAGCATAATCAATGGGGTGATACAGAGTTTCGGTATCATCCCTGCTTTTGATATGACGAAACCTACATTGGCCTACTACCAGGAGATTTTGCACAGCGAAAGTCTGATGGAAAGCATCGGCCTCAGTCTTTATTTAGCTGTGGCAACGACGTTTTTGGCGCTGGCCATCGGCAGCCTGCTCTGCTGGAGCCTGATTCTGCTGAAGAAAAAAGGCGGCGCGCTGGAACAGATATTAAAGATTCCGATTTTAGTACCTCATACGGTTGTAGCTATTTTGGCCATCAATCTGCTTTCCAGTACCGGACTTCTTTCCCGGATCTTCATGACCATGGGTATGACGGAGGCAGCGGAATGGATATCCTGCATCCTCTATACGCCGGAAAGCTGGGGCGTTATCATGGCATATCTCTGGAAGGAAATACCCTTCGTATGCTATTTCATTGCAGCAGTCATGGGCAGTATCGACGGCTCTTATGGAGACGCAGCGCGAAATCTGGGCGCAGGTAAATGGCGCGCTTTTTGGAACGTTACGCTGCCGCTGTGCAAGCCGGCAATTTTAAACAGCGGCCTGATTATTTTCTGCTATAGCTTCGGAGCCTATGAATTGCCTCTTTTGCTGGGCAGCACTCTGCCCAAAGCCCTTCCCGTGCAGACCTATATCGAATATACCCATCCTGATCTGACCCACCGTCCCTATGCTATGGCGTTAAATATGATTATGCTGCTGATTTGCCTGATTGCGGCGGGAGGATACTATCTATTGCTTAGACAAAAGATATCTGAGACAAGAAGGAGGGACTGATGAGAGAAAAACATAGAGCGGCAAAAACCTTGATTTGGCTGACCGCTTCTCTGATTGTTTTGCCGCTGATGGTGCTGCTGGTATGGTGTTTCGCCAATCGCTGGGCCTACCCTTCACTGCTGCCGGAGAACTTCTCGCTGCGAGGCTTGGAACAAGTCCTTTTTGGCTATCATGACATGGGCCGGATTGTCGGATCCAGTATTCTGATTTCTGTAGTAGCGGCGGTCCTCTGCGTGACTGCATCAGCTCTTGCGGCCAGAGCGGTTGTCTTCTATGATTTTAAGGGGAAGCGTATATTGGAGTTTCTGACCATGATTCCCGTCATCATACCGGCAACGGTCTTCGGTATGGGCATTCATATGATGTTCATCAAAGGCGGTTTGAACCACACGATAACGGGAGTGATTTTGACCCACATCGTGGTATCACTGCCCTACGGCGTCAAAATCATGACTGATATCACGAAGCTGTATGGACGCAATTTGGAAGAGCAGGCTATGGTATTGGGGGCAAATTCTTGGCAAAGCTTCTGGCTGGTCGGTTTTCCGAAGCTGACGCCAGGCATTGCCTCCGCTCTGAGTATGACCTTTATCATTTCCTTCAGCCAGTATTTTCTGACGCTGTTGATTGGAGGAGGCAGGGTAAAGACCTTTTCCGTGGTCATGGTGCCGTTTATCCAAAGCGGCGATAAGACCATCGCGGCAAATTACAGCGTCTTATTTATTCTCATTACTTTTATCGTATTTCTGATTTTTGACAAAATTGGCAAGAAAGCTAGGTGCATCGCATGAGTTTGACTATCAATCATCTGACAGTAGATATTGAAAAGACTCCAATTCTTCAAGAAGTGTCGTTATCCGTAGCGGATGGAGAACTGCTGTCGCTGTTAGGGCCTTCGGGCTGTGGGAAAAGTACACTGCTGAAGGCTGCTGCAGGTTTCATTGAAATTGCAGGGGGGCAGATTAGTGCAGGCGCAAAGCGGCTGGATCATCTGCCCCCGGATAAGCGGGGAATCGTGGTCGTCTTCCAGGATCTGCGCCTGTTTTCAAATATGAACGTCATAGACAACGTGGCCTTTCCCCTAAAAATGCAAGGTATGAAAAGGGCGGAGCGTCATGAAAAGGCCCGCTATTATTTAGAGAAGGTGCAGCTTTCCGGCCTTGAGCGCAGGCGGATCTCCCAGCTTTCGGGCGGCCAGCAGCAGCGGGTGGCCTTAGCCAGGGGGCTGGCGGCAGATCCTAACGTATTATTGCTGGACGAGCCTTTTTCCAGCCTTGATGAAAATCTGCGAGAGGATATGCGGCAGCTTTTGCTGGAGCTGCACAGAGAGATGAAAAACGCCATCGTCCTCGTCACGCACGACAGAAAAGAAGCGCTGCAGTTATCAGATCGAATTGCCGTCATGAAAGAGGGACGGATTTTACAGTGTGATAAACCGCAGGAGATTTATAAACACCCGGCTAATCTGCAGATTGCCCAATACCCTGCTCCACGCCGTACGGGTCGTCCAGCGCCGTTCCCAGCATCTGGT
>ERZ791934.839-NODE-839-length-36680-cov-3.384355_pt1 | contig 36680 bp, 22 predicted proteins | sample MGYA00510125_ERZ791934 | MGnify/ENA primary metagenome ERZ791934 (study PRJEB30046, sample SAMN00993240) | human gut metagenome | study: EMG produced TPA metagenomics assembly of the A metagenome-wide association study of gut microbiota in type 2...
TCTGGTAGTAAAAGCCGGACCGGATGCCGGCATTGCCACTCATCCGCTGGTAACGGCTGCCGCCGCCTTGTGGTTGCGGGAACACGGGGCAGAAGTGCTCATTGCCGAAAGCCCCGGCGGTCTGTATACGCCGGCTGCATTGAAAGCTATTTACGGAGCCTGCGGCTATCTGGAAATGTCCGAAAAATTCGGGATTCCCCTGAATTACGATTGTTCCCATCGGGAGGTACAGGCACCGGAGGGACGGCGTTCCCGGTTGTTCCCCATCATCACCCCCATTCTGGAAGCGGATCTGGTGGTGGATATTGCCAAGATGAAATCCCACTGTATGACCATGCTCAGCGGTGCGGTGAAAAATCTTTTCGGTACTGTGCCCGGCCTGATGAAACCGGAGTTCCATTGCCGTTTCCCGGAAAAACCGGCGTTCAATGAAATGCTGGTGGATTTGTGCCAGCTGGTAAAGCCCGGATTGTGCCTGGTGGACGGCATTCTGGCCATGGAGGGCAACGGCCCCACCGGAGGAAAACCTCGTTTTATGGGCGTACTGGCAGCAGGACGGAATCCCTATACAGTGGACATGGCCTGCGCGGCCATGATGAATATGGACCCCATGCAGGTGCTGATGCTGAAAGATGCCGCAGGCCGGGGATTGTGCCCGTCCTCGCTGAAAGAGCTGGAATTTCCCGATCAGCGGCCGGAAGACTTTCTGGCAAAGGACTTTTTGCAGCCGGAATCCAAAACCAGCAACTTTATTGAACGGCTGCCCAAATTCATGCAGCCTGTTGCCACCCGTCTGGCAACGCCCTATCCGAAAATTAAAACGGTACAGTGTATCGGCTGCGGAAAGTGTGCGGAAAGCTGTCCTCAGCACACCATTGCGCTGGAAGGCCAGCCTCGAAAAGCCCATATTGACTACAGCAAGTGTATTCGCTGTTATTGCTGCCATGAAATGTGCCCGGCTCATGTCATTGAGATCAAGCGGCTGTCTCTTTTCAACTTTTGATTCAAAAATGAAACTCCCTTTCCCCATAAATCGGGAAAGGGAGTTTTTGCGTCTGGTTTCTTTTTACCGGCTGAATTCTGCCAGTTCCAGTGTGGGGTTGTGGTCTTCTGCCCAGCGAATGCTCCATTCGTTGGCAAACAGCAGCAGATAACGGCCCTTCATGTCCTGTACCTTCCGGGTGTCGGAAGTGAGGTTCAGGGATTTCAGGTCGATTTCCTCGTTTTCAATCCAGCGGATATACTGGTAGGGCAGGTTTTCCATGCGGATTTCCACGTTGTATTCGTTTTCCATGCGGTATTTGAACACGTCAAATTGCAGGGTACCGACCACGCCGACAATGACTTCTTCGGGGGTAAAGGGTTCACCGGAGAAATATTTCTCAAACATTTCGTCGCTGGTTTCTGCAACAGCCTCATAAATGGCGGTGCGAAGACCTTCCAGACGGTCGCCCATGTCCGGCATGGGGACTTCCACCGGTTTGCCGCCGGAATAATCGTATGCTTTGTATTCCAGAATGTTGACATAAATGTTGGCCTGTCCATCTACAATGTAGGGAACCACAACGGGGCAGACAGAGGGGCCGAAGCTGGATTTCAAATCTTCAAATACACGATAGAACCGTGCGCTTTCGTCGCACAGACCGTTGACAAAGATGATTTTTGCCAGACCGCGTTTCTCTGCGGCAGCAAAGGCTTTTTCAGTGCCGACGGCTACGCCGGATTTGCCGGAAACCGCGATGAGCACGGTGTCGGCAGCGCGGACTGCTTCACACAGACCGCTTTCAAAATCAAACAGACCCGGAGCATCGAGGAGGTTGATCTTGTGATTTCTCCACTCAAAAGGTGCCACAGCAGCGGATACGGAGGACTTGCGGCGGATCTCTTCGGGATCATAGTCGCAAACCGTGTTGCCCTCGCCGATCTTTCCCCGTCTGTCGGAAGCCCCGGCCAGATACAGCATGGCTTCTGCCAGAGAGGTTTTGCCCGCGCCGCTGTGGCCGGCCAAAGCCAGATTGATGATATTCCTTGCTTCATAAAGTTTCATATTGCCAGAACACTCCTTCCATAATCGCCGCGTTCCAGTGCGGCGCGGCGGGGTATGTCCCCGTCCGGAAACCCGCTGTCCTAACGGTGCCTGTCTCCCGGTCTGATGTATCTGCTCAAACAAAAACAAGTAATGCCGTTAAAATGTTACAATTCAGATTGCGAATTTCTTGATAATTATATCGCACTTTTACAGAATTTACAACCACAAATTCGTCTTTTCAATAATTTAAATAAATAAAGATTGATATTATTGGCTGTATTGACGGATTGCGGCACAAAAAAAGAAGAGCCTTTCGAAAAAGGCTCTTCCTGCCATATGGCAATTTCTTATGCAATTGACTGGATTTTAAAAATCCGAAGGGCGAAGAACCGGCCAAACCAAGGTACGATAGGTCCGATAGCCAGCGCAATCAGCACGGTGACAATTCCCACTGTGCTGCCCAGCAAATAGCCGATCAGAACCGCCAACGCGTCCCAGGTGATGCGCACTGCAAAAAAGGGAAGTTTGCGCCAGCGATTGACAATGAGAAAAGGAATACAGTCATAAGGAGCCATTCCCAGATTTGCCGTCATATAAGCAGCCGCAGCCGCCACAAACACAAATTACACGGGAACCATAATAACAAAGCGCACCGCAAGGCTCCAACTTTCCGCAGGGGGAAGAATCTGATTCCAGATCCAGGTGAAGAAATCGCAGACATACCCCACCAGCACCATGTTGCCCAAGGTTCCCAGACCAATCAGGCGGCGGTTGACCAGAACTACCACCAGGGCCAACAGCAGATTGAAACAAAGCTGACAGGTACCGAAGCTGACGCCGGAAACCCGGGAAATTCCCAGATTCATACAGGAGCAGGGGTCGGTTCCCAGATTGACACGGATGAGCAGTGATAATGTAGCACCCATGAAAAATACAGCTACCAACATACCGATGGTGCGGCGCAGCATGTGTTTTCCTGAAAAGGATGAAAGCGACAAGAAAAACCCTCCTCAAACAGGTCCCGTTTTATGGTTTGTGAAGACGGGGCAGGAACAGCACCGCAAAACACCAGAACAACTCATAGAGAATCAGTGCCAGCGTGGAGAGCTGTTTCATGCCGGAATAGCACACCATGAAGGCGATCAGCACAAAGCCCAGAATGACAGCGGCGCTCTGCATCACGGAAGCCAGTGTCAGGTTGCTCCGGGTGCGGACACAGGCAGAGAGAATCCGAAGCATGGAGACAGCCCGTCCTCTGGTGGCCAGAAGGGCCGGCGTCTTTTCACAGGGCTTTTCGGAAACTCGGAGGTATTCCTGTCCCAGCATATCGGGCAGCACCCGGATTGAGTGGGGATCAAGGCCAAAGGAATTGGCCACGGATGTGTTGGTGATGTTGGGGTCGCAGGTACGCAGAATCAGGCTGATACCGCTAGTTTCCAGCCGCTGAAGCTCCCGGGCCCGATGGGGGTCGGAGTGATAGGTGAGAATAAACAGCGCTACCAGCTGTCCGCCCACTGCCAGATATACGGCCTTTTTGCCGCCGGCCGTATACTTTTTCTCTTTTTCGTGAGTCAGAGGGTTAATCTGATGAGCGGCCAGCAAATCCCGGTTTCCGATCAGCACCCGGTGACCGCCTACCCAGCCGGTAATTCCCCGGCCATCCTCATAAACGGGTTTATCCACCTTGGGAAGAATTTCCCGGCGAGTCTGGACGATCTGTTCAAATACGCTGACCAGCGGCCCTCCGGCGGCTTCCATCAGGGCGGTGGCTTCCATAATCGCTTCGTCAATTCGATGGAGGCCGAAAGTCTTGATACCGTTGAGAATAATGGTGCCTTTGGGATACAGTTCCCGGGCGTCAATCATCACCGCGTTGACAGAACTGAATTTTTCAATGGCCGGATAGCCCACCACCATGGCGCCGCATTTTTTACCCAGCAGGGCCAGACGGTGCAGCAGCAGGTTTCCGCCCAAAAGCCCAGTGAAGGGCACGCAAATACAGGCGGAAGCGGTAAAGGCGGAAACAGCCTGTGAAAAGTCCCGGGTGATGATCAGGGAGATGATGCACAGCACCAGAGAAGCGATCATTCCAATGGGAGCCAGTGTCTGACAGGCCGATTCCAAGGGGTCGGGCTCATAGGAATTTTGCAGGAAACGGGTGAGGAACCCAGCTTTCTGCTGATAGGCAATGACCGGAGAACCGGCGACACAGTCTCTCGCCAGTTTGAGAGAAGTATTGTAGTCCTCATAGAGCTGGACGGCATATTTGGGTTCCCGGGAAGCGGCAAAGCGGAAGTTGTGCCAGATTCGCCGCACCATCAGGAACTTGCCCAGTGAATTGAGGAAAAGAGCGCCTGCCGCCAGTACGGTATACAGATGAAGATTTCCGGACAAAATTTCTTCCGGGAAGAAACAGGCGTAAACTGCCTGAATCAGTGCGGCAGCAGCGGCCAGTGCCAGTCCGCTGTCCGAGTTGGCATGGAACTGGAACAGTGCCTTCAAACCATTGCCGATCATCCGGAAGCAGAAGCCCATGGTGACCAGCAGGAAAATCAGGTTCAGAACCGGATAGGAAACTGCGGTAATCTCCCGGGGGAAATCCCAGCCGAACAGGGTATGGAACTCTCCCAAAAACCCGAACAGGCCCAAAAGGCCGGTGCATAGTCCGGTGACCATGGTCCGGAGCATCAGCTCCCGCATGTGGTTCCGCAAATCGTGGGAAACGGAAGGCACATCGGAAGGTGCGTTCAGATCTTCCAGCTCTTCCGGCGGTGTTTCCAGTTCGTCGGAGGGGTCGTTTTCCGGCTCATCTCCGTGAAGGGCAAAACCACGGCGAACAGCCTGCTGCTTTTTCATTTTCAGGTATTTCTTTTTCCGGCGGGCTGCTTCCGCTTCTTCTTCCTTGCGGAATTTTTCTTCATAGAAACGGGATTCCTCCCGCAGAGCGAAGTCCAGCACATCCAAATCCATCAAGTGAACGGGTTTGGTGTGAGGGGCATAGGACGGCCCTTCCCGGGATTCCCGGGGCATTTTTGCCTGTCTGGGAGATTCGTCCACAAAGGGATTCCGTACACTTTTGCCGGAATCCGGTTGGGGGGATTTGGCACCGGAAGTCTTGGGCGGTGTTTTGGAGGAAGCAGATGCTTTCCGGCTGTCTGGTTTTGCAGGGGCAGCCGTTTTTTTGCCGGTGTCCTTTCGCGGAGCAGGAGAGGTTTTTTTCTGCTCCACAGGTTTCGGAGCGGGCTTTTCTGCTTTTGTATCGGATTGCTTCTTTTCCGGCTGTCTGGTTTCCGTGGGGAGAGGTTCAGGCTCTTCCGCAGCAGATTCTTCCGGAAGAGGTGTTTCAGAAACTTCTTCCTGATTTTCCCATATCGGCAAAGGCTGAGGGCCTTCGGGTTCTTTTTCGGGAACTGCTTCCGTTTCTTCTTCGGAAATGACCGTAGTGTCAGGTGCAGCTTCCGGTTCTTCCGATACAGATACTTCTTCTTCTCGAGAAAGAGAGGGTTCTTCCCGTTCCTCGGTGGATTTCACGAAAGTGGAAGGCGGTGTGGGAAGTACCTCGTACTCCGATTCTTCGGGCTTTTCTTCATTACGGCGAAGGGTTTCTTCTGCGCCGGTTTTGATGTTCTGCCACAAATTCTGGGCTTTCTGGAATACCGGTGCAGCCGTTTCCCACAGGGTTGGTTTATCAGGGTCAGCATGTCGGGCCCCGGTAGTGGGAACAGGAGCAGGGGCAGGAGGCGTTTCGGTTTCTTCCGGTTGCTCGGTCTGTTTTTCCGGAATGGCCGGTGCTGCCGGTTCAAAATCGGGTTCGGGTTTCGCAGGCGCGGAGCGAAGGTTTTTGTTCCGCACCTGTTCCAAAATAGCATCTACCGAAAATTCATCCAATACCGGGCTGCTTTTCCGGGGCGGTTCCGGTGAAGGTTCTGCCTGAGAATCAGAAGGAGCGTCTTTCTGCTCCGGGACGGGTGTTTCCGGTTCCAAAGTGGGGGCAGAGGAAAAGGGCAGTACCCGGGGAAATTCCTCCGTTACGGTATGTACCGGTATGCCGGGGGTCACGGAGAAAATTTCCGTGCCGTGGTCAATACCGGCCTGTTTGGGCAGAGGGCGTACAACGCCGTTTTGCTGGGGGCGGGAAGGGACCGGTATGTCGCCGCGCATGGCTTGTTCGACTTTTCGGCGGCGCTCATCGCGCAGCTCCTGAAAACGGCTGCTGATTTCCTCGTCCAATTCGGCTTCCGATTCTTCGGAGAATGCCTGCGGGTCCGGAGTGGGCACAGGTGTTTCCGGCGTTTCGGAGTCCTCCAGCTGGCGCTGATACTCCTCCAGCGGCTTCAAAGGAAGGCCGTAATAGATATCTTCGGCTTCTTCATTTGATTCTGCACGCTTGTGTTTCCATCGGTGAGGCAAAAAACGTTTCCAACCGCGCTGGGGATCGCGGCGCGGAGGGGGTGCCTGTTCCGGTTCTTTTTCTGCCGGAGGCAGGGGAGAGGGCTCCCGCACATCGTTTCTGGATGCCCGCATGGCCTGTGCTTCCTGCAAAATCTGTTCCAGCAGTTCGTCATTTGAACGTCTTTGATCATCCATAGGACTGTCCACACTTTCCTAGTTACTGGGGTGCTGTTACCGGGCTTTCAGGCCAGCGCGCTGCCGGGCAATTTCATAGCAGACGATTCCGCAGGCCACCGAGGCGTTCAGCGAATTTATTTTGCCCTTCATAGGCAGAGATATGATAAAATCTGATTTTTCCCGGACAAGACGGCTGACGCCGGAGCCTTCGCTGCCAACGACCACGGCTGCGGGTCCGGTGTAGTCTACGCCGCACCAGGGCTGTCCGTCCATGTCGGCGGTATAGATCCAAACGCCTTTTTCTTTCAGCTCGTCAATGGTGGAGGCCATATTGTTGACCCGGACCACAGGGACATATTCCACCGCGCCGGCAGAGGCTTTACCCACTGCATAGGTCAGACCCACGGAGCGGCGCTTGGGAATTACCACGCCGTGAGCGCCGGCGCATTCCGCAATACGCAGCACGGCTCCCAGATTGTGGGGGTCCTCCAGTTCATCACACAAAATGAGAAACGGTGCTTCTCCCCGCTCTTCCGCCAGTGCGAAAATATCCTCCATCCGGGAAAATTCCCGGACAGCGGCAATGGCAACCACACCCTGATGATTGGCGTTTCCGCACAGGGTGTCCAGTTTTCTGGGGTCAGCTTCTTTAATCACCGCACCGGCCTTTTTGGCTTTTGCAATAAGGACAGACAGCGGGCCGCCATGGTTTCCGCGGGCCACATACAGGCTGTCAATGGTACGTCCGGCTTTCAGCGCTTCGCTGACAGCGTTCCGTCCGGCAATGATGTCGTCTCCCCGTACTCGGGCGTTGTCTTCTGCTTTTTTATCAATCATGTACGATTCAGCCTTTCCCGCATTTTACCAGTGTAAATGCGACCAGTTTATTTTTATCGGAAAAACCGTATATTTTCCCATAATCTCTATTAGTATACCATATTTGCAAAGGCCGTGAACAGCTAAAAAGGAAAAATTGTGGGAAAACTGCGGAGATTTTCCATGAAAAGCGGTAAAGGAATCAGGAAATAAGTGAAATTTCTTGACTTTTTCTCCGATTTATGATAAAAGACAGATATAGAATGGTAGAGGTGCGGGAATTCAAGAGTATGCCGGGAAAAGTGGGCACGACCGGCAGAAAGGGAATCTCGCCGAAGGATCGAAAGTCCGCCCGGGGCTCCGGTTCTGGCCCGACGCAGAAGATGCGCCGGTCTGTCACGGATGTGGAGCGCTATCTTCGGAAAATGAATTTTCTGTATCCATGCTGCGTTTTCCATATCGGAAACCGTTCATGGGTATTTTTTTGCACTTTTTTTGGGGAACGTCCCCTACATCACAGCCAAATGGCCAGAGGAGGAAATGAAACGTGAAGAAATCAACCAAACGCAGAGTCCTCACGGCGGCAGTGCTGATGCTGGTGGTAGCAGTGCTGTTCAGTGTGACGGTCTTTGCGGCAGAAACTGAGGGAGAGACACCGCTGCCGTCTCTGTATGGAACTTTTTGGGCACTGGTGCCCCCTATTATCGCCATCGGACTGGCGCTGATTACCAAAGAGGTGTACAGCTCCCTGTTTATCGGCATTCTGGTGGGCGCGGTTTTTGCTTCGGATTTCAGTTTTGAGGGAACCATGAACCATGTGCTGAAGGGCGGTATTGTCAAGGTCCTCTCTGACAGCTACAATGTGGGCATTCTGGTGTTCCTGGTGATTCTGGGCACCATGGTGTGCCTGATGAACCGTGCAGGCGGTTCCGCTGCTTTTGGACGCTGGGCCGGACGAAAGATTCATTCCCGGGTTGGCGCACAGCTGGCGACCGTTGCGCTGGGTGTGCTGATCTTTATTGACGACTATTTCAACTGCCTGACAGTGGGCAGTGTTATGCGTCCTGTGACGGACAAGCATCGGATTTCCAGAGCAAAACTCTCCTATTTGATTGACGCCACCGCAGCGCCGGTGTGCATCATTGCCCCCATTTCTTCCTGGGCCGCAGCCGTTACCGGTTTCGTGGAGGGAGAAGACGGTTTTACCCTGTTTATCAACGCGATTCCCTATAATTTTTACGCACTGCTTACCATTGTCATGATGATCGGGCTGGCCGTCATGAAAGTGGATTACGGTCCCATGGCAGTTCATGAGTGCAACGCCGCGCTGAAAGGCGATCTTTTCACCACCGGTGCAAGTCCCTATGACAACAGCTCGGAAAAGCAGGAGGAAAGTAACGGCAAAGTTATCGATTTGCTGATCCCCATTCTTTGCCTGATTGTTTTCTGTGTCATCGGCATGATTTATACCGGCGGTTTTTTCAGCGGTGCAGACTTTATCACCGCATTCTCCCAGAGTGATGCCTCTGTCGGTCTGGCATTGGGCAGCTTCTTTGGCCTGATTGTGACCATTATTCTGTATATGATTCGTCGGGTGTTGAGCTTTAAAAAGTGCATGGCCTGCCTGCCCGAAGGCTTCAAAGCCATGGTGCCTGCAATCCTGATTCTCACCTTTGCCTGGAGTCTGAAATCCATGACCGATTCTCTGGGCGCAGGTGAATTTGTCAAAAATGCCATGCAGGGTTCCGCCAAGGAGTTTATGATGTTCCTGCCCGCCATCATTTTCCTGGTAGGGTGCGGACTGGCTTTTGCCACCGGTACCTCCTGGGGTACTTTCGGCATTCTGATTCCCATTGTGGTGGATGTGTTCAGCGCGACTTCTCACGAGCTGATGATTATTTCCATTGCTGCCTGTATGGCTGGTGCTGTGTGCGGAGACCATTGCTCTCCCATTTCCGACACCACTATTATGGCCTCTGCCGGTGCACAGTGTGAGCATGTGAACCACGTCTCCACCCAGCTGCCCTACGCGATTACGGTCGCGGGCATTTCTTTCCTGGTCTATCTGCTGGCCGGATTTGTCCAGAATCCCTGGATCTGTCTTCCGATCGGTGTAGTATTGACGCTGGGCTTCCTGTTCCTGATGAAGGTTTTGCAGAAGAACAGCGCTCAAACCTGAAGCATTTGATTTTTCTTTTTTCAGAATTGACAAACGGAAAAAAGAAGACTATACTGAGTATCAATACAGTACAAACCGATGAACAGGGGAAGTACACCGACAAAGGAGCTTTCAGCGAGCCGCGGCAGGTGTGAGCGCGGCAAGCCGTCCGCCGGTGGAATGGGCCTGTGAGGGCAGAAGCGAACCGGGAATTTTCCCCAGTAGCTTCTGACGGGGACTCTGCCCGTTATCAGGGGAGCACACGTATCCGCGTGTGATAAGAGTGGGCGCATTGCGCCAACTTGGGTGGTACCGCAGGAATTTTGACTCCTGTCCCTTGCTTGCAGGGGACAGGAGTTTTTTCTTTTTCCCGGAAAGTATCCATCCTCTTTTCGGAATATAGAATCATTGTCTGGAGGTTGTATTTTATGGAACCCATCAAAACAGAACGGAAACCCGTGATTTTCAGTGCCATTCAGCCCAGCGGTACCATTACGCTGGGCAACTATCTGGGGGCGCTGAAAAACTGGATTGCTTTGCAGGATGAATATGACTGCATTTATGCTCTGGCAGATCTGCACGCCATTACCGTGCGGCAGGATCCCGCTGCTTTCCGCCACAATACCCTGGAGGCCTATGCGCTGCTGCTGGCCTGTGGAATTGATCTGGAAAAAAGCCTGTTCTTTATTCAGAGTCAGGTTTCCGCTCACGCGGAGCTTGCATGGGTGCTCAATTGCTTTACTCAGTTCGGCGAGCTGTCCCGCATGACCCAGTTTAAGGATAAGTCCCAGAAGCACCCGGAAAACATCAATGCCGGTCTGTTCACTTATCCCAGCCTGATGGCTGCCGATATCCTGCTGTATCAGGCTGATCTGGTGCCCGTAGGCGCTGACCAGAAACAGCATCTGGAGCTGACCCGCAATATTGCGGAGCGCTTCAACGGTGTGTACAGCCCCACCTTTAAGGTGCCGGATGGCTATATTCCCAAAACCGGCGCCCGGATTATGTCTTTGCAGGACCCCACCCGGAAAATGTCCAAGTCTGACGAGAACGCCAATGGCTATATTGCCCTGCTGGATAAACCCGAGGATATCATGCGGAAGTTTAAGCGTGCCGTTACCGACAGCGAAGCCTGTGTCCGCTATGCAGAGGGCAAGGACGGCGTGAATAACCTGATGGGCATTTATTCCTGCGTGACCGGAAAGAGCTATGAAGAAATCGAGCGGGAGTTCGAGGGCAAGGGCTACGGCGACTTCAAAACTGCCGTGGGCGAGGCTGTTGTGGAGCACCTGCGTCCCATTCAGGAGCGCTTTGCAGAATTGATTAAGGACAAAGCCTATCTGGAGAAGTGCTACACGGAGAACGCAGAGAAAGCGGCACGCATTGCCTATCGCACTTTGGCGAAAGTCATGAAAAAGGTCGGTTTCCTGCCCATGGGTAAGAAATAATCGAAATATCGATCTGTAAAAGTAACAGCACGCTGACGGTTCTGTAACGGTCAGCGTGCTGTTTTGTTTAGGAAAAAAGGGCCTGCCTTCTGCGGATACAGAAGGGCAGGCCCTTTTATATGGAAATGGAGAAATTTACTTAATGGTAAAGGTACGGGTAATGGGAGCAGCCAGATAGTTGCCGCCCAGTGTTACCACAGTCATCACATAGCTGCCGGGCTCAGTGGGAGGAGTAGTAGTGCTGGAATAAATTCTCCATTTGCTGGTAAATCCGGAATACAGATAATGAACGTTGCTCTGGCTGACAGTTACATCTCCATTGTGAGAGAGTGTTGCACCAAAATCAAAGTTCTTTGCCTCTTCCACAGTCATTTTACCGGAAATTTCCTGATTCCAGGTGAGTTTGGAACCGGAAAGACGCATTTTCACCAGCAGGAAGCCCATGCCAACGCCAGTTTCATAGTTCTTGTTGTCGGTTACAGCAACAACGGTATACAGACCGGCACGGTTGGGGGTACCGAAGGAAATTCGCAGGGAATCGACGATAGAAGGCAGTTTGTTAATCACGGTGAGAATCTGACCGAAGGTGCCGGTGTCGATGTTCAGCTTATCCAGCAGGTCCAGCAGCTCCTGTGTGCTGAAGAGTTCACGGAGTTCTCCAACGGTTACGCCGTCGTTGAGCATCTGGGTGAAGGTCTTGCCGCTGATGGCTTCCACAACGGGGTCAAGAATTTTGAGAATGGCGTTGCTGGTATAGCGATCAGGCAAATCCAGATACAGGCTGGTGGTTACATCACTGGTTGTACCAGCATAGATGGTATAAATATCGAATTTGTCAGTGGGATCAGTGGTGACAAAATTAGCGGGAAGCTGCTCGTCGGCGTAAATGTTGGTGGAGTTCACCTTTACGCTGACCTTGGCCTTGTTAACGGCAACTGTGCTCTCACCGGCCTCGGAAGGACGATAGTCGGCGTTGCCCTTAAAGGAAATCCGGATCTGCTGGCTGTCAGCAGCACCCATCTGAGGATAGTTCAGAAGGGTAACAGTGCCGCCTTCAATGGGAGCCCACTGTTTGACGCCGCCGTTAATATTGTCGGTCAGCACATTTTCGCCGTAGTACTCAAAAGTGAAGTTGTCAATGGAAAGAGTATCCTTTGCAGGAAGGGCAGAATTTTCCCAATCAATCACATTGTCAAACAGTGCCTGCTTCATCACGTTGGCATCCATGTTATAGGTGATGGATGCGCCTTCTTTGCAGACCACAGAGCTGGCAGCGCGGTTATCAGTGGTGGTAACAGTGACAATCACAGAGTTGCCGCGGTACATCTGGGTGTCGGCCACGGAAATCCGGATTTCCCACTCGCCGGTGCCGAATTTGACCAAACCGGTCAGATCGGTTTCGCTGAGAGGCTTGAAGCTGTTAGTGATACCGGTTTTGTCGGTATTGTATTCCACGGTGACATCTTCTGCCGCAAAGGCAACCGGTGTAGTGGAAGCTACTACAGCGTTATAAATAGCCGCAGCAGTGGCATCGTAATTGTAGCCCTGTTCGTCATCAAATACCATGCCCACCTCATAGGGGCCTTCGTTCAGGTTGAACTGTACCTGCTCACGGTCGGCAATGGTAACGGTGAATTCTTTGGTAGTGGGGGCATAGTTCTGGCTGCCGCCCCAGACGATGCGGACTTTCTGCTCGCCGGCGGAAATAGCAGGATAGGTCAGGATGGTTCCCTTTTCGCCCTCCAGTGCTACCCACTTGGCATCTGCATCGGTCAAAGCTTTGGTATAGTATTCAATGGTGACATCGTTGACAGTCAGCTCGGGAGTGGAGGACTTGACAGCAGCGGTGAAAATCGCCTGACGCAGTGCGTCGTAATCCACAGACAAATCTTCTTTTACGGTCAGCTTTGCCTGATAAGGTCCATCATTGAAGACAATGTCAGCTTCCGGACGATCTGCAACGGTAACAGTGGTTTCCGCAGAGGTGCCGTAAATGGTATCGGTACCCGCATAGCGGATGCGGATTTTCTGCTCACCGGCAGAAATGGCGGGATATTCGAGAGGAATGCCAAGAGCATTCTTGATGGTTGCACCTTCCAGCGGCGCCCATTCATGAGTACCGGCAGGCTTTCCTAATACGACGTTTTCAGCATAGTATTCGATGACAACATCGCTGACAGACATCTCCGGAGTGGTGGAAGCCACAACGGTGTTGAAAATCGCAGTGCGCATGGCGTCATAGTTTACGGTCAGATCTTCGTTGTAAGGAAGAGTTACCGTAACGCCCTCGTTGAGCGTAATGGAAGAGGACAGCTTGGCGGCTTTGGTCAGAGTTACCTCTGCTTCGGTTCCAGCCAGGCGGACCTGATAGGTTCCGTCCTCGTTTTTGGCAAGAGCGGGATGGGTAAAGGGAGTGGGAACGAATACGACTTTCTTCTCGCTGGTAAAACCGTCAATGGAGCCCCATGCATCGTTGGTCAGCAGGCCGTTTTTGCCGGTGCAGTAGTACTCCCACTCCTGGGTGCCAACCTGGTCATAATTGGCAATGAGAGCTTTGCTGAGAATTTCATTGACAGCAGCTTTGTCACTTCCCTCAGGAATGACAGCGGTGCCGTTTTGCAGCTGGGGTTCAGCCTGAACCGTGACAGCCTGTCCTGCATTCTCGCCGGTTTCTGCACCGAAAGCGAAGCTCTGTGCCGCAGAAGCCGCCATCAGCACTGCCAGAAAACCAGCCAGAAAGCGTTTGCTTTTTCTGAACATTTTGCCTAATCCTCCTTGTATATTTGTCTGCGTGTGATTTGGCGATATGTTATGGTAACTCTGCCAAATTCTGGACGCGACACTCATTATATCATAGAAGGGAGCAATTGACAATCGTGACCGTGCTGCAATTTCATTCGGAAATTTTAGAAATTTGTATACTTTATTAATATCATAAATGGAATAATGAAAATTGGATATAAAGCTTATTCAGAAATGTAAAAAACATGTAAAATTCTCATATTGAAACGATGGAAGAAGAAAGAGTGTGTAAAAGTACGCATTTTTTTCGATATTCTGTCGGAGTAGCGCCGATAATTTTTTTAAAAACCCGACAAAAATAGCTGTGATCCGAAAAGCCTACCACTTCATAAATTCTGGAAATCAGGATCGAGCTGTTTTCCAGAAGATCAATTGCATGGAGAATCCGCTGCTGGTTCAGATATTACCGAAAACTGTACCGGCTGTGTTCCCGGAAACAGGCGGAAAGATAGGAATAATTGAACCCAAAATGATCGGCGATTTGATACAGGGTCAGCGGCTCTGCGTAATTTTGAGCGATATATTGCCGGATTTCCTGCATGGCGCTGTCTGTGGGTTTCTGCTTTGGAAAACGCTGCAGGAGATCTTTCATAGCGGATAACAGGGAAGAGAGATGAAGGGAATCCTTCAACAGACAGGACACCGGTTGGTTGAAAAAACAGGTGTTGAACTCCTCAATGTCTGACAGTTCGCACAAAAGCAGAATACGGGTAGAAGGGCTGATTTTTAAAAGTGTTTCAACCAATGAGCGGGATGTTTGACCCGGTAAATGGCAGTCGAGAATCAGAAAGTCCGGCTGATCGATTTCAGCAGAAGTCAAGGCAGCTTCTCCGGTTTTACAAACCCCTTTGATTTCAAATCCAAGTGCAGCCCAGTCGATAGAGGCATAGTGCTCTTTATATAGCTGTGTGTCATGGTCGGCAATCAGTATGGTGAGGGGTCCCAGCATGGCCTTGCTTCCTCCTTTTGAATCGTTTTGTCATGAATGAAACCGGTTTCTTAAATTATACATGATACAGAGTGAAAAAGAAACGGCATTATTGCATAGTTTGTCACCGGCTTTCTAAGCAGGATTGCACAGCAAAGGAAAGCGGCGCTCCCCGTTTCCGGAGAACGCCGCTTTCACATGGCAGGAAGTTATCAGATTCAATTAGATTCTTGCTTTCTGTTTCAGTACCAGCATTGCTGCGGCAGAGAGGGCAACCACAGCGGCAGCCAGTGCATAGGGAGTCATATCTCCGGTCTCGGAAGGATCGGAGGGGGTGCTGGAAGTGTCATTCTTGTTGTCGTCCGGCTTGGAAGAATCATCCTTGTCATTGCCGTCGTCAGAATCACTGGCGTCGTCCTTCACGCTCAGGTTCTCAATGGCTGCATTCAGTTCGGAAACTGCATTGTCAACTACGTCCTGATCGTCTTCGCTCAGGCTTTCGTCAGCCAGAACTGCGTTGGCGGCCTTGAAAGCAGCCTGGAACACGGCAACACTTTCCTCGGTGTATTTGCTCAGGTCGATAGACTCGGCCTTAGAAATCAGGTCTTCCAGATTGGATTTGTCAGCCTTGAAGCGCTGGGCCAGGATTGCATTCAGTAGATCCTCGGAAGCGGCCTCTACATCTGCGGTGAGTGCATCGACGTCTTCCATCACGGCCTTAGCGGCTTCCAGTGCATCCAGCAGCTGCTGCCAGTTGATCTGTACATACTTGTTCTCGTTGGCAACCATGTCTTCTGCCTTGGTAATCAGCTGTTCCAGCATGGTCTTGTCTCCCTGGGTAATACCCAGACCCCAGATGCCTTCCAGCAGGTTATTCCAGGCGGTGTCCACTTCTTCCTGAGTCGCTTTGGAGTCATCCAGAACGGCTTTGGCTTCTGCCAAAACCTTCTCAAAGTAAGCCTTGGCGCTGTCGGTAATGCCTTCGGTGCTCAGAGTCAGAGCATGCTCATAGGTCTTTTGCAGCAGGGTCTTGTTGGGAGCTGCATACTCTTCCAGACCTGCGATGGCGTCATTCAGTGCCTTCACAGCTGCGTCAACGTCTTCCTGAGTGGCTTCTGCATTGTCGTTCACTTCGTTAGCCTTGGCCAGCGCGTCAGCGAACACCCCCCAGCTCTCTTCGGTATAGTCGGATTCTGCATACTTTTCAGCATCTGCGATGGCTTTTGCCAGTTCGGAGAAATCAGCAGCCGGGATCAGTGCTTCCAGCTTTGCGGAAAGCTCATCGGCGGCAGCGGCCATAGCAGCGGAGTCAATTCCGGAAGCGGCAGTCCGTGCAGCTTCCAGAGCAGTCTGCAAGGCAGCCCAGGTGCCGGGGGTGTAATCATCTTCGTTGAGAACGCTTGCTTCGGAAATCAGGTTTCTCAGCTCTTTCAGAGCGCCTTCACTGCAGCTGATTGCCAGCCAGCTGACAACAGGATCATTCTTTTCACCGGGAGCCTTGTGTACCCGGACAGAGATTTCACCGTCGGCCGGCAGGGTAAAGGTACCAGTGCTCATGATATCCTGATCGCTGCTTCCGTTAATAAAGATGTTGTCCAGTACCAGTGTGGTCTGGGGGTTGCCCTCAGCGTCTACATAGTCAACGCTGACATCCATATTTCGGGCAACGTTCCACCACTCGTGGAAACCGGCGTTCAGTTCATAAGTGCCGGCGGGCAGCTGGAATTTATAGGTGATATCCTTGCCGCTGTATGCATACCAGCCGTTATTATAGGCGTTGCCGGATTCATTGTAATAAGCGCCGACATCCGATGCAATGTAGCCCCAGCTGCCTTCTGTATAAGCCTGATCGGGGGTATCCCGGTTGAGAAGCTCGGGGAATGCGCTGGAAACCAGATTGTGCAGATCGGAGGTTTCGCCTTCACGAATACCGCTGTCTACAAAGTACAGGGGCATTTCGGGCATAACAGTGATTTTTGCGGTGAGTTTGTTTTCCACTCCCTCAACGGTACCGGTGACCATGACTACGGAATAGGGGGTCATGAACTGGTCGAGGGACATTTCCCAAGTGACGTTTGCCAGCCGTTCACCGCCGGAAATGGTGGTGACGGTTACCTGCTCCGGCATATCGGGCAGCTGACCGGCCGGGCTGATAATGGCGTTGGGGGCGTTAATGGAAGCGATGGCGTCGGGGTCATATTCGCTGATCTTCACATAGCTGACCACCGGGTCCTGATACTGGTCGGTCACACCGGCGGAACGGACAATTTCCACAGTCATGGCGTTTTCGCCTTCTGCAACCACACCTTTGGCAACGATCTGGTTGCGGGTAATACCCAGCTGACGGGTGGCGACGGTTTCACCCTGCACAATGACGTCCTGATAACGGCCGCCATTCTGCCAGGGATCGTACAGACCCACTTCTACGGTGTATTCACCGGGTTCCAGTTCAAAGGTGTACTGGATGCCCTTGCCGGCCGTATCCTGATCGTCATAACGGACACTGTCCCAAGCGTCCATGCCTGCGCTGGTGCCGCTGGCCGTGTCAGCATTGTAACCCCACAGTTTTCCGGTGACCGGGTCTTCGCCATAGGGCTGCTCCAGATTGCTGCTGTACATTCCGGAAGAGGTGGTGCTGACATCAAAGGGATTGGATACGCCGGAGTCCACAAAGTAATAGACGTTGCTATCTTCGACTGCGTTGGGGGTTGCGGTAAAGACAGCGGTGGGAACGGTTGTTTCACCGGGAATGCTTGCCTGTACAGTAAAGTAGCAGGGCACGCCGTTTTCCAGACCCTTGATCACAGCGGGAGAGGTTTCGGTGGTAATGCTTTCTGTCCACTGGCTGGCATCGGAAACCGTGCCGTAACGGATGGTGTAGTTTTCTGCACCTTCTACCGGGTTGAAAGCAATGAGGATGCTGCCGTCAAAGGCAGAGATTCCGGGAACCAGCGGGGGGGTGGAGCTGTCTTTGACCTCACCGGAATAAACCAGCGCTTCGTCCACTGTGATGATGGGAGAAGAGGTGCCGCCGGTGCTGCCTTCGGTCATGGTAATGGTGATGGTATGAGAGCCTTCGGGCAGATATCCGGTGTCTACCAGTACCTGACCGTACAGTTTGGTTTCGGTATAAGTATCCAACGCTACGGCTTCGCCGCCGTCAATGGTATAAGTCAGTTTGCCGCCGGTAGCTTCGGTGTTGCCGGTGACGACGGCGCGGTCTCCGTCAAAACGGAAGGTAACGGAAGAACCGGGGGTGGTGGTTCCCTGTACATCGGCCTGATAAGCGCCGCTCTGGCTGGTGTAGCGCTTCCAGGAGCCGGAGTACTCGAACTTGTTGTTGGTGGTGGCGCCCAGTGCAGCGGTGTCGCTGTTGGTTACCACACCGGAGTTGACGCGCTTGATGGTGCCGTTTTCGTTGTCATAGAGGGAAGCGCCGTCTTTGCCGGTGATGACAAAGGTGGTGACGGAACCCTGTGCCAGCTCGACGGGCAGCACATTGCCGGAAACAGTCAGCGTGTTGACCAGCTCGCAGCTCTCGCTGTCGGTGGTGCGGTACATTTCCGCCTTGACTGCGCCGGGGAATGCGCTCAGGTTCAGATACTGCTGCTGGGCTGCGCCGCTGTTATTGGCTACGATAACCAGCTCGTCGCCGTTGGGGGAAACAGCAGCAACCATATCGTTGTTGCCGATATCGATCATGGTGTATCCGGCTTTCAGATACTTGCTGTACTGCATCAGGGTGTAGAACTGCTTGCCGATATGCCAGGTACCGGTGCCGGGAACCCAGTCCAGCTTTTCGCCGTTTTCGTCCAGCAGATTGTCGTGATAACCGGGAACGGGCTGGTCGTCAGCCTCGTAAACGGCGTGAATCAGGCCCCAGTTCTGGTCCCATTTCAGCAGCTCATATTCGCTGTCCACAACCTGCCAGTCAACCCATGCGGTGGATTGCAGGGTTTTCAGGTCTTCCTTAATGGAGTTGGCAAAAGTGAAGGAAGCGGTAGCCTGCATGGATTCCGGATCGTGAGGTCCGCCGCCGTGACAGACTTCGCTCATCCACAGGCCTTTGTCATAGGAAGCGGCCAGATCGCTGAGCACCTGACGGTTGTTGGCGCCGTATGTATGGGTGCTGATTACCGGCATGGCTTCTTTCACGTCGCTTTCCAGCTTGTTGAAGGAATTGATAGCATGGTCCACGCTGGTTTCGTCGGTACCGGTAATCTGAATATGATCCAGACCCAGGTCTGCCAGTGCATTCAGGGTTTCCCGATAGATCAGGCTCTGTTTTTCGCCGGAATCAAAGTGACAGCCTTCCTGTTTGGTGCTGTAAGCTGCCCAGTAGTTGGTATCCGGTTCATTAATGGGCTCAATGTAGTCGATGTGGTTGCCGTAGTTTTCATAAAGATGGTTGTCCAGCCACTGGGTAACCTCTGCCAGATACTGGGCAAAGTCATCATACTGGTCGTCCCGCAGATTGTTGTCGTTGGCGTTGACAGCACCGGAAGCGCAGCCGCTGACAGTCATATAATAGGGAGGTGTGTTGGAGAACACTTCGTTGATGACATCGTCCCGCCATTCGTTGGCCTGCTCCAGGAACCAGATCTGGTTGGCATCGGCCGTGGGGTCCAGTTCAGCGTCTGCGGAAGCTTTCCAGCCGGGAACAGTAGCTTCACAGCGTTTGATGTGGTCATGGGTAGGATCATCGCCGCCGCCGATATTATAGCGGACAATGTTCATGTTCAGGTATTCGGGGGAATAGATCAGCTCTGCAATGTCTTCCCGGTCAGGACGGCCATTGCCGTTGTAGTCCTCTGTCCAGCCGCCGATGATGTTGGCGAACCAGGCCAGAGAGGTGCCCCAGCCTTCCAGCGTCTGGTACCGGATGGTGGGGTCAACGGAAACTGTGGGAACAGCTGCTTTTTCCGTGGCCGCAGAGACCGACGGAAGGGAAGAAGTGGCGGTGCCGGCAACGATGGCGGCGGCCAGTACTCCGGAGACAGCTTTTTTCAGGTCCATTTGCTACAGCTCCTTTTCGAAAAATAATCCGTGTTGTACGGCATTTGTGTTTTTATACATTTCACCGGAGAGAGGAAGACGAGCAACCGGTTTCAAAAATGGATGCCGCACAAGCAATCTGTGAAACAACTTCAGTATATCACAACAAAATCTCATCTGTTAGGATTTTTTTTGACATATTGGAAGTGCAAAAAAGTACCAAAAACGTAGAGGACGAGAAAAAATTTAGAGAAAATTGCCAATGCGTTGTCGGAAAAATGTATCTGGAAGACAAAAAAAGAAAAAATCATGAAAAAATATACGAATCGTGGTAGCTTGAATTTGTATGGATACGATAATCATGAAACTGTTTCATATAGATCGAATAAGGGAACAAACCATTGAAGAAGCAAAAAAATAATAAAAACCCCAAATTTTTCCTATTTATTAAATAATTTTTTACGCTATAATCAAGAAAAAGGCACTGAAATTCTATTTTGCAGGAAGAGTTGCTGTTAGAAATGTTTTGAAACCGGTTTACTTTTTGGTTTCAAAATAACAAAGTGCAGTAGCAATCAGATTATGGAAAGGAGTATTTTTTGATGAACACAGGAAAAATGGTAAAACGCGGCGCGGCCGTATTGCTCAGCGCAGCCCTGTTGGCACAGCCCTTTGTGAGCTTTGCCGCTTCCGGAGACGGAGAGCCTGAGGTGCTGTATACGGTAAACTGTGCCACAACAGACCCTTCTGTCGTGCCGGAAGGTTATGCAATGGGTGCCTGTCAGAGCAAGGTAGACCAGGCATTGGCGGAGGATTCCACCGGCTACAGCTGGGGCTATCTCTCTGGTGACCCCTATTCAGAGCTGAGTAGAACCGGCGAAGATCCCGCCGCTATGACAGCAACTTCCTGGTATCTGTCTGACGGATGGATTGCCGAGGAGGAAAACGCCGGTATCCGGTATAATTTCCAGCTGCCGGAGGATGTGGAAAAAGTACAGGTGACCGTCGGTGTGTATATTCCCCAGTGGTGGGATGACCGCACAGTAGCCGTTGAACTGGAGGGACAGGCTGCCGGCCAGATGAGCTGTGCAGATGGTGTTCTGGCGGAAAATACATTTGTCACCTCTGTCACAGACGGAGAATTGAATTTTGCAGCTAAGAGCGTGGATTACAGTAATCGGAAAGCGGACCCCATGCTCAGTTACCTGATTGTAGAGGAAGTTGTGGATAACGGCGAACTGACCATCACCGGTGCCACGGCCGCCAGCCATTCTTCTAGCGATCTGCCTCAGTATGCTTATGACGGAAATCCTTCCACCATGTGGCACTCTTCCTGGGATGGCGATTATCCCACTGTGGAGGACGGTCTGTGGATTACCCTTGATCTGGGTCAGGAAGTGAGCGACGTTTCCAGAATCACCTATCTGCCCCGTCAGAATAATGACACCAACGGTACTTACACCGGATACGAGGTGCTGGTCAGCAGCAACGGTACCGATTTCACCAAGGTGGCAGAGGGTACCTGGACCGCGGATAAAACACTGAAAACCGCCACGTTCCCGGCTGTTTCCGCTCGGTATGTCCAGCTGAAAGCCACCGCTACCCAGGGCAACAACGACGGCGAGAACAACAAGTATGCAAGCGCCGCTGAAATTCAACTTTTCCACGGAGACCAGTGGAATCGTCAGGAAGCCCAGACTGCACTGGGAGAAGCAGTTGCGCTGGCAGACGAATACCTGGCTTCCGACAACGGAAAAGAGGAAATCGAACTGCGCCGCCTGAATACACTGGTGGAAACCGCCCGTCCTCTGGCCGACAGCAGCTATCTGGCTGTTAAAGAGGAAATCGGAACTCTGGCCGATGATATCACCAGTGAAGTGACTCGCTTGCAGAATAACCAGCCCTATAAGACCTATGACTCCATTATGGGCACGGATTGCGACGGCGAGCAGTATCTGGATAATAACGGCAACGTAATTCAGGCCCATGGCGGCCAGATTCAGAAGTGGGGCGACACCTACTACTGGTACGGTGAAGACAAGAGCAACGAGTATGCACCGGTCGGCGTCCATCTGTACACTTCCAAAGATCTGTATAACTGGACCGACGAGGGCGTTGTGCTCAAGACCATGGACAGCAAAGACCAGTTCGAAACCGACCCCTATTTCAACGCTCTGTACGGTGACCTCACCGAAGAAGAGCAGCAGGAAATTTTCTACCACATCGACGCTAACACCGCTGTGGTGGAACGTCCCAAGGTCATTTACAATGAGTCCACCGGAAAATACGTCATGTGGTTCCACGCAGACGGTCCCCTGAGAACCGGCGAGGGCGGCGCTCATGCATATTGGAAAGCGGAAGCGGCTGTGGCTGTGTCCGATACGCCCGAAGGTCCCTTTACGCTGCTGGGAAGCTACCGTCTCCACACCCGGGAAGGTTATACCGGTAATCAGGGTATGGCCCGTGATATGAACCTGTTTGTGGATGAAGGCGTGGATGCCAACGGCGACGGCGTGGACGACGCCTACATTATTTATTCCAGCGAAGAAAACCAGACCATGTACATTTCCCGGCTGAACGCTGATTACACCTATTTGGACGTTCCTCAGGGCGAAGCCGTGGAAGGCGAGGATTTCACCGCCAACTTTGTGGGCATCAGCCGTGAAGCGCCCGCCATGTTCAAGTATAACGGCACCTATTATCTCATGACCTCCGGCTGCACCGGCTGGAACCCCAACCCGGCCCAGTATGCTGTTTCTGACAGCCCCCTCGGCCCCTGGACTGTCATGGGCAATCCCTGTGTGGATGCCGGTTCCGACACCACCTATAAGACCCAGAGCACCTGCATCGTTCCCATTGATCCTGAAAACGGAAAGTATATGTATATGGGCGACCGTTGGTATCCGCCCTATAACCTGCCTGTCAGCGATTCCCGCTATGTGTGGCTGCCCGTTGATTTCGGCTTTAACGGCGCCATGATTCTCCATGATGAGGCCAACTGGAAACTGGAAGAAGAGCTGGGACGTCAGCCAGCATTTTATCTGGATGGAATTTTTGTAGACCTGACAGACGACTTTGAAGAGTATGTTCAAAATATGCCCAATGAAATGGACATCGTTATCAATGGTGAAGTTGAGGAAAATGTGCCGGTTACCTGGGAAGTCAATGAAGACAAAATGATTCAGGGAACTCTGACTGGTACTCTGGGCGGAGAGAATCCGTTGCTGGCCGGACGCAGTTTCCAGGTAAAAGTGAATATCTATGGTAAGAATATAGAATATTTCATCGACTGCAACAATCCGGATTCTGAATTCCTGGAATATCTGAATGCTTTTGATTCCAATGTCCGCAATGAAGTAGGTGACCAGCCCTATGACGAGGAAAGCGGCTGGGGCTATGTAGGAACCATTGGCAGCCCTCAAAACAACGACGGCTCTACCTTTGGCGTTCACAACGGCAGTGACGAGTGGAGCTATGGCTGGTTTGGCGGTGCCACCAATCCCCTTCTGTACAATATCACGCTGGAAGCCGGAGAATATGAACTGTATTCCGGTTATCAGGAGTGGTGGAATACTGGACGTACCATGAAGTTCTCCGCTGGTATTCTCAATGATGACGGTACCGTTACAGAACTGGCTTCCAAGGAGTTCAGCATCAGCGGTACCACTACAGCGGATGCTCACTCCCTGCGCATTGTTCTGGAAGAGCCTGCCACTGTACAGCTCAGCGTTTCCAAGGTCAGCGGCGGAGATCCGGTTCTCAGCTGGCTGGGCGTGGAAAAAATCCCCGATCCCGCAGAAATCATCACTGGACTGGAAATTACCAGCATGCCGGATAAGACGGAATACTATGTAGGTGAAACGTTTGATCCGACCGGCTTGGAAGCACAGCTGGTGTTCCAGGACGGTCACACCGAACCCTGCACCGAGTGGACCGTAGATGTAGCCGATATGACCACTCCCGGCGAAAAGGTTGTTGTGGTTGCATATAGTGAGTTCAGAACTGAGATCGTTATTCATGTACGGGAAAGAATGGCAGACAAATCAGCGTTGGAAGAGCTGGTAAAACAGGCTGAAGCTATTGAACTGAACTTGTATACTGAAGAGAGTGCCGTTGTCTTTACTGATGCGCTGAAAGCAGCTAAGACGGTGTTGGCAGATGAATCCCTTTCTGAAGATGACCAGGCACAAGTGGACCAGGCAGCATCTGAGTTGAAAGAAGCTATGGAGTCTCTGGTGCTTAAAGAGGACACCGGCACTTCTGACGGTGATGACAGTTCTGATGACACCTCCAAGCCCGATGATGGTGAAGAACAGAAGCCCTCTCCTGAAACAGGAGATCAAACCGGAGTTCCGCTTATGCTGGCTGTTGTTGCTATGGCTGTGAGCGGGACAGTACTGATTCGCAAAAAGAGCATTCGCTTGTAAGTTCATAAAAACTGTATAACAGTCTCCTCTGTAAAAACGCCCCCTGCCTTATGAAAAGCAGGGGGCGTTTGATTTATATGGCGTTGCTTTTATGGGCGGAATTGGACGTAGAGGATTTTCCTTTTCGATTGATTTTAATAAAAGCCCGTCCCTGTTCCAGATATAGCTCCCGCTGTTCCTCCGAAAGAGATCGGAAAATCCGGAGAAGCTCGCTTTCACCCGGAACAGAATGGCTGTTTGCGGAATAGTCCAGCAGATAGTCCATAGACACTTGAAAATATCCGGCAATACGTTTCAGGGTTGCAATATCCGGCTCGCTGGTTCCCTGTACATAACCGCCCAGCGTGGAAGGGGACAGGTTTAAAGCAGCGGCCAATTGTTTTTGGGTGATCTCACGTTCTTCTATCAGGTTCCGCAGGGTTTCTCCGATGGTCATAGTCTCAGCTCCTTCTGATTCATTGTAAATAGAATGAGCGGAATTTTCGGTTTAAAACGAGATAATCGTTGACAAACGAAAAAGGCGTTGGTAGAATAAATTGAGAAATTGCAGATCAGCTGGTTATACAAATCCATTGATGACAAAACTGTTTTTACAAGAAAACCGAGAGTTTTATATAAAATTTACTTGCAGAAATAGAGAATATCCGTTATATTTTTGGTATTGGCGGAAATCAAAATGGATGCAGTAAACCGCCTTTGCAAAAATTCTGAAAAAGGAGTTCAGGCGAAAGCCTGCGAGAAAGGGTGAAAGCAATGCAATTTGCAGTCGAAAACCTGCATAAGAGTTTTGGAGAAAAGCAGGTCCTGAAGGATGTGAGTTTTTCCACCGAAAGCGGAAAAGCCTTTGGTTTGTTAGGCCGCAACGGCGCCGGTAAAACCACCACCATCCGCATCATCATGGATGTGTTCCCGGCGGACAGCGGAAACGTGCTGCTGAACGGTGAACCGATGGTGCGGGAAAAAGTGAATGTGGGCTATCTGCCGGAAGAGCGCGGCCTGTATCCCAAAGTCAATATTCTGGAACAGCTGGTGTATCTGGGGAGACTTCGCGGGATGACGGCCCACGACGCCAAAGAAAACAGCATGAAATGGCTGCGGCGGCTGAGCATGGACGAATATGCCAACAAAAAGCTGGACACCCTTTCCAAAGGTAACCAGCAGAAGATTCAGCTGACGGCGGCGCTGGTATCTGACCCGGATTTTGTGATTCTGGACGAACCCTTTTCCGGTCTGGACCCGGTGAACGCCATGCTGCTGAAAGATGTGGTCCGGGAACTGATTGATTCGGGAAAAATCGTGCTCTTTTCCAGCCACCAGATGAACTATGTGGAGGAATTCTGCGATTCCATTGCCATCCTGCATCACGGAGAAATTGTCCTGTCCGGCAGTATCCGGGAGCTTCGTCACGCCAAAGGCAGAAACAATTGGCTGATTCAGACAGGGGAGACGGAAAAAGCCCTCCGATTCTGTCGGGAAAGCCTTTCCGGTCTGGTGAAAAATGTCCGCGCTGTGAAGGAAGGTGCGGCAGTGGAGCTGGTGCAGGAGGGACGGGAATCTGAGCTGTTGTCCGCAGTGGCTTCTTCCGGGCTGACAGTGGACGGCGTACAGCTGATGACCCCGACGTTGAATGATATTTTTGTAGCTACCACGGGGGACGACGAGACAGAAGGGAGCGAAGGAAAATGAAACAGTTTTCTGCGGTGTTCGAGTATGAACTGGGGACTTATCTGAAAAAGCGCCCCTTCCAGATTGTCACCATCCTGTTGATGGTGCTCATTGCAGTGGGGCTGACGCTGCCCCGATTTTTCGCTTCTTCTGAAGAGAATACGACTACCGCTCTGGATGGTCAGACCATCGCTGTGATGGCCTCAGGGGAAATGGGCATGACATCTCAACAGCTTTCCGATCTGCTCAACCAGTCCATGGGGGCCGTGGACGGCGGGGAAATTTTCCAGCCCTTTTCCGGAACAAAAGAAGAACTGATGGAGAAGGTGGAGGACGAGACCTATACCAATGGACTGGTGTTTGATTCCCTTTTACAATACACCCGCATCACCGGGACAGTGGGAATGTACGATCAGTTCTCCATGATCATGCAGGAGGTACTGCTGCAGAGCTACCGGGCCCAGTCTATGTCGGAAAGCGGCATGAGTCAGGAACAGGTACAGCAGGTGCTGTCCGCACAGGTAGAAGAAACACTGGAACAGACAGAAGCGGGAAAAAATCAGGCGAACAGCTACCTGTTTACCTATGTGCTGATTATGCTGCTGTATATGGCGATTATCTTTTACGGCCAGATGGTGGCTTCCAGTGTGGCGACGGAAAAAAGCTCCCGGGCTATGGAATTGCTCATTACGTCTGCAAAGCCTTCCAGTTTGATGTTCGGAAAGGTGTTTGGAGCGGGCTGTGCCGGACTGCTTCAGTTTGTACTGATTCTGGGAACGGCTTACGGTGCCTATCAGATCAATGAACCCTATTATACCGGCGCCATGTCTGTGATGAAGACCCTGTTTAATCTGCCGGTGGAGACCTTGCTGTTTGCGCTGGTGTGTTTCATTATGGGATTCTTCATCTATGCCTTTATGTTTGCTGCATTGGCCTCTCTGGTCAGCCGTCTGGAAGATCTGAGCAATGTGATTACCCCTGCAACCATGATGTTTGTGGTGGTGTTCTTCATTGTCATTGTGGCACTCAATACCGGCGAAGTGGATACCCCGCTGATGATCGCCTGTTCTTACATTCCTCTCACTTCTCCCATGGCTATGTTTGTGCGGGTCACCATGGGCCAGGTTGCTTTGTGGGAGATCATTCTTTCCGTGGTTCTGATGGCAGCGGGCGCAGTAGCTTTGGGATATCTGGGCGCTGCGATTTACCGTGTAGGCGTTTTGATGTACGGTAAACCGCCGAAGCTTTCCGGACTGGTTTCCATGCTGAAAAACAAGCAGAACTGAATTTATGTCCCCTTTCCGGTTGTTCCGGAAAGGGGATTTTTTATATGGTACAAATCTTCGACAACAGTTGTCTGAAAAGAAAAAAGGAGAAGGGAGTGAAACGGGAATTTTTCAGGCTGTACTGTGGCTTTTGACAAAGATTTTTTGTCGTTTTATGGCGAAACAGCCACCTTGCCGTTTATCTATGCCGTGCTTGCACAAACACTGGAGAAATTTGTTGTGAACTTCCAACAAATAACTATTTTTTTGTATCGGCAGGTTGCAAAAAAATGACGAAAATCCCTTGCTATTTTCCAGTTTTATGATATGATAATAATAACGGAAATTGAAATGGGAGGAAGATGATAACCATGCAATCTCCACAAAAGAATGAAAACAGCAATTTGCCCCTGTACCTGTTCCATCAGGGCACCAATTATCGGGCCTATGAGTACATGGGAATGCACAAAACAGAAAAGGACGGCAAACCCTGCATGGTATGCCGTGTCTGGGCGCCCAATGCGCAGAGAGTTTCTGTGGTCGGTGAGTTTAACAACTGGGATGATTCCGTGAATCCCATGGAAAAAATCAGCGACGGCGTCTGGGAGGCCTGGCTGGAGGAACTGCCCGCTTTCTCCCTGTACCGGTACTGCGTTGTCAGCCAATCCGGGGAAAAGCTCATGAAAAGCGATCCCTACGCAACTCATTTTGAAACACGTCCCGGAAACAGTTCCCGCTATTATGACATCAGCGGTTATGACTGGAAGGATGCCGCATGGTACCGCCAGAAAGCCAAAAAACCCCACTATGACCAGCCGGTGAATATCTATGAGATGCACGCAGGTTCCTGGAGAAAATACAGTGACGGCAGCGTGTTCTCCTATGATAAACTGGCAGACGAGCTCATTCCCTATGTAAAGGAAATGGGCTATACCCATGTGGAGCTGATGCCCCTGACGGAGTATCCCTTTGACGGAAGCTGGGGCTATCAGGTAATGGGCTATTTTGCACCGACTTCCCGTTATGGTGAGCCCAAAGACTTCATGTCCTTTGTGGATAAGTGCCATCAGGCCGGAATCGGCGTCATTATGGACTGGGTTCCTGCCCATTTCCCGAGAGATGCAGAGGGTCTGGCCAAATTTGACGGTACCGCCTGCTATGAGTATGCGGACCCGAGAAAGGGCGAGCACAAGGACTGGGGAACGCTGGTCTTTGACTATGGCAGAAACGAGGTCATCAGTTTCCTGACATCCAGTGCCGTTTTCTGGGTAAAGGAATACCACATCGACGGCATCCGGGTGGATGCAGTTGCGTCCATGCTGTATCTGGATTACAGCCGTAACGACGGCGAGTGGGTTCCCAACAAGGACGGCGGCCGGGAAAATCTGGAGGCTGTGGCGTTTTTACAGCGCCTGAATGAGGCGGTGTTTGACGCGGCTCCCGAAGTCATGATGATTGCTGAGGAGTCCACTGCGTGGCCCATGGTTTCCAAGCCTACATACTGCGGCGGTCTGGGATTCAACTACAAGTGGAATATGGGCTGGATGAACGACATGCTCCACTATATGTCTCTGGATCCGCTGTTCCGCAAGTTCAATCACGATAATATTACTTTCTCCTTCTTCTATGCGTTTTCCGAGAACTTTATCCTGCCCATTTCTCATGACGAAGTGGTGTATGGAAAGTGCTCTCTGTTTAATAAAATGCCCGGCGATGAGCAGATGAAATATGCCGGCGTTCGTGCGTTTATGTGCTATATGATGGCACATCCCGGCAAAAAGCTGCTGTTTATGGGCACGGAATTCTGCCAGGCCAATGAATGGAATGTGGAAAAAGAACTGGAATGGGGTCTTCTGCAGTATCCCGAGCACCAGAAAGCACAGGCGTTTTTCAAGGCGCTGAACCACTTCTATCTGGAAACCCCTGCATTGTGGCAGGTGGACTTCTCCTGGGAGGGCTTCTCCTGGATTTCCAACGACGACTATAACCAGAGCGTCATTGCTTTCCGCCGTATTGACAAGGACGGCAACGACCTGATTGCAGTCTGCAACTTTGTTCCCGTACAGCGGGAAAATTACTCTATCGGCATCCCCGCAGCGGGTATCTATACAGAAGTTTTCAATTCCGACAGCGTAGAGTTCGGCGGCGGCGGCGTCACCAACGGCGACACCATCCGTTCTGTGCCGGAGCCTATGCACGGTTTTGAGGACAGCATCAGCCTGACGCTTCCGGCTATGTCGGTGCTCTATCTCAAGTGCCGCCGTCGGATTCCGCACAAGAAGGCTGTCAAGCCCCAGAAAGCGGTTGTTGCCGAAACGAAGGCAGAAACCCCGGCTCCCGCTGTGAAAGCAGTTGTGAAGCCCAAAACAAAGAAAACAAGTTCTCGAAAAAACAAGGCCGAGAAATCATAATTTCAGAGGGGGAATTCAACCATGTTACCTAAGCAAGAAGTAGTGGCCATGCTGTTGGCAGGCGGACAGGGAAGCCGTCTTGGCGTCCTGACCCGTAATCTGGCCAAGCCGGCCGTGCCCTATGGCGGAAAATATCGCATTATCGATTTTCCGCTTTCCAACTGTGTGAACTCCGGTATTGAAACCGTCGGTGTTCTCACCCAGTATCAGCCGCTGGAGCTGAACGAGTATATCGGCAGCGGACAGCCCTGGGATCTGGACAGCATGTACGGCGGCGTACATGTGCTTCCGCCTTATCAGAGAGGCAAGCAGTCCGACTGGTATAAGGGCACTGCAAACGCTATCTATCAGAATATCCGTTTTATCGACCGGTATAACCCCGAATATGTCGTGGTTCTTTCCGGTGACCACATCTATAAGATGGACTATGCCAAGATGCTGGCAGCTCATAAAGAAAAGAACGCTGCCTGCACCATCGCTGTCATCGAAGTTCCCATGTCCGAAGCTTCCCGTTTCGGCATCCTGAACACCTATGAGGACGGCACCATTTATGAATTCGACGAGAAGCCGAAGGTTCCCAAGAGCAACAAGGCTTCCATGGGTATTTATGTCTTCACTTGGAGCAAGCTGCGCAAGTATCTGGAAGCTGACGAGGCTGATCCCGAGTCCTCCAATGACTTCGGTAAGAACGTGCTGCCCGCTATGCTGAATGCAGGGGAGAAGATGGTGGCTTATCAGTTCTCCGGCTATTGGAAAGACGTGGGAACCATCGAGAGTCTGTGGGAATCCAATATGGACCTGCTGGATCCCAATGTTCCGCTGGATCTGAGCGACGAGAGCTGGAAGATTTATTCCCGCAACCCGGCAATGCCTCCTCATTATATCTCCAGCACCGCCAAGCTGCAGAATTCCCTGATTTCCGAAGGCTGCAACGTGTACGGCGAAGTGGACTTCTCCGTCCTGTTTGCCGGTGTTTATGTGGCACCCGGCGCAGTGGTGAAGGATTCCATTATCATGCCCGGTTCCCGCATTGAAGAGGGCGCAGTGGTTCAGTATGCCATTGTGGCAGAAAACTGTGTGGTGAGCGCGAACAGCAAGGTTGGCGCCCGTCCGGAAGATGTAGAAAACAAAGACGAATGGGGCGTTGCGGTTCTGGGCGCCGGCTGTGTACTGGAACCCGGTACGGTTGTGCCGCCCAAGGCTATGATTGACGCCGAGGAGGTGGCGAAATGATGATCGGAAATAATGTTCTGGGAATTCTGTTTGCAAATGTCCATGACGAGCGTGTCCGCGAACTGACCGAGCACCGCACGCTGGCTTCTGTTCCCGTTGGCGGCCGTTACCGTCTGATTGACTTCCCCCTTTCCAATATGGTGAACGCCGGTATCAACAAAGTCGGCGTCATTACCGGAAACAACTATCAGTCCCTGATGGATCATCTGGGCTCCGGTAAATCCTGGGACCTGTCCCGCAAGCGTGAAGGCCTGTACATACTGCCTCCCTTTGGCGCAGATGGCACCCAGCTGCCCAACCGGATTGGCTCTCTGGCTTCCGTTACCCGTTTCCTGCGCAACTCCAAGGAAGAGTATGTGCTGATCAGCGACTGCGACTTCCTGTGCAATATTGATTATTCCGCAGTGTTTGCCGCTCATATTGAGAAAAAGGCAGACATCACCATGATTTACAAATACGGCAAGGTTCCTTCCTATTCCACCAACGCCAATGTGCTGACCACCTCTCCCGACGGACGTGTGGTTGAAATGCTCATTGGTCCCAACGTGGAGGGTGAGTGTAACTATGGCATGAATATGTATGTCATGCGCCGTGAACTGCTGATGAAGCTGGTCAGCGAGTGTGTCAGCCGCAACCGCTATGACTTTGGCCGTGAGATCATTCAGCAGAACCTGAACAATCTGCGGATTTTCGGTTATGAGTTTACCGGCTACTCCACCATTGTGGGTTCCGTCAACTCCTACTTTGAGGCCAACATGGCACTGATGCTGCCCAAGGTTCGTGAGCAGCTGTTTGATGTGAACCGTCCCATCTACACCAAGGTTCGCGACGATATGCCTGCACGGTATGGTTTGGAATGCAAGGTTGTGAACTCCCTGATTGCCGATGGCTGTGTCATCGAGGGCGAAGTGGAAAACTGTGTGATTTTCCGCGGCGTTCATGTGGGCAAAGGCGCCAAGCTGAAGAACTGCGTCATCATGCAGGACACCGTGATTGGTGCAAACAGCAACCTGAACTATGTGATCACCGATAAGGATGTTGTCATTCAGGATGACCGCACCCTGATGGGCTTCCAGTCCTATCCGGTGTTCATCAGCAAGGGCAGTCTGGTATAAACTGTAATTTGGTGAAAACGGGAAGGGCCAGCAGACTGCCGGTCCTTCCCGATATTTCAAAAAGACGAATTTTTTCTGTCTGCCGGAAGGCGGGCGTTGATGATTTATGAAAGGTGTGAGACCTGTGAAGGTTCTGTTTTGTTCCAGTGAAGCACTTCCCTTCGCTGCTTCCGGCGGTTTGGGTGATGTAGCGGGTTCCCTGCCCCAGGCCCTGCGTGCACGGCTGATCGGCTGCCGTATTGTGATGCCTCTCTATGAGGATGTTCCTCAGGAATTGAGAGAAAATATGCGTTTTGTCACCAGCCTCTCTGTCCCGGTAGCCTGGCGCCGTCAGTACTGCGGTGTGTTCGAGGCAAAGGTTGGCGGCGTGATTTATTATCTGATCGACAACCAGTATTACTTCAAGCGTCCGGGTCTGTATGGCCACTATGATGATGCAGAGCGTTTTGCATTCCTGTCCCGTGCGGCGCTGGAAATGCTGCCTTATCTGGATTTCAAACCGGATCTGATTCATGCCAACGACTGGCAGACCGCTCTGGTTCCGATTTACTATCGTCTGTTCTATGCCAACAACGACTGGTATCGTGGCATTAAGACCCTGATTACCATTCACAATATCCAGTATCAGGGCAAGTACGGCATGGAGCTGCTCAACGATGTGCTGGGTATTCCCGCTTCCGAAGCACACCTGCTGGAATATGACAACTGCGTCAACATCATGAAGGGTGCCATTGAGTGCGCTGACTGGGTTTCCACCGTCAGCCCCACCTATGCACAGGAGATTCTGAATCCCTGGTATTCCCATCGTCTGGATGGTATCCTCAACGAGCGTTCCTGGAAACTGTCCGGTATCCTCAATGGTATCGATGTGATCAACTATAACCCCGAAACCGACAAGAATGTTTATGCCAACTACAGCGTAGACAATATGGCCGGTAAGGCTGTGAACAAGCAGAAGCTGCAGGAGCGGCTGAGCCTGGCACAGGACCCGGATGTTCCCATGATCGGCATGGTTACCCGTCTGGTTTCCCACAAGGGTCTGGATTTGGTGAAGGAAATTGCCGATAAACTGATGTGCGAAACCAATGTGCAGTTTGTAGTGCTGGGTTCCGGTGACTGGGAGTATGAGACGTTCTTCCGTGAGATGCAGAACAAGTATCCCGGACGTTTCTGCGCCTGCATCGGCTTTATTCCCGAGCTGTCCAGAAAGATTTATGCCGGTGCGGATATCTTCCTGATGCCCAGTAAGAGCGAGCCCTGCGGCCTGTCCCAGATGATCGCTCTGCGTTATGGTACCATTCCGGTAGTTCGTGCTACCGGCGGCCTGAAGGACTCCATTCAGGACAGCGGCGACGGAATGGGCAACGGCTTTACCTTCCAGAGCTATGACAGCGGCGATATGTACTATGCCATTCAGCGTGCGCTGGAAGGCTATGCCAACAAGGACGGCTGGAAGATTCTGGTGGACCGCGCAATGCGCTGCGACAACAGCTGGGGCCGTTCTGCCAATGAGTATATTGCTCTGTATCGTCAGATTCTCAAAGGCTGAGTAATGAGTATTCCGTAAGGTGAATCCCCCTTTCACCTGAAAAAAGCGCCTGAGGCGGATATTCCGCTTCAGGCGCTTTTGTTTTTAAAAGAGTTCAATTTTCCCATACACTCCGTCATAACCGGCGGATTTGGATACGTTTTTGCAGCGCATTTTCTCAATTCCCGTGGCAATCCGTTCCCCGGCATATTGAGAAATGGTTTCTATCGGTGTTTCCCGAAGAATCTGAAATTCCGGGCCCAGAGACTCCAGTATTTTCAAATAAAAACTCTGTGTGCGTTTGGCAGCAGTGGAGTATCCGGTAGCAGCAGCGATGATTTCCGGAAGAGGAAGAAGGCTTTCAAAGGGTTTGGCACTTTCAGGACAATATCCGGCCGGCCGATCTGCCAGCGCTTCCACTCGATGGAGCACACCTACGGTCAGCTTTTTTCCACAGACAGGGCACACCCCGCCGCAGTCTCTCGTTTGAGAGGGTTCCATACAAACGTGACAGTTTCGGTGGCCGTCCAGATGATACTTGCCTTCCTCCGGGAAAAATTCCAACGTTCCGCCAAATCCCTGGCCTGTTTGAATGGCGTTGACAAAAGCAGAATAGGAAAGCTCTGTGTCCAGAAGATTGGCTTCCCTTCCCAGTTTCTGGGGAGAGTGGGCATCCGAGTTGGAAACCAGTGTCAGATTGTCCAGCTGAGAGATGTGCCAGTTCATAGGCGGGTCGGAGGAAAGACCGGTTTCCACCGCGTGAATGCAGAGAGCCAGATCGCCATAGCATTCTTCCAGACTGTCAAACCCTGAAAAAGCGCCGAACAGGGAAAAGTGGGGTGTCCAGATATGAGCGGGAATATAAACAGCATCAGGACAGGTGTCCAGCAAAAGAGCCAGCAGATCCCGGCTGTCCAGCCCCAGAATGGGGCGGCCGTCAGAATGAAGGTTGCCAATCGCTTCCAGACGGAGAGAAAAGCGTTGAGCCGCTTCCAGATTGGGCAGCAGGATCAGGTGGTGGACTTTTCGCGTTTGTCCAGCCCGTTTGTAAATGGTGCTGATTTCTCCCGTGATGACAAAGCGGGTTTTGGAACCGCTGACAGGCCCGGGAAGGGTGTATTCTTCCCGGAGGGTATACAGTCCTTCTTCGGCTGGAATCAGCATATCGGCCATTTCCTGGCGCCATTGGGGATGGGTAAAATCTCCGGTTCCAACAAGCTGAATTCCCTTGTTTCGAGCCCACAAATCCAGGTGTGGAAGATCACAGTCCCGGCTGGTAGCCATGGAAAACCGGGAGTGAATGTGCAAATCGGCGATATACATAAAAAGTCCTTTCGTAAACAAAACAGGGGAGACGGCGCAGAATTGCACTGTCTCCCCAAAAGCTGTGAAATCGAATTGAAGACAACCTGTTCGGATTACTGAATGGAGCAATCCAGATAGTGTTCCAGCTCCTCTTCGTCCTTTTTCTTCTTGTCCAAGAACATGAGGACTGCCGTAACAACTGCTGCAACTGCGGCTGCGATGGAAACAATACCGATAATCAAACCTACTTTACTGCTGCACTTTTTCATGCCGGGCACCTCCAAAAAATCAGAATATACGATACCGAAAGAACGGTGATGACGCCATATCGGTTGGTACATGTTTATGATACCCAAAATCTGCAAAAAAGTCAAATAAAATCCTGATAAATTTGGGCAAAATAAAAAGCAGAGTGAAACACTCTGCTTCTTCATGCATTTCCGACTGGAACAGCCGGTTATTGAGAGATATGAACCATCGGCCGAAACAGCCTCAGATGCATCAGGCGCTGGCGTTCAGCTTGCGAGCCAGAGCGGACTTCTTTCTGGCAGCAGTATTCTTGTGCAGAATACCCTTGGCGGCAGCCTGGTCGATCTTCTTGATGGCAACGCGCACAGCCTCAGCTTTATCAGCAGCGTTGGTCTCGATAGCGACGTTGGCTTTCTTCATATCCGTCTTCAGTGCAGAATTGATAGCCTTATTCCGCATGGTCTTGGTGGCGATCACTTTCACGCGCTTCTTGGCAGACTTAATATTCGGCATGGTCACACCTCCTTCTACACTTTTTCGCGTACAAGTAATGATAGCATGAAAGCAGAAAAATTGCAAGTTTTTTTTGAAAATTCACCGGAATTCCCGTTACAGAAATCCGGGCTCAGAAAGGAAGAAATTTGGCTATGATGTATCGAAGCGACCTGGCACTGGAAGCAGTGGATTCTTTTGGCAGCAAAATCGAGGGCCTTTTGGTCAGAGAAGAAAAAGAAGGTCCCATTACCATGACGGTAGTGGAAGTCCTTTCACAGGAAGCGTCGCAGCAGATAGGGAAACCCCTTGGAAAATACTGTACCCTGCAATTGCCGCCTTTTTCCGACGACACAGACCGAAACGGACAGGGGGCGCAAGCGGCTGCTCATATTCTGCGAGAAATGCTTCCAAAAAGAGGGGAAATTCTGGTAATGGGACTGGGGAACCGCAGCTTGACAGCTGATGCGCTGGGACCCAAAGCAGCAGACCGCATTCTGGCCACCCGCCATATTGAGAAGGAGTTGCGCCGGATTGCGGGATTGGAACGGGTTCGGCCGGTTTCGGTGTGCTCTCCGGGGGTTTTGGGAATGACCGGTCTGGAGACTCGGGAAATTTTACTAGCGCTGGTGCGGCAGGTTCAGCCGGCAGCAGTCATTGCCATTGATGCGCTGGCGGCAGCGGACCTGAATCGGATGGGCTGTACTGTGCAGATTACGGACAGTGGAATTGCGCCGGGCTCCGGTGTAGGGAATCATCGTCCTCAACTCAACCGGGACACGATTGGCGTTCCGGTAATCGGCGTGGGAGTTCCCACCGTGATGGATGGAATGGTGCTTGCTTCTCAGTTGTTTTCCGGAAACAAAAGCGGGGAGAGCAAAGAGGTTTCCGTTACTGTAACTGTTCGGGAAATCGATCTGCTCATTGCCCGTGCTGCTTCTCTGTTGGCAATGGCAGTGAATCAGGCGCTGAATCCGGAAATTGAAGAACACTGGTTCCGAGAGCTGACGGAATAAGTTTTTTGGCCGCAGGAGTTGACAAGGGGAAGGGGGTGGTATAAAATAAACTGTACTCTTATGGGAATATACAGTCTTTTATATGCCTCGTAGTTAAATGGATATAACAAACTCCTCCTAAGGTTGTGCTCAACCAATCAACTCGAAGCCAAAAGTGATCGTTACCAATTCAATTTCATATAAGTCTCTGTAGCTCAGCAGGATAGAGCGTTCGCCTCCTAAGCGAAAG
>ERZ791934.843-NODE-843-length-36552-cov-4.122503_pt1 | contig 36552 bp, 26 predicted proteins | sample MGYA00510125_ERZ791934 | MGnify/ENA primary metagenome ERZ791934 (study PRJEB30046, sample SAMN00993240) | human gut metagenome | study: EMG produced TPA metagenomics assembly of the A metagenome-wide association study of gut microbiota in type 2...
TTGCGGGCGACAAGTGGAAATAGGAATCTTGAAGCCTAGCCCGATTTACTTTAAGTAAATCGTTGGCAGGTCTCATGGGAAAAGTCCCCAAATCTTGATTTGGCAGACTTGACCGCTTGCTTCCGTCATTTCCACGTTTTTTATGTAATTAATAGGGCGAAATAGGATTTATTATATATTCGTCATAATATTTTCCGGACTCGAACCGTACAGATGTTAGAATTTAGGCTTCCAAACAATTGGCATAAACTTTGCGATATTATGTATGAATATTCGAATTATTTGAAAAACGACTGAAGGGAGTGAGAACATGACGAGAGACGACGGATATTTTCAAGATTATATAGAAAACTTGTTTCAGCAAAAGGGATATCCGGGCATGGCCATCTCTATTCGCGGTCCCGAAGGGATTCTCTTTGAGAGAGGCTTTGGATACAGAGATATAGAAAATGAAAAGCCGGCAGATCAGGATACCATGTTTGGCATTGCTTCCATGAGCAAGTCCCTGACAGCGCTTGCCTGCTGCCTTCTCCATATAGAGGGAAAGCTGGATTTGTCAGATCCGATTCGTAAGTATTTTCCCTCGCTGCACATTCCTAAAGTCCCAGACGAATGTGTGACACTGAAAACTATCGCCATGCATCAGACTGGTTTACCGCCGCTGCCGCCTTTGGAATGGTCTATCGCTATGAACAGCATTGAAGAGGATAGTCTGTGGTATCGTCATATGCTGAAAACTGCTCCCAACAAGATGAACAATATAGAACAGATTGTGGAGTATCTGGCAGCTGGAAGCTATAAAATGCTGGGTGCGCCGGGTGAATTCATGAGTTATTCCAATGAAGGTTATGCGCTGCTGTCCTACGTAGTAGATCAGGCAGCAGGAATATCCCTGGAAAAGTTTTTACATAAACGTATTTTCAAGCCTCTTGGTATGGAACGATCAGTGTTGGACGCAGACGCTGAAAGCGCCAAGGCCATGGCAGGCGGTAATATCACCAGCCTCTTTGAAAGAGACGAGAACGGCCAGCTGGTACAGGATGATAACTGGTCGGTTCTGCCGCCGTTTCGCGGCTGTGCCTGCGTTAAATCCACAGCCAGTGATATGACCAGGTATTATAAGATGCTGTCAGAGCGAGGTGTGTGGGAGGGACAGCAAATCGTCCCAGAAGAAGCCGTCGAGCTTTTAATTGGGAAGGAGTTTCCTCTCAGAAAGCAGCCTTATTACTGTCTGGGTCTGACCAAAAGTCTGCTTGCAGATAGGTGCGTATGCCAGCATACAGGCGGTCTGCACGGTGTGTCGTCCATGGGCGGATTTTTGGAAGGCGGTTACGCAGCCACGGTTCTCTGCAATGAGGGAGAGGTTGATGTAGAGCCGTTCCAGTGGGCCTGCTACAACTATATTTTGGGTCTGCCTTTGGAGGAACGGCATGACTGGGCTGTGCCCAGTGGAAAAAATTTTTCTATGCCAGAAGCGCTCTGCGGTGATTATTTGGCGGAAGAAGGGCTGCCTGCCCATACCATTGTGACGGTAGAAAACGGAACACTGAAAGCGGATTACAACGGCGTAAAGACGGTGCTGCAGTACTGCAGCGGCACCATCTTTGCGGCAGTAGCTGAAAAGGATTTACAGCAGCGAGTCAGTACCTTGCAGTTCTTTATCAGAGACGGAAAGGCCTGGGCTGTGCGATGCTATAACAGAATTTATCAGAGAGTTTAAGACTTTTTTAAGAAGGGAGATGTAATTATCAGAGATTATATTATTAAGCGAATCGTGCAGGGCCTGCTTCTTGTCGTCTGCGTATCTTTTTTGGTTTTCAGCCTGATGTATATGATGCCGGGCGATCCCATCGATATGGTAGTAGACCGCAAGGTTTCAGAGGAAAGAAAAGAGGAAATTGCCCATGAGATGGGTTATGACCAGCCTTTTCTGACCCAATATAAGAACTGGGTCAGCGAGGTCATGCATGGTGATTTCGGAACGTCTACCAGATACAAAAGTGATGTCTGGGATCTGATGGGCGAAAGAATCCCTTACAGCCTGACCTTGTGCGTTTGGTCGCTGATCCTGGAACTGGTCATCGCGCTGCCCCTGGGACTGCTGTGCGCCATGAAGAAAGACGGTCTGTTCGATCGATTTACTGTGAATCTTTCACTTCTTCTGACAGCGGTGCCGTCCTTTTGGCTGGGGGCGTTATTTATCCTTTTCTTTGCCGTACAGCTGAACCTTCTGCCGATCAGCGGTTATTCCAGTCCCGAAAATTATATCCTTCCGGTAGCGACAACGGTGCTGGCCGGTATGGGAGGAACTCTCCGTATCACGAAAACAGAAGTTTTAGAAGTATTTAATGAGAAATATGTGACGACAGCTTATGCGAAAGGTCTGCCAAAGAAGACGGTCATGATCAAGCATGTGCTGCGCAACGCCTTAATTTTAGTCACCACCTTGGTGTTTATGTCCATTCCATGGCTGATTTCCGGTGCGGTAGTCATTGAAAAGATCTTTGGTCTGCCGGGAATGGGGAATCTGCTTTTGAACTCAATCATTGTACAGGATATACCGGTAGTGCAGGCAGTACTTTTTCTCATTGCAATACTGACGGTGGTCTGCAATCTGCTCAGTGACATCGTCATGGGCCTTCTTGATCCAAGAATCCGATTATCTTTGAGCGGAGGTGACAACTAAGGTGAATAAAAAATGGAAAGAAACCCTCTATGAGTGTTGGAAGAATAAAAACTTTATGATTGGCTTTGTCATTCTTCTCAGTGTCATCATCTTAGCGGCATTTGCAGATATCATCGCACCCTACGAGTATACGGAACAAAATGTGGGCGGCCGCTTTCAGGCGCCTGATGCTGACTTCTGGTTTGGTACTGATGATTTGGGGCGAGACATGTTTTCCCGGGTCATATATGGTTCCCGTATTGCTCTGTGGGTTGCCTTTCTGGGTGCGATGATTCAGCTCCTGATCGGCGTAGCCGTGGGCCTTGCCTGTGGATTCTTCGGCAGATGGGTGGACAGAGGCCTGTCTTTTTTGACAGATCTGACCTGGTGCATTCCGGGCACGATTTTAGCTCTTGCAGTGGTTACGATGATTGGAAAGGGGCTGACCAACACCATAATTGCCATATCTCTTGTAGCATGGGCCAGCTACGCGCGTACGGTGAGAGCGAAGACGCTCTCTCTGCGCAATATGGCCTTCGTAGAAACAGGCAAAGCCTTTGGCGAGACCAATACTGCGCTGATGGTAAGATATATACTGCCCAACATCATACCATCCTTGATTGTCATGGTATCTTTGAATCTGCCGGGAACGATTATGTCTACAACCACCCTGTCCTTCCTAGGATTGGGGTCGCAGCCGCCGTCACCAGATTGGGGGCTGGCGATATCCACAGGCATTAAATATATCAGCAGAGCGCCTTGGCTCAGCCTGTTTCCGGGGATCGCTCTGGTGTATACGACCTTTGGATTTAATCTGATTGGAGAAGGCCTCCGAGACCTTCTGGACCCACATATGAAATCACAGTAGAAAGGAGAGCGGTTATGAACGAAGAATTATTGAGGCTGGACCATCTGTCTATCGATTATAAAGTGAAGGACGGCTATCTTTCTGCAGTAAATGATGTCAGTTGTGTTGTCAACAAAGGAGAGGTATTTGCCATAGTAGGAGAATCCGGCTGTGGAAAATCCACTGTGGCTCATAGTGTCATGAATCTGCTTCCTGACGGCAACGAGGAAATCAAAGGGAAGATTATTTTTAAGGGAGAGGATTTACGCCGATATGGTCCAAAGGAAATGGAGAACATACGAGGCAAGGAAATCGGCATGATCTTTCAAAACCCCTTGGACTCCTTGAATCCAGTCTATACTGTAGGAGGACAGGTAGCAGAAGCGATTTTATTAGATAAAGTGGATAAGCAGGAAGCCTGGAATCGGGTGATTAACCTGTTTAAAGACGTCAAAATGCCAGATGCAGAGGAACGAGCCAACAGTTTTCCTCACGAGTTGTCGGGCGGTATGAGGCAGCGGGTGATGATCGCCATGATGCTGTCCAGGAATCCGGAACTTTTGATTGCAGATGAGCCAACTACAGCCCTTGACGTAACAATAGAAGCACAAATTCTTGACATTATGAAAGAACTAAAGGAAAAGTTCAATACGGCTATTATGCTGATTACACATAATTTTGGTCTGGTAGCGGAAATTGCTGACCGCATCGGTATCATGTATGCCGGGGAGATGGTGGAGAGCGGAGATGTTTTCGAAATTTTTGCGGCGCCGACCCATCCTTATACCCGGCTTTTGATGGAGGCGCTGCCGAGAAAGACCAAGGCTGAGGGGCGGCTGAAAACCATAGAAGGATCTGTACCGCGTATCACGAAGAAAAAGCCTGGATGCCGGTTTGCCAACCGGTGCCCCTATGCTTTGACAAATTGCTATTGCGAAGATCCGCCGGTAGTCCATGTAAGTGAAAATCACTTCTGCCGTTGTCATCTCACTGGAAAGGAAGCGTAGTCTTATGGAACAAAAAGTGATGATTGAATTAGACGGTCTGAAAAAATATTTTTCGATTGAGAAGGGGCTTGTAAAAAAGAAGGTTACTTATGTAAAGGCGGTAGATGATATTACTCTCAATATTCATGAGGGCGAAATAGTCGGCCTGGTCGGCGAATCAGGCAGCGGCAAGACGACCTTAGCCCGCGTGATTCTGAATCTGTCCAAAATGACAGGCGGGAACATCCTCATTGACGGTATCAATCTGTCAAAGGCATCCAGAGACGACATAAAGAGGCTGCGCAGCGAGATTGCTGTGGTTTTTCAAGATCCAGCCTCTAATCTGAACCCCAGACAGACGGTAGAAAGTTCTATTATGCGCCCTATGATAATCCACGGCGTTCCCAAAGAAGAGGCCAAGAAAAAGGCGGGAGATGTTTTGGAAATGGTTAAAATGGACCAGCGGTATTTGGACAGTTACCCTCATCAGTTATCAGGCGGGCAGCTTCAGAGAATTGCTATTGCCAGAGCCTTAGCCTTAAACCCGAGAGTGATGATTCTCGATGAACCGACCAGCGCCTTGGATGTATCTGTTCAGGCGCAGATACTCAATTTGCTTTTGGATCTGCAGGAGCAACTGCACTTGACATATCTGGTCATTACTCATGACCTCAATGTAATCAGATACATCAGCGACAGAATTGCCGTCATGTATTTAGGAAAGCTGGTCGAATTTGGGCCTGCACAGGAAATTACAGACCATGCGCGACACCCTTATACGAAGGGATTACTGGACGCATCACCTATTTTGGATCCAACACAGCGCGGCCGGAAAAAAGATGTCATGAAAGGAGATCCAGGCAGTTTGATCAACATCAGTGAAGGCTGCAGATTCTGCGACAGATGTAAATATGCCACGGAAGAATGTGAGAAGAAAACGCCTGGCGATACCATGATCGGCGAAAATCATCAGGTCGCATGTTTTCACCCGTTAAATCTTTAGGAAAGAAACAAGGAGGAACCAAATGAAAAAGAAATTATTGATACTGAGTCTGATTGCCGTGTTTGTGCTCAGCATGGCTGCCTGCGGCGGAGGAGGCGATAAGGCGGAAAAGACGGAGCTGTCCGTTATTGACGGCGAATGGTATGGACTGGATGTCTTCCAGCTTGACAGCACGGCAGGGGCGCAGGCCTTGAACGCCAGTTCTCTGTTCCAGTGGAATCCTGAAACGAACACGGTAGAAGATAACGTGTGCACAGACTGGAACGTCAGCAAAGACGGAAAGACGGTTACTTTTAACGTCCCAGAAGGAATGAAGTATTCCACAGGGGAACAAGTAGAGCCTGAGGATGTGGTTGCTTCTATCGAACACGGACTGAAAGTCAGTCCTTATGCGGACGGCTACAGCAATATTAAGTCCATGGACGTTGAGGGCAGACAGGTGACACTGCACTTGAGCCAGTTCCGATCTGACATGCAATATTATCTTTGTGCCGGTTTTGTCGCTGTCATAGACAAAGACGAGCTGGACTCCATGAGCGATAAGAAGCTGATGTGGGGTTGTCATCCCTACGGCATGTACGCTTTGGCGGAAGACGGATATGTGTCTGGTTCCGAAGTCAAGCTGGTGAGAAATGATGGTTATAAGTGTGCAAATCCGTTGGTAGAGAATCAGGGGCCTGGTCATTTTGAAACGATTTCTGTCCGTTTTAACGTAGAACCATTTACACAGACAGAAGAGCTGAAGAGCGGCGCTGTGGACATCATCATGTCTCTGGAAAACGGCGACCAGAAGATAGACCTTGAAGGAGAAGATTCTGTCGTTCTGGTGGACACCACTTATCCGAACATCGATTATTTTGAGATGAACACCGATTCACCTGTTTTTTCTGATATCAATGTGCGGAAAGCGTTGGCGCTCTCCATTGACCGAGACGGTCTGGTGGAAGTGATGGATGGTTTAATCGCGCCGGCATATTCGATGATTTATGACACTGTGCAGAATTTCTCCCCTGATGCTAAGACATGGTTCGAGAAGAATTTGGCCAACGATCCAGAGCAGGCAAAGAAGCTTTTGGATCAGGCGGGCTGGAAGGACAGCGACGGCGACGGCATCCGTGAGAAAGACGGTAAGAAGCTATCCTTTACATGGTACGCATGGACAGACGCGACAACAATTCCTGAAGCGATGGCAGGACAGTTAAAGAAGGTAGGTTTTGACATGAAGATCGAGGCGATCGATTGGAACTACGTATATGAAAAGATTAATTCTGACAAATATGACGCTGGCATAGAATGGCTATCCTGGGCAGAACCGATTCTGGTACTCAACGGCTGCTACTATGATAAAAATGCGCCCGGCAATACGGACGAATATAAAGCAATGGTAGAAGATGTGGCCACGACTGTCGATACGGATGAGAGAACGAAGAAGATTGGAGAAATCCAGATGCATCTCTTTGAAAATGTCAATATGATTCCGATGTATGCAGAGTTGAGCTTCAGTGCGTACAATAAAGATTTAAAGGGCTTTAACGTACTTAAGGACGGTACTGCGCCGATGAACGATATTGCTTATTAGGCTGACAAGGCAGACTGCGGCGATTCGCCGCAGTCTGTTCTGCTTAAAGATGGTGTCTTTTCCCATCATTCCTTTTTACTTAGTAATGGGAATAATGTGATGCAATGAGATGAAATAAGATTAATTCAATTGATCTCTGCTCCCCTTTGTCTAAAACAGCTAGTTTTCGCCGTTTCCCCATTGGCACCATATTTGCAATATGAATATAAACAAAGAGAAAAAGTCAATAGATATCACAATATCAATAAAATGAAATGCGAATTAGGTAGAGGAGGTTGAAATATGGGATTGCCTGATGACTGTAAGGTCAATTTGCGAGCCAAATTTCCAAAAGGAAAGAAGAATTTAATTACGGATGTATCTGGCGTAAAGGTCGGGCATGTCACGCTAAAAGACGAAGATAAAAATATACATACCGGTGTTACGGCAATCCTGCCTCACGGGGGGAGTCTATTCCAGCAGAAAGTAATGGCTGGAACTTGCGTCATCAACGGGTTCGGAAAGAGTGCGGGACTGCTGCAGATTGACGAGCTGGGAACTGTTGAAACGCCCATTTTGATGACCAACACATTGAGTGTAGGCACTGCGTTAAACGCCCTTTCAAAGTATATGCTCGAACACAATCAGGACATCGGCGTATCTACCGGTACGGTTAATTGTGTCGTGACCGAGTGCAACGATGGAGAACTCAACGACATCCGAGGATTTCATGTAAAAGAGCAGCATATTTTGCAGGCGCTTGCCGTGGCTGGAGAGAATTTTGCAGAAGGTGATGTGGGAGCAGGCACCGGTATGTGCTGTATGGGGCTCAAAGGCGGAATCGGCTCTGCCTCCAGGGTGATATCCTGTAATGACAAAGATTACACGATCGGCGCGCTTTTATTGTCCAATTTTGGCATAGGGGGGAACCTGCGCATTGACGGAAAACTGATAGAAACAGAGCTGGAAAAAAAGCCGGAAAAGGGTTCGGTCATCGTGGTGATCGGAACAGATCTTCCCCTCAGTGACCGACAGCTAAAACGCGTGGCCAAACGCGCAGTCGTAGGTCTTGCCCGCGTAGGCTCTTTCCTGGGTAATGGCAGCGGGGACATCGCCATCGCCTTCTCCAACGGAAATATCATACCACATTACAGTGAAGAAGATATTTTAGAGACAAAAATGCTTCACGATAACGCTATGGACAAGATCTTCGAAGGGACTGCGGAGGCAGTGGAAGAGGCTGTAATCAGTTCCCTGTATCATGCAGGCACCGTAAAAGGGATTCGCGGCAAGGTTATCCGCGGACTCAGTGAATATCTGTAAGAACCAACGACCAGCTGTGTCAATGACATGGGCTGGTCGTTTTTGTTCGGGTGTTCTTATTTAGATCTTTTTGTTTATACATCCAGCTTAATGGATACTTCCCCGGTGGTCAGAGTTTCCATCTGGCGGGCTTTGCGTCCCTCCAGATATTCGACGACGAGTCCGCCGTTTTCGTCGATATCGATGGCGCGGGCTTTGATGGCATTATCGCTTAGATTAGGATGCACCAGAATGTTTTTTCCGAGGACGAAGCATTTGGTGCGGTACTCGCGAAGAAAGGCTTTGCTTTGCAGATCTTCGAGAACTGTCACCGTCTCGTTAAAAATTTCGGCCGCCAGCCGTCCTCTCGAAAAAGAATTCTTTTTCTGGGACAGGCAGCCTGCGATACCCGACAGTTCTTCAGGAAAACTGCCCGGAAAACAGTTGACGCCGATTCCGATAATCAGACTGTCGATTTTGCCGTTTTCGAAGTTGGTCTGCGCTTCTGTAAGGATGCCGCAGATTTTTTTATTGTTGTAAAAAAGGTCGTTGACCCATTTAATTTTTGTCTTCACGCCAGCAACGGTCTCGATGGCACGGCAGACGGCAACGGCAGCGGCCATGGTGACGTAAAGTGCTTTGTCCAGATCAAACTCAGGCTGCAGGGCAATGGTGAGATAGAGACCAGTACCGGCTGGAGAGGCGAAGGATCTGCCAAGGCGTCCTCGTCCGCCAGTCTGCTTGTTGGCAATGACCATCATCGGCTTGTCTTTGAGAGGAAGTTCCTTTGCTACATTGTTAGTAGAATCTACGGTGTCAAAGATCTGCAAGTCGCAGGGAAAAGCCAGATCGCCGGCAACGGCGTCGACGGTCAGCATATTGGTCTTTGATTTAAGACGGTAGCCTGTGCTGGGTTTGCTTTCTATATTGTATCCTTCTTCACGCAGCTGCTGCATGGCTTTCCAAATTGCATTTCTGGAAACCTTCAACTCTTCTCCGATTTTTTGACCAGATAGATAGATTCCTGTATTTTCACTGAGCAATTTCAGTAAATCTGTTCTCGTTGACATGAGGAAATCCTCCTTTATCTTTAAAAGTGATGTTATTTCTTTCATTATGGACTATTTTAGACAAAAAAACAAGAATACACAGATTTTATAATAGGAAAAAAGTTGGAGTTTCTGTGAAAACCTTTATTTTTCAAAAGAAATATGCTAAAATAACTTGTTACAAGTACCTTGAAAAAATGAGGAGGAAAACAAAAAATATATGGACAGTCATATAGGGTATTCAATAGGGATTATCGTTGTATTTCTAATCTTATCGGCCTATTTTTCGGCCACAGAGACAGCTTTCACGTCAATTAACAGGATTCGAATGAAGAACCTGGCCAATGACGGCGACAGGAGGGCGAAAAGAGTTCTGGAGTTAGAAGAAAAATACGACAATTTACTTTCTACGATTCTTATCGGAAACAATCTAGTTAATATAGGCATGACTGCGGTGGCTACCGCGCTGTTTCTCACGCTTTATCCGAAATACGGCGCATCGATTTCTACCATCGTTGTCACAATTGTAGTTTTAATATTCGGCGAAATCTCACCGAAAAGTCTTGCGAAAGAAAATTCAGAGGCTTTTGCGATGTTCTCCGCACCGATGATCAAAGTGTTAATGGTGCTGCTGACGCCAGTCAATTATCTGTTCAGCCAATGGAAAAAGCTGCTGTCAAAGCTCTTTAAGGTGGCGGACAGCAGAGCGATTACAGAGGACGAGCTGCTGACCATTGTAGAAGAAGCGGAGACGGAGGGCAGTATCGAGGCTGGTCAGAGTGAGTTGATTCAAAATGCTATTGAATTCAATGAATTGGAAGCGTGGGATGTGCTGACGCCGAGGGTGGATGTCAAAGCCATCGAAATTGATTCCACAAAAAAAGACGTCGCAAAGATGTTTATGGAGACAGGCTTTTCCAGACTGCCGGTCTACGAAGGCGACCTGGATAAAATCCTGGGAGTCCTGAACCAAAAGGACTTCCACAACTATATTTCCGGTTCAAAGAAGACCATCTCTGATTATGTAAAACCGGTCATCTATGTAGCAGGTTCTATGAAAGCGGCCGACCTGCTGAAAAAGCTGCAGGTCAACAAGTGTCACATCGCTATCATTGTGGATGAATACGGCGGTACAGCAGGGCTCGTTACGATGGAAGACATTATAGAAGAACTGGTGGGAGATATCTACGACGAGCACGATGAAGTAGAATCCCAGGAAATCACACAGCTGCAGGACGGCAGCTATAGAGTTTTGTGCAGCACCAATGTGGAAAAGATGTTCGACTACTTTGATGAAGAAGTGGAACTGGATGCGACCACCGTCAACGGCTGGGTCGTACTGCAGCTGGACAAACTGCCAAAGGCCGGCGATACTTTTGAGTATGAAGCGGGGAACAAGATATTTAACGGCAGAGTCATCAGTGCCGATGAAAGAAAAGCGATAGAAATCAATCTGATGGTGACCCAAAAACCAGAAGAGGAACAAAATAGAAAGGGGAATTAGTGCTATGGGGCTAATGGAAAAGATCTTCGGTGATCTGAATGAAAAAGAAGTAAAGAAAATAGGAAAAATTGTAGATCAGGTGGAGGCACTGGACGAGCAGATGCAGGCACTCAGCGATGAGGAGCTGCAGGCGAAGACGCCGGAGTTCAGGGAAAGACTGCAAAACGGAGAGACTTTGGACGATATTCTGCCAGAGGCCTTTGCGGTCTGTAGAGAAGGCGCATGGCGAAGCCTGGGCATGAAGCACTTCAGGGTGCAGCTCATCGGCGGCGTGGTACTGCACCAGGGCAGGATTTCCGAGATGAAGACCGGTGAAGGTAAGACTTTGGTCGCTACTCTGGCCGCATATCTCAACGCACTGGAAGGCAAAGGCGTTCACGTCATCACAGTCAACGACTACCTGGCAAAGCGTGACGCGGAATGGATGGGAAAACTGTATTCCTTCCTGGGTCTGACTGTAGGCTGCGTGATTCACGGTGTCGACAACGAAGACAGAAAAGCTGCATACAATGCGGATATCACATATGGAACAAATAATGAATTCGGCTTTGACTATCTGAGAGATAACATGGTCACTTATCAGGAAGAGCTGATGCAGAGGGAACTGAACTATGCCATCATCGACGAAGTCGACTCTATCTTGATCGACGAAGCTAGAACGCCTCTGATCATTTCTGGACGTGGGTCCAAGTCCACGGATTTGTATAAGACCGCAGATAAATTCGTAACTACTCTGACGAAAGAGGCGGATTTTACAGTTGAAGAGAAAGATCAGCAGGTTTCGCTGACTGACGAAGGTGTCGAAAAAGCGGAAGCCTTCTTCAAAGTAGATAACTACGGCGATCCAGAGAACATGGAAATCAACCATCATGTTCTGCAGGCTTTGAAAGCGAGAAATCTGATGGAACGAGATGTTGACTACATCGTCAAAGACGGCGAAATTGTCATCGTCGATGAGTTTACAGGACGTCTGATGTTTGGAAGACGTTACAGCAACGGACTCCACCAGGCTATCGAAGCAAAAGAACGTGTTTTGGTAAGATCTGAGTCTAAGACCCTGGCAACCATCACACTGCAGAACTATTTCAGAATGTATCAGAAACTGGCTGGTATGACCGGTACGGCCAAGACAGAGGAAGATGAATTCAGAGATATCTACAATATGGACGTTGTTGTCATTCCGACCAACATGCCGATTGCCAGAGAAGACCTTCAGGATTCTGTTTACCAGACAGAGAGAGGAAAATTCAAAGCGATTGCCAACAGAGTCGCAGAGGTTCACACTACTGGACAGCCGGTGCTGGTAGGTACGATTTCTATTGAAAAGTCCGAACTGATCAGTGAGATGCTGAAAAAACGCGGCGTCAAGCACAACGTACTCAACGCCAAGCAGCACGACAAAGAAGCTGAGATTGTAGCAGACGCTGGTCGTCTGGGCATGGTTACCATCGCCACCAACATGGCAGGCCGTGGTACTGACATCATTCTGGGAGGCAACCCGGAATTTGAAGCGAAGAAAGAGATGCAGAAGCTGGGTTACAGCGACGAAGCCATATCCTTCGCATCCAGTTTTGTAAAATCTAACGATCCCGAGCTGAACGAAGCGAGGGCCAAGTTTAAAGAAATACATGAAAATCTGAAAGCAGAGAGAAAAGAGGAGCAGCAGAAAGTTGTCGAACTGGGCGGCCTCTGTATCATCGGTACAGAACGTCATGAGTCAAGGCGTATTGACAATCAGCTCCGTGGACGTTCCGGACGTCAGGGAGACCCAGGTCAGACGCAGTTCTTCATTTCCCTGGAAGACGAGTTGATGAGGCTCTTTGGCGGCGAAAGAATGCAGAAAATCGTCGACCGTATGGGTCTTGAAGAGGACGAAGCCATCGAAGCCGGCATGCTTTCAAAGTCCATCGAAGGCGCCCAGAAGAAGGTCGAGGGCAAGAACTTCGGTATCAGAAAATACGTATTGCAGTATGATAACGTTATGAATAAGCAGAGAGAGATCATCTACGATGAACGCCGCAAGGTTCTCTTTGGAGAAGATCTGCGCGACTATATCATCAATATGGCACATTCGATTCTCAATGCCATCGTTGATCCGATTGTCGTTGAATCCAAATTCCCAGAGGAATGGGATTTTGAAACTTTGTCAAAGAATCTGCAGAAGATTTCTGATAAGTACAGAGGGAAGTTACAGTACACCACAGAAGAACTCAATGGCATGACAGAAGAATCCCTTCGTCAGTCAGTATGTGATGAGTTCGATGAAATTTATGCTGAAAAAGAAGCAGAAATCGGCAGCGAACAGATGAGAGAAGTGGAGAGAATGATTCTCCTTCGTGTTGTAGACAATCTGTGGATGGATCACATCGATGCCATGGATCAGTTGAAATCCGGTATCGGCCTTCGTGCGCTGGGTCAGCAGGATCCGGCAGCAGCTTACGCAAAAGAAGGTTTTGACATGTTCGAGCAGATGATCAGTGCGATTCAGGAAGACACCGTCAAATACTGCTACAACGTAACTGTTGAGACCAAGACCGAGAGAAAAGCGATTTTGGAAGCAGGTGAAGCGAAGAAATCTGAGTATATCGATGACGATATGGTAAGAGCGATGCAGGGTGGCGGAGAATTGCCAGAGGAAGCACAGGTTCCCGAGAGAGAGGCAAAACAGCAGACCGTGAGAAGAGATCATCCGAAAGTGGGCAGAAACGATCTCTGTCCTTGTGGAAGCGGAAAAAAATACAAGAACTGCTGCGGTAAAAACGAATAAGAATCAACTATCAGCGCTGCTTTCGGGCAGCGCTTTTGTAATTGAGTCATAAATTTTCATCATCAGCAAAAAATAGAGAGATCTAAATTAAAAATAAATCATTTCATGTTATGATGAAAAGGGGTGAAATTTCGTTGAAAGAATATATTTTGATTGTCGAAGATGAAATAGAAATACAATCCATATTGAAGGAACTTCTTCTGGATGCAGGATATCAAGTGGATACAGCAAGTGACGGGCTAGAGGGAATAACGGCGTTTAGACAGAAGACCTATGATTTGATTTTGTTGGATCTGATGCTGCCGAAAATAGACGGCTATGCGGTATGCGAAATGATTCGAAAAGAATCGGAGGTGCCGGTACTGATGATTACAGCATTGGACGAAGAGGACGATCAAGTAAAGGGATTTGAAGTTCTGGCCGATGACTACATTACTAAGCCCTTTTCTCTTAAGCTGGTATTGAAGCGAGTCGAGGCACTGCTTCGGCGTAGGGGGAGTGTGATTGATGAAGGGGAAAAACAAGTATTCTGTTACAGGGAGATACAGCTTGACATAACGGGGATGCAGGTGCACGTGTCGGGCAAAGAAGTTGCCCTTACGAAATTGGAACTGGATCTGCTACATCTGTTTATGAGAAATCAGGGACGAGTATTTACGAGAGATGAGCTTCTGAATTTGGTGTGGGGCTATGACTATACCGGCTATGAAAAAGCTGTCAATATTCACATCATGAATCTGCGGCGGAAATTAGGCGTGGATTATATTGAAGCCGTGCGAGGGGTGGGATACAGATTTGCTAAAAAGGATTAAGAGCAGCATCTTTATGAAGATGTTTCTGAGCATCGCTTTGATACTGATGGTATCAAGTCTGGCTATCTATGGAATCGTCATGGTAGCCATGCCTCAGAGCTATAAGACGCAAAGTAATCGTACTTTTACGGTAGGTGTGGATCAGCTTATAGAGGAACTGGAGAAAGGCACATACAAAGAGGGCGAGACGATCATCGACCAATTTTGCCTTAAAAATAATGCTACCATTACCTTGATAAGCAAAGTGGGGAAGCAGACTTTTGGCGACACTTCGCTGACAGAAGCAGTAGAAGAAGATCAGGTGGGAATGTCCAAGACCATCGGTTCTGCATTAAAATTCACTGATAGTGACGAGCCTTATACGATTATGATCGGACAGAAAATGAAAGTCGTCAGTCAAATTACAGAAGTCTTTTGGCGCCTGTTGCCTTGGATCATGCTTTTGATCGTGGTCATATCGTTTATTGGAGCCTATATCTGCAGTTTTATCTTTGCCAAGCCGGTTTTGGAGATCAGCCGTATTTCAAAGAGAATGTCGGAAGCAGATACCACTTGGCATTGTGATGTGAGCAGGACAGACGAGTTGGGTGTTTTGGCCTCCAGCCTCAATACCATGGTACAGAAACTGAATACCACTATGAATGACCTGGAGATAGCCAACTGTCAGCTTCAAGAGGATATCCAGAAGGAGAGAAAACAGGAACTGCAGCGCAGAGCTTTTTTTGCGGCAGTCTCCCATGAACTGAAAACACCGATTACAATTCTGAGGGGGCAGCTGGAAAGTATGATATACAAGATTGGTGATTATAAGGACAGAGATAAGCATTTGCCGCTATCCCTTCATACGGTGGAGCGAATGGAGAATCTGGTAAAAGAGATCTTGACCATATCCAGACTTACATCTGACGACTTCAGACTGACGCGGACGGCTTCGAATGTAAAGCAGATCGTTCAAGAGTGCCTGACTAGCTATCAGCCCTTGGCGTCAAAGAGGAACATAACGCTCCATCTGGAAATTCTGGCAGAGCCGGTTTTGGAAGTGGATAAAAAGCTACTAGAGAAAGCCATTTCTAATATCGTAGGAAATGGAGTGTTCTATTCGCCGGAAGGAGAAAATGTCTCAGCAATTTTGACGGATTCCACGCTGACTGTAGAAAACACTGGTATCCATATACCAGAGGAAAAATTAGCGGATGTGTTCACGCCATTAGTCCGCATTGAAGAGTCCCGTAATCAGAATATGGGAGGAAGTGGGCTGGGACTATATATTGTAAAGAACATTTTGGATTTGCACCACATGAAGTTCGAGATAAAAAACAGCACCGGGGGTGTATGTTTTACGATCTGGCTAAACCATAACTAAATCAAGGAAAAGCTAAGTTGAAACCATTCTTTTGTATACTGAAATCAATCAATATGGAAGGATGGTTTTTAAATGGGTGTATATAGACGAGCAGTCCTCTATATCCGTCGGAAAAGAGGACAGACCACGGTCTTATTTTTTCTATTCTGCATCGTATCTACATTCTTAGTAACAGGCTGGTCCGTTCTGGATTCGGCTGATGCGGTGGCTAAAGTGCTCCGCAGGTCAGTAGGAGGAGCTTTTTATCTGAGACCTACTTCCAATCTGGAGATCAATGAGGGGGTCGTTGAACACTCTAAAGGAGGAAAAGGTCAGCCTGTTATTACGGAGGAAAATATCAAAGACATTCTGGGTTATGAGAAGGTCAAGGCTTACAACGCAATGAACTATGGTTACGCCAGAAGTGATGCCGTAGACTTTCTGCCGGGAGTGGGACATAGTGAAGACAATAACATGGGGAAGGTATCGGCAATGAACGATACCGCTCTGGCGGATCAATTTATGGAAAAGAAATTAGAACTCACCGAAGGACGTCACATTAAAAAAGGTGATCGTAATAAGATTTTGATCAGTGATAAACTGGCCCAGGCCAATGGGTTGAAATCTGGGGACAAAATCCGCTTTACACATGCCGGTATTACCCGGGAAAATGGACAGTTTGTGGACTCCATACCGAAGAAGACGGTCTATGCACAGGCAGAGATCGTTGGGATCTATAAACAATCTGTTCCTCAGGGGGATGGAGCGGTGCCGACACCAGAAATCGATGCCAATGGTATCTTTTCCGATCACGGATTTTTGGAGTCACTGAAAGAAGCGAAAAAAGGACGGTATACGGGAGAAGTAAATTTTTATGTTTCTGATCCACTGAAACTGGATGATATTGTTGAAAAAGTGAACACCAATAAGTCCATCGACTGGGGCCAATATTCCATCAGAAAAAATGATTTTCAGTACGGGAAAATAGCAAAGTCTTTGACTTCTATACAAGATTTAACGGGGATTTTGATTCTATGTATCTGTGCGGCCAGCCTGGTGGTTCTGGTGCTGATCTTAATCATGCGAATGAGGGGAAGAGTTCAAGAAGCAGGCATATTGCTGGCTATTGGAAAATCAAAGGGAGAAATTGCATGGCAATTCATCTTGGAGATACTTTTGATCTTTATAGGAGCGTTTTTATGCTCCGCAGCGGCGGTCTATTTTGCACAGCAGGGGATCGAAGATCTGGTCTTTGGCAAACTGCCTGTAATCAATATAGATAAATCTGCTGTTGAAACAGGAAGTACTGCAGGGCTTTCAAAGGGGTATTTGAATATAGACATAAGTTCTGTTCTGCGTGTCTTCCTGTATCAGGCGGCAGCTATGATTCTGACAGTAATCGCATCATGCAGCAGCATCTTTGCGCTGAAGCCGAAGGAAATACTGAGTAAAATGAGTTAGGAGGTAATAAAATGACTTTTATAAAGAGAGGCGTGCTGTACTGCAGGCGCCAAAGAGTACGGACGTTAATTTTGTTCTTAGTTATAACCTGCCTGTCCACCTTTGCGCTGACGGGGTTGACCATATTAGATGCCGCAGACAAAAGTGCAGGCAACATGCGTAAGGAGGTGGGCGGCATCATCCGTCTCACCATCGATGATGAGAATGCGCCCATAGACGAAGAAGAAAATGACATGGGCACTATCCGTACATATATGGGAGACTATGTAACCGATGAGATCGTGAAAGCTGTGGAAAAAATAAAGGGGGTATCGGGTATTAACTCCGAAAACGAGCGCGGATTTTGGGGCTCGGGCGTGGATTTTGACTATATTCCCGGACAATACAATATGGATGCTAACGTTCCAAATACGGGAGTCATAGACTCAGAGAAGTGCTCTGCTTTTCAGAAGGGGAAGTTTACATTGGAAAAAGGACGGCATATACGCAAAGATGATAAGGGAGTCATCATTCTGTCAGAAGAGGTAGCAAAGCGAAATAATCTTTCTGTCGGCGACAAAATTACCCTTTTTAACTTGGACAGCAACTCCGAAGTGAAATTGAAAATAATCGGTATCTATTCAGGAGCTGGCGGCACTGGAGGAGATGCGCTTCTGGCATCAGATGTGCCTGAGAATGCAGGATTTGTCGACATGAACACCATGCGTGAAAATTTCGGTCGTGAGCTGGACGGATATCCCACAGTCAATATCTATGTCGATGATCCTGCCGAAATTGAGAAGGTATGCGAAGAGATCAAAGCTTTGCCAGAGATAAAGGGAAAGACATTAAAAGCGGAAATATCCAATGAGGACTATGAATCTATTTCAAACCCACTGGAATCTATGCAGAATATGATAAGCAGCGTGGTCAAAGGTATTTTGGTCGTCAGCTTGCTGATACTGTCTTTGTTGCTGTTTCTGTGGACGAGAAGCCGCAAACGAGAAGTGGGCATTTTGCTGGCAGTAGGGAAAAGCAAAGGAAACATCATGGGACAGCTTCTGACTGAAAACTATCTTGTGACAGTTTTGGGATTTATCACATCCTATTTCCTTACGATGCTGATCGCAGATAAAGTCTGCAAATTCCTGGTGCTCGGTATGAGTGAAGGAGTGGAGCCACTAACGGTGACGATTGCGGCAAGTCAAATGCTGTTGGTATATGGAGCTGGCATATTGATTATCACCTGTTGTGTTGCGATTGCATCTTACACTGTAATTCGTTTAAAACCAAGGGACATCTTATCGAAGATGAGTTAGGAGGGATTAACGCATGATTATATTGAAAACCAGAGATGTTAAATACACGTATCAACAGGGAAAACCCGTCTTGCGTGGCATATCAACAGAACTGGAGACAGGCAAGCTGTATGCCATTGTAGGCCCGTCTGGCTGCGGAAAGACGACCCTGCTGTCCTTGTTGGGCGGCCTTGATAGTCCGGAAAGCGGCAGGATATTCTTTATGGGAGAGGATATTGAGAAAACAGGTCTGATCAGACATCGCAGGCAGCATGTGTCCTTCGTTTTTCAGAGTTATAATTTGATTGATTATCTGACGCCTTCGGAGAATGTGGCACTGACCTCTGCTCTGCCGCCGCTGTCAGTGCTGGAGAAGGTCGGGTTGACAAAGGAAGAAGCAAATCGCAATGTTTTAAAGCTGTCTGGAGGACAACAGCAGCGAGCGGCTCTTGCCAGGGCATTGGCTTCTGAAGCGCCTGTCATTCTTGCTGACGAGCCGACAGGCAATCTGGATGAAGATACTGCAGTGGGAATTGTTGAGATTCTCAAAGAAAGTGCACACCAGCTGGACAAATGCGTGGTTGTAGTGACGCACTCTGCCGAAGTGGCAAAACAGGCGGACGTGGTGATGCACTTGAAGAAGGGCGCTTTGCAAATCAGGCAATAGGGGATCAAAAGGGGAATAAAAGATGTCAAAAAGGGCTCCGCACCAACGGCTGAGAATACCGTTCATGTGGAGCTCTTTTATTGTGAGATTATAGTTGTTTTATTTTCCGAGAAGCGTTTTTAAATCTTCCGCTGGAGTGCTGATCGGTGCAATCGCATAATTGTCTACCAGGAACCCTAATACCGCTGGAGAGAGAAACGCTGGCAGTGTAGGGCCCAGACGAATGCCTTTGATGCCCAGATGAAGCAGGGTAAGGAGAATGCAGACGGCCTTTTGTTCATACCAAGAGAGTACCATCGATAACGGCAGATCGTTGACCTGGCAGTCAAAGGCCTCAGCTAGGGCGATCGCTACTTTAATAGCGCCGTATGCATCGTTGCACTGCCCCATATCCATCAATCTTGGGAGCCCGTCAATGGTGCCTAGATCCAAGTCGTTAAATCTGTATTTTCCACAAGCCAGTGTCAAAATCAGTGTATCGTCTGGCGCAGATTTCACAAAATCGGTGTAATAGTTTCTGCCAGGACGGGCGCCGTCACAGCCGCCGACCAGGAAGAAATGGCTGATTTTGCCTGTCTTTACTGCATTAACAACTTGCTCAGCAGTTCCGAGAATTGCGTTGTGGCCAAAGCCTGTAGTTACAGATGTTCCACCGTTGATTCCTGTGAACGGAGTGTCCTCGGCAAAACCGCCAAGGGCCAGTGCCTTTTCAATGACTGGTGTAAAATCTTTGTCCTTTCCAATGTGGATCATTTCCGGGTAGGAAACGACTTCTGTAGTGAAGACCCGATCGGCATAAGATGATTTTACTGGCATCAGGCAGTTGGTAGTGAAAAGGATTGGAGCTGGCAAGTTATCAAACTCCTTTTGCTGATTCTGCCAAGCAGTGCCAAAATTGCCTTTTAGATGAGTGTATTTTTTTAATTCTGGATATGCGTGAGCTGGCAGCATCTCTCCGTGGGTATAGACATTGATACCTTTACCTTCTGTTTGCTCTAAAAGAAGTCTCAGATCGTACAGATCGTGACCAGTGATTACGATAAATGGCCCTTTTTCTACGTGAAGCGGCACAGTTGTCGGCTCTGGCGTTCCGAAGGTTTCGCGGTTTGCCCGGTCTAAGAGTTCCATGCAGTCCAGATTGACTTCACCCACCTCCATGACTACAGGCAGCAATTCTTCCATGCCCCAGTCTTCCGCCAGGACGTAAAGGGCCTTGTAGAAGAAGTTGTTAACTTTGTCACTGGTATAACCTAAAATCATGGCGTGGTATGCGTAAGCAGACATACCGCGGATGCCAAAGAGAATTAAAGATTTCAGCGAGCGGATATCCTCATCGCCCTCCCACATTGATTCCAGATGATAGTTATCCGTGTTGCCGCACGGTGAAGCACATGCTGCGCATCCTGGAGAAATGCGGTTTTTTTCTGCATTGACTCGTGCTAACAAATCAAGCAGAGTCTCATCGTTAAAGCTTACGTTGGTGATTGTGGTGAAAAGTCCCTCCAGAATCAGACTGTCAGTGTCTGCTGTTTTTTGGTTGCTGCTGCAGGCGCGAGCCAGACCGACCAAAGCACCCGTCAGTTCATCCTGTAATTTTGCTGTTTTGGCTGTTTTTCCACAGACACCGGCATTTCCTGTGCAACCGGTGCAGCCGGCGGTCTGTTCGCATTGAAAACAAAACATTTTATGATTCATAAGTATTGTAACTCCTTTCAGTTTTTCGTAGGATTTAACTTGAGTATACAGCTCGAGCAGATCAATGTATGTTGCAGATGCAACGAAAGCTGTATAATATATGGAGACTGCACCTAGGCTATTGCCCATCATCTGCAAAAACATCACACAACATTTATTTTACGAGAAGCGGAATCTGTGATAAAATAATACGATACGAATCTTAATAGAAAAGGGAGTGAGAAGATGATTCAATTAGATCAGATAAAAATCGATCTGCCTGGAGCAAAGGCAAATCTCGTAGAGGTAGGTGGGTCCCTTTGACCTGGCTGGTCTTAGAGGAAATTTAGAAGAGCTTACAAAAGAAACAGAAAAAGCTGGCTTCTGGGACGATCCAGAGAAAGCACAGACTTTGTTAAAGAAGAAAAAAGGCCTGGAGACAAAAGTAGAAAAATACGAGAAGTTAGAAACAGGCTTTGAAGATATTGAAGAATTGATTGAATTAGCCGAAGAGATGGAAGACGAAGAAGAAGCAGATGCCATCGTCACAAGCTTTGCACAGCTGACGAAAGAACTGGAAGAGCTGAAGCTGGATACACTTCTCGATGAAAAATACGATCACAATAACGCCATCATATCCATTCACGCGGGGACCGGCGGCGTAGACGCCATGGACTGGGCGGAAATGCTGCTGCGCATGTACACCAGATGGGCGGAAAAACGAGGCTACAGGGTGACCATGGTCGACCTGCAGGACGATACGGAGGCCGGCATCAAGAGCGCCACTTTGATTATCGAAGGCGAAAACGCCTATGGATATCTGAGAAACGAAAAGGGGGTCCACCGCCTGGTAAGGATCTCGCCTTTTAATGCGGCAGGAAAGCGGCAGACCTCTTTTGCGGCTTTAGAAGTGATGCCTGAAATAGAGGACGATATGTCTATCGATATTGATCCGGAAGATCTGCGCATCGACACTTATCGAAGCAGCGGCGCCGGCGGTCAGCACGTCAACAAGACGGACTCGGCTATCAGAATTACCCATCTGCCAACCCACATCGTGGTAACCTGCCAGAACGAACGCAGCCAACATCAAAATAAAGAGATGGCCATGAAGATTCTGATGTCCAGGCTGATGGAACTGAAAGAACAGGAGCACAAAGAAAACCTGAAAGAATTGAAAGGGGACTTTTCGTTGATCACATGGGGCTCTCAGATCAGGTCTTATGTATTCCAGCCATATACTATGGTCAAAGACCACAGAACCGGGGCGGAAGTAGGCAATGTCAATGCAGTCATGGACGGCGATATCGACTACTTTATCAACGAAAAATTGAAACAGAAATAGAAAAGAGAATATAGATGAACATTATAGAGAAACTGGCAAGTGAATTTAAGATCAAAACCTCTCAGGTGGAAAATACGGTGGAACTGATTGACGAAGGGAATACCATTCCCTTTATCGCTCGTTATCGTAAGGAAGTGACGGGCGGACTTTCAGACGTCACTTTGAGAGATATGGACGAAAGGCTTCAATATTTGCGCAATCTGGAGACCAGAAAGGAAGAGGTCGTCAGACTCATCGAAGAACAGGGCAAGCTGACCGAGGAACTGAAAGGGGAAATCGAGAAGGCAGAAGTCCTGCAGAGAGTGGAAGATTTATATAAACCATATAAGCAGAAAAAAGCAACCCGTGCATCAAAGGCGAAGGAGAAGGGGCTGGAACCTCTGGCTATGATTTTTTATGCGCAGCAAAAGAAGGACGGCACGCCGGAGAGTGAGGCAGAAGCCTTTGTCAATCCGGAAAAAGGGGTGGAAACAGCGGAAGAGGCAGTTCAAGGCGCGATGGACATCATCGCAGAAATGATTGCCGACGATGCAGACCTGACAGAAAAAATCCGCGAAAAGACCTATGACAAAGGACAGATCGCCACAGAGGCGGTGAACCCGGAAGAGAAGACCGTCTACGACATGTATTACGGCAGCAGCGAGGCCATCGCCAAGATGCCCAACCACCGTGTATTAGCCGTAAATAGAGGTGAAAAAGAGAAGAAACTGAAGGTAAAGGTGACCATGGACAGCGAAGAGATTACCAGTCTCATCGGAAAGCAGGTCATCCGCGGCAAGTCCATCTTCACGGAGCTTTTGCAGGACACCATCGCCGATGCCTATAAGCGGCTGATTGCACCGTCAGTAGAGCGTGAGATGAGAAATATTTTGACAGAGCGGGCGGAGACCGATGCGGTAAAAGTCTTTGCCAAGAATACGGAGAAGCTTTTAATGGTACCGCCAGTCAAGGGCAAGAAAGTCATCAGTATCGACCCCGGCTACAGAACTGGCTGTAAGGTAGCTGCCCTCAACGAGACAGGAAAGCTGACGGCATACACGACGATTTATCCGACGCAGCCCAAAAACGATATCGCGGGGACAGAGCGGACTTTGCAGAAAATTATCGAAAAGTTCGGCTGTGATATCATCGTCATCGGAAATGGAACAGCATCCAGAGAGACGGAAGAAGTAGTCTCTAACTTTCTCAAGAAACACGACTACGATATTCAATACACCATCGTCAACGAAGCAGGCGCTTCCGTCTATTCCGCATCAAAGCTTGCTACAGAAGAATATCCTGATTTAGACGTAACGACGAGAGGCGCCATGTCTCTGGGCAGAAGACTGCAGGACCCTTTGGCAGAACTGGTTAAAATCGATCCGAAACATATCGGCGTAGGCCAGTATCAGCACGATATCAACCAGAAACAGCTGGACAGCGCCCTGACCAACGTGGTGGAAGACTGCGTGAACAGAGTGGGCGTAGACCTGAATACAGCGTCACCATCACTGCTGTCATATATTGCCGGTGTCAATATGGGCATTGCCAAAAACATTGTCGCCTTTAGAGAGGAAAACGGCAGATTTAATAACCGGAAAGAGCTGATGAAAGTATCCAAGCTGGGCGAGAAGGCTTTTAAACAGTGCGCCGGCTTTATGAGAATTGCCGACGGCAAAGAGCCGCTGGACAGCACGTCTGTTCACCCGGAGTCCTATAAAGCGGCAGAAGAGATGATGAGCAAAATCGGCATCAGCAAAGAGGATATCGCAAGGGGCGGAGCAAAGGATATTGACGAGAAAATCTGGCAGGCTTATCCGGCAAAAAAATTGTCAGAGAGCATCAAGAAGATGGCAGAAGACATCGGCATCGGCGAGATGACTTTGAGCGACATCATCGCGGAAATGAAAAAACCGGCCAGAGACCCGAGAGAGGATGCGCCGCCAATCATCTTTAGAAACGACGTGAGAAGTTTTGAAGATCTGAAGGTGGATATGGAGATGACGGGAACCGTGAGAAATGTGGTGGACTTCGGCGCTTTTGTCGACATCGGCGTTAAACAGGACGGGCTGGTGCATATTTCACAGCTGAGCAACAAATACGTAAAACATCCCATGGATGTCGTGTCCGTCGGTGATACCGTAAAGGTGAAAATTCTCAGTATCGACCACGATAAGCAGAAAGTCGCCCTTACCATGAAATTTTGAGTTAGAAAGAGGATACAATGTCAATAAACACAGTCATTTTTGATTTTGATGGAACTGTGGCTGATACCAACGGAGTCGTTATCAACTCCTGGCAGCATACATACAAAACCATTCTGGGTAACGAGGCGCCGGAAGAGGAGATTATCAAGACCTTTGGAGAGCCGCTGGCTCTGAGTATGGAGAAGGCCTTTCCCGAAACGCCGGTAAATGAGGCCATCGCCATTTACCGGGGATATCAGGTTCGTCACTTCGAAGAGATGATCGAGCCTTTTGAGGGCATGGATCAGTTGATCAAAGATTTAAAGAAAAAGGGATATCAGGTGGGAATCGTCACTTCCCGCATGCGCAATACCACCATGCAGGGCCTTGAAAAGTTCGGCCTGGTGTCTTATATCGATGATATCGTTACTTGTGACGACACCAGCAAGCATAAACCCGACCCGGAGCCGGTATTGATTTCTTTGGCACACTTCGGCATCAAAGCGGAAGAAGCGATCATGGTGGGAGACAGCATGTTCGACATCAAATGCGCCCACAACGCGGGCGTCAGAGCGGTCCTGGTGGACTGGGCCATTGCAGTCAGCCAGGAGGAACTGGAAGGTCCGGACGGCCCTGATTATATCATTAAAACGGCAGGAGAACTGCTGGAAATCATCTAGGCGGAAAATCGATGAGAAAAGCCGTACGCACAGGCATTATGCCCGCATGTACGGCTTTTTTAATGCATTGAAAGTTGCACTGGAACCTGTAATCGTATCTTATAGACGCATTGAATTTTGATAGCAGATCAGTGTGACATCCCGCATAAGTCCTTCCGCTTTGCGGGTATCGCCGTCATGAGCGGCCATGGAGATGACAAAAGGATTCTCGCAGCATACTATGCCGGCATCCAAGATCAGCCCCTCGTCATAACCGGAGATGTGGGCGATTTTCATATCTTCTGAAAAATTATAGGGGATGACGTTGGTGCGCTGATGGTGAGTCAGGCATTCTAACATATCCGCACTGGAGTCAGCGGAAATAATTTGCCCCTTATAAAGCCGCTGGAAGATGGTTCCGACCTCTTCAACAGAAATATAATTATCGATCCCCTGACGAATCTTTTTTTCGTCGAAGAGGTGTCTGTTAATCCTCATATTCTTATAACCCATCTGGGCGAAGGTTGCGTTGACCGATGTAATGCCCAGCTTCGTGAGCAAAATATTGAAGGCGCTGTTATCACTGACAGAAATGGAGAGGCGGTACAGGTCTTCGACGGTCAGGGAGATGCCGTCATGGAGGGAATCGATTGCGCCGTATGTGATTTCGCCAGTGGATACCTGGCTTTTCTTCAGCTTGTAGATGCTGTTTTTACTCAGCTTGCCGTCATAGATCTGCCGAAACGCTTCGATCAAAGTCATCAGCATGACCATGCCGGAGGCAGGAAAGACATCCTGATTGCCCACAAAGCAGCCCATGTCTGTATTCAGATCGATATAGTAGATCCCGAGTTTGCCTGTATAATTTCCTGTCCTGTCCTTAATACGATCGATTATCATCTGTTTCCTCCCCCGTTAAAACATCATATTTTCTCATCTTTTCGAAGAGGCTGGTTCTGCCGATTCCCAAGAGGGCGGCCGTCTTATTTCTCTCATAATTACACGTTTGCAGTGCTTCCAGAATGAGGGCCTTTTCAAAGGCCTCTTTGCGTTCTTTTAAGGTTCTCTCTTCTGCCATGCAGTGATTTTCAGGCAGCATGATATCTTCTTCTAAAATCACTTTGCCGTCGCTGAGAATAATTGCCTTTTCGAGGACGTTAGATAACTCCCTAATATTGCCTGGCCAGGCGTAGGCTTTCAGTTTTTGCAGTGCGTCAGTTCCCAGAATCAGCGGATTCACATTGCAGCGGTAAGAGAGTTCGGGGAGAATATCGGCGATGATGTATTCCAGACTATCGATCCGCTGGCGCAGAGGCGGAATTTCTATGGGAAATACGTTGAGTCTGTAATAGAGGTCTTCCCGGAACTCCTTAGCGGCGACCAGTTCCTTCAGATCTTTGTTGGTGGCAGCGATAATTCTGATATCCGCCTGTACCTTCTCCGTCCCGCCGACCCGGAAAAAGTGCTTGTTCTGAATGGCTTCTAACAATTTGCCCTGCAAGGAAATCGGTATTTCAGTGATTTCATCGAGAAAAAGGGTGCCGCCGTCAGCGATTCTGAAATAACCCTCATGTCCCCCTTTGCGCGCACCTGTAAAAGCGCCTTCCTCGTAACCGAACATTTCACTTTCGATTAAGTTATAGGGAATGGCCGCACAGTTCACAGGCACAAATTTTTTCTGACTGCGTCTGCTGGATTCGTGTATCTTCCTGGCCAGATAGGATTTGCCCGTGCCGCTCTCGCCGGTGAGCATGATGGTCACGTCCGTACGGCAGCTCTTCTGCAGCAGAAACTGAATGGTTTTGATCTTCTCATCATTGCCCCACAGGCTGAAGGTCGTATTGAGAACATTGTGCTCTTCGTTGACATCTCCGCAGCGAGCGAGCTCTTTATACAAATTGAAATTCTGAGAAAGTTCTTGATAAATGGCCTCGGGTCCGTAAAATTTGAGAATCGCCTTTTGGCCATCGATTAGCAGAGGTTTGATTGCCAGACGTTTTTCCTCTATGACTATGGCTTTTTCCAGGTTTTTGTATGTGAGAATCTGCTGCATGGCTGTGGCAATTTGGCAATCAAAGAGGTCGGTGATGGAGACCAGATGTTTTTGGAAGTAATCAGGCTGGATATAAGCGTCGTAACTTCTCTCCGTAATCGCCCTGATGATTTTCTGATGATCGTCGTGCAGCATCATTTTCAGGCCCTCATTGCCGATGACGAGGAGGACTTCGGTCATAGGTGAAAGCTCCTCTGCAAAACGAGAATCGTCGGCAATGATTTTGGTAATGTATCCATGGGCATCGGCAGTAAGCTCAATCTTCTTCCCGTCAAAGACCGTATCTAAGATGTATGGATTGCTTTTAAAATCAAAGTTATACTTTACGATATTCTGAACATTGTTATTTGACGATGCGTACGCATATAAGAGGTTCTTGCAGTCTGTTTCCGGCAGACGGAAGACAGAGCTATATTGGTTCAGTTCAATGCGGCCTGTAGGGTTCGTATTGACATAGATCACGATATCTCCTGGAATAATGCTGCCGCAGGGGAATGCGAAAGGCAGTAACCGGCTTGTTGCAGCAAATTCCAGCACTGAAGCGCCCATTTCACGTATATAACCTTTTAAATCAATCGTCATGCAATTCTTGTCCATAGTTTTAGTCCTCGCCAAAAGAAAGTATAAATTATTTTATCACAGCTGCTATTACTTGTATATGACAAAAGGCAGGCAAAATATGCCTGCCCGAAACAGCCTTATTCAGTAAGCCGCAGGGATGTTTCTCTGATTAGATTTTCAAAGTGGCCGACGTCAGTGCCGTTAGATGCAAATACGATGATAAATGGCTGGTCACAGTATACGATGCCGGCATCATGGGTGATCCCGTCGTCTTCTCCGGTTTTGTGAGCGACCTCAAAGCGTTCCGCCATCAGTCCGGGTATCTTGTAGTTGATGTTTTGCATTTTCAGCGTCTGTAGAATATCCTTAGAAACTGCCGAACTGACGAACCGTTCTTCATACAGGCTTTCCAGCAGCATTGCGATTTCCGCCGGCGTAAAGTAGTTATCTTTTCCTGCCATAGAGGCAGTCTCGTCAAAAAGGGGTCTTTCCAGACGGGTCTTCATAAGTCCCATCTCCTGAAAGCCGGCGTTCAGTGCGGCAATGCCGCATTCTCGAATCATAATGTTGGTGGCAGTATTGTCACTGAGGGCGATCATAAAATTACAGATTGTCCGCAGGTCCAGCCTGGGTTCAGAAGAGAAGAGGTTGATCGCACCGCAGCTGGGCAGAATATCCTCTTTTCTGATCTGAACCTCTTTGCCTAAGTCCAAACGGTGTTCAGAGGACACTTTGATCACCTGAGCGAAAATAGGCAGTTTGATGATGCTGGCCGCGATAAAACTCTCGTTTTCCTGATAAGCCAGTTCTTCTTTTGTGATCAGATTCTTGTAATAGAATCCGACCTTTCCTGTACAATTTTTTAACTTATTTATGATTGAATCAACTAGAATTTTATCCAAGTTTTCTTCCTCCTTCTATGCCGCTATTCTAAATTGTCTGCGCTATAGTCCTGCCCGCCGTTTCTTTTCTTGAAGAAGAAGTAAACAGGAACCGCGATGACAGGAATGACCAAACCAATTAGGGAATTCAACGGGTCGGTTATCAGCTGGTTAATCAGCAGAATAGCAAACAGGGCTGCCGTGATCATGATGATTGGAATTCCGCCCAGTACTTTATATGGCCGTTCGATATCCGGATACTTCTTGCGGCAGATCAGAACCCCGATGACGGTCAGCATGTTCAGCGCCGCCTGGAAGAAAATAACCAGATTGACCAAGGCGTCCAGATCTCGCAAGCATACCAGGATGCAGGCCACAACAGAGGATGCGATGATGGCGTTGGCCGGTACGCCTTTACTGTTGAGTTTAGCAAAGGATTTTGGGAAATAGCCGTCCTTGGCCATAGCGTAGTAGGTTCTCGGGAAGACTAGGATGCCGCCGTTTAACGTGCCTAAAACACCGACGATCATTCCCGCCAGGACCAGAGAATATCCCACGTTGCCCATCAGGCGCACTGCCACTTCACTGCCTAGGTAAAGATCACCTTTTGCCATCATGGCGGAAATAGTATCCATAGGCAGAACCTTGTAAATTGCCAGATTGAAGATGGTATAGATGATGGTGATGGTCCCCAAAGATATGATGATGGACAGCGGCAGATTCTTCTTTGGATTGCGCAATTCTTCCGCCACGCTGTTCATATTGGTCCATCCTTCAAAGGCCCATAGTGAGGCAAAAGTGGCAAAGGCGACCAGCGAAATTGCACCGGTGATTCCGCTGTGGTCATCAAAGGCGTGGCGCAGAGACAAGTCCGGTGTGACATCGCCCATAGCAAAGCCGAAGACAATGATTAGGACAATCGGCAGCAGCCTGAAGACCATGGTGAAATTCTGCAGATAACTGGCTTTTTTCACGCCAACCAGGTTAATCAGGGTAAACGCTGCAATGAGAAGAATTGCCAGCAGTTTTGATGTAAGACTGCTGAGGTGCATCACGCCGTCAAGAAATGCCACTGATGCAATTGCCAGCGCCGCAGTAGATCCTGAGCCGTTGATACAGAACAGGTTAAAGCCGTTAATAAATCCTAATAGGGGATGATACGCTCTGCTCAGATATACCGTTTGACCGCCGGCCACCGGCATGGAAGCGCCCAGCTCTGCAAAACAAAGACCGCCTAGTATAGAGACGATGCCGCCGACAATCCAGCACAATAATGCCAGCCCCATGCTCATGCCCGATCGCTCCAAAACAGTGGTGCCCAGATAGTAGATTCCGGAACCAATTACCATACCTGCTACCAGGCTGATGCCGCCAAAGAGACCGATGTCCTTTCTGAAATGTGCTGTGGAGTTATTTGTGTTTTTTTCGTTCTTCATAGAAACCTCCATAATAAAACAATGATTACTTTCACAGTATATTAGAGCAAGAAGCGTACCAAGCCTATTTTTGACGAAAAGAGTGGATTTTTTGCAGAAAATGCCGATACTGTGTTCGATATCTTGAATGACATGTTCGAAAATGTGAACAACATATCTAAATCAGAAGGTGCAGGGTGACGCCGTTTACGGAAATGCCTTTTTGTGTTATGATACTCTACATAATCAGTTTTACGATGAAGGAGATTTCATGCTGAACATCTTTTATGGCAGAGAAAGTATCGATAAAGAACAATTTATATATGAACAGATAGATAAGAGGCAAAGGCGCACTTTGGTCATCGTGCCGGATCAGTATACCTTGGAGGCGGAAAAGCAGGCTTTTCGTCTGCTTCAGGCGCAGGGGCTTATGGACGTGGAAATCGTCAGCATGTCTCGTTTGGGATTTAAACTGCTGGCGGAACAAGGCGGCGGTCAGAAAACTTTCATTGACAAGTATGGACGGCACATGCTGCTCTCTCAGATTACTGCAAAGCTCGAAGAGGATTTGCAGGTCTTTAAGGACAGCCGCCGCAAAAATTCTTTTATTGAGATGACCAATAACTTTATTTCAGAGATGAAGCAATATAACGTGGGACCGGGGGACTTAGCTCTGTTGGCTGACAATTTAGAAGCGGACAGCCTGCTGAAGAAAAAGCTGTCTGATCTGGAGTTGATTTTCGCAGAATATGAAAACCGCATCGACGGTAAATACACGGATTCAGAGGATTACATCAGCCTCTACACAGAGAAGATTAAATCGTCATCCATTGTACAAGGCGCGGTGATCTGGGTCTATGGTTTTGACAGCTTTGCACCGAAGTCTCTGGACGTTCTGGGGCATTTGATGGAGGCGGCAGAGGAGGTCAACGTGTTTTTGACCTACGATCAGAACTGCCGGGATGAGGAGATTTTTCAGCTGACCGGTATCGTCATGGAGAACTTGGTGAAGCAGGCAGAACTTTTTGGTGTTGACCACCAAAGACTGCAGGTATCGGATCGATATAAGAGCCAGAAGAATAGTCAGGCCATCAAGGTTTTGGAAGAAGAGCTGTTTGCTGTCGGTATTCATAAGCCTGCGGCTCACCGTGGCATTACCTTGGTGAAAGCGGCCAACATGTATAACGAAGCGGAGTCGGCGGCGGCATTTATTCTGCATCTGCTGCGGGACGAAGGCTTTCGTTACCGTGATATCGTAGTCATCTGTAACGATCAGGCGGTCCGCGGATCTATTATCAGCCGCATATTTGATGAGTGCGGTATCAGTCTCTTTGATGACAAAAAGCGCAGCATTTTGGCGTCGCCTATCGCTATTTTTCTAGTTTCTCTGATTGAAACCATAGCATACCGCTACAGGACGGCAGATATTTTTAAAGTGCTGAAGACGGGCTTTACCAGTCTGTCAGATGAGGATATTGAGCTGCTTGAAAACTATGCGATCAAATATCGAATCAAAGGCTCCATGTGGAAGAAACCCTTTGTAAAAGGACAGTTGGAGTATGGGGACGATGGTCTGGAGCATATGAACCAAATTCGGGGACAGGCCATGGAACTCTTCGACAGGTTTGAAATCATTTATCGTGAGGCAGAGAATAACAGGGGATTTATAGAAGACTGTTATGATTTTTTGATGGAATATGCGGGTCTGGGCGATAAGATCTTGACGTTGATTGAAGAGCAGGAAGCACAGGGTATGCTGGATTTGGCAGAAGAGACCTCACAAATTTGGCGGCAGATCGTCGGCCTCTTTGATCAGCTTGCGGAGCTGACCGGTGAAGACGCCTTTGATGGAAAAGAGTTTGTCAGCGTGCTTATTACGGGACTTTCTGAATTGGAAGTAGGTGTGCTGCCGCCGACGGCTGACGATATTTTGATGGGCACTATGCAGAGAACCAGAAGCGGACAGGTGAGAGCGGCAGTGGTCATCGGCGCCAATGAAGGCGTACTGCCGTCAGGCGCGCCGGAGGAAGGACTTTTCAGCCTGGAAGAACTGGACTATCTGACAGAATCGGGCAAGGAGATCTGTAAGGTGGAGCGCATCCGCGTATTAGAGGAAAAGTTAGCGATCTACCGCAATCTGTCAAAACCCTCTGACTATCTGTGGATTAGCTATTCTGCCAGCGACGAGGAGGGCAAAGAGACGCGCCCTTCAGAAATCGTGGATAATATTAGGCGTATTTTTCCGAACTTGCCAGTAGAAAATGACGTCTTAAATAGGTCAGACGTAAAAAGTTTGGTGGGCGGCAGGCTGAGCACCCTGCGTCATCTGACAGCGGCGCTGCAGACAGCTAAAAGAGGCGATAAGATAGACGGAACCTGGAAACCTGTCATGGAGTGGTTTGCCGCCAATGACAAAGTTGACCTGGACAAGGTGAAGAAGGGATTGGAATTTACCAACGATCAACGGAAGCTAAATGGGCGGCTGATGAGGGACTTGTACGTCAGAGAGGGAAAGAGAGATTTGACTTTGAGTCCATCGAGGCTGGAGCGCTTCAGCCGCTGTCCTTTTTCCCATTTTGTGGCTTATGGACTGCGGCCCGCGGAGCGGCGGATTTTTGAAGCAGCCGGGCGTGAAATCGGAGATATCTACCATAGATGTCTCATGAAGCTGTCGGAGATGTTAACAAAGGAAAAGACCTGGCACCAGATCACAGAGGAAGAATGCAGGACGTTTGTTTCGCAGATTGTCGAAAAAGAAACGTCCAATTACCGGGAAGGGGTTTTTCATTTTAGCAATGAAGAACGATATAAGACGAAGCGTATAGAAGATACCTGTTTTTATGTATGCTGGGCCTTAGTGGAACAGATCAGAGCGGGGAAGATTAAAGAGAGTCTTTATGAAGTGCCTTTTGGCAAAGAGCAGAAAATAGCGCCAATTGAGATAGACTGCGGCGACGAAAAAGTCTACATTGAAGGTAAGATTGACAGGCTGGATGTTCTGGACCAGGATCGAGTCAAAATAATCGACTACAAGACAGGCAAAGAAAATTTTGATAAAGAAGAAGCTAGGGGTGGATATCGTCTTCAACTTATGTTATACTTAAAAGCGGCTCAAGAAACAGATAAAAAACCAGCGGGTGTTTTTTATTTCTTAATCGGTGATCCGCGTGTCGATTTGACCGGAACCGAAAGAGAAAAAATTTCCGAAAAAATTTCAAAAGAAATGAGGAAATTTTTCCGATTAAATGGTATAATGGTCAACGATGATACAATTATCAGCGGGATTGCAGGTGAGTTCGACGGCTATTCCGACATTGTTCCATTGCGGAAAGGCAAAGAAGGCATCAAGGCTACGTCGGACGGTTTCCTCTTAAATGAAGAGGAGTTTGCAGAACTGCAGGAGGCTGTAGACCAGCAGATAGAAACGCTCTGCCGCCAGTTGGCAGAGGGGAAGATTTCTATCACGCCGAAGAAGACGGCTAAAGAATCGCCGTGTACTTATTGCGAGTACAAAGGCATCTGCAGATTTGACCTGAGTTTTCCAGGGTGTCATTACGAGATTATCAAATAATTGAATATATGGGCAGATAATACTGCCCGCAATAGGCTTCCTTGGCTCAGTTGGTAGAGCAGCACATTCGTAACGTGCAGGTCGCCGGTTCGAGTCCGGCAGGGAGCTCCACAAAAAACCCATTCGCAGAATGTTGAAACAACATAGCGAATGGGTTTTGTCTTTCCATCAATTGGCGGTTTAACGAGCAATTTTATATGTAATATTAGACCAACTGCTATAGTAGCGAATTCCTCGAACTTTCGAATATGCTCGTACTTTATAATAGTAACGGTTGCCCTTCTTGAGACCTGCGGTATTGATATACTGCGTCTTAGATGCAGAAAACATGATTTTGTAGGTGCCATTCCTTTTAGAAGACTTCGCGATTTCATAACCAGTGACTTTCTGCTTTTCGCCTTGCGTCTGTTCCCACCAAACTTTCATGCGCAGCGGCTTTGTTTTTGTCTTAGCATAGGATTTTGAATAAGCCTTCAGACGTACAGCCGCCATAGCTTTCTCAGCAGCAGTCACCTGTGGATCTTCATAAATCACGGATTTAGCCATATTGTCACCGTCATAGACCGTACAATAATAACGGATGTCATTACCAGACTCTACTGTATAAGTGCCAATCGTGTATTTTCCGCCGTTGGCCGCAAGACTTTGTTTTGGCAGTTGTAAGTTGAGCAATGCAGGATTCTGCTTTTGACCGCATCGAACGGCCTGTTCTTCTGCTGAAATGTTAATTTTTCTTGAAAGTATAGAAACCTTTCCTTGGAGGGAATCTATTGCAATCGGCCCTTCACAGCGGGCCTCAAAGATCGTTGTATCGTCGGCTATGATATTATTACAGAGGATTGCGCTGCGATCTCCTGCAGAAGCTATTTTTTCACCCGTGGTATAGGCTTTAAGAATTCCTTTATTTTCTACGGTGATATCTCCAGTATTGTCTATAGGATTTCCAGGGGTGTTCTCTAAGGCAGACGCCGCAATTAGCGTGCTGTTGTCAATAATCAAATCCTTATCGTTATTGATGCCCTTGTTCACATAAACCTTAGCGCCATTTTTTAAAACCAGACCTCTTGTAAAATTAATGGAATTCCAATTGACATTTTGCGGTGTAATAATATTGAGTTTTGCTCCGTTTACAATAAGATTCGTATAGTGAGGATAGATAATCCCATTTATAGTTAATGTCCCATCCCCTTTAATCGTTAAATTTCTCTGACGAGTCAAGCTATATTTACTGTTATTATCGACACCCGATGTGGTGGACTTTCGACGGTCGATCAGAGAACTGATACTGTCAATTCCCGTCAAGGTGTTGTTGCCTTTCACAATAATTGTAACATGATAGTCGTTGTTCAAAGTAATCATGCTTCTGGATTTGTTCAAAATATTGGCGTTATTCAGTGTCAGCGTATGTTTAGATGCATCCCAATTGTAACCTGGCCCTTTGGCATCTTTTGAAGTAATTAAGCCCTTGGAGACTGTAGTCGTCGACGCGGCCGTAGCCGACAGCGGCATTATAGTCAAAGCCATAATTATAGCTAAGAAGATGACAGTCGTTTTCTTTTTCATGAAAATACCTCTTTTCTTTTGGTGTGATTATAAATATTCTAATTGTTACTTTGTCAATTCCCCCCGCAGGTCTTGCTCCATCTTGACCTTGATTTCATCTCGAGAAAGACCCAGGCTGAAGAGATAGTAGAGTTTAGCGACAGCTGCTTCGGTGGTCATATTGTAGCCGCTGACAGCGCCGGCTTTTGTCAGAGCAGAACTGGTTGCATAAGCGCCTAGCGTGACGGTACCGCTTTGGCATTGGGAGCAGACGGTGACAATCGTCCCATTTTCGAAAGCTTTTCTGATAATTGGCAGCAGGGCGTCGTCATAGCTGGGGATATTGCCGGCTCCAAAAGTCTCTAAGACAATTCCTTTCAGACTTTCGGTCATAATGGACTCAAAAAGACTGAACTGAATTCCGGGAAATACCTTTAGGACGCCGATAGAAATTTGCTTAAATTCTGTCAGATGGAAATCCGCATTTAGAGGCGGCGTCAGCAAAGAGGCGACGTTGTATCGAATGTCAATGCCTGCTTCGGCCAAAAAGTGATAATTGGGGGAATCAAAGGCGATGAGGCCGTCGGCTGATGATTTTGTGGAGCGGTTTCCCCGAATCAATTTTCCGCCGAAATAGAGGCATACCTCCTTCACATTGCCTGCTCCTGCGATGAGCGTGGAGGTAATCAAATTATCGCGGGCGTCTCTCCTCAGCTTGCAGAGGGGAATCTGCGAGCCTGTTAAGATGACAGGCTTTGACAGGCCTTCTAACATAAAAGAGAGTGCAGAAGCGGTGTAGGCCATGGTGTCTGTTCCGTGAAGAACCACGAAACCGTCATAGGCCTCATAGTTATCACGGATGGCGCGCCCAATCTGGTTCCACTGTTCAACGGCAATATTGGATGAATCCAGCAATGGATCGAACTCAATCATATCCCACTCGGGCATATCGTGACTGTTCAAATCGGGAATAGCGGCGATTGCATCGTAGAAGTAACCTTTCTTTGGCGCGTAGCCATTCTCCGTTGGAACCATGCCGATGGTGCCGCCAGTATATAAAATGCAGATTCTTTTCTTCATAGTATTATTGTCCTTTCAAGGTTTTTATGGAGTTATTTTAACACATTGAAGAGTAAATTAGAATGGGGAATGCAGGAAATTTCGAACATAGCTGAAGACGATTCAGCTACCAGAGGAATTGTACTGCATATGATTATTTTATAAAATTGAGTATATAAAATTCAGACAGGCTCCATTTCGCTGTCCGTTTTGCCAAGCCAGATAAAGCCTGTGGAAAAAGGCAAAGAACGTACCCAGGTTAAGTTGCTGTATGGGAGGAAATATGTTACAATATATAATAACTAAATATTCTGTTAATTATGAAGGGCAGGTGATTGGATTTGAGAAGAAACCTAAAGACAATGATTGGTGTACTGACTGCAGTTT
>ERZ791934.845-NODE-845-length-36454-cov-7.345422_pt1 | contig 36454 bp, 36 predicted proteins | sample MGYA00510125_ERZ791934 | MGnify/ENA primary metagenome ERZ791934 (study PRJEB30046, sample SAMN00993240) | human gut metagenome | study: EMG produced TPA metagenomics assembly of the A metagenome-wide association study of gut microbiota in type 2...
GCGGAAATCCCAATACATATCAGCGTATGGAAGAAGATATGGATATCAACGCAGGTAGAATTATCACAGGTGAAAAGACAATTGAAGAAGTAGGAGAAGAAGCATTCGCAAAACTCATCAGAACTCTCAGCGGTGAGATGACAAAGAATGAAGCTATCCAGTACATCACATCAATTGATATTCAGTGTCTTGGACCCGTTATCTAATTTAATAAATATAATAAATTTGATAGTTTCCTCTAAAAATACAAAAAGGACCGGCAGTTCTGCCGGTTCTTTTATTTATGGTCAAAAAATTCTTTGTTTATGTTCTCCCAAAAGGCAAAAATTTTTTCAATAAGTATAATTTTTCTCAAAACTGCGGATATATAAAACATCATCAAAAATCAGCAGAACAAAAGAGCAATACAGGACGAAAACTCGTCCAAGGAGGACAAAATATGAAGGATAACAAAATTTTCAGTATCCTGCAGCGAGTAGGAAGGTCCTTTATGCTTCCCATAGCGATACTTCCCGTTGCCGGACTTTTTCTTGGCATAGGCGGTTCATTCACCAATGCCGCCATGATAGAAGCCTATGGGCTTTCGTCGATTTTAGGCGACGGCACCATACTGCACTCACTTCTTACGGTGCTCAATGACTGCGGAGCCGTAGTATTTGATAATCTTCCGCTGTTATTTGCCATAGGTGTAGCCATAGGTATGGCGAAAAACGAAAAGGCCGTTGCGGCACTGTCGGCGGTCATCGCCTTTTTCATAATGAATGCGGCCATGAGTGCCCTCATAGAGCTTACCGATGCGGCCTCCACCCTGCCCGACGGCTCCATAACGGTAAACTTAGGCATAACCACCCTTCAGACCGGTGTATTCGGCGGTATAATCGTAGGACTTGGTACGGCTGCCCTTCATAACCGTTTTTATAAAATCGAACTGCCCCAGGTATTTTCATTTTTCGGCGGCACAAGATTTGTTCCCATAATAAGTGCGGCGGTATATCTTGCCGTGGGCATAGGCCTGTTTTTTGTATGGCCGGTAATACAGAGGGGCATACTTGCCGTAGGAAATCTGGTACTGCGCTCGGGATATGCCGGCACTTTAATTTACGGAATAATCGAAAGGGCTCTTATACCCTTCGGCCTTCATCATGTATTTTATATACCATTCTGGCAGACAAGCGTAGGCGGTACGGCCGTAATAAACGGTGTTGTTGTGGAAGGAGCCCAGAACATATTTTTTGCTGAGCTGGCCAATCCCGACACAATAAAATTCAGCTCTGACGCCACAAGATTTATGGCCGGAAAGTTCCCCTTTATGATATTCGGTCTTCCCGGAGCGGCCTTTGCCATGTACCGCACCGCAAAACCCGAAAGAAAAAAGGCTGTAGGAGGACTTCTTCTTTCGGCGGCCCTCACCAGTCTGCTTACGGGCATAACGGAGCCTTTGGAATTTACATTCCTTTTTGTAGCTCCCATACTCTATGTGATTCACTGTATATTTGCCGGACTGTCATTTATGCTGATGCATATATTTGATGTGGGCGTGGGAATGACATTTTCGGGCGGATTCATAGACCTGTTCCTTTTCGGAATACTCCAGGGAAACGCCAAAACCAACTGGATATGGATACCCATTGTGGGCATAGTATATTTCTTCCTTTACTATATCGTATTTTCAGCCATTATCAGATGGCGTGACCTTAAAACACCGGGACGTGAAGACTCCGGCGAAAGCAGACTTTATACAAGGGCTGACTACAACGAGGCCAAAAACGAAAATGCAGTAAAAGAAAACGGCAAAAGCAGTAAAAACGGCGAAAACGTCGACACCATATCTCCTGCCATAGTGGAGGGTCTGGGCGGAAAAGCCAACATATCCGATGTGGACTGCTGTGCCACAAGGCTTAGATGCTCTGTAAAGGACGGAAGTCTTGTAAATGACGACCTTCTCAAGTCCACGGGCGCCGCGGGAGTAATTAAAAAGGGCAAGGGAGTCCAGATAGTATACGGACCCAAAGTAACCCTCATCAAATCCAACCTTGAGGAATATATAGCCCACAGCGACGACGGAGAAAAGGACGAGGAAAAGTGTGTAAGCTCCATAATACTTGCCTGTCCTGTCAGCGGCCGTGCGGAAACCATAGACAAAACCCCTGACGAAGCATTTTCACAGGGAATGATGGGAAACGGAATAGTCATATTCCCTAAAAACAATATGGTATACTCTCCCGACGATGCCACGGTGGTTCATATATTCCCCACAAAGCACGCCATCGGGCTTATGACCGATTCAGGCCTTGAGATACTCATACACGTGGGCATAGACACCGTAAAACTGGACGGATACGGTTTCAGCGTATTTGTAAGCGAAGGCCAGCACGTAAACAGAGGGGACAAACTGCTTTCCTTTGATATGAAGTATGTGAGAACAAACGCTTCAAGCGATGCCATTCCCGTAGTATTTACGGGAGGAGAAAACATTTCGCTTACCCTTGTAAAGGGACCGGGAAATTATAACTTCGGCGAAGATATACTTGAGGTAAGGACTGACTAAAAAGTTTAAGGGCGGAGATAAATTCTCCGTCCTTATTTATGTAAATTGTTTTAAGGAATGTCTTATGCTATACTTAAAACAGCGGAAATTTAACGTAACACAAAAAGGAGGGGTACATATGAAAAACGCCAAAAAGATAGGAGTAATCCATACTACTCCGGCAACTTTACAGAGTACGGAAGCGCTTATAAAAAGGCTCATAGACGGTGCGGAAGTAATGAACATACTTGATGACACCATACTTAAGGATATGGCGGCGCAAAACAGGGTTGACCTGGTAAGGGAAAGATGGATAAACTATGCGGAAATACTTGAAAAAATGGGAGCCGATGCGGTTTTAAGCGCCTGCTCAACGGTAGGCCCCTTTGCCGAGGAAGCGGACACCATGCTTAAAATACCCGTAGTCAGAATAGATGACGCCATGGCTCAGAAGGCAGCGGAAACCGGCGGAAACATAACGGTCCTTGCCACATTCAAACCGACCCTTGGACCGACAACGGACCTCATAAAGCGCAAAAATCCCGATGCTCAGATAAAGACGGTGCTTATTGATGAAGCCTACAGGGAGCTGGCCCTCGGAAATGTGGAAAAACACAATCAGCTAATAGCGGACACCGTAAAGGCTGAGCTTGAAAATGCCGACGTTATCGTATTGGCCCAGGCATCAATGGCAGGCGCCCTGAAGGAAAAATCCGAAAAAATACTTACAAGCCCAGAGATGGGAATAATGAGGCTCAGGGATATACTTGGGTAATATCTATAAAAAGCATACAAAAACGGGTTTCATAAACCGCTAATACGGAATATGGAACCCGTTTATTTTTTGAATTTTTTATTTTTTCTCATACTTTCCTTTGCCGATTTCAAAATATCGGCCAGAATTCGTATTTCGTATTCGTCACAGTCTGAAAGAATATCCTGTATTTCACGTGAAAAAACTTCCCAAGAGCGGATTACATTGTCACATAAAAGTTCATCGACGGAAACTCCGAGGGCATCGGCCAGGGATATGATTGCAGGAAGGCTAAGCTTTGAGCTGCCGGTTTCGATATTGCTCATATGGGTGGTTGAGAGCCCTGCCTTTTCCGCAAGAAGCTCCTGGGTCATACCAGCTTTCAGGCGTGCGGTTCTTATTCTTTTTCCAATGGCTTTGTAATCTATGTTATCGGTATTCATTCCTATCACCCTGCCTTATGGTTCCATTCTATTGCCAAAATCTGCGGTTTTCAATGGTTTTTTGGATAAATTAAAAGACACACAGAAATTTCCGTGTGTCTTTTAAGAAGAAAGGGTATATTAAAACATTTTGGGTGTGTTGGTACCTTGTTCAACCCGGCAGTTTGCGAGGAAGCCGGGCTAAAAATAAAGGAGCGGCAACAATAACCAACTGCTTGGCGGCAATTCCGTTATATTTTTTAATTTTTATAAAGCTCCTTATTAAATGTTTATCATCAGGCAGATGTATACTTAATACATTTTGTTGTCTGATTTCAAATTGATTATATATCTAGTTTTATTGCGTGTCAATACTAAAAAAGATATTTTTAGACAAACTTTCCGCTATTTTTCATATTTTAATGAACTTATAAATTTTGGTAATCTGACAACACTATTAAATTTAGGTGTTTACATGTATTATTTTTTGATGTACAATTGTTAATGGAATAAATACAGGTAAGGAGTCAGATAAACTGTGGCTGATGAAAAAGATATAATTGTAAAAGATAATTTCCCATACGAATTCATACTCGGCGGAGCCGAAAAGATAACGGCCGACTATTTGGTTGAGCAGTTCAAAAGTATGATACTTTCAGATAAATTTCCCGCGGGCTATACCCTTCCAAACGAAAACACTCTCTGTGAAAAGCTCGGCACCGGAAGAAGCACCCTCAGGGAGGCATTTAAAGTCCTTTCCGCCTACGGCCTCATAACAAGGACAAAGCACGGCACATTCATAAACGAAAGCAAAGATTTCAGCACATCACTTATGATAGATTACAATTTTGAAGAATCCGGAATGAGAGAAATACTCGAATTCAGAAAAATTTTCGAGGCTGAATCCGCTTACCTTGCGGCCCAGAATGCCACAACGGACGATATAAAGGACCTTAAACAGATAATGATTAAGATGGAAGGCTGTGACGGAAATCCGTCAGCCCTGTCCTATAATGACGTGGCATTCCACTATATGATTGCCAAATGCACCCATAATAAACTGCTCATAAGCATTATGAAGCTCATTTCCGATACATATTACAAGGGCATAAGAAGCCAGTTTGAAAAGGTAGGACACATCGGAGAGCAGACAACACTGGAGGCTACTCTCTACCACCATACAAAGATTTTTGACAGCATACTTCTTAAGGACTCCGAATCCGCGGCAAAGGCCATGCGCGACCATATGGATTCCATACTTGGAGAAATCGAAAAACTTGAACCAGAGACTAAATAAAAAAATCCTGAGTTTACCGACTCAGGATTTTTTATTTTCTTCGGGATATGTTATCATTCCGTTTGCGTCCTCAAATTCCTTTACGCATTTTCTTATAAGATAAAGTATCTGCCCGTTTCCGGAGCGCCCTTCATACTTTGCAATGTATTTAAGTTTATAGTGCAGCTCAGGGTCTATTTCTATTCCCAGATGCTTATTGTTAGGATTCCGCATATTATCACCGTAAAAAATCTTAATATGAGTTTATTTTAAGATTATTATTTAATATAATGTTAATAGTATACTTATATTAAGTATACAAAAATTATTTTGAGGTGATAAAATGAAAGTAGCTATCATAGGTTCAAGAAATCTTTATATTGATAATTTAGACAAATATATACCTGAAGATACAGATGAGATAGTATCTGGTGGCGCAGTTGGAATAGATACTTGTGCTAAAGAATTTGCACTAAAAAACAACATAAAACTGACAGAATTTTTCCCTGAATATAATAAATATAAAAAATATGCACCACTCAAACGTAACATCAAAATAATAGACTATGCTGATATTGTGATTGCATTTTGGGACGGAAAATCAAAAGGAACAAAATTTGTTATTAATGAATGCAAAAAAATAAATAAGAAATTAGTTGTATATAATATAAGCATAGAAAAACGCACCCTCTAAGAGGGTGCGTCTGTTGTTTGAATTATAAGAGTGTTACTGTAGGTTTAACTCCAACTAATCCGGGAGCTCCGTTAATACCGTTTACTGTGTTTTTAAATTTAGTAATTTCATTTCTAACTTCTGTAACATTACTGCTTGTGTTTAAAACTCTATAAGCCTCATCTATAGCGGCATTTAAAGCAGTCACATTAGATGCTTCAACATACATTTTTCCAACTGCAACATTATTAAAATCTTCAGCTGTAGAAACAGTAGGAATTACGAGTTTGTAGCCTGTTGCTGTGGGTGTGCTCTGATCCTTAACTGCATACTGGTTTAAAAGAGCTGTAAACTCAGCTTTGGCACTCTCAAGAGACTCACTAACATTTACTGTGCAGCTTGCTGTCTTGCCGCTGTCTTCTGTTGTTACTGTGATAACTGCTGTTCCTGCCGACATTCCTTTAATTTCGCATTCTCCATTTTCTTTTACTGTAACAGTTGCAATTCCTGTATTACTACTTTCCCATGTTACGTTTTTATTTGTTGCACTTTCCGGTGCCACTGTTGCTGTAAGGGTTGTTGTTCCTCCAACTGTAAGGCTTGCTGAACTCTTATCAAGGGTTACTCCTGTTACCGCTACTGTTGCTGCACTTACTGTTACTGTGCAGGTTGCTGTCTTACCGCCATCTGCTGTTACTGTGATAGTCGCATCGCCTACTCCTACCGCTGTAACTTTTCCGTTCTGGTCAACGGTTGCAACTCCTGGAGTACTGCTTTCCCATGTAACACTCTTATTTGTTGCCGTTGAAGGTGACACTGTAGCTTTAAGGTTTGTCGTTTCTCCGACCTTAAGGCTTACTGAACTCTTATCCAGTTTAACTCCTGTAACGCTGATTCCATTTACAGTTCCCTTTCCGCTGGTCTTTTCTACAGTACCGCTGCCGTTTACGGTTATATTAACGTTAGTGTAAAGCTCTTTTACTTTTCCGTTGATTGTAATCTTGCTGTCCTTAGCGTTTGTTGATACTGTAAGTTTTGTAATATCAGAACCGCTGTTGATTGTAAGGCTGCTTGTCTTTGTCATAACATCAAGGTTCTTAACGTCTGTTCCGATTACAACCTTATTTGATGTTTTAACTTCGATATTGTCAATAAGCGCACCGCTTTCGCTTTCTTTAATAATAGCGCCGTTTTTGCTTATAACAACTTTTCCGTCAATGTGGCTTGCTGTGTATTTATCAAATTCAACAGCAACGGGGTCATTTCTATATGATTTTCTTATATAAATATTTCCGTCAATTTCGCAGTCGTCAAAATCAACTGAATTTTCTCCGCCGCCTTCGATATATACGTTGCCCTTAATTGTAAGGTACTCAAGGTCAACGCTTCCTTCTCTTACGTCGTCATCGATTGTAAGGTCGCCGTAAATAGTCATATCATCAAGAGTAACGTCATCGCCTGTTACCTTAACGTCATCATACTTGCCGCCTCTGTAAGTCTTACCGTCTTTGCTTGCTGTAAGGTCATCATATCTGGAGCTTCCGCCGCCCCAGGTAATGTCGCCTGATGAGTTTTCAGTGTAAGTAGGCTTTGAAGCTCCGTTCTTTGTTGTAAGGTCATCGGGTTTGATGCTTGACTTAACGCCGCTTTCATATACTGTCATATTTCTGATGTCGCCTTTTCCTGTAATTCTTACGGCGTCATAGAGATACATATTTTTAACCTTAGCGCTGTTAAAGTTGATTGTAGCGTTATCGGCATTCTTTGTAGCTGTGAATGAATCGATTACACAGTCTGAAAGAAGTTTAACATTTGTTTCTTCATCGAGTTCAACTTCTTCGATTTCGGCATCAAGGGTTACATAGCTGCTGAAATCTTCATCGATTACTACTTTTGAGTATCCGCTTCCTGTAAGTTTTCCGTATTTTTCAAAAGTAGTCTTTTTAACTGTAGTCTTTCCTGTGGCATCAAATGTAGCGTCACTTGTGCTCATTTCAAGGTTATTTATCTCACAGTTTTTAGCTGTAATAGTCTTTCCGCCTTCAACGATGATGCTTCCTTCTACCTTAACGTTATCAAGCACTACATCTTTCTTTGAAAGGCTGCTTGAGATTGTAAGGTCGCCCTGAATTATTTTATCTTTAAGTGATGTATCAGTAAGTTTGTAGTTCTTTAATACTTCTCTGTCATCTGTTGTAGATGCGTTGTAATTAAGGGCCTTATCGAGGGCGATAACAGCCTCAGCCCTTGAAAGGTATCTGTCACCCTTGAAATCTCCGTCGGGATAACCTGACATAATACCAGCCTTAGACACGGCGCCTACATATCCGGCTGCCCATGAAGGTATATATCTGTAGTCAGTATACTTAGCCGCAGCTGAGAAATCCTGTCCGAGACCGCAAATCTGAGAAATCATAACTGCCGCTTCCTGACGGCTTACGGGGTCATTGGGACGGAATTTTCCGTTGCCGTCACCCCTTACGTATCCGGCGGCAACACCCTTCTGAATATCGTTATATCCCCAGTAAGAGGAGCTTACGTCACTGAAATATGCGTTTCCTGTCTTTGTATAACCCATTGACTGGTTTACAAGTCTTACGAATTCTGCTCTTGTGATAGAGTTATCGGGCTTAAAGGTACCGTCTTCATAGCCGCTGATATATCCCTTAGAAGTCCACTGAATGATAGTGCCCTGTGCCCAGTGTCCTCCGATATCGCTGGGTATCGCTGCGAGGGCTGTTGAGCTTATGGCAAGCGACATGGTGAGAGCGGCTGCCATAGCCATACATCTTTTTTTCTTTTTCATATTTAACACCTCCGAAAATATTTATGATTCCTTAATAGTCATTCCGCTAAAATCTTTTTCATTAGTTTAATAAAGATACTTTCTTTGTACTTTAACTCTATAGCATTTTTTCATAATATACAACCGGTTTAGGGCTTTAGTAAGAAATACTTAATAATTTGTAATATTTGTAACAATGTACTGTTTCTGCCTCTTTCCGCAAAAACTGCTCTATACCCTTAAGACCTTTTTTAATAGTTAATAGTTTTAATTAAATAAAAAAAATCCCCGTTTTTAAACGGGGAAAATAATGGAAATCATTTGTTATTTAATATGTCAGCCAGTCTGAATATCTGGGTTACTGTCTTTTTAATATTTTTGACCGTAACATCCTTGTCCATGGCTTCTTCCAGGGGCATGGCCTTATCGATGACAGGGAATATGGCGTCAATGCCCTTATCGTTGCAGAGATAAGCGTCATCGGTAACACATCCCGCAATACCTATTACAACGGCACCCTTTTTCTTGGCTCTGGCTGCGGCTCCGCTGGGAGCTTTGCCCATGGCTGTCTGGCTGTCTATTCTGCCTTCTCCTGTTATTAGGAAGTCAGCGCCTTCAAGCACCTTGTCTATGCCCGTTTCGTCAAGGATTATCTCGACACCGGGTTTTAACTCACCGCCAAGGTATGCCATAAATCCGTATCCGAGGCCTCCTGCGGCACCGCTTCCGGGAATTTCCGCACAGTCTGTGCCGAGTTTTTCCTTTGTAACCTCCGAAAAGCTCTTAAGTGACGCATCAAGGAAAAGCACATCTTCGGGAGAAGCTCCCTTCTGGGGTCCGTATATATGGGAAGCACCCCTTTCGCCGCAGAGGGGATTGTCCACGTCACAGGCTATCTTAAATACACATTCCTTAAGCTCGGGAATGGCGCCTGATACGTCTATGTCCCTTACTTCGGCAGTATATTTTCCGCCGATGCCCGTTTCTTTTCCGTTTTCGTCAAAAAATCTGAAGCCTAAAGACTGGAGCATACCCATACCGCCGTCATTGGTGGCACTGCCGCCGATACCTACGATAAACTCACGGCAGCCCCTTTTTATGGCGTCCTTTATCATATCTCCCACGCCGTAGGTGGTGGCAAGGAGGGGATTTCTCTCATTTACGGGCACCAGGGGCAGACCCGATGATGAGGCCATTTCCATAACAGCCATACCGTCTACGATACCGTAGGAGCATATACGTTTTTCTCCCATGGGTCCTGTAACTTCTGTTTCTATCATTTCTCCGCCCATGCCGTAAACAAGGGTCTCAACGGTGCCCTCTCCGCCGTCGGCCAGGGGCATAACAATGACTTCGGCATCGGGAAATACGGATAAAACGCCTTCTTTTGCGGCGTTTCCGGCTTCAATGGACGATACGCTTCCTTTAAATGAGTCTATGGCTGTTACGACTTTCATAAAATCCCTCCGTTTATGATTTTTTTGGGGTTTATACCGGTTCAAAAATAAATATTTATAAAGCTTGGCAGGGCCTGCAGCAAATGTCTTTTGAAATAACGGTTAAAAGTATCTCCGCTCCCGATTTGAGCACTTTTTGCCCTCTGCCGTATCTTAACGGCATTTTCAGACTTTACCGCTCACACCTTTTCAGTTAATGCCTTTTCCGCCCTTTAGTAAATCCAGCCCGGTCCGCTGTTTTTAAAGCTCTATTACTTCCGCTTCCTCAACGGCCTTATTTAAAAGCTCGTCCAGCTTATCAAGGCGGGACTCAATCTTTTCGATAACGCTGGTCTTAGGTTTTGTTTCGGGGTGCTTAGCCACAAATATGGTACAGCAGTCCTCGTAGGGTCTTATGGATATATCAAATGTGCCTATTTTTCTGGCTATATCCACTATTTCCTGTTTATCAAGACCTGCAAGGGGTCTTATTATGGGCATTGTAGCCGCCGCACTTATGGCGTGGAGACCCTGCATGGTCTGGCTGGCAACCTGTCCGACACTGTCGCCCGTTATGACTGCCAGTGCTCCGTCCTTTTCGCCAAGCATACAGGCTGCCCTTGTCATGGCACGCTTTAAAAATATGGTGAGCTTGTCATGGGGTACGTTTTCCAGAAGATAAAGCTGTAAATCCGTAAAGGGCACCACATAGAGTTTGAAACTTCCCGTAAACTCCGTAAGTCTTTCAGCCAAATCAACAACCTTCTGTTTTGCTCTTTCACTGGTATAGGGAGGTGAGTTGAAATAAACTCCTTCCACCTCTACGCCCCTTTTAGCCATCATAAAGGCGGAAACGGGGCTGTCTATTCCTCCCGAGAGCATAACTATACCCTTGCCTGATGAGCCCACGGGAAGTCCTCCCAGACCCTTTATCTGTTTCGAATATATGTATGCGTCATTTCTGAGCTCGATATACACAGTAAGGTCAGGGTTATGCACATCTACCGTAAGATTCTCAAAGTTATCCAGAATATATTCGCCCACATCGGCCGAAACCTCTCTGGACTCCAGAGGATAGCTCTTATTTGAGCGTTTTGTCTCTATTTTGAATGTCTTATATTCTTCCACGCCTATGCTTCTCATATGCTCGGCGCAGACTTTTTTCAGATTTTCGAGGCTCTGGTCCTTTACTCTGACTCCGGGAGATACGCCTATTATCCCCATGATGCACAAAACTTTAGGGATAACTCTGTCGAAATCTATTTCTCCTCCTCTGTCCTCAAGGATAAGCCTTCCCTGTTCCTTGACCACATAGAAATCTCCCATGCCGTCAAGATTTTTTCTTATGGTTCTTAAAAGCCTTTCAATGAAAAACTTTCTGTTGTTTCCCCTTACGGCTATTTCTCCGTATTTGATAATGAGAACGTTTTCCTCGGATTTTTCAATTTTTTCTGTTAATTCAGTCATTTTTTTACCTCATATATTTTCTTAAAAAAGCGGTTTTTTCCTTAAGCACCTCAAGGCAGAAAAGAGCCTCTTCCACGGTATTATATCTGCAGAAGCTGAAACGTATGGCTCCCTCGACCCTCACATCGGAAAGTCCAAGGGCCGAAAGCACGGTGCTGGCTCCCTTTTTCTTACTGTTGCAGGCACTTCCCGCCGAAACATATATTTCCTTTTCCTCCAAAGAGTGAAGCAGGACTTCACTTCTTAAGCCGTTAAAGCTCACATTAAGCACATAGGGGCTTCCTTCCTCTAAAGAAGGTCCGTTTATATGGGTCTTTGGTATTTCACTTAAAATACCCTCGGCAAGGGTTCTTTTTACCTTCATTACATTTTCCAGATGCTCGTCCATATTTGAGCAGGCAAGTCTTACGGCCTCGCCAAGACCAACGATGGAAGGAGTATTTTCCGTACCTGAGCGCTTTCCCCTTTCGTGGCCTCCGCCGTATATGATGGGTTTTACCTTAAGGCCCTTTTTCATATAGAAAAAGCCTACGCCCTTGGGACCGTGTATTTTGTGTCCGCTCATGGAAAGCATATCTATGCCCATCTTTTTAACGTCTATGGGGTATTTTCCAAAGGCCTGTACCGCGTCCACATGGTAGAGGGTATTGGGATTTACGCTCTTTATGGCTTTGCTTATCTCAGCGGCATTCTGTATGGTGCCCGTTTCGTTATTTATCAAAATGGTGCTCACAAGTACGGTATCTTCCCTTACGGCCGCCTTGAGCTTTTCAATATCTATATATCCGCTTTCGTCCACATCAAGGATTGTTATATCCCAGCCCTTTTCCTCCAGATGTCTCATGGGCATAAGGACAGCCGGATGTTCTATTGATGTGGTTATCATATGTTTTCCGCTTCTGATATAGCCTTCAGCCGTGCCGAATATGGCCCAGTTGTCGTCCTCGGTGCCTCCTGAGGTGAAGTATATTTCCTCGGGCAGGGTGTTTATGGACTGCGCCATTATTTTTCTCGCTTCATTCATTTCCTTTTCGGCATTTACGCCCATCATACTCTGGGAAGACGGGTTTCCGAAATTCTCCAAAAGCATATGTTTTACTTTTTCAGCTACTTCGTCCGCTGCCCTTGTGGTGGCGGCATTATCAAAATAAATCATCTGTTACCCCTCACATACTAACGCAAATTCGCATATTCACATATTCTCATATTAAAACACATTTACATATCCAGATAAAACAACGTATTGGCAATGGCAGTAAGACCGGCTGTTTCCGTCCTTAATATTCTCTTTCCAAGGGTTACGGGAAGTACACCCAGAGAAAGGGCCTTCTCTATTTCCTCAGCGGAAAAACCGCCCTCGGGTCCTATGAATAAAGCCATCTGTCCGTTATTGTCTTTTTTGTATTCTTCCAGAAATTCCTTAAGTCCCCTGTTTTCCTCAAGCTCATAGGGTATCATGGCCTTTCCGTTTTCGGCGGCTTCCTTTACGGCCTCGTTAAAATTCATTACTCCGCCTATTTCCGGTATAATGCCCCTGCCGCTCTGTTTGGCTGCGGACTCGGATATTTTCTGCCATCTCTCGATTTTTTTCTTTTCCTTGTTTTTATCTATCTTTACTATACATCTTTCCGTATTTACGGGAACTATTTTGTAAACTCCAAGCTCCACGCATTTCTGTATTATGAGCTCCATCTTATCGCCCTTGGGCAGACCCTGATAAAGGGTTATCTTAAGAGAAGGCTCGCTCTCGGTAAAAACCGTACTTTTTATGGCAAGCTTTATGTCTTTTTCGTTTATTTCGGTTATCTCCGCCTCATAGTCGTTTCCGCATCCGTCGCATACGGTCAGTATGTCTCCCGCTTTTCCTCTGAGCACCCTTGATATATGCGCCGCGTCATCACCATAGAGGGTTATGATACCGTCCTTTATGTTTTGGCTTTCTGTAAAAAATCTAGGCATTTTTCTCACCCGTTATATCTGGAGGCAACAGCCGCCCAGCCTTTTTTCCTCTTTATCTCTATAACGTCAAAATTCTTTTCTTCCAGAGCCTTTAATACATCATCAAGTCTTTCTACTATTATTCCCGAAGATATGAATATTCCTCCGTCCTTGATGCAGTCGGGTATTTTTGATGTAAGGGCAATAATAACGTCGGCAACGATATTTGCTTCCACCACATCATATTTTTTGCCGCAGAATGTATTTTCCAGCTCTTTATCGTTTATGATGTCTCCGCTTAATACCGTATATACGTCCTTGCCGATACCGTTCATTCCGGCATTTGTATAGGCAATGTCAATGGCGTTGGGGTCAATGTCTACGGCGTCGGCGTGGCTTGCTCCAAGAAGAAGGGAAGCAATTGAAAGTATACCGCTTCCGCAGCCTATATCCGCTACACAGTCCCCCTCTTTCATATAGTTTTCTATAAGCTCGATGCAGAGCTGTGTTGTCTCGTGGGTGCCTGTGCCAAATACATGGCCCGGGTCGATTTTAAGCACCTTTTTTGTGCCGTCGTCATCGTATTCCTCCCATGAAGGACGGATAACGATTTTATCTCCCACGGCAAAGGGCTTGAAGTATTTTTTCCAGTTGTTTGCCCAGTCCTCTTCCTTTATGTTTTTAGCCGTCATTTTAAGGCTTCCGAAATCTATTTCCTTTTCGTTTTCCTTGGCGGTCTTTAACATATCCTTTATTATGTTTAAAGTCTCCAAATCATTGGCGTTGTCTCTGATGAAAAATGTTATGCCGTCCTTGGCATCTTTCTTTTTATCCACCAGCTCGTCCTCGATATAATCCCATTCTCTGGCGGGGTTTTCCAGAAATTCGTTAAAATCGTCGCTGTCCTCTATCATTACTCCCGTTATGCCGCACTGATATATTATACCGCTCACGGGCTCAAAGCCTTCCTTGTTTGTCTCAATGAATATTTCAATCCAGTTTGTTTCGTTCTCAGTCATATTTTCTCCTCCGCACATAAATAAGGGGGCGTTTTTTAAACGTCCCCAGAAAATTATTTTCCCTCAAATTCTTCGCATACGCCTCTGTAACTCTCAGGTGTTCCTATATCATAACATTCACCGTCGAATGTATAGGCATAAACTTCCTTTCTCTTATAAAGCCACTCAAGGAAGTATCCGGGAGCGTCAGGTTTATTTCCTTCGTCTATATACTGCCTGAACATAGGCACCGTATCCTTTTTATACATATATGTGGCATATACGGCAGTATCTGACTTAGGCTGTTCGGGTTTTTCCTCAATTTCCGTAACCTTGCCGTTCTCGTCCAAAACCGCTACTCCGAACTGTTTCAGAAGCTCTCTGTTATCAAACTTCTTGACGCATACACAGTCCTTATCGATTTTTCTGTAGTAGTCATAGTAGTCCTTAAGGCTGTATGTAAAGAAGTTGTCCCCGGCGATAACAAGTATTTCGTCATCGATATTTTTCTGGTCTATGGCATAAAGTATGTCGCCTATGGCTCCTCTTCTTGTTTCTTCCGTGGAAGTTCCGTCGTCTATGACAGAGAGTTTCTTTGTAAACTTTGTTTCCTCGGCCCACTTATAGAAATTATCTGCAAACTTATGATTTGATATGACGATTATCTCATTTACCTCGTCAATGGTCTCTATCTGGTCTACGATATAATCTATTATTGGTTTATTATTAATGGGCAGTAGTGCCTTGGGCATATTCATTGTTAAAGGATAGAGTCTGGTGGCATATCCGGCCGCCAATATTAAAGCAATCATAGCTGCACCCCTCAAATTTTTATATTTATATAATTATATCATATTTATGCCAATATTCAAAAACTATTTTATTAAATTATTCATAAGGATTTGTCATTTATTTCCCTTTTGGCGCTTTTCTTGAAATATATAAGATATATGCCAAAGAGCATTGTGATGGTTTCCGCCGCGGGGACCGCCAGCCATATACCCGTAACATCCATAAACAGCGGGAAAATATAGGCAAAGGCCACAACAAGTATAAGTCCTCTCATAAGGCATATTATCATGGAATACCCGTTTTTGAGTATGGCCTGGAAATAGCATATAAAAACCATATTTATTCCAAGCATCATAAATCCCACAAAATATATCCTTATGGCCGAAGCTGACATGGAAAGAATGGCGCTGTCGGGATTTATGAAAATATATGTGAAAAAGTCCGGCACCACAAGGCCCAAAATAACGGGCACGGCGCATATTATTATGGACACCTTCACTGCCAGGGAGCGTATTTTATCGGTACGCTCATAAAGTCCGGCGCCGTAATTGGTGGAAAGCAGGGGCTGTGCCGCCTGATTTATACCCTTGCAAATGCATACAACGACTATGGCCGTATTGCTTATGATACTGTATACGCTGACACCGGTATTGCCGGCATATTTAAGCAGCTGTATATTAAATACGAATATGGTAACGCCGGAAGCCACTTCAATGAGGAAGCTGGCAAAACCGTTAAGTATTATATTTTTTATAAATGAGGGTCTTACACCCCTCAGAGAAAAATGCAGATTATTCTTTTTTGTAAAAAAGTGGGTCAGAAGGATAACTACCGTAAGACCAGAGCCCATAACCGTTGCTATGGCCGCTCCTGCCATACCCATATTAAAATTATATACAAAAACATAATCCAGTATTATATTTGCCACACCGCCGGACACAACCGCATACATGGCAAGCCTTGGGGCTCCGTCATTTCTTATGAAGGTCTGAAGATAGGAAGAAAAGAAAAACAGACCCATTCCCCAGACGATATATGGCATATAGTCCATTATATAGGGCATAGTCTCAGGCGTGCCTCCAAAGATGAGGGCTATTTTTTCCATAAATGCCGTAAAAAAGGCCAGAGACAGGGCCAATACTACGCACATGGCCACAAGAGACGTACTGAAATAGGCATTTGCACCTTTTTCGTCGCCCTCTCCCCTGAGTATGGACATAAGGACCGAACCGCCTACGCCAAAAAGAAGGCCAAGGCCGAAAAATATATTATATAAGGGCAGTACGATATTGAGCGCCGCAACGGCAATGGTTCCTATGCCCTTTCCTACGATTATGGTATCAGCCAAAACATAAATTGAAGTTACCATGGTGGCAAAAACAGACGGCACCAGATAACGCATAAATACCTGTTTAACAGGTTTATTTAAAAAATCCTGTGTATTCATAAAAGCCCCCTAAAAGTTTAAAACAAAATCTATCTAAGACTATCAGAAGTTAAGGGGTTTGTCCAGATTAAAGGGGAGAAAAGTTAGCAATAAGCTCGATTGCAGATAAAGAATGTTAGAGTTCTGTAGCTTCTGATTTACGGTGATACATATCTAAATTTATAGCCCACCGGGGGAAGAAAACGCTTAAATTGCGAAGTCCGCCTTTCTTCCCCCTGGGCCCCCTTTTTTCCCGGACACGCTGTAGTTAGTCTGATGTTGAAGTCAACAAGCTATTACTTCAATTCAAGTAAATACATATTTTCGATTTAATTAGATTTAATACAGCTGTGAAGTGAAGTTATAGCCTTTAACAGCCGCATCGGCTAATCACAGCGTGGCCAAATGGGTTGGGGTGCAGGGGAAGGGCTAGCGGCCTTCGCAACTTCGAGCGTTGCCCTTCCCCGCAGACGGTAATTAAAGATATGTATTATCGTAAATTAGAAGCTACAAAATTACAGATTTTATTTTTAAGCAGCCTAATAAAAATTCATAAGTCTAGCAGATTTATATTAAAGTTTAACTTAAACATTAGTTATCTGCCCACCGGGGGAAGGAAGCACTCAGAGTTGCGAAGCCCGTCTTCCTTCCCCCTGGACCCCCATCTTACCCGGGCGACGCTATAGTTAGTCTGATGTTGAAGTCAAAAAGCGGTTGCTTCACTTTATGTAAATATAAAATCTAATAACTAATAAATTAAAAATAAGTTTATCCGTGGATTTTAAACATCTAACCGCTCCCTCTGATTATTCCTTCCAAACAAAAAAACGGGACCGTCTGGTCCCGTTTACATCATTTCTTTTTCCGAATGCCTTATCATTGTATCAATTACATCATAAATTTTTTCACGGTCTGCTCTCTTTATGCCTTCAAGTTTTTCGGCAAGCAGAGAATTTTTTATTGTATATGACTCATTCAGCACATCGCATAAAAGCATATCCGCCGAAACATTAAGTGTGTTTGCAATATCAATGAAGGTCTCAAGAGAAGGCAGTTTTTCTCCTCTTTCTATGGCGCCGATATAGTTTACGCTGAGCCCTGTTTTCTCCGCCAAGTCTTCCTGTCTGAGGTTTTGAGCCATTCTGTATTTTCTTATATTTCGGCCAATGGATAAAGACTCCATATCGATACCTCCAAAATCTGTTTAATTACGGTATTTATAGTATAGATTTTTTAAAAGTAGCTATACACAATCTGTTAGTATGTAATCAACGCTAATAGTGTTGATTTGGAGCGGAAATTTTCTTATACTGTAGTGTGAGGAGGTGTTAATATGCAAAAAAACAGTACTGCAACTTTTATAGGTCATCGCGAATGTAGTAATCTACAAGACAACTTGATTAGAAATGAAATTGAAAAATTAGTTCTAAAAGGAATAGTTGTTTTTCTAAATGGTGGTATGGGTGATTTTGACTGGAAGTGCGCACGTTTAGTTTATGAAATGAAGATCAAATATCCTTATATACAGAATTTGTTAGTAATCCCATATCTAAATTTCAATATTAAAGAAGTAAAATATTTTGATTCCATAATCTATCCAGACGGATTTGAAAAATATTATTTTAAATCTGCTATACCAAAGAGGAATAACTATTTGGTTGAAAATTCCAGTTATGCTATTTGTTATATAACGCATTTATGGGGAGGAGCAGCTGTGACATATAAGAAGGCTTTGAAAAATGGAGTAACAATAATTAATGTTGGAGATAAAGAAAATCTTATATAAATAAAAACTGCGGACATTAAGTCCGCAGTTTATAATAACTATATTAATTCCGGTTCACCGATTATCTTCAAACGCTCCTCGTCTATGGCCAGTTTGAAGATGTCCTTGTATTCTTCAAAACTTACCGGTTTGTCAAAAATAAGAAGCTCCATATCGGTTTCGTATACCTTTGTGTGTATTCCTGAAGCCTTCAGGCCGTTTCTAAGATAAAAGGCCTTTCTTCTTGTTCTCTGTTCATTATTGTCGTACTGTTCACCGGGAAGTTCTATTTCAAGAAATACTCGGCAGCCTTTATATTTTTCTCTTATAAGTTTGAGGGCTTCTGCGCCGGTGCCCTGTCCTCTCATGGCTTCGTCCACGGCAAAATAATCGACTAAAACCAGGTCATTTTTCTTTATGGTTATTACAAGGCCCTTAAATACATCATCTTCAATGGCCAGTATATCGGTTATTCCTTTTTTCTCGTTTTCCAGAACCAGGTCAAAGGGCTTTCTTTCGTTTTCGGGAAAAGCCTTTTTATAAAGTTCCTTTAAAAGTTCAATGTTTTCGTCTGCTTTTTTAAGTATCATAACTGCACCTTTTTATCAAGAATCATAAATGAAGTCTGTGATGTGGCAATCATTTTATCCTGAGTTACATCATATACTTCACCTGTCATATTTACTATGGTTCTTCCGTGGGAAGCTGCCTTTGCCTTAACATGTATAATGTCGTCCAGTTTTCCGGGCTTTAAGAAAGTAGTATTAAGGCTAATGGTAGATATAAATTTATCCTTGGCGAAATAGTGGCATAAAAAACCGTAGGTATTATCAAGCATAGACACCATTGCCCCGCCGAAAAGTATTTTTTCGGGATTAATGAGCCAGTCGTTTACCTTGAATTCCAGAGTAAGAGACGACTCTTTATAATCACAAGCAACAAACTTGGGTCCCAGCTTAGGCACAAGGCCTACCTTGCCGTCGGCAAGTATTGTATCCATAAGTTCTTTATAGTATTTCTCCATTTCAAGCTGTTTATCTTCTGTCTCCATCTATAAAAATCTTCTCCTTATTTCAAAAATTCCTTGGCTATCTTATTGAATTCGTCTGCATTTTCATAATTAGGCAGTGACACCATATCTTCAAATACTACATATTCGGCCCTGTTCGTAAGACCCTGAATTTCTTCAAAGTTGTCATAGTCCTCTGCCTGCTCGCCCCATATAAACATACAGGGTATTTTGATTTCGGAAATATAGGGCTTAATATCCGTATTCATATAGTTTGCCTTATATGAAGCGTATACAAACCTGTTGAGTCCTCCGCCAAAGTGCGCGGCTGAATAAAATTTTTCAGTCAGTATTTTAGTTTTTTCCTTATTGGATATCATATTTTTCAGTGTGTTTCTTACGGCACACATGGATACATTAATAAGGTAGAAACTTTCTCCGATTATGGGGAGACTGTATAAAATCCTGAACTTTTTATCTTCATTTACTGCGAATCTTTCATTTATTCCCTTAGGGCATATAAGAATAAGTTTTTTGAAGTTTTTAGGATTTTTCTTATAAGCGGACAGAGCAAACATGGCTCCTTCGCCCTCGGCTATGACGGCGGCGCCCTTTCCTACGATATCTGTTATAAAATCATTTATCAAAGACGCATAGGTGTATGCGGTATAGGTCGTATTTACCCTTTCCGAGGCACCGTATCCAAGCAGGTCAATGGTATATACCCTGTAATTTTCAGCCAGAGATTTCACATTTTTTGTCCATACGGCCGATGATGAACCGGCTTTTGCGCCATGGATAAGCACAAGAGGTTTTCCGCTGCCTTTTACGGAATATGCGACTTTTCCAAGCCTCCAGTCATAGGTCTTAAAGGATTCATTTAATGGATATTTTCTCTCTGCCATAAAAAATACGAGTTTATTTATGATAAGCGGTACTAAAAATACCGAGCTTGCAATAAGAGTGTTTTTCAGCTTTCTATTTGAACAGTCCATAAAATCACCTCATTATAATTATATCAATAGTTTTGACAAATTACAAATTTTATATAGGCTGAAAATATTGCGAATAACGAAAAAATCAGCTTTTTATATAAATAAAATTGGATAAAAAATGTAAAAATATACCCGCAGACCTTAAGTCCGCGGGTATATATCATAAAAGAATTATAAGTTCAGAACACTAAGTCCACTGGCTTCCACGGGAGTTCCGTGGCCGAAAAATATCTTTTTCTTTCCGAGATTTTTGATTTTTACAGCGCTTTTGGCTGCCTGGTCCATATCTTCATATATTACCGGCAGAGACGGAGCGAATATATTCATCAGAGCGTCACCAACAAAAACTGACGGTCCGCAGACAATGCCTATGGAGCCTGTTGTATGTCCCGGCAGTGAAATAATATCCGCATTTACTCCAAAATCCTTAAGACTATCGCCTTCTTTAAGCAGATATGTGGGAATAAACAGCGGAACCACATTCATTTTTGGATCTGCGTTTGAAAAAAACATAATTGCTTTTCCAATAAGGCCTTCGGTTTTCATATGTTCGGCGTTTCTGTCGAAAATAAGTTCTTCGTCGCCTTCACCTATGGCTACGGGTATATTCAGTTCTTCCGATAAAAATGCAGCATTTTGAATATGATCGGGATGGCCATGGGTAAGAACTATGAGACGGACATTGTTATTTTTGCATATATTGAATACTTTATCTCTGTATTTGTATGTTGCCGTATCTATCAGAATGGAATTTCCGTTTTCCGAAAGAAGGTAACAGTTGACGCCGCCGCATTTTATAATTTTTAAACGAACCATAAATACACCTCCGATACCGTTGATAATGGAATTATATCACATTGGGGGCAATATACAATATGAGTAAAAAAACTTAACAAAAGATTTACAGAATCTTAAAAATATTTCCGATAAAATTTAATTTTTACCTTTAATAGTTTGATTTTTAGCGGCCTATATGATAAATTATTTTTACAACGATACTGAAAGGATTGAAACTGATGGATTTTAAATATGAAGCCGCATCCCTTATAGCAAAAGCGGCTGATATGGACATAAATGATATAGTAAACTTTATGGAGATACCCGCAAAGCCTGAAATGGGAGACTATGCTTTCCCCTGCTTCAGACTTGCCAAGACCATGAGAAAAGCTCCCAATATGATTGCGGCTGATATCTGCTCAAAAATTGAGGAAAACAAAATATTTTCAAAAATCGAGCCCGTTGCGGCATATATCAATTTCTTCACAGATAAGAGCGTTTATGCTGCCGAAGTTATGGAAAGCATAGCGAAAATGGGTGAAAACTACGGAACTTCCGAAGAAGGAAAGGGAAAGACCATAGTAATCGACTATTCTTCACCTAATATAGCAAAACCTTTCCACGTGGGACATCTCCGCTCTACTGTTATAGGAAGCGCCCTTTATAAGATATTTGAAAAAATGGGCTACGAATGTGTAGGCGTAAACCACCTTGGCGACTGGGGAACACAGTTTGGAAAGCTTATCGAAGCCTACAAACTCTGGGGAAGCAAAGAAGAAGTCGAAGAAAAAGGCATAAGCGAGCTTACAAGAATTTATGTAAAGTTCCATGAAGAAGCCGAAAAGGACCCTTCTCTTGATGACAGAGCCAGAGCATGGTTTGTAAAGATGCAGGACGGCGACGAAGAAGCCATTACCCTTTGGAAATGGTTCTATGATATAAGCATAAAGGAATTTGAGAGAGTTTATGAAAAACTTGGCGTAAAATTCGACCATTATACAGGAGAAAGCTTCTACAATGATAAGATGGCAACCATTGTGGACGAGCTTAAGGAGAAAAAACTCCTTACGGAGAGTAACGGAGCCATGATAGTTGACCTTGAGGACGCAAAAATGCCTCCCTGCCTTATAATAAGAACAGACGGCGGTACTCTTTATGCCACAAGGGATATAACAGCGGCCATCTACAGAAAGAATACCTATGATTTTGATAAATGTATATATGTAACAGCCATAGACCAGAATCTTCACTTTGCCCAGTGGTTCAAAGTAATCGAGAAAATGGGATATGACTGGTCAAAGGACCTTGTGCATGTACCCTTCGGCCTTGTAAGCCTTGAAGACGGAAAGCTTTCAACAAGAAAAGGCAAGGTAGTCCTTATGGAAGACCTCCTTGACGAAGCCGTTAAAAAGACCATGGGTATAATCAATGATAAAAACCCCGACCTTCCCGACAAAGAAAAAGTTGCAAAGGAAGTCGGTATAGGTGCGGTAATATTTGATGACCTTTATAACGGAAGAATAAAAGATATAGTATTCTCATGGGACAGAATGCTGAACTTTGACGGAGAGACAGGCCCCTATGTTCAGTATACCCACGCAAGAGCATGCAGTGTACTTAAAAAGGCCGGATATGTAAAGGGCTCAGCTCCCATAGATTATTCAGTGCTTACGGATGACGCTTCCGTTGATGTATGCAAGATGCTGGCCAACTATTCGGCAAAGATTAAGGAAGCCGCTTCAAGATATGAGCCTTCAGTAATTGCAAGATATCTTGTGGACCTTTCCCAGGCATTCAATAAGTTCTATCACGACAATGTGATACTTACGGACGATGAGAATGTAAGAAACGCAAGACTGGCAGTTGTAGATGCCGTAAGGCTTGTAATCAAGTCCGGACTTGAGATACTTGGTATCAAATCACCGGAAAGAATGTAAAAACAGTAATCAGGTCTGCTGTTTCACGTGAAACAGCAGATTTTTTTGCCCAAAATCAGCGGCATAATATACCATATATAATGTAAGAAAATTTTAATGTATCTTTTATTTGTTAATGGCAGAAAATATTTTAAAATGTTTTTAGCGGCAAATATGGTCTGTTTCACGTGAAACAGTAAAATAAATGTTTTTTTTATGATTGAATTATGCTATCATAATAAAAAACCCATTTGAGGAATGATGTTTAATGAAAAAAACAAGGATAATAGCCGTGGCTAACCAAAAGGGCGGCGTCGGAAAGACAACGACGGTGGTCAATCTTTCCGCATGCCTAGCTGAGCAGGGAAAGAAAGTACTTGTAGTTGATGCCGATGCCCAGGGAAACACCACCAGCGGACTTGGACTTGAAAAAAATCAAATAGAAAATACCCTTTATAATGTACTTTTGGGCGAAATAAGCACAAAAGACGCCATACATGAGACCATAGCGGATAATGCCGACGTTATTCCGTCCAATATGAATCTTTCCGGAGCAGAAATAGAGCTTGTGAGCCTTGATAACAGGGAATATATAATGAAGGAATGTCTTGACAGTGTAAAGGCAGACTATGATTTCATAATAATTGACTGCCCTCCTTCATTGGGACTGGTAACTTTAAACGCCCTTACGGCGGCGGATACAGTGCTTGTCCCCGTACAGTGCGAGTACTTTGCCCTGGAAGGAATGGAACAGCTGTTCCATACCATAGGTCTTGTGCAGAAAAGGCTCAATCCCGAGCTGGAGATTGAGGGAGTTGTATTTACAATGTATGATTCCAGAACAAATCTTTCACTGGAAGTGGTGGAAGAAGTCAAAAAGGTGCTCAAACCGTCCATGTACAGCGCCATAATACCAAGAAACGTAAGACTTGGGGAAGCTCCAAGTTATGGACTGCCCATAACCATATATGATTCAAAGTCAAAGGGTGCCGAGAGCTACAGAGCTTTGGCGGAACAGGTTATAAATAAGGAGTGGAAATAATGTCAGTACAGAAAAAAGGACTTGGAGCAAAGGGCCGCGGCCTGGAAGCCCTTATTTCCAAGCAGGTAGATACCATAAACGAAAAGGGCGTAACAGAAATTGACATAAATAAAATAAGTCCCAACAGGGAACAGCCCAGAAGAATATTTGACGAAACAGCCCTTGAGGAGCTGGCATCGTCCATAAAGCAGGTGGGAGTTATCCAGCCTGTAATTTTAGCTAAGGACGGGGATTATTATAAAATAATCGCCGGCGAAAGAAGATGGAGAGCGGCGAAAATTGCCGGAATAGATAAAATACCGGCCATAATCAAGGATTATGATGAATCCTTTGCCTTTGAGGTGGCACTTATCGAAAATCTTCAGAGAGAAAACCTCAATTCCATTGAAGAAGCCTGCGGATATAAGAGACTTATCGAAGAATTTTCCTTAAATCAGGAGGAAGTGGCTGAAAAGGTAGGAAAAAGCCGTTCAGCCGTTGCCAATTCCCTCCGTCTCTTAAATCTTGACGAAGAAGTACAGAGACTTGTGCTGGAGAACAAAATTTCAGGCGGCCACGCCAGAGCCATACTTGGACTGGAAGACAGTTCAAAGCAGCTGGAAGCGGCTGAAAAAATAATTGAAGGCGGTTTAAGCGTAAGGGCAGCAGAAGCTCTCGTTAAGGCAATGAATGCCCAGAAGCCGGCAGAAACAAAGCCTGTAGTATTTGATACGGCAGGATATAAAACCATAGAAAAAAATCTCAAGGACCTTTTTGGCACAAAAGTAAAGCTTAACTGCAAGAAAAATAAGGGAAAAATCGAGATAGAATATTATTCTGACGCCGATTTGGAAAGAATACTTGAGTTAATTAAAAAAATAGATGAGTAAGTGAGGGATAGAAAATGACAGAAGGCAGTTTTTTTGCCCAGAATCTGGACCTGTGGATATCCATAATACTGACTCTTCTAGTAGTTTTGATAGGTCTTGTCATATTTGATCTTTATAATAACAATAAACTGAAGACCAGATATGAAAAATTTATGGGTATAAACAAGAAAAGAAAAAATGATGTAAATATGGAGAAGCTTTTGATAGACTGTGTTGCAAAGGCAGAATCCATTGACGAAAAATATGCAAAAATAGTGGAAATAGTGCAGGATATGCAGAAAAATATGCAGTACTGCTGTCAGAAAGTAGGAATAGTAAGGTACAATCCCTTTGAGGAAATGGGCGGAAACCTCTGTTTTGCCGTTGCCATACTTGATGCGGAGAACACGGGTATAGTAATAAACGGAATACACAGCCGTACAGGTACATTTACCTATGCTAAGCCCGTGGAATTGGGCGTGAGCACATATATACTTTCAAAAGAAGAGCAGGAAGCCATTGATAAAGCTAAAAATAACGCATATCAGGCTGTTAAAAAGACTGTAACGGTCAAAGAGCCCGCCAAAACTTTGAGAGCAAAGAAACAGAAGGAAAAAGAGCAGGCAAGAAAAGAAAAAATAGAAATGTACAAAAAGGCAGCCGTACAGACCAGAAGACGTAAAGCTGTTAAAAGTACAAAGAAATCTGTGGATAACTCCGATAAATAACCACAAAAAATATATACTTATTCACAGATAGCCATAGTTATCAACAAAAAATTGTGCATAAATAGTGAATAGGAGATAAAAATGGATTACAAAATGATATTTCTCGACTTGGATAATACACTTTTGTCCAGTGATTTATCCATTTCCGAGGAAAATTTAAGGGCCATAAGAGCGGCTTCCGAAAAGGGCGTAAAAATAATTATATGCACAGGCAGAGGAGTATTCAGCGTAAAGCATATAGCGGCTCAGTTTGGTATAAATTGGGAAAACTGCTATATCATCTGCCTTAACGGCGGCGCTGTATATAAGGGATACCCCCCTGTGCTCATAAAAGAAAGGCTTTTTGAGAGCAAAAGTGCTATGATTGTCTATGAGACAGCCAAAAAATACGGCGTAGACATACAGATATACAGAAACGATAAGCTTATAATCGAGAAAATAACCGAAAGAATACAGATGTATATTGATAAGCTGAAGGCTGAATATGAGATTGTGGGAGATATAACCCAGTATGACGGCCGGATATCAAAGATACTTCTTAATGGAGAGCACGAAAAGCTGGAAAAAATACAGAAAGAACTTAAAAGCCAGATAGACGGAAAGCTTAACTGTTTCTTCTCCAGTGATACGTTTTTGGAGTTTACATCGGAAGGCACAACCAAGGGCGAGGCCATGAAAGATTTGGCCGAAACCTTAGGCATAGACATAAAGGAAACAATAGCCATTGGCGACAGTTTCAACGATATGTCAATGATAAAGACGGCAGGCCTTGGAGTGGCAGTAAGAAATGCCGTACAGCCCCTTAAGGACGAGGCCCAGTATATAACCAAGCACACCAATGATGAAAGCGCCGTAGCCGAAGTAATAGACAGATATATTTTTGGAAAAGTCGACAAAACTATCGGTGAATATAAATTCAGAATTCCGGTAAGAATATTTATTATACTCTTCATAATCGAGCAGCTTTTAGCCTTTGCCTTTAACATAAACGTGCTGAAAATATGGAGATATGTTTATGAATACGGCGTTGATAAATATAAAATCGGATTCTTAGGTATTCTGATACCCTTTATACTTTGTTTTGTTGTGGATTATTTCAACCAGCGCACAAAAAAAGAGGACGAGGAAGAATTCTGGGAAAGCAAATACGGAAAAAGATAACTTTTGACTGAGGGGAATAATAATGAAGGGTAGTTATAAAAAAGCAGTCCTTCTGCTTATAATACTTTGTATTGTGGCCATGGCGTTCATATTTACTCCGAAGAAATATTTCGGAAAAAATGACGACATCAGCCTATACAGAGTAATATGGAACGGGTCGGGAGAAAGGGTCAATGTGACTGAAACTTCCGATTTGGGAGGCATAGAACAGCTTCTTAAAAATATGAAGTGCAAAAGATATGCCGCTCCCTTCACTCCCCTCAGTGATGCGGATATAGTCTGTGAGATAGACGGCGATATGGGAAGCACTCCTTTCCATATTGTCTTTAGCTCATCGGGCGGATATGTTTATGAAAGCGCCGAAAAAGGCGGCTATAAAATATATGACAGCGGAGAAATGATAAATAAAATTGAAGAAATGACTGTCATTTTTAATGAAAAATAAAAAGCTTTTAAAATTTTATTTGACATTTACCTTTATTTATGATATTATAGCAAGGCAGTAAGCTATGGAGAAGTACTCAAGTGGCTGAAGAGGCGCCCCTGCTAAGGGTGTAGGTCGTTTGCGCGGCGCGAGGGTTCAAATCCCTCCTTCTCCGTATAAGAAGATATCAAACGGTATCTTCTTTTTTTATGCTCGGAACCCGAGCGCGGCGCGGGCATAAAGGCCGACCGCTGCCGGGGGCAGGTGGAGGGAGGAGTTTATGGCGAGAAATAAGGAATTTAAAGCTCCGAAAAGGAGCGCATAAATGACTATATTTCGAGGTGGGGCTGTTCAAATCCCTCCTTCTCCGTATAAGAAGATACCAAACGGTATCTTCTTTTTTTATGCTTAGAACGTGAGTCTCTGCCCATATGTTAGTTGACTTAAAGATTTAAAAATAATTAGATTTGATTTTGTTTATTTTTTATGAAAAAAGCATGAATTACAAAATTTGCCTTTTAAAGTTTTTGATGGGTGTTATAATGATTTTATAGCAAATTTTTGGGGGATTGAGTTCTAATATGAGTTACAAAACTACAGATGGACTAATGAGACATCTAAGAAGCAATGGGATTGCAATATATGGTAGCAGACAAAAAACTCAGCTGATCAATACAGGATATTTTCATGGGTATAAGGGTTATAGATTTTTTAAAAAATCATCAATTAGATTACCATTTGTTTCATACGATGAGATATATGCTACTATTCAATATGATTCAAAGCTGAAGTCACTTTTATATGAAAAAATAATGTTTATCGAGACAGCTGTAAAAAATATTGCTTTAGAAAGTATATTAGTAAAGGCTGATTCAGAAAATATTCAAGCGATGTATGATAAGGTAGTTAGTGGGTATCATAATGCACCTGCATCGTATAACTCCAAAGAGAGATGTAAACTTCAACAAAATAAATTAAATTTACAAAATTCTATTCAATCTAGTTTGGCTAATGCCTATAAAAAGAATAATCCACTAATAACCCACTTTTATAATAATATTGGATATTCAGACGTACCTATCTGGGCATTATTTGAGATAATGACAATGGGTGATTTTGGATACTTGCTTTCCTGTCTGACAGATGATGTTAGGGAGCATATATCAAGAAAGATAGGTATAAATCTGGCTAGTGATACGAAAAGGCAGCTTGTTTATAAATATATTTATGCGTTAAAGGATTTAAGAAATGCAGTTGCACATAATGCTGTAGTTTTTGACACGAGATTTAGAAAATTTGATCCGGCTCCGGCAATGAAAAGCTGTTTAATAAACGAGATTGGTCTTCCTTATATGAACTTTGACACCATTGGTGATTATATTATTCTGATGTGTTACTATCTTAAAATTTTGAAAGTGAATAAGAAATCCATAAAAATATTTATTAGAGATTTCGAAAGAATTACGGATGAATATAGAAATTTAGTAAATCCAAGAGTAGCGGCAATTGTAATACACCCTGATCTTTATTCTAGAATGAGTATTCTAAAAAATTATATTTAAGCACTTGAATAAATTTATATCAGAATGTATAATATATATACTAATTGGGGTATGTATTTGCGGATGCATACTTGAGAGAGTCGGTGTAATCTGGCTCTCTCTTTTTTATACAAATTTTTAAATTGTTTTGGAATATAAATATAATTAGACCCGCTCCGTTAACTCACGAAGCGGCTCTAAACTTTTTTAATGTCAATACATTTTTAATAAATACTTATAGAGTTATCTCAATATCCTGGCAGCATTCAAAGTCATAGTCGATATAGTTTGCCATAACCCTGGCTATGAATGTTCTCCTGCCGCACATTGTATCTCTGCCCTGGGGACTTAAATCTTCGGGAAGTATAAAACGTATACAGCGTATTTCCACATCTCTGCATGTATCGTAATAATGGGCAGGGATAGTAAACATTTTTATCCCCCTTTTTTCTTCGTTTCCTTCCTCGTCCCTTTCGTTAAGGGTAACACAGAGGGCAACTCTCTTTTTGGGACATATATTTTTCAATGTCATATCCAGCTGAAGTATCCGTCCCATTGATTCCATATATATGTCTTTTAAATCGTAATATACTGCGTCATTGCAGCCTTCCGCAGGTATGCTTATGGGCTCGGTACATTCCTCAGGGTAAACTATGACGCCGCAGTCCACCGATACCATGGGGTCAGGGAATACAACCACATTCTGCTCATTGTCAGTGTATGTGATGGACTTGTTTACTTTTTTGTCTCCGCCTGAGTTTGCAATATGTTTTATGGTAAAACGTAAAACAGCACTCTGGTTTGCAGTGACACCAAGCTCGGGTATGGACCATTTTAATCTGGTGTCGCTTTCTTTTACTACCGTTCCCATGTCGGGAAGCTTAACTTCCGTAATGGTGAAATCGGAATTTATTACCTCATCAATAACTATATCCGTGGCTCCTGTTTTAGATATATTTTCAGCCAGTGTTTTGAATAATTCTTCCAGGTCTTCATCGTCAGGTGCAATAAGAACGTGTGAGTCGCTGGGAGGAGTTGCCCACTCGTCAAGTACCTGAGGGTCAATGCCGTCTTCGCCGATAAGACCTATGCAGTAAATTATGATGCCGTCAAGCTTGGCCGCCTGGGCAATGGGATTGGGGTCGGGACCTGATGTGGTTTTGCCGTCCGTAAACATAACCATAACCCTGGCATTTCCGTTTTCCAGTGAATCAAGAAGACTTACCGCTTTTTTAAAGGCGTCAGCGTGATTTGTTGAACCGTTGGCTGTTAAGTCGTTGATGGCACTTTTAATGTCTTCCACAGAAGTAATTAAAGACGTATCTTGGGTGGCTGTATCGGCAAAGCTTACTACACCGATACGGCTTGCCGCTTCCTATTTCTCCTGAAGATGCTCCGCCCGTAGCTTCGGCAATGATGTCCACGAATGTATCTGCACCCTTTTTCATATTGGTTAATGCTTCACCTGTCATACTTCCCGAGCGGTCAAGCACAAGGACGATATCAGTCGGATTTGTGATAATATCCGGTGACGCCGTGAGCGACAATGTTACATCCACCGTTCCGTCGCATAAGATGTTGTTTGTGTTAACTGTTTTGTTGGCTAAATTAACGCCCACTGTAATGCCTCCATTTAAACAATTTTATATATGTTATGAAAATAATATGAAAGTAATATGAAAGTGTTACAAGCCTACTGCTTGTATAATCTGTTAAATATCCCTGTAACAGCGGCATTAGGTGGATAGAAAATAAAATTTTATGGGGATAAAATTGATAATATACGGCGTGAAAAATCAATTACGGCGGCGTTTTGGCCTGAATACGGGTTAAAAACGCCTGTATTTAAGGATAAATACTTTTTAGGGAGGCAGCCAAATGGGAATTTTAAATGAGATAACAAGGATAAATGACACAGTGTCGCAGCAGGCGGCGTTAATAAAAGAAATTTCGGACATACTGGATACAAAAACAACACCCAGCATAAATCTTCAGGAAAAGACGGTAACGCCCTCAGCTTCGGACCAGAATGTAACGCCTGATGAGGGATATGACGGACTAAGCAAGGTATCCGTCAGCGGAGACGCAGACCTTATTCCGGAAAATATCAAAGCGGGAGTGAATATTTTTGGCGTTGAGGGTACCAATGCGGGAGCTGAGCTGGATACACTGCACCTGTCAAAAACATTCCTTAATGTGCGAACCATAGTGAGGTTTTATGCAAAATCTAATGGAGAACTTATAAAGATAGACACAAGCAACGGATATACGAAAGATATTAGAGACGACGTTGATTTTTCAAAGGAAATACAGGTTTATATATATACCAGTTCAAGAACTTCCTATGCCGTATTTTTAAGCTTTGACAAAAATATCTTCTACATAAAACAGATGAAGAACTAATGGAGGTGAAAAATATGGCTACGCCCATAGAAAATAATACGGAAGCTTTGAAGGCTTTAAAGGCAAAGGCGGACAGTCTGCCGGGAAAAGCGGCAAATGTTCTTAAGTCTGCCGATACTGCGGTCTCTATGGATACAATATACAAAACCATAAATTTCAGGTCCGAATCCGACGCAGACATTTCTCTGGAATGTTATATAAACGACTCTCAAAGCCCTTCCGTTTACAGTCTTAAAAAGGGAGAAGAAACGGTAATCGAAAATGCCGACTTTTCCAGAAACATAAGACTTATGTGCGGAGGTTCGGAAAACGTATATTTGATGGATTTGAGTTTTAAAGACGGTATGGCGGATATATCCGTAAGCTGAAAAGAAATATAACAGATGACAGAGGCCAAAAGGCGGAATAAAGCTGGGGAAAGCCGGATAAACCGGTATAAACCGGTATTAATTGGTATAAATCGGTACGAATCAGGACAAACAGGACAGCGAAGGGAGATGAACGAATGGCAGAAGCGGCAGTAAAACTGATAAAGGTAAAGACCATGGTAACACTTGTTATGACAGGGGTATTTGCCTATTTATGCTGCACCGGAAAGGTCGGAGTAAGTGATTTTATGACTATATTTACGGTCATAATATCCTTTTATTTCGGTACACAGCATGAAAAATCGGCACAGACAAAAACGGGAGATGAGAATTAATGGGCAGTACATGCAGAGATATTTCGGAGCTTACACCATTGGCGCAGGAAGCCTGCAGGCTGTTTCTTAAAGAATGTGAAAAAAGGGGCATAGACATATTCATAACCGAGACCTACCGCTCCCAGGAGAGGCAGAATGAGCTGTGGGAGCAGGGAAGGACAAAGCCGGGGAATATAGTGACCTGGACCCTTAACAGCAGGCATACGGGCAGAAAAGCCTGGGATATAGCCTGCAAGGGAGGGGTGCTCTATAATGCCGGAGTGCTTTCCATGGCGGGAGCCGTAGGAAAGGAGCTGGGCATAATATGGGGCGGAGACTGGGCAACACCGGACAGGCCCCATTTTGAAATAACGGACAGCTGGAGGGCTCCAAAGGAGGAAGAAGAAGTGACACAGGAACAGTTTAATAAGATGATGGAAACATATATTGTCGAAAGAAATAAACTTTCGGCCAGCAGCTGGGCGGAGGAAGATTTGAAAGAGGCAGAGAATGCGGGCATTACCGACGGTTCATATCCCCAGGCCTTTGCCACAAGGGAACAGGTGGCGTCAATGATTATCCGTGCCTTAAAATAAAAAATCTTTATACGGCCGGCCCATAGGGGGATAGAAATAAATATTTGATTGATATATATTTATCTCAAGGTATTATTCAATACCCTATGCGGCACAACATTTTTCATATAAGCGGTGCAGGCAGAAGGACAGAACTAGGACAATGGCCTTAAAAGCCTGTAAATACCGCGAAAAAAACGGGAAAGATTATTCTTTCCCGTTTTTTATATTACATACAGAAATCATTAAGTTCGCTTAAGGAGAGCATACGGTATACCATACCGCCGTATCTTTCCATAAATTCTGGTACGGACTGGGCGGGATAGTTTGTAACGGCCTCGGCATTTTTGAGTTCTTCTATGCTTTCGGTTATGTCGTTTATGAGACCTTCGTTAAGTATGCTGTAAAACTGGGGTCCGAAATCGGTTTTGAATCGGTTTATGTTTTTGAGGAAAAGCTTCTTATGGTTGTTGAATAATGCAAAGTTTATGAGTTTCTGTGAATAAGGTATTTTTTCCTCGTCAATGACATAAAAATTCAAATTTTCGTTTTTTCGGCACACTTCAAGCAGGTGGTCCAGGTGGGCTTTTCTTTCTTCCACAGTCATTCTGTGCATAACGTCCGTGAAATAAAGCTCGCCGTTTTCGATATATTTCATAATTGTGGATTTAAGTACAAAGAAATCGGCCTTTTCCTTTGAGAATATGTCGTCCCACGTAACTATGAGCTTACGGAAGAATTTTTCCATATATTCGTCAAATCCCTGCTCATAGGAAGATTTTATTATGGAATCTATCATCTCCGGAGGCAGGAAAAACTCACAGCCCCTGGCAAGGAACATCTGGAAATCCCCATAAGCATAAAAATTACTTCTGTAGCCGGTCTGCATCATTTCCTTGGCCGTTGTTGCCATAATGAGCAGGTGGTTTATTTTGAACAGGCTCTGGGTCTTTTCGTATATGTTTTTGACTTTTTCCGGGTCGGTTATGACTACGGCAAGGGTTATTTTGCCTGAGAAATCCACGGAGCAGAGTATGGCTGCCTTATTTTTTATGACTATCAGATTCTGGTCTCTGAAATTTGAATTATCATAAAAATCAAAGGAAATATAGTGATATTTATTTATAAAGGTATAGAGCGGCAGATAGTCGCTTTTGCTGAGCTGAGATGTATTTATGCCTATTCTGACCTTTACGGGAGAGCGCATCTCGGGGTCAGGAGTAATATCCAGCTGGGTATTTTTAAGCAGTGCGCATATATCCAGAGTGCATAATACGTCCACGGGCTCGGGAGACGTATAGAACATTGTGGGCAGCTCCCTGGTCAGATAATCCATTATTTCGTGGCGGTTTGAGAGCACACGGGCATGATGGATTATGTTTTTCTTTATCTGGCTGTCGTTATAGGTCAGAGAGTTTTTGAATGCATCCTTAAGAATGGTGTATATGTATGCTTCCAGCTGTTCGCCCTTTACGCTGACGGAAAATTCGGAACAGAAATTATCGACATCATTTTGCAGATTTATTTCATCGGCAAAGGCCTTGGCAAGGTTTCTGTTAATGGTGCCTGCCACCCTGGCGGCGGGAAGTTTTGACTTGTTGCACCACTTGCTTATATAGGATATGTCATAGCCTGCTATATCCGCCGCAGCCGACATTTTCATATCCGTAAACTTGATAAGTTTTTTCAGCAGTTCGCCGTAATCGCTCATTTTGTTATCCCTTCTTTCAATTTTCCCTATAAGATAAAATGATTATAGTTAAAAAAGTCGAAAAAGTAAATACAAATTTGTCAAATTGATTTCAAGTCAAGTCAAATAATTCTAAAAAAGAAAGTTGAATAAAACAAAGTCTCTTTGATTTCATTCCATATCAACAAAAACGGTTATATAATACATTCAACAGCAAAAATAAATGAAAAATGCAAACCAAAAAAGAGAGAGATTTAAAGAAAGGAAGTATTATTTATGGGAATGGAAAAATATCGTATGAGAATGCACCACGTAGGAATCGTATTACCTACAATCGAGGCTGCTAAGGAAGTTATGGACACTATCGGTGTAGAAGTTGACTACACAGGCTATGTAAAGGCATACACATCAGACCTTATCTTTACAAAATACGGCCCCAACGAAAGCCCCATCGAATTTATTATCCCCAGAGGCGGCGTTTTAGCTGAGTACAACAAAGGAAAAGGCGGAATCGCTCATATCTGTATTGAAGTTAACGACATCAAAGGCGCAACAGAAGAACTTATCTCAAAGGGATTTGAAATGCTTGAGAAGGAACCCGTTGAAGGTACAGAAGATATCATTGTAAACTTCCTTCGCCCCAAATATTCACACGGTATCCTTATTGAGCTTGCAGAAACTGTAGCACCCATAAAGAGAGACTGATATTTATAAAGCAACCCGGAGGTTTTGTATATGAGAAAAGTAAAAGTTTTATCACCGGCTGAGGCCGCAATGCTTATAAAAGACGGAGACACAGTAGCAACAGGAGGATTTGTCGGAAGCGGAAGCCCCGAGGCACTTTCAAGCGCCCTTGAGAAACGTTTCCTTGAGACAGGAGCTCCCAAAGACCTTACATATATTTACGCAGCAGGACAGGGAAACCGCGACGGCAGAGGCTCAGACCATTTTGCTCACGAAGGCTTTGTAAAGAGAGTAATTGCAGGCCACTGGAATATGGCTCCCAATCTTGGACAGCTTGCAATGGACAACAAGATAGAAGCTTACAATATTCCTCAGGGCGTTTTATGCCATATGTACAGAGACATCGCTGCTCACAGAATCGGAACAGTGACACACGTAGGCCTTCATACATTTGCCGACCCCAGAATTGAGGGCGGAAAGCTCAACAGCAAAACAACAGAAGACCTTGTTGAAGTGATAAACATCTTTGGTGAGGAAAGACTCATATATAAGACCAGACCTATAGACGTAGCTCTAATCAGAGCAACATATGCAGACGAAACAGGAAACATCTCAATGCACAAGGAAGTATGTCCCTGCGACGCGACAGCAATGGCACAGGCAGCAAGAAACAGCGGCGGTATAGTTATCGTGCAGGTAGAGAGAGTAGTAAAGGCCGGAAGCATTGACCCTAAACTTGTAAAAATCCCCGGAATCCTTGTAGATGCGGTAGTAGTATCCACACCCGAGGAGCATCAGCAGTGCTTCAATAAGGACTATGACCCTACTCTTACAGGAGAGGCATTAGCTCCCGAGGGAGCATTTGAGCCCCTTCCCCTTTCAGCCAAGAAGATCATCGGAAGAAGAGCAGCCATGGAGCTTACAGAGAACACAGTAGTAAACCTTGGTATCGGAGCTCCCGAGTATGTATCAGCGGTTGCCAATGAAGAAGGAATCGGCGACTATATGACACTTACGGTAGAGGCAGGCCCCATCGGCGGAATCCCCATGGGCGGCACACAGTTTGGCGGTTCAAGAAATGCCGACTGCTACTTTGACCAGAACGTAATGTTTGACTTCTATGACGGAGGCGGCATCGACCTTGCATTCCTTGGCCTTGCGCAGGCAGACGAAAGCGGAAACGTAAACGTATCAAAATTCGGTCCCAGGATCGCAGGCTGCGGCGGATTTATCGACATCACACAGAACGCAAAGAAAGTATTCTTCTGCGGAACATTCACAGCCGGCGGACTTAAGACAAAGGTAGAAGACGGAAAACTCGTTATTGTAAACGAAGGTAAAGAAGCAAAATTCTTAAAACAGGTTGAGCAGATAACATTCAGCGGAAAATATGCGGCAAGCAAGAGCCAGCCTGTAATGTATATAACAGAAAGAGCTGTATTCGAGCTTAGAAAAGACGGCGTATATCTCACAGAGGTTGCACCCGGCATCGATGTTAAGACACAGGTAATCGACGTAATGGGATTTGAGCCTAAGATTGACGGAACAGTTAAGACAATGGACGAAAGAATTTTCAGAGATGAAATAATGGGACTTAAAAAATAAGAGGAATTAGGGAGGAAATATCAGATGAACTTTGAATTCAATGAAAATCAGAACGACCTGAGAATGATGGTAAGAGAGCTGGCTGAAAAAGAAATCGGCCCCAGAGCAAAAGAGA
>ERZ791934.846-NODE-846-length-36408-cov-3.626633_pt1 | contig 36408 bp, 44 predicted proteins | sample MGYA00510125_ERZ791934 | MGnify/ENA primary metagenome ERZ791934 (study PRJEB30046, sample SAMN00993240) | human gut metagenome | study: EMG produced TPA metagenomics assembly of the A metagenome-wide association study of gut microbiota in type 2...
GGATGACGCCGTTGACCATCTTCAGGATGCGCTCCACCTCGCCGCCGAAGTCGGCATGGCCGGGGGTGTCCACGATGTTGATTTTGGTGTCCTTGTACATGACGGCGGTGTTTTTGGACAGGATGGTGATGCCGCGCTCCCGCTCCAGATCACCGGAGTCCATCACGCGCTCGGCGACGGCTTCATTCTGGCGGAAAATACCGCTCTGACGCAGCAGCTGGTCCACCAGGGTGGTTTTGCCGTGGTCAACGTGGGCAATAATGGCAACATTGCGCAGATTATTTCTCGTATCCATTTCTCCATTACCTCTCTTCAAAAGGGGCGGACGGGGAACGGTTTCCCCCGCCTTCTGTTCTTTCTTACTGACTGCAAAACAGAGATATTATACCACTTTTTCGCAAATTTGTGAAGATTCCAGACCCCCTCCGGCCCGCGCAAAACCCTACAAAAAACGGGGTTTTCGTGCCGTTTGCTTTTGTAAACAATGGCGGGAGGCCGGTATTTCCGCTATTTTTCTTCCAAAAGGTACCGGTTTCTCCGTCATTCCTGGAAAAAATTTACAGGACCAAACTTGTCGGAAAAGTGATATATTCCGGCCTTTACACCCTTTTCCGTCCCTGCTATCATAAAAACAGAATCTGTGCGTTTCGCGAAAGGAGTCCTTTTCATGAGCCGTCCCGCTCCCCGAAATTTCCGTCCCAGCCTTCACTTTACCGCGCCCACCATGTGGCTCAATGACCCCAATGGGCTGGTTTTGGAAAACGGCCGTTATCATCTCTATTACCAGTACTACCCTCACGATACCGTGTGGGGCCCCATGCATTGGGGACACGCTTTTTCCTCGGATCTGTACCACTGGGAGCACTGCCCTATTGCCATGGCTCCCGACGAACTGGGCATGATTTTCAGCGGCTCTGCCGTTTTGGATACGGACAATGTTTCCGGCTTTGGAAAAGACGGAAAAGCCCCTCTGCTGATTTATTATACCAGCCACGGAGATCAGGAGCGCCAGAGCATGGCCTGGAGCCTGGATGGCGGCATGACCTTCACCCGGTATGAAGGCAACCCCATTCTGGACAATCCCGGCATTCGGGATTACCGGGACCCCAAAGTCTTTCCTAACCCGGTACTGGGCGGCTTCAGCATGGCGGTTTCCGCCTCTGACCGGGTGATGTTCTATCATTCCCACGACCTGAAGCACTGGGAAAAAACCGGTGAATTCGGCCCGGTGCCGGAGCTTCCCCGGGAGAAATACCTGTGGGAGTGCCCCGACCTGTTCCCCCTGCCTTATGAAGGCGGTGAGACCTGGGTACTGCTGGCCAGCATCGGCGTTTATGACAAGAAAGACGGCCTGAACTTCATGTGCTGGACCCACGGCCACTTTGACGGCAAAACCTTTGTCCGGGATCCCCAGGCCAAAATGGAGCGGCTGGATCAGGGCTTTGACTGCTATGCCGGTTCCACCTATTGGGGAACCGATCGCCGGATTTTCCTGGGCTGGGGCAACTGCCCCGATTATGCCGGCCAGACGCCTACCGGTGAATACTGCGGTCAGATGACACTGCCCCGGGAATTGACCCTCTGCCGCACGGAATCCGGCTGTCAGCTGGCAGCCGTTCCCTGTGGTCTGGATTCGGTGCTGTTTGCAAAACCGGTATCCGAAACTCGCTTGGAGACCGAAACCTTCTGCCTGCGGGTACAGGGAACCGGCGCGGGAAGCGTCACCCTGTACAATGAGAACGGAGAAGAAGTCACTTTCGGCATAGACGAAGAAAACCGGGTGTTCCTCGACCGAAGCCGAGCCACCCGGTTGGAAATTGATCCTCTCTTTGCCTCTTCCAGTATCTGTTCTGCCGCCCGTCCCTGTTCCGGCCCCTGGCAGCTGGACGCCATCTTTGATGTGACCGGTCTGGAATTTTTCACAGACGGCGGAACGCGGTATTTCAGCCAGCTCCTGTTCCCGGAACACCCCTATACCGCTCTGAGAACCAGCGGCGCGGTTTCCGTTCAGCAGTTTGCTCCTTCCCTGTCCTGACCGGAGCTGCGTCTGGGGGTTACTCCCGGCCGGCCTTCCAACACCATCACCACTGCGGTGATGTCGTCATCGTGGCCATCGGTGCGCTGTTCCCGAGCCGTTTTCACCAGCTTTTTGGCAAGATCCCCCGGGTCTCCGCCGGGCCAGCTTTCCAATAGAGTTCCCACCCATTCACAGCCGCCGGCGGTCACACCGTCGGACACCATGGCAATTAAGTCGCCGTCCTCCAACAGGGTTTCTGTGCGGGCAAATTCCGCTTCTCCCAGAATGCCCACCGGGAAGGACGGCGCTTCCATTTCCCGGACTCTTCCCCGCTTCCGGACAAAGCTCACCGGTGCCCCTGCCTTACAGAATTCCGTTTTCCCCGTATACAGATCTACACAGGCCATGTCCAGCGTTGCCAGAGACTCATCCCCGGATTTGGCCAGCAGCGCTGCATTGACCAGCTGGATGGCACAGGCTGTCCCCACGCCGGATTTCACCAGATTTTCCAGAATGCCGGAAGCCATGGCGCCGTCCACTGCTGCCCGTCCGCCGGTTCCCATGCCGTCGCTGATAATGGTGATTTGCCGCCCGCTCTCGTCCTCAAAGGAGGAATAGCTGTCGCCGCAGAGAGAACCGTTTCCGCAGATATGCTGGGCCGCCCCATACTGCACACGGAACGCCGGACGCTCACACAGGGCAATCCGGCACACATCCCCCAACAGCGTCACAGACGGCGGACTGAAATCCCGCCCGCAGGCTCTGGAAATTTCCCGGGCCAGCGCCCCTTTGTTCAGCCGCATCCGGTCTCCCCGGGCGGTGCGGGCTTCCACGGTCATTCGGTCAAAGCAGTCAATCCGGCAGCAGATTTCCAGGGGAAGCACACCGGCTCGCCGCAGCACTTCTCCAACCCGCCGGGAGGCTTCCGGGTCAAAGTGCTCCATTTCCTCCGTTTCCCTGGCCAGATCCCGCAGCAGATGGGAGGTAATTCCGAACTGGCTCACCGCCACTTCCCGAACCTGATTGGCCCGCAGTTCCGCCGCTTCTCTGGCCAGATACTCCTGATACGCGGCGTTGACATTCTGCACCATTTCCGGAAGACGGGCACACCGGTCTCGAAGATAACCGGTCACCTCCTTCCGGTCAATCTGTCCGCCCCGGCGTAAAGGTTCCGTCAAGCCCTCCAATGCACGGATGGTTTCCCGGTACTCCCGCTCCCAACAATAGGGACGCAAACCGCACCCGGAACAGGTTTTGGAAGCTGCCCGGACATACACCGCTTCCATGTCCGGCGCGCACAGCTCCGACAGCTTTTTGGAAATGCTGTCCACGGTATTGGAAACCCCTTCCAGCGCATCCGACGCCCGTTCCAGCCGCATCACCAGACTTTTCCGCAGATTGCTGTTGTGGAGCTCCTCTCCCGGCGCGGCAAACAGCGCCGCCGTTCTTCCGCCGGCAGGCAGCAGCACAAACAGCACCGAAGCGGCGGCGGTTTCATACAGTCCGGAAAGCTCTACTCCCACCTGCATACTGGCGGCCCCGTTGGAAACCACAAAAGCGGCTGCCGATGCCAGTTTTCCCAGAGGAGAAAACACCCCGGCCATCAGTCCCCCCAGCGCAAAGGAGCCGGAAACCGGCGTCAAGCCCACAGTGGAAAGCCCCAATACCGTTCCCGCCGCAATACCAGCCACCGCTCCGGAGGCAATACCGCCATACCGTCCCGCATACAGGACAAACAGCGCCGCTATGATTTTCCCCAGAGAAACTCCCATAAAAGTCAAATCGGAAATGGCCAGTGCCAGCACGCACAGCGCCACTGTTACCCCGGCCAGATCCGGCTGTGTCAGACTTCTCAGACCTCCATTGACGGGAAGGTCCCACACCCGCTGAAAAAACCAGCAGCTTCCCCCTGCCAGCAGGGCTTCCGCCGTATACAGCGCCGCCGTGGAAGAGGGAGAGCCGTTCAGCAGCATCATGGCCATTCCCGTCACCAGCAGGGGTCCCAGCGCTGCCAACGGTCCGGTGAACTGGTTCCGGCTGATCCGGTGCAAGTCATGGAGCGTCCACCGGATGGCCGCTGCCGCCAGCACACAAGCCAGATACCGTACCGGCACCAATAAAGACGACGGCAGCAGATAGCCCATCAGTGCTCCGGCTGCCGCTGCCCACAGATAATGATAGGGAGCGGCAGCTGCCGCCGCTACGCCGAAAGGCGCATATTTTTCCAGTACCTGCGCCCGGGAAAATAACAATCCTGCCAGAAAACACCCGGCCACCCCTGCCAGCTCTGTCACCACGGGGGATCCCCGCCAATGAAACACCTTTTGCCGAACCGCCGCCAATGCACTCACCGTCAACACCACACCTTCCTGATCTTTGCGGCCCTGTCTTGTTGAGCCTGTCCTTGTATTCTTCATTGTAGCGCGGCGTCTCGATTCTTTTTGTCAAACGGCGGAGCGGAAAACCCGGTTTTCTCCGGGCGGTTTCCGCCTTTTCCGGGAAAATAACGCTTTTCCCCGGCGTTTCTCCGTGAAAAAACGGAAATCAGACCCACTTACACCCTGTCACACCAACTCACTGCCGGGATAATACCAGGCCAGAATCTGCTGACAGGAAGCGCCGTTTTGAGCCATATACTGGGCGCCGGTCTGGCTCATGCCCACATTATGTCCCCATCCCCGAACGGTAAAGGTAAATTTCCCATCGGCAAACTTCCAATCAAAATTGGCGGAACGCAGTCCGAAAGTGTTCCGAATCTGGGTGCCGGTGGCTTCTGCCCCGCCAATTTTGCCGCTGAGCACGGTTCCGCTGTCACTGCGGTGCAGTTCGGTCAGCCAGCCTTTCGGGTCTTTACCCAGCTCCGCCTTTGGAAAAGCCGACTGAATGGCTTTCCTGGCCTCCTCTTCCGTCATGGTAACCGTGGAAAGATATCCCGACGCAAACACATCCCCGGCACTGGCCGCCGGCAGCAGACAGTCGGCTTCCCCGCCCCAGACATCGGCGGCGCTGTCTGTATTTCCCGAGGAAATGGCAAAAAAGGTGGCGCACACCAGCTCCCCTTCCGATTGCAGTGTCAGGCCCCGAATGCTCTTTTCCACCGTCACCAGTGTTTTTTCCCACTCTTCCCACTGGTCGCCCCAGCGCTCCTTCCGACCCTCCTGGGGAACATAGACCAATCCCTTGTCCGTATCACAGGTAAAATCCGGCTCGTCCCCGCCTTTGGCCCGGTTTTGCTCCCGCAGACGGCTGTAATAGGTATACAGGGCAATTCCCTGCGCTTTCAGCGCCTCCGTTTCCCAGGTTGGCGGCACTTCTGCCGCCAGTCCACCTCGGACAAATTCCTCGTCGGAAACTGTCAGGATGGTTCCGTCTGCATCCTGAATCCGGAATTTCTCCCCCGTGGGCTCCGTTTGAGCGGCAGATACACCAGAGGAGCTTTTGGGCTCTGTCGATTTCTCCCCTTTCTCCTCATTTTCGGTGCTTCCCCGACAGAAAGCCAGCAGCGGCAGCAGCGCCGCAATCAGGTAAAAAATCGCCAGCAGCAATAAAATTTTTTTCAGCTTCACGGTTTTCCCGTCCCCTTTCATTGCAGCAGGAACCCGGCTTTTTTCATGCATCTTCTTTGAAAAAGCTCCGAATCTTCCCGTTGTTTCTCGAGAAAAATGCAGGATTTTAAAAAGAAAAATTCATTTTTGCCGAATTCCGGCCCGACTTCTCTTGACTTTGGGCAAAGGCTGTTATAAAATGAACATACTGTCGTCAACAAGCGGACCGCGTCCGTATGAACTATAGAGAGGTGTGAAGGAATGAGCAGCGGTATGGAACTGAAAAAACAGCCCTCCTCACTGGAAATCTTATGCGGGGAGTACCGGGAGAATAACCGGATTCCCGGCGAACTTTTCGACAAATATCAGGTAAAGCGCGGCCTGCGCAACCCCGACGGAACCGGCGTCGTTGCCGGCCTGACCAATATCAGTAACGTACACGGTTATCTGATTGAGGACGAGGACAAGGTCCCCGACGAAGGCAAGCTGATTTACCGGGGCATCGACCTGCGGGAACTGGTAGAAGGCTGTCTGCGGGACAACCGGTTCGGCTTTGAAGAGGTGGAATGGCTGCTGCTGTTCGGCAAGCTGCCCGACGCTCATCAGCTGGAACACTTCAATCAGATTCTCAGCGAAAACCGGGAGCTTCCCGAGTATTTTGCCGAAGATATGATTATCAAGGCCCCCTCTCCCAACATCATGAATAAACTGGCCCGCTCCGTGCTGGCTCTGTATTCCTATGACGATACCCCCGATGATCCGTCTCTGGAAAACAACATGCGTCAGTCCATCGAACTGATTGCCCGACTGCCCACCATCATGACCTATGCCTATCAGGTGAAGCGCCGCCATTATGACCGGAAGAGCATGTTCTTCCACCCCCTGTGCCCCGAGCACCACACCGCAGAGGCCATCCTGCACGCCCTTCGTCCGGATAAGCAGTTTACCGACGAAGAGGCCAAGCTGCTGGACCTGTGCATGATGCTCCACGCAGAACACGGCGGCGGCAACAACTCCACCTTCACCAGCCGGGTTCTGTCCTCCTCGGGAACCGATATTTACTCCACCATTGCCGCCTCCATCGGCTCTTTGAAGGGTCCCAAACACGGCGGCGCCAACCATCGAGTGATGACCATGATGAAGGAAATCATGGCCAACGTGGAGAACTGGGAGAACGAGGACGAGGTAGAGGCCTATCTGGAAAAAATTCTCCGGAAAGAAGCCGGCGACGGCTCCGGCCTGATTTATGGCATCGGACACGCGGTGTATACCCTGTCTGACCCGAGAGCCGTGATTTTGAAAGAAAAAGCCTGCAAGCTGGCGGAAGAAAAGGAAATGGCCCGGGAATTCAACCTGTTCCGACTGGTAGAAGCGCTGGCTCCCAGTGCATTCGAACGGGTCAAGGGCAGCAAAAAGGTGGTTTCCGCCAACGTGGACTTCTACTCCGGCCTGATCTATCAGATGCTGGGAATCCCGGAGGACCTGTTCACCCCCATGTTTGCCGTTTCCCGTATCGGCGGCTGGTGTGCCCACCGGATGGAGGAAATGTTCACCGGCGGCCGGATTATCCGTCCTGCATATCGTTCCCTGACCAAATTCCAGGCCTACGAAGACCTGAGCGACCGATAAATAATCATCTGGATATAAATCTGGACACAACAAAATCCCCTGTCTTTTCCACTGGAAAGGACAGGGGATTTTTGCTGATTGATATTGAATTACGTCCGATGCTTCCACTGCCGCCGCACCAGGAATACACTTCCCACGGCAAAACAGAGGTTGACGATTCCATAGAGAATCTGATAGGGAAGCGGCGATTGCATCATGATATTTCCGCCCAGAATCGGATACACGGAGACAAATTGCACCAGTCCCACACCCGCTCCAACGGCAATGACCGGAGCAGCCAGCACGGCCACACCCAGTGCAATGGAAACGGAGTCACTGCGGCTGAGGGAAGACACGGCCGCAGCCATCAAGCCGGCAATTATGCCGCCCAATAACCGCAGTCCAAACAGCCACAGCAGATATTGGAACAGAGACAGGGAATGGGAATAATTCTGGAAAATCAGAATGCTCTGCACAGGCGCCTCAGCGTACTGCATCAGGTAATCCTTGCACACAATGGCAATTCTCGTACCGTACACCATGGCTGTAATGACTGTGGAAAGCAGAACGGATAACAGCACTTTATCCATCATCAGCCGGTTTCCCGCGGCACAAATCCGCAGCATTTTCCGGGTTCCAAAGGTATTTTCCCGGGAAAAAATACTGGAACAGCACAACACAACCGCCGCTAAAATCAGCAGAGAATCATAGACATCGCCGCCGGTATCCTGCATCAGCTTCAGGTATCCGGATTCATCCACCAGATAAGCGGGAATCCCCGTTTGCTCCTCCCGGGAAAGTGCCAGATTGGCCTGCATCTCAATTTGAGAAAGGGCCTGCATCTGGTTTTCATACTGTTCCGGATACTCCACGTTGTTCAGACACTCCCACTCATTCGCAATCTTCTCCAGCGTCTGATCTGTCACTTCGCCGCCCATTTGCTCCATATACCGGCTGTACGCCATATCATAGCTGGAAACAAATCGGAACGCTGTGTTCCAGTTGTTCCAGAGCAAAAGCCCCAGCGCCAGCAGCAGCACCAGTCCCCGGCCGGAAATCATGGCTTTCCGCAGCTCGTGGAGGAACAGGAACTCATGGTGATTGACCCTGTCCACAATACGGTTGACCCAGTCCAACGCCCGGGCTACAATGGGAAGAATCCGCACACCCCGGCAAACGCTTCCGGTAGAAAACCGCAGCAGCACCAGCACCACACAGGCCACCAGCAGCACTGCCAGCACAATGGGCAGCACGGTGGTCATGGAAACCGGAAAGCCCACTACGCTGATATTCTGATAGCGGCTCAATACGGAATAGCTGTCAATGAAATAGAAAAAGTTGACAAAACGCAGGAAGTTGAGGCTGGATGTCACGGGAATGGCGGCGTACAGTCCATAGGAAGCACCCAAAAATGCAGCACAGACCAGAAACACCGTCACAGCCTTTTTCAGCAGTACAAACAGCGCCAATATGAGCAAGCCGAAAACCAGCACGGTAAAAAGCTTGATGAGGTATCCGATCCAGATGTAATCCAGACAGGAAATCCGCAAACAACAGGAGCGGAAATCCCCCAACGACTGGATGGGACGGCTTAAATCCCCATAGCCCATGAGGAAACCGCCGATACACAGGTTGGTGCCATAGATGGCGGCGGTAATCAGTACCGCGGAACCGGCCAGCACCGTCAGTTTGTGAACCGCCACCCGGAACCGTCCCGGCGTGGCCAGCAGCAGCGGATACAGCCGTTTTTCATATTCCCGGGAAAACAGCCGGACACACACAAACAGCAGAAAGACAATCACCAATATATCCGACATGGACGATTGATACAGGGCCAGCAGTGCCATTTCCCGGTCCGGATAAATGGGCAGCGTTTCCAGCCCTTCAAAATCCCGGGTGGTTTTTTCAATATTCCGCATGGAGTAGGCATCTGCGCCCCCGCCAGAAAGCAGCGCTGCCGCTCTGGCCCGGTCAGGCATTTCCAGAATATACTCCGGGTATATTTGAATTGCTTTTTGCTGATCTTGTAAAATTGTCTCGGCAGAAGAGAGAAACTCCCCTTCCGCAGGCTGCCTCATGACCATGTCGGGATTTTCCTGAAGCTGCTCCAGTGCCTCCAGATAAGAGGCATAGTCCCCCTGAAAAATATGACTGAAAAGCAGGGACTGGCTGGTATAAAAGAGATACCCATTGACTGCCACACACAGGGCAAACAGCAGCAGCATGCCACGGGTGAGCAGTTTTTTCCACTCATACTTCATGGCTGCCTCCATTATAGTACAGATAGACATCTTCCAGCATGGGCTTTACGGGAACGGCCTGTTCCGGCGGAGTATCACTGATAATGCGCAGATGGATTCCACCGCTCTCCCGGAAAATGTTGCTGATCTGGTACTGTTTCTGATAGTCTTCAATCTCTTCTTCGGACACCACACATTCGCACACCTTGCCCTGAATGGAATCCAGCCATTCCCCGGTAGGGCGGATGCCCACTGTTTCGCCGGCACGGAGCAGGATTACCTGACTGGCAATGTATTCGATGTCGCTGACTACATGGGTGGCCAGCAGTACGATTTTGTCCCGGGAAAACTCACTGATGAAATTCCGGATCCGGATGCGCTCCATGGGGTCCAATCCTGCTGTGGGCTCATCCAGCAACAGAATTCCGGGATTGCCCAGCAAAGCCTGTGCCAGCAAAACCCGCTGCTTCATGCCGCCGGAATAGGAACCCATTCGCTTATGGGCCACAGAACGCAGGTTGACTACTTCCAGCAGATGCTCAATTTCCGTTTTGGGAGACTTGATTTTTTTCAGTCCCGCCATGTAATACAAAAAACTGCGGGCACTGAAATCATCATACAAAGCCTGCTGCTGGGGCATATAGCCCAGTGTGTGCAGGATGTTTCCCTCCGGTTCCAGTGTAATGGTTCCGCTGTCAGCTTTCAGGTTTTGGGAAATGATATTCATCAGGGTACTTTTGCCCGCTCCGTTGGGGCCTAAAAGGCCGTAGATTCCGGGCGTCAGAGTACAGCTGAAATCGATCAGCGCCCGTTTCTCCCCATAGGATTTATTCAATCCATCCATCACGCATTTCATGTTTCCATCTCCTCCTTCTCAGCAGCCCAAAACTCTTTTATTCCTCCGGTACAAAGAACGGCTCGCCCTTCAAATCCGGATCATCCAGCCTGTGCAGATCAATGGCCCAGATTTCATAGTCTCCGTTATCTCCATCGCCGCGCTTCATATAGAAAAAGTAGTCTTCATTCATTCCCAGTGAGGGCATGGTGTCATTTTCTGTCTTTACCTCTCGAATCAATTTCCCCTCTGTATTGTAAAAACGAACACTACGTTCTTCTTTGGGAACTCCCTTAGATATTACTGAAAACATATTATCAGCGGCAATTTTATCACTGTATCCGCAAACCATTTCGTAACTTGCGGGAATCTCTGTTTGGGTAATCAGATTTCCTTCGAAATCTTTTATGAGCCCCATGTTTTTTTCCTGCAATTGATAGAACTCTTCTGAAGACATGGTATCATCGTATCCTTCCGGGACCTCGAATACCAGCACCCGATCTCCAATTATAGTTCCATTGGAAATCTCTTTTGGCTCTTCTGTTACCGTGTGAGCAGTCATATCATAGATATATACCTGATTTCTTTTAAGGTAATTGACAACAAACCACAGTCGGTTTCCATATGCGTACATTTGATTGATTTGGGAATCCTGACCTTTGATTTCATAGACAGTTTCCGGTTTTCCGTCCCATGGGTTCAATCGGTACCGCTCTATCCGGCAAGCCATCTCTTTCATTTCCTCTTGAGAATGATTTCCCCAATCGAATATAAAGTCCGAAGTCGTAATGTATAGATATCCACGATGGACGATCATCCTCAGTATTCCTTTCTGTGGCGGGAGCAGCTGGCGGCGGGTTGTTCCACTGGCATCAATTTCATAAATTCCACTGTAATCCACACTAACATACAATTTTCCCTGATAGTAGACAATATCCTGTGGTACTGGAAAACAGGCATTGCAGTCTAAATTATCAATGGAATTTACCCCTGCTGTTTTATCATGCATACAGTCCGGTTTATTGCACAGCGGAATCGAATCGCCTGTTTTCTTACTAACGGCATAAAGATATCTGGAATTCTTTAGGAGATAAACAGCATCCTCTGATTCTGCCATTGGATATCCGCCCGACCGCTTATACAGGATAAAATTATATTGGTCATCGCTTCCCTTGACATAACTATTCTCCAAGTCCTGCTCGGGGCCAGAACTCTGACAACCGATCAACAGTGTCAGCAGCAAGGAAGGAAAAATCCCCATAGAAACCAGCTTTTTCATACAATTTCCTCCTGTATCTTATTATTGTGTAAATGCAGCACATGCGATCAGGAAAACTTTTATCATAAAGATTTATAGAAATTATATAAAAAATATCAACTTTATTCCGTTTCTAATCACATTATAAACGTCATACTTTTTCAAGTCAACAGCATTCTATACAATTGTTTCACTAATATTTATCGTTTATAGCCAGAAAATTAGATTTACAGCAATAAAAAAAGCCTGTACAACCGCCGAAACAGTTGTACAGGCCTCTGGTTTCAAATTATCAAATTACTTGTCCAGTGTTTTCATGGTGGGGAACAGCAGGACGTCGCGGATACTGCCGGAGTTGGTCAGCAGCATGACCAGACGGTCAATGCCGTAACCGATGCCGCCCGTGGGGGGCATACCGATTTCCAGTGCATTCAGGAAGTCTTCGTCGGTGTGGTTGGCTTCCTCGTCGCCCTGAGCCAGCAGCTTCTCCTGATCGGCAAAGCGCTGCCGCTGGTCGATGGGATCGTTCAGCTCGGAGTAAGCATTGCACATTTCGCGGCCATAGATGAACAGCTCAAAGCGCTCCACATAGTCCGGCTTGTCGGGCTTGCGCTTGGTCAGCGGAGAAATCTCCACCGGATGATCCATAATAAACACCGGCTGAATCAGGTGCTCTTCCACATACTCCTCGAAGAACAGGTTCAGGATGTCGCCCTTGGTGTGGCGGGCCTCATAGTGAATGCCCTTTTCGTCTGCCAGCTTCTTGGCGGCTTCCGTGTCGGGAATCTCGTCAAAGTCCACGCCTGCATACTTCTTCACTGCTTCCAGCATGGTCATACGCTCAAAAGGCTTGCCCAGATCGATCATTTCCTCGGCATAGGGGATCAGGGTTGTGCCGCAGACCTTCTGGGCCACATGGCGGAACATATTCTCCGTCAGGTCCATCATACCGTTGTAATCGGTATAAGCCTGATACAGCTCCATCAGGGTAAACTCGGGGTTATGGCGGGTATCCACGCCTTCGTTGCGGAACACACGGCCAATTTCATACACCCGTTCCAAACCGCCGACAATCAGACGCTTCAGATACAGCTCCAGAGAAATGCGGAGCTTGACATCCTCATTCAGAGCGTTGTAATGAGTCTCAAAGGGACGGGCAGCAGCGCCGCCTGCGTTGGAAACCAGCATGGGGGTTTCCACTTCCATAAAGCCCTGGTTGTCCAGGAAGTTGCGGATTTCCCGGATGATCTGGGAACGTTTGATAAAGGTATCGCGCACCTCGGGGTTCACAATCAGATCCAGATAACGCTGACGATACCGGGTATCGGTATCGGTCAGGCCGTGGAACTTCTCGGGCAGGGGACGCAGGCTCTTGCTCAGCAGGGTGACTTCGGAGGCCTTTACGCTCAGCTCACCCTTTTTGGTGCGGAAAATCTCGCCCTTGACGCCTACCACGTCGCCGATGTCCAGCATCTTCTTGTACTTGGTGTAGGCTTCTTCACCAATCAGGTCACGGCGCACATACAGCTGAATGGTGCCGGTCTTGTCCTGCAAATCGGAAAAGCTGGCCTTACCCATGACGCGCTTGCTCATCATACGGCCGGCAACGCACACGGTCACACCGCTTTCCTCTTCCGGCTCCAGCCGGGCAAACTTTTCTTTAATCTCCGCTGCATGGTGATCCACATCATACTTGGTCAGCCGGAAGGGGTCCTGGCCTTCCTGCTGCAGCTGAGACAGCTTGTCCCGGCGAATCTGCAGCAGCTCGTTCAAATCCTGCTCCTGTGCAGGCGCTCTGTTGGTCTCGCTCATGTATGGTTCTTCCTTTCCCTCTCTGTTTGTTCAGAAAAAAGCAGGGGAACCAACGCCCCCCTGCCTCCAAATTGTTTTGCTTACCGGGCAATGCCCAAAACATGGTAGTGAACTACGCCTGCGGGCACCTCCACTTCCACCACGTCACCGACCTTGTGTCCCAGCAGTGCCTTGCCGACGGCAGACTCGTCGGAAATACGGCCCTCACGGGGGTTGGCCTCATTGGAGCCCACAATTTTGTACTCCTTGTTGCGGACGGTTCCGTCTACACCGGTAATTTCCAGCTCAATACGGGAACCGATGTGGATGTTTTCGCTGCCAAGATCGTCTTCATTAATGAGCTTGACATTTTTCAGCATCACTTCGATATCGGCAATCCGGGCCTCCATAATGGCCTGGTCGTTTTTCGCTTCATCATATTCGCTGTTTTCGGAAAGGTCGCCAAAGGAAAGGGCCACCTTGATTTTTTCTGCAACTTCTTTACGGCGAACGGACTTGAGGTATTCCAGCTCTTTCTCGAGCGCTTCCAAACCTTCCTGGGTGAGGATGATCTGTTTTACTGCCATGTATCAATTACCACCTTTACCGTACAGATTTCAACAATGCTATTATTATAATGATTCTCCCGGTAGATGTCAATGGAAAATCCGCAAACAGCCGGGGAAAAACGGCTTGAGACCGGGAAAAACGTCCGATATCCCGTCAGGATTCTGAGCTGTCATCGCTGCTGCTTCCCGGAACCTGCTGCACCGCGGCGCCTTCTTCAATCAGCGCTGTCACCGCACTCTGTACCTGGGGGTCCTCCATGGGGTCCAGCAGTTCACGGAGCAGAACCCGCTCCTGCAAGACGCCGAGGTGAATTTCCCGGTCAGGCGCAACGCCGGTTTCATAGAGGGAATTCCCCTGGGCGTCCACATAGTACCCCACTGTCAGGATCAGCGCAGAACCATCGGAAAGCTGTATGGTTTCCTGTTTGGAAGCCGCTCCGGCTGTTTCGCTGCCCACCAGAGTGCCGCCCTTTCCGTCACGAATGGCAGCAGCCAGCACCTCTGCGGCGCCATAGGTGGAGTCATTCACCACTACCGTCAAAGGCAGGGCAATTCGTCCACTGCCCGCCGTGTACTCCACGACGGTTTCTCCGGTGTTATTGACATACTGAGCCACGTTTCCGGCGGGGAGAAGCTTTTGACAGCTCTCCACCATCCGCTCCACGGTTCCGCTGTTATTGTTTCGAAGATCCAGCACCAAACCACACACCTGCTGCTTTTGCAGCTCGTCCAGTGCTTCCCTCATTTCCTCCGATGTGGTTTCCGAAAAGCTACGAAGGGCAATGTAGCCCACATTGCCGTTGATTACCTTCCAGTCCACGCTGTTATTCACATATTCGGCCCGTTCCAGGGTAAAATCGTACTTTTTGGAAATGGACTCTTCACTGCCGTCCTGCGCTTTCTCTGTTTCCGTGCGCAAAACCTGCACACTGACCTCGGTTCCGGCAGCGCCGTCCAAATAGGAAACCGCTTCTCCATAGGTAATACGGACAACATCCTTTCCGTCAATGGAGAGAATCACATCGCCCTTTTTCAGGCCATTCTTTTCCGCAGAAGAACCGGGCAGCACTTCCACAATCTCCATATTCCCATCCTCATCCTGGATGGTGCGCACGCCGATACCCACGCTTTTTTCCGCATCCCCCTGCAAATACACTTTGTATTTCTCTGCGGAAATATACTTGGCGTTAACATCTCCCAATCCTGCCACATAGCCGGCACAGATTCCGTCCTTAATGGCGGTTTCATCCACATTTCCGACGGCATCTTTTCGCACCTTCTGATCAATTTCCGTCAGCTTGGCGTACATGGACTGACGCTCGTTGATGTCCGCCACTTTGGAATTGAATCGGTCCATGGCATAGAGATAGGTAACGGACACCGTAATCGCCGCTGTCATGGCCGCCAAAGCAATGGATGTCCCGATGGAGATTTTTTTCATGTTCTGCTCATCCTCTCCGATTTTTCCGATGGAACGCAAAGCAGGGGCAGGCGTTTTTTGCAAAAACTGCCTGTCCCTGAATGGTGTTCAGACCTTACAGATATCCTCTGGGATTGACCGGGGTACCATAGCTGCGAATCTCAAAATGAAGATGTGCACCATAGGATTGTCCGGTATTCCCCACATAGCCGATGATCTGGCCCTTCTGTACATAAGTACCGGAAGAAACCGTCAGGGCGCTGCAATGGGCATAACGGGATGCCAGACCGTTTCCATGGTCGATATCCACACAGTAGCCATAGCCGCTGTGATAGTTGGCGTTGCTGCCGAAACCGGCAAACATAACGTAACCGGAATCTGCCGCTACCACTGCCTGTCCATAAATTCCATAAGAGGAAATGTCCATGCCCTTGTGGCCGGAGTGGAATTCCTGGGTTACATTGGTAAATCCGGGTACGGGCCAGGTAAACTGTCCGGTTCCGGTCGTGGGGGTGCTGCTTCCTCCGGAACTGCCGCCGGAAGAAGAACCGCCACTGGAGGAGCTATTCCCGGAAGAACTGTCCTGAGACGCATAATAGTCCGCATACCACTGATCCAGTGCAGCGTCTGCTTCCTTCATCTCATCACTGAGGGACTCGTTCTCCATTTCCAGCTCTTTCTGCTGGCGCTCCAAATCTGTCAAAAGGGAATCGGATTCTTCCATCAGGGAAGTCAGTTCCTTCTGGCTTTCCTGCAGCTCGGTGCGGCTTTCGCTCAATTCTTCCTTGCTGCTTTCAATCTCCGCCTTCTGGGACTCGATTTCCTTCATTTCCTTTTTCAGCGTGTCCATCAGCTCGGTGTCGTGTTCAGTGATATTGCGCATCATTTCCGCTTTCCGGAGCATATCGGGAAGATTTTCCGCGTCCAGGATAATTGCCAGGGTGGATGCTTCTCCCGCTTTATACAGTGCACAGAGACGCTCCTTCAGCTTGTCGAAGTTTTCATCAATGGATGCCTGTTTGTCGGAAATTTCCTCTTCCTTTTCAGAAATCTTGTCATTCAGCTGGGTAATCTCCAGATTATAGGAATCGATTTCCTGCTGAATCACTTCAATCTGATTATTCAGCGTTTTCTTATATTCTTCCTGCTTTTCCTTGTCCGCTTTCAGCTCATCCAGTTTCTTGTCGTTTGCTTCCTTCTGGCTTTTCAGCTCAGACTGGCGGTCTTCCAGCTCCGAAAGGCTGGAAGCAGCCGACACCGGCATCATGGTTCTGGGAGCAACCATGCCCAGAATCAATCCGGCAGCCAGAAGCACACAGACCATCTGAATACGCCGAAGCGCTTTTTTCTTACAGCCCAACAAGTTCACTGCCTCCCTTGCGAAGATACTTTCCAATGGAGATCGCACCGCCCAGCGCACCGAACGCTGCACCCACGGCCATAAAGCCCAGTGTAAAGGGAACCAGCAACGCATTGATATCAATGGGCGTGAAGAAGGCGGCGATTCCGCTGATGACCGAAACCACACTCTGATACAGGACAAACAAAAACGCGCTGGCCAGAATACCGGCTACAATACCGATAACCATACCTTCTACCACAAAAGGCCAGCGGACAAACCAGTTGGTCGCACCAACGGATTTCATAATGCTGATTTCCATTCTGCGGGAATACATGGTAACTCGGATGGTGTTGGCAATAATGAAAAGAGACACTACTGCCAGCAGCAAAATCACCCAGAAGCCCACCATGGCCACCAGGTTATCCAGCTGGGTCAGCTTATCGGCAATGTCGGAATAATCGGTAATATGGTCCACGCCCTCCACTTTTTGAATGGCGGCGATGGTTTCATCGTATTTGGTCAGGTCCTTCATGGAAATATCATAAGCGTCCGGCAAAAAGTTTTCCGAACCGGTCAGGCCTTCCAGCACTGTGCCGTCATCACCCAACAGTTCCATCATACTTTCCAGCGCTTCATCCTTGGAGACAAACTCACAGGACTCCACATTATCCACCTGACGCAGTTTCTCACCAATCTGGATGGATTCCAGCGTGGGGATCTCTTCATTGAGATAAACCGTCACACTGTTGTTGCCCTCCACCAGCTCCATCGCCATATTGATGTTCATGGAAAACATCATGGCAGCGCCGGTAAGCAGCAGACAGGAAACCAGCACCGCAATGGATGCAATGGTCATGGTTCGGTTTCCCTTCAGGTTCCGAAAGCCTTCTTTCAGCAGATAACAAAAATTATGCAGTTTCATTGGACATTTCCCCTCCCTCTCCCTCATAAATGGCGGGGGTATTGCCCGCAGTCTTCTTCATGGTATCTGCTACCACTTCGCCGTCATGAATCTGAACCACACGGCGATGGAAGCGCTTTACCAGATTATGTTCGTGGGTAACCATCAGCACCGTGGTGCCGCGGCGGTTGATTTCGTTCAGCAGCCCGACAATTTCGTAAGAACGGGCCGGGTCGATGTTTCCGGTGGGTTCGTCGGCCACGATCATTTCCGGCTTATTCACCAGCGCACGGGCCAGACCCACTCTCTGACGTTCGCCGCCGGAAAGCTCTGCCGGCAGACATTTGGCTTTATTCTCCAAGCCCACCAGTTTCAGGGTGTCGGGAACACGCTTTTTGATTTCTTTGGGTGCAGCTCCCACCACATGCATGGCGAAGGCTACATTCTGATAGACCGTCATGTTATCGATCAGACGGAAATCCTGGAATACAATGCCCATGGTTCTGCGCAGATAGGGAATATCCCGGTTGCGCAGGGTCGACATTTTTTTACCGTTGACAATGACTTCACCGGAGCTTGCCTTTTCCTCGCCCATAATCAGTTTGAGAAATGTACTTTTTCCGGCGCCGGACGAGCCTACAATGAACACAAACTCGCCTTTATCTACTTTCAGGCTGACATTTTTCAGCGCTTTTGTCCCGTTGGGATACGTTTTAGAAACATTCTGAAATTCGATCACTTTCGTCCCTCCTGATACGTTTTTTTGACCGGATCCTGCTTGTATTACATGTACCAAAAGATGGAACTCATGGTTCTTTACAAAAATACGACAAAAAGCCGCTCAATGATACGTTCACATCATACCAATGAGCGGCCTCTTTATAATTCTTTTAGAGAATAAATTTGTAATTATTCTGTAATCTTTTTAAAAATAGGCGCTTGATTAGAACTTCACCGGGTTGGAAGACAGGTATTTTTTAACCATCAGGGCCACCTTAAAGACGATGGCGTCTTCAAACTCACGGAGATCCAGACCGGTGATCTTCTTAATCTTTTCCAGACGATACACCAGCGTATTGCGGTGCACAAACAGCTTTCTGGAAGTCTCGGACACGTTCAGGTTATTCTCGAAGAAGCGCTGAATGGTGAACAGGGTTTCCTGATCCAGAGACTCAATGGAACCGCGCTTAAAGACTTCCCGCAGGAACATATCGCAGAGAGTGGTGGGCAGCTGGTAAATCAGACGGGCAATACCCAGATTGTCATAGCTGACAATGGAGCGCTCGGTGTCGAACACCTTGCCCACTTCCAGTGCCACCTGTGCTTCCTTGAAGGAACGGGCCAGATCTTTAATACCGGCCACAACAGTACCGATGCCCACCACACAGTGGGTATAGAACTCGCTGGAAAGGGTATCTACAATAGAACCGGCCAGTTTGTCCAGATCCTTGGTATCGATGCCGGGACGGATTTCCTTCACCAGTGCGATGTCGGTCTCGTTGATGTTGATGATAAAGTCCTTGTTCTTATCCGGGAACAGGTTCTGAATGACATCATAAGCGGAAATGTCCGTCTTATTGGTAATCTTGATGAGCATGCACACCCGGTTCACATCAGAGTTGAAGCGGAGCTCACGGGCCTTGAGATAAATATCTCCGGGCAGGATGTTATCCAGAATCACATTTTTAATGAAGTTGCTGCGATCATACTTTTCATCATAGTACTGCTTAATACTGCTGAGAGACACCGCCAGCAGGTTGGCATAACGGGAAGCCTCCGGATCGTTGCCGGATACGAATACTGCATACTCCGGACGGGGACGGTTTCCGAAAGAACGGTAGGTATAACCGTTGATGACAAAGGGATTGGGGGAAGCCATGGTCTCAGCTGTTACGCTGTCATTGACCTCACCGATACGTCCCAGCTCACTGCACGCAATAATGACGGACGTCTCGTCAATCACTCCGATGGTGCGGTCGATTGCATCCCGCATCTGGTGGATGACACCCTGAAACAATCTGTTAGACATTGATTTTCCCTCACTTTATTCTATGATTCTATGAAACCAGTATTACAATCTGTAACACAAACCGATACAAACTTCCCGGCTTTTCTTTTTAGAAATTCCGTTTGAAAACCGGGAATTAAATACCTATTAACATTCTACATAAAATCCAGAGAAATAGCAACAGGGAAATGGATGTTTTTTTTAAATAATTTATTGTCTCTGGGTAAAAATACCAAGAAATGGGTTGTTTCAGCCAGCTATCATAAAAAATCAGGCCGTGCAGGGTGCACGGCCTGATGGAATATTTCAGTCAGACAATCAGTTCAGGATGGTCTTCTCCGTCTCTTTGTCGAACACATGCATCTTATTCAGATCGAAAGCGATCTTGATGCGGTCGCCGGATTTGGCAACACTGGTGGGTTCAACGCGAGCGGTAACGGCGTTGCCTTCGCAGTTCAGATACAGATAGGTTTCAGCGCCCATCAATTCGGTAACTTCCACGTCAGCCTCTGCCAGACCATTGGTAGCCTTTGCCAGGAAGTCAGGCTCGTCATGTACATCCTCGGGACGGATGCCGAACACAACGTCCTTACCCACATAAGCAGCCAGATCGGTGCCGGCAGCCTTGTTGGCGGGAACCTTAATGGTGCAGTTGCCGAAGGTCAGGGTCAGGTCATTGCCAGCCTTGCCAACAACAGCGTCGATGAAGTTCATTTGAGGAGAACCCATGAAGCCTGCGACGAACTCGTTGCAGGGCAGGTCATACAGGTGCTGAGGAGTATCAACCTGCTGAATGAAGCCGTCCTTCATAACCACGATGCGGTCGCCCATGGTCATAGCTTCGGTCTGGTCATGAGTAACATAGATAAAGGTGGTGCCCAGTCTCTTATGCAGCTTGGCGATTTCAGTTCTCATCTGAGCACGCAGCTTGGCGTCCAGGTTGGAAAGAGGTTCGTCCAGCAGGAAGACCTTGGGATCACGCACGATAGCACGACCCAAAGCAACACGCTGTCTCTGGCCACCGGACAGAGCCTTGGGCTTTCTGTCGAGGAGGTGAGAGATATCCAGAATACGGGCAGCCTCTTCCACGCGGCGCTTGATCTCATCCTTCGGGGTCTTGCGGAGCTTCAGGCCGAATGCCATGTTGTCATACACGGTCATGTGGGGATACAGAGCATAGTTCTGGAACACCATGGCGATGTCGCGGTCCTTGGGAGCCACGTCGTTTGCCAGGGTATCGCCGATGTACAGCTCGCCCTTGCTGATCTCTTCCAAACCAGCGATCATTCTCAGGGTGGTGGACTTGCCGCAACCGGAAGGACCAACCAGAATGATGAATTCCTTGTCAGCGATATCCAGGCAGAAATCGGTAACTGCCGTTACGCCGCCGGCATAGATCTTGTAAACATTTTTCAAAGTTACGCTTGCCATAATTAACCTCCTGCAGACTGTCTGTTTAATGAACTTCAATTCTTATGCACAGTGGACTCATAAGAAATTTGCTAACGTTAGTATAGCAGAATTGCGCCAAAGTTCCTAGACTGGATTTACCCAAAGTTTACGTTCGTTCTTTATGACATTCGCTAGCACGCCAAAGGCACAGAACAAATTTGGTACAACTTGCTATGAAAAAATGAGCGCGATTTCCTCTTTGGTCAACTCCCTCGCTTCCCCGGGCAGAAGAGCAGGGTCCAGCTCCAGTTTTCCCATCCGAAGCCTTCGCAGCGCCAAAACGGTTTTTCCCCGTGCGGCAAACATGCGCTTTACCTGATGGAATTTTCCTTCCCGCACCTCGACTCTGGCCAGGCATGTCCCCTCCACCGGTTCCAGCCTTGCCGGAAAGCAGGTAAAATCTTTCAGGGGAATTCCTTCGGAAAAAGCTTGTACATCTTCCGGCCCCACGGGAAGATCCAGTTCCGCTTCATAGAGCTTATAGATGTGGCTTTTCGGCGCCAGCATCCGGTGAGCCATCTCCCCGTCGTCGGTGATAATCAGCATCCCGGTGGTATCCTTGTCCAGTCTTCCTGCGGGAAAAAGGCCTTTTCTGGAAAGGGACTCCGGCAGCAAATCCACCACCGTAGGTGTCCGGCTGTCCCGGGCTGCGGAAAGAACTCCGGCCGGTTTATTCATCATCAGATACAGATACTTCTTCACCGTCACCGGCTTTCCCTGTATACAGATTTCCGTTTTCTCCGGGTCCGCTTTTTCCTCCGGGCGGCGGGCAACGATCCCATCGACTGTCACCAGTCCTTTCCGGATCATCTGTCCCACCTCCCGGCGGCTTCCCACACCCTGTGATGCCAGTATCTTATCCAGCCTTTCCAGCGCCAAACCTTTTCTTCCTTTCCCGGTTACTTCCTTTCTATTGTACCGCATGACGGCGACGGATGCAAAGGGTTTCTTCCACAAAATTTCGATTTTCTTTTACAGATTCAGACAATTCGCATAGTTTCTCGAAAAAATATGACAGCGACTCCGGACGGCAGCAGGCTTTTTTCCTGTTTATACCGCCGTTTCCGAAGAAACAGGAGGCTCCTTTTCCCCGCCGAAACCGGTCATGAACCCGTCTATTGCCACAGAGCTGATGTCTCCCCCAATCACTTCCCCTTCATACACCAGCAGCACCGCACGCACTGTGCTGCTGTCCTCCGGATGATTGGTCACCTGATAAATCCACTGCCGGCAGGTCTTGCCCGCATAAGGCAGCAAATCCATTCCCTGTGCCTGCTGCAGCCGGTTATATCGCTCATACACCCGGTCAAACTCTTCCGGTATGGTCACATCCCGGATTTCCAGGGGTTCGGGTTCTACCTGCCAGCCAAACTGTTTTAGAAAGGCAATGCGCTGGTCCGCGGTTTCGGCCTGACGGCTATAGGCTATTTGCGAACTTCCCGACGTATCAGAACGGGGAACAAATACGATAATACAAGTCAAAATTGCCAATGAGGCTGCCAGTGCAATCAGTTTTCGTTTGCCGGTTCTAATGGAAATCATGGTACAGACCCCCCTTTTCCATACACCAATATGCGCTCCCGGTCCGGGATATACCCGCGAAATTTCTGATAGAATCATTGCACGTTTTTCAGAAATTATGGTATACTATAGGTGCCGAAAACTCCCCGGTTCCCATGGTGCAGGGGAGCACAAACAAAGAACAGAAAAAGAAAAGAGGTTTTGTCATGAATTGCTACTATATCATCGGCCTTCGGGTAGATCACCGGAGAAGCAATGCCCTGAATCTGCAAAAAGCCCTGACGGAATTCGGATGCAATATTCGTCTGCGGGTAGGGCTGCACGAAACCAGCGAGGAATTCTGCTCTGATGATGGCGTCATCATGCTTCAGGCCTGCGGCGACCGGGAAACCATTGACCGGATGGTGGAAGCCTTCAATGCCATGGAGGGCGTCAGCGCCAAAATGATGGATTTGAACTGAACCATAAAACCCAAAGCCGCCGGCAAAAACCGGCGGCTTTCCTTTGCCCGGGAAATAAAAAAAGAGACTGGCAAAAGCCAATCTCTTTTACAGTGGTGGACGTTAACAGACTTGAACTGCTGACCCTTCGCACGTCAAGCGAATGCTCTACCAGCTGAGCTAAACGTCCATGCATCGACTGCTCGACTATTATAACCGATCGAAACAGAAAAATCAAGCCTTTTTTCAAATTTTTTAAATTTTTTTCTTGCCCATTTTACGAAACCACCGTATACTGAACATATCGCGATTTTCAAGGAGTGATTCTTCATGTCTTGCGGACTGGTTTTGGAAGGCGGCGGCGTTCGCGGCGCTTATACAGCAGGAGTACTGGACGTACTGGCTCGGGAAAAACTGAATTTTTCCACGGTCTACGGAATTTCTGCCGGAGCCTGCAATGCCCTCAGCTTTGTTTCCGGACAGATTGGCAGAAACCGGGAGATTTTTGCCCGGTTTATCCAGGATAAGCGGTATGTCAGCGGCGGTAATTTGCTGCGGGGCGGCTCCATGTTCGGTTTCGACTTTATTTTTGGAGAGCTGTTCCACCAGCTGCTCCCCTTTGATTATGAGGCTTTTTTCAGCAATCCCATGGGCTATCAGGCCGGAGCAACGGATCTGGAAACGGGCAAAATCGTCTTCTTCTCCCGGGAAGAACTGGGAAAAAACATGGAGGCTGTGCGGGCTTCCTCTGCCCAACCCTTCCTCTCTCACCCCATCCGCTTTCAGGGAAAACGATTGCTGGACGGCAGCGTCGCTCAGGCCATTCCCCTGCGCCGTGCAGAGGAGGACGGCTGTCAAAAGAACGTTGTGGTGCTGACTCGTGACGACAGCTACCGCAAGTCGGAGAAGCCTGAATATCCCCGGCCGGTGATTCGTGCCCGATACTGGCGTTCTCCGGCCTTTGCAGAGGCTTTGTGCCACCGTGGTGAGGTTTACAACGCCCTTCGCGCTGAATGCATCCAGCGGGAAAAGAGCGGCTCTGCCATTGTCATTCGCCCCAGCAGCCCCATTACCATGAGCAGTTTCTGTCGGGACCCTGCCCAGCTGATGGAAGTGTACGCCATGGGCGTTCAGGACGCCGGAAACCGTCTTGCAGAAATTCGGGAATTCATGTCGGTTCTGTAAAAGCGCCGCAACCATCAAAAAAGCCTGCTCCCTTTCGGGAACAGGCTTTTCTTTATCGCAATCTGAAATTACAGCAGCTCAATGATGGCCATTTCAGCAGCATCGCCGCGACGGGGTCCCAGCTTGGTGATGCGGGTATAGCCGCCGTTGCGGTCCGCATACTTGGGAGCGGTCTCGGTGAACAGCTTGTGTGCAACAGCTTCATTGGTGATGAAGCCGTTAACCAGTCTCTGGTTGTGCACGTTGTTCTCCTTGGCAATGGTGATCATCTTCTCCGCCAGTGCGCGAACTTCCTTGGCACGGGTAGCGGTGGTCTCGATCTTGCCGTTTTCCAGCAGGAACGTTACCATAGCACGCAGCATTGCGGTTCTATGAGCAGTGTCTCTTCCGAGCTTTCTGGTTCCGGGCATCGAAATTTCACTCCTTTTATACGTTTATAGTATCAAGTTCCGGCAGGTCTGCCGATTATTCCTCTTCCTTGCGCAGATTAAAGCCCAGAGAGGCCATCTTCCACACAACTTCTTCAAGGGATTTGCGGCCCAGGTTGCGGACCTTCATCATGTCCTCTTCGGACTTGTTAATCAGGTCTTCCACCGTGTTAATGCCGGCACGCTTTAAGCAGTTGAAGGAGCGAACCGAGAGATCCAGCTCTTCAATGGTCATTTCCAGTACCTTTTCCTTGCCCTTGTCGTCCTTTTCCACCATAATCTCGGTGCTGCTGCCCTTGTCGGACAGATCAACAAAGAGATTCAGGTGTTCCGTCAGGACCTTTGCGGCCAGAGAAACGGCTTCCTGTGCACTGATGACACCGTTGGTCCAAACCTCCAGTGTCAGCTTGTCAAAGTCAATGCTCTGACCCACGCGGGTGCTTTCCACGTTGAAGTTTACCTTCAGAACGGGGGTGTAGATGGAATCTACCGGCAACTCGCCGATCACGCCGGCAGGCATGCTCTGCTTGTTGCGCTCGCCGCTGACATAGCCGCGGCCCTTGTCCAGGGTCAGCTCCATGTACAGCTTTGCGCCCTCGCCCAGGGTAGCAATGTGCATCTCAGGATTCAGGATCTCAACCTCGCTGTCGCACTTGATAGAGTCAGCCGTAACCTCGCACGGACCCTCGGCGCAGATCTCCACCGTTTTGGGGCCGTCGCAGTGCAGCTTGGCGGTCAAACCCTTGATATTGAGCACGATCTCGGTGACATCCTCTTTCACACCGGGAATGGTGGAAAACTCATGCACAACGCCGTCGATCTTGATGGACTTAACGGCAACGCCCGGCAGGCTGGAAAGCAGCACACGGCGCAGGCCATTGCCCAAAGTGGTGCCAAAACCCCTTTCCAGAGGCTCTACCACGAAGCGGCCGTAAGTTCCGTTGTTGGATAATTCTTCCGTTTCGATTCTGGGCTTCTCAATCTCGATCATTTGCGAACCTCCTTCACTCGATGGCGAACCGGGACGCCCCGGCCCGCCGTACCATCAGCCAGCTTGTTTCTGTGCTGAAGGGATTACTTGGAGTACAACTCAACGATGAGCGTTTCGTCAACTTCAAGATCAATATCCTCACGAGCAGGAACGGCAACAACTTTGCCTTCCAGAGCTTCACGGTTCACTTCCAGCCACTTGGGGCAGGGACGTGCGGCATTCTCTTCCACAACAGCCTTGATCTTGGCGCTCTGGCGGCTGTTCTCACGGATGGAGATCACTTCGCCAACGCGGGTCAGGTAGGAAGGAATGTCAACGCGCTTGCCGTTCACGTTGAAATGACCGTGAACAACCAGCTGACGGGCTTCTGCGCGGGAGCTTGCCCAGCCCAGACGATAGACAACATTGTCCAGACGGCTTTCCAGAACGGACAGCAGGTTTTCACCGGTCTTGCCTTCCATCTTGGTAGCCATCCCATAATAGGCGCGGAACTGGCCTTCCAGCACGCCATAGTAGCGGCGGGCGACCTGCTTGGCACGCAGCTGCATGCCGTACTCAGAGGTCTTCTTGCGGCCCTGGCCATGCTGGCCGGGAGCATAAGCTCTGCGGTTGAGAGCGCACTTATCCGTGTAGCATCTCTGGCCCTTCAGGAACAGCTTCTGGCCCTCGCGGCGGCACAGCTTGCACACAGCTTCTGTATATCTTGCCATAGTTAACGTGGCACCTCCTAATACTCGATGTTGTGATTATACGCGTCTTCTCTTGGGGGGGCGGCAACCGTTGTGGGGGATGGGGGTCACGTCTTTAATCATGCTGACCTCCAGGCCTGCTCCCTGCAGAGCGCGGATTGCAGCCTCACGGCCTGCGCCGGGGCCCTTCACATAGACCTCAACGGTCTTCATGCCATGCTCCATCGCCAGCTTGGCTGCGGTCTCAGCAGCGGTCTGAGCGGCGAAGGGGGTGGACTTCCGGCTGCCTCTGAAGCCCAGCTCACCGGAGCTTGCCCAGGAAACAGCGTTGCCCTGCATATCGGTAATGGTAACTATGGTGTTATTAAAAGTGGACTGGATGTGCGCAGCACCGCGGTCGATATTCTTGCGCTCGCGGCGTCTGCGAACTGCGGTAACTTTCTTACCCTTTTGTGCTGCCATCGGTTAATCCCTCCCTGTCTTACTTCTTCTTGTTGGCCATGGTCTTTCTGGGACCTTTGCGGGTACGGGCGTTGGTCTTGCTGCGCTGTCCTCTCACGGGCAGGCTCTTGCGATGACGCACGCCGCGATAGCAGCCGATTTCGATCAGTCTCTTGATATCGAATGCCACGTCACGACGCAGGTCGCCTTCCACGCGGCAGTTGTGGTCGATATACTCTCTCAGCTTGGCTGCATCGTCCTCGGAGAGATCTCTCACGCGGACATCCGGGTCAACACCGGTAGCCTTGCAGATGTCGGTAGCGGTCTTGCGGCCAATACCATAGATATAGGTCAAAGCGATCTCGATGCGCTTGTCTCTGGGCAGGTCAATACCTGAAATACGCGCCATTTGGATAGCACCTCCATGTTAATTTCGGTTTGCGCCAATCAGCCCTGGCGCTGCTTGTGCTTGGGGTTTTCGCAGATCACCATGATCTTGCCGTGACGCTTGATGATCTTGCACTTTTCGCACATCTTCTTCACAGAAGGTCTTACTTTCATTTTGTGCGCCCTCCTTGTTAGTCAGTGGGTTATATCGTAAATTCGGTAAGTCTTATTTGGAACGCCAGGTGATGCGGCCTCTGGTCAGATCATAGGGAGACATTTCCACCGTGACCTTGTCGCCGGGAAGAATGCGGATGAAGTTCATACGCAGCTTGCCGGAGATATGAGCCAGGATGGTGTGACCGTTGGGAAGCTCCACCTGAAACATTGCGTTGGGAAGGGCCTCTTTTACTACGCCCTCCAGTTCAATTACATCCTGCTTTGACATGACTGAACCTCCTGGTTATTCAGCCCTTTCCCGAAAGGGGCGAAGGGCGTTTCGCAGTTTGCGGTTGGTCTCCATCTGTTCTTCCGAAAGAACGGTGTCCGTCGGCGCCAGATGGATCTGCTTTTTCCGCTTGGGTTTTTCCAGCGGACGGCGCTTTCCGTCCGCAATGATCGCCCAGCCGTCCCCAGCTTCGAGGACTGCCAGAAAATCGCCTTTGTCGTGTCCCGCGCGGGCGCGTACCACCAGACCTCTTACATACTCTGCCATACTGCCTCCTTATTCCGGCTTTGTGAGAATCACAGGGCCGTCGGGGGTGATGGCGACGGTATGCTCAAAGTGGGCTGACAGCTTGCCGTCCCGGGTGACCGTTGTCCAGCCGTCCTTCTGGACCTGGACCTCGTGCCGCCCCTGGTTTACCATCGGCTCAATGGCGATGGTCATGCCCGGCAGCAGGCGCACACCTCTTCCCGGTGTGCCGTAATTGGGTACGCTTGGATCTTCATGCAGCTTCGCGCCTACTCCGTGGCCGACAAAATCCCGTACCACCGAGTAACCGCGCGCTTCGACATACCGCTGCACCGCACTGCCGATATCTCCCAGGCGGTTCCCGGCTGTTGCCTGTTTGATGCCTTCATACAGGCTCTCGCGGGTAGCGTCCAGAAGCCGCTGTGCTTCTGCGGAAATCTCTCCGCAGGCGAAGGTGTAGGCGTTGTCGCCGTTAAAACCTTCAAACATGGCTCCGATGTCGATGCTTACAATGTCGCCAGCCTTGATAATCTGGCGTTTGGACGGTATGCCGTGGATCACCACGTTGTTCACCGATATACAGGCGCTGGCAGGGAATCCGCCGTACCCCAGAAAACTGGGGACGGCTCCCTGTGATTCGATATACTTCCGGGCGACGCGGTCGATTTCCCAGGTGGAAACCCCGGGCTCGACCGCCTCACCGGCAACTTTCAGCGCCATTGCAGAAATCCGTCCGGCTTCCCGCATAATTGCGAGCTCCCGGCTGGTCTTCAATACAATCATGCTTACGCCTCGATGGCCGCAAGAGTCAGGCGGCTGGTATCAGCCACTTCCTCCTGCCCCTCTACGATCTTCAGCTTACCCTGCTTCTCGTAGTAGGCCTTGAGGGGCTCGGTCTGCTCGTGATACACATGCAGACGTTCCAGCACGGTGTCGGGGTGGTCATCCTTGCGCTGAACAAGGGTGCCTCCGCATTTGCCGCAGACGCCTTCCACCTCAGGCTTCTTGTAAAGCAGGTGGTAGCTGGCGCCGCACTTTTCGCAGACACGGCGTCCGGACATACGGGTGACGATCTTCTCATCGGGAACCTCGATATCGATGACCCGGTCAATGATCACGCCCATGGCATCCAGAGCCTCGGCCTGAGGGATGGTGCGGGGGAAACCGTCCAGGATGAAACCGTTTTTGCAGTCGTCCTGAGCCAGACGGTCCTTGATGATGCCGATGACGACCTCATCGGGAACCAGCTTGCCTTCGTCCATATAGGACTTGGCCCGCAGACCCATCTCCGTGCCGCTTTTCAGCGCTTCGCGGATAATGTTGCCAGTGGAAATTGCAGGGATGGAGAGTTTCTCACAGATAACCTCCGCCTGCGTGCCTTTGCCGGCGCCGGGGGCGCCAAGAAGAATCAGCTTCATACTTCATTGCTCCTTCCAGTATTAATCGAGGAAGCCCTTATAATGACGCATCATCATCTGGGATTCCATCTGTTTCACCGTTTCAAGAGCAACGCCCACCATAATGATGACGGAAGTACCGCCCATGGACAGGCGTCCCAGACCTGTAACATTGCCGTAAATGATAGGCACAATGGCGATGAACGCCAGGAACAGTGCGCCGATCAGGGTTACCTTGCTCAGAATCTTCGCAATAAAGTCAGCGGTGGGCTTACCGGGGCGAATGCCCGGGATGGTGCCGTTGTTCTGCCGCAGATTATTGGCCATCTCAATGGGGTTGTACTGGATGGTCATATAGAAATAGGCGAACATCAGGATCAGAATGAAATACAGAATGGAGTACAGCCAGCCGGTGGAGGAGAAGGCGTCAAAGAAGCCTTTCCAGAACCCTTCGGAAACCGTACTGCCCATGAACAGCTGAATCGTGCTGGGGATGGAGAGGATGGAGCTTGCGAAGATGACGGGCATCACGCCGCTCATGCCAACCTTGATGGGCATGTGGCTGGACTGGCCGCCATACATCTTCCGGCCCACCACACGCTTGGCGTACTGGATGGGGATCCGGCGCTCTGCCTCGTTCATGAACACAATGACCCAGATCACCGCCAGGAACAGTACGATCCACAGGGGAGCCAGCACATAGTACTTGGCGAGGCTGGAGTCAGAGTTTGCCATGGAGATGTAGCTCCACAGCTGCTCGCCCGTGTAGGGCAGACGGGCAACGATGCCCGCAAACAGCAGGATGGAAATACCGTTTCCGATGCCCTTCTGGTTGATCTGCTCGCCCAGCCACATCATCAGTGCGGTACCTGCCGTAAACACGAAGATAATAACCAGTGCTGCAAACACCTGGGAGAAACCTTCGTTGTAAAGAACAATGTTGTTGTTCCGCAGATAGAAGAAGTAAGCGGTGCCCTGAATCAGGCCCAAAATCACCGTTACATAACGGGTGATTGCGCTGATCTTCTTTCTGCCTTCTTCGCCCTCGCGGGCCAGTCGCTCCAGCGGCGGAATGGCCACTGTCAGCAGCTGCATGATAATGGAGGAGTTGATGTAAGGGGTAACACCCATGGCGAACAGCGTAGCCTGTGCAAAGGCACCGCCGGTCATCATGTTGGCATAGCTCACCAGGCTGCCCTGGGCATCAACATAATCCATCAGCTCTTTCAGAGCGGAAGCGTCCAGGAACGGCACGGGGATAACCGAGCCGAACCGGAACACGATGATAATAAACAGAGTAAAAAGGATCTTTTTGCGAAGATCAGGAATTTTCCAAGCGTTCTTAATGGTGTTGAACAACTCAGATCACCTCTGCTTTCCCGCCTGCAGCTTCGATTTTCTCTTTCGCAGCAGCGGAGAAAGCGTTCACCTTCACGGTCAGGCTTTTGCTCAGCTTACCATTGGACAGGATCTTCACACCGTCGCAAACGGTCTTTACCAGACCGGCGTCGATGAGAGCCTGGGTATCAACAACAGCGCCGTTGTCGAAGCACTCCAGAGCGCCAACGTTGATGGAAACAATCTTGGAAGCAAAGATATTGTTAAATCCTCTCTTGGGGATTCTTCTCTGCAGGGGCATCTGGCCGCCTTCAAAGCCGGGACGGAATCCGCGGCCTGCACGGGCCTTCTGGCCCTTATGACCCTTACCTGCGGTCTTTCCCTGGCCGGAACCGTGGCCTCTGCCAATGCGCTTGGCCTCTTTGGTTGCGCCGGGAACTGCAGTCAGTTCATGCAACTTCATTTTACTCGCACCTCCTTGTTCATTCCTGACAGATTACTTGCTCACTTCGACGAGGTGGACAATCTTGGCCACCTTGCCCTGTGTCTGAGCGTTGTCGGGCTGCGTGGTGCAGTCGCCGATCTTCTTCAGACCCAGTGCATGGGCGGTTGCAATCTGGTCCTTCTTGCAGCCGATCAGGCTCTTGACCAGCTTCACGTTAATCTGTTCCATGTTGCAAACCTCCCTTACAGAATGTCTTTCACGGACTTGCCGCGAATGGCTGCGACCTCTTCAGCGGTACGCAGCTGAGCGAGACCTGCCAGTGTGGCGCGGACAACGTTGCAGGGGTTGTTGGAGCGGAGAGCCTTGGTACGGATGTCCTTAATGCCTACGCTTTCAACAACTGCACGAACCGGGCCGCCGGCGATAACACCGGTACCGGGAGCAGCGGGCTTGAGCAGGACGCGGCCTGCGCCAAACGCGCCGATGATCTCGTGGGGGATAGTAGTTCCGCGGAGAGAAACCTTCATCAGGTTCTTCTTGGCATCCTCGATGCCCTTGCGGATAGCGTCCGGAACTTCGCCGGCCTTGCCGATACCGAAGCCGACAATGCCGTTTCCGTCGCCAACAACGACCAGAGCAGCGAACTTAAAGATACGGCCGCCCTTTACGGTCTTGGAAACGCGGTTGATGGCAACCACGCGCTCTTTCAATTCCATGGTGGAAGCGTCAATTCTAGCCAAAAGTATTCCTCCTTATCAGAACTTGAGGCCGCCCTCACGGGCGCCTTCGGCCAGCTCTTTGACGCGGCCGTGGAAAATATAGCCGCCGCGGTCAAAAACGACCTCGGTGATTCCTTTTTCTGCGGCACGCTTCGCGATCATCTCGCCGACTTTGCGTGCAGCTTCCTTGTTACCGCCATTACCGGTGAACTCCTTATCCAAAGTGGATGCAGCGCACAGGGTAACGCCCTTCACATCGTCGATGATCTGAGCGTAGATGTTGCTGCTGGAGCGGAACACGTTCAGGCGCGGGCGGGAAGCGGTGCCCGAAATCTTACCGCGCACTCTCTTGTGGCGGGTCAGTCTGGCCTTGTTGCTGTCAGCCTTATTCACCATTTGTCATTCACTCCTTACTTCTTAGAGCCCTTACCGGCCTTGCCTTCCTTGCGGCGGATCACTTCGCCAGCGTACTTAATGCCCTTGCCCTTATACGGCTCCGGCGGACGCTTCTCGCGGACTTCCGCTGCAAACTGACCAACCTTCTGCTTATCGGGCCCCAGAATCACGATGGAGTTGGGATTCGGCACCTCGATGGTGATGCCGTCCTTCTCGCTCATGATGACCTGATGGGAATAGCCCAGGTTCATGACCAGGTTTTTGCCCTGCTTCTGTACACGGTAGCCAACGCCGTTGACTTCCAGCTCCTTCTTAAAGCCCTCGGTCACACCCAGGATCATGTTGTGGATCAGGGTACGGGTCAGGCCGTGCAGGGAGCGGTTTTCCTTCTCGTCGTTGGGCCGGGTTACGATCACTTCGTTGTTCTCCACCACAATGTTCATGTTCGGGTGGAAAGACTGGTTCAGGGTACCCTTGGGTCCCTTGACAGTCACATCACTGCCGTTGACAGTAACTTCAACGCCAGCGGGAATATTTATGGGTTTTCTTCCAATTCGCGACATAGTTGCACCCCTTATCTTACCAAATGAACGCCAGAACTTCGCCGCCTACGTTCTCCTTGCGGGCCTGACGGTCGGTCATAACGCCCTTGGAAGTGGAGATGATGGCGATACCCAGGCCCTTCATGACCTTGGGCAGCTCTTCTACGTTGGAATAAATGCGCAGGCCGGGCTTGGAAACACGGCGCAGTCCCTTGATCACGGGGGTCTTGCCCTCGCCATACTTCAGGACGACCTTGATAATGCCCTGCTTGCCGTCTTCAGTCACGCTGAAGCTCTTGATATAACCCTCGTCCACCAGGATCTGGCAGATTGCCTTCTTCATGTTGGAAGCGGGGATCTCAACAGTATCATGCTTTGCGGAAGCCGCATTGCGGATTCTGGTCAGCAGGTCTGCGATAGTATCAGTAATCTGCATGGTGTTACCTCCTTCTCTTCGGCTTTTCGATTACCAGCTTGCCTTCTTCACGCCGGGGATCTCGCCCTTATAGGCCAGCTCGCGGAAGCAAATACGGCAAATACCGAACTTGCGAAGGTAGGCATGGGGCCGTCCGCAGATCTTGCAGCGGTTGTACTTGCGGGAGGAGAACTTTGCCTCTCTCTGCTGCTTCAGTTTCATAGAAGTCTTGGCCACAATAATCCCTCCTTATTTCGCAAACGGGGCGCCCATGAGCGTCAGCAGCTCGCGGGACTCCTCGTCGGTGTTAGCAGTGGTTACAAAGCAGATGTCCATACCGCGGACCTTGTCGATCTTGTCATACTCGATCTCGGGGAAGATCAGCTGCTCTTTGATACCCATGTTGTAGTTGCCGCGGCCGTCGAAAGAGTTGGGGTTGATACCGCGGAAGTCACGCACGCGGGGGAGCGCAACATTGAACAGTCTGTCCATGAACTCGTACATGCGGTCGCCGCGCAGGGTAACCTTCACGCCGATGTTCATGCCTGCACGCAGCTTGAAGTTTGCAACGGACTTCTTCGCTTTGCAGACCATGGGCTTCTGACCGGTGATGGCGGCCAGGTCGGTGCAGATGCTGTCGATAACCTTGGAGTTGTCCTTGGCCTCGCCGGCGCCGACGTTGATAACGATCTTGTCAAGCTTCGGGATCTGCATCACGCTCTTGTAGGAGAACTTCTTCATCAGAGCGGGAGCAACCTCCTGCTTGTAGTAGTCCTTCAATCTTGCCATTCGTCTTTCCTCCCTTACAGCGACTCGCCGCACTTCTTGCAGATGCGGCCCTTGGTGCCGTCCTCATAGAGCTTGTGGCCCACGCGGGTAGGCTTGCCGCAGTGAGGGCAGACGATCTGCACTTTGCAGGCATACATAGCGCCTTCGGCCTTCACGATGCCGCCCTGCTCGCCCATTCTGCGGGGCTTCACATGCTTGGTCACCATGTTCAGACCTTCGATAATCACTTTACCCTCTTTGGGGCTGACGGCCAGGACCTTGCCCTTGCTGCCGCGGTCTTTGCCGCTCAGGATGACGACGGTGTCACCGGTTTTAACATGAACTTTATTCATTAGTGAGCACCTCCATTACAGCACTTCGGGGGCCAGGCTGAGGATCTTCAGGTAATCCTTGTCGCGCAGCTCTCTGGCGACAGGCCCAAAGATACGGGTGCCCCTCGGGTTTTTATCGTCACGGATGATAACGGCGGCATTTTCATCAAAACGGATGTAGGTGCCGTCCTCGCGGCGAACGCCGGAAGCGGAACGCACGATTACCGCTTTCACAACGTCGCCCTTTTTCACAACGCCGCCGGGTGCTGCTTTTTTAACAGATGCCACCACGACGTCGCCAATATTGGCATACCTTCTGCCGGTGCCGCCCAGAACGCGGATGCACATAAGCTCCTTCGCGCCGGTGTTGTCGGCAACCTTGAGGTAAGTCTGCTGCTGAATCACAGTTCGTTCCTCCTTTACATTGGCTGGGGTTTCCTTCTATAAAGGACCCTGTGCCAAAAAAGACATATTCTTGTGTGCTTGCGAAGGGCTGATTATTTCGCCTTCTCGATGATCTCGGCCACACGCCATCTCTTATCCTTGGAGAGGGGGCGGGTCTCCATCAGGCGAACACGGTCGCCGACTCTGCACTCGTTGTTCTCATCGTGCGCCTTCAGCTTCACGGTGCGCTTGATGATCTTCTTGTAAAGCGGGTGACGAACGCTGTCCTCGATGGCCACGACGACGGTCTTGTCCATCTTGTCGCTGACAACGCGGCCCACGTTGGTTTTTCTCATGTTTCTGTCGCTCACAGCTTAACCCTCCCTTTCTTATGCGTTAGCGCTGTCTTTCAGCTCGTTTTCGCGGATGATGGTCTTCACGCGGGCGATGTCTTTCTTCACAGCGTTGATGCGCATGGGGTTATCCAGCTGGTTGATCGCAAGCTGAAAACGCAGGTTGAAAAGCTCGGCCTTGAGGTCCTTCAGCTTTGCAGCCAGCTCTTCGTGATTCATCTCTCTGATCTCTGCGGCCTTCATTACTCTTCACACCCCGTTTCCTTCTTGACAAACTTGCACTTGATGGGCAGCTTGTTGGCAGCCAGACGCATTGCCTCACGGGCAGTTGCCTCCGGAACATCAGCAATTTCGAACATAATGCGGCCGGGCTTTACCACGGCCACCCAGTACTCGGGAGAACCTTTACCGGAACCCATGCGGGTTTCAGCGGGCTTCTCGGTGATGGGCTTATCGGGGAAGATCTTGATCCAGACCTTACCAAAACGCTTGCAGTAACGGGTCATGGCGATACGGGCAGCCTCGATCTGGTTGGAAGTGATCCAGGAGGGCTCCAGAGCCTGAAGACCATACTCACCGTAGGTCACGGTGTTGCCGCGATATGCCTTACCGGTCAGACGACCGCGATGCACTCTGCGGTATTTCACTCTCTTAGGCAGCAACATTATTGTTTGCCTCCTTCCTTGCGGGGCTTGCGGTTGTCGTGGAGGACCTCACCGCGGTACAGCCAAACCTTCACACCGATGCGGCCATAAGTGGTGGCAGCCTCGGCAAAACCATAGTCGATGTCAGCGCGCAGGGTCTGCAGCGGGATGGTGCCGTCATGATACTGCTCGGTACGAGCGATTTCGGCGCCGCCCAGACGGCCGGAAACCTGGGTTTTGATACCCTTGGCGCCCAGCTTCATGCTGCGGCCGATGCACAGCTTCATAGCGCGGCGGAAAGAAACTCTCTTTTCCAGCTGCTGTGCAATATTCTCAGCAACCAGCTGTGCGTTGAGGTCGGGCTGACGAACTTCTACCACGTTGATGACAACGGGCTTCTTCAGCATAGCCTCGCACTGAGTGCGGAGCTTCTCGATCTCGCTGCCCTTCTGGCCGATGACCATGCCGGGCTTTGCGCAGTGGATGTGAATGCGAACCTTAGAGGCATCGCGCTCAATTTCGATCTTCGGAACACCCGCGGCAGCAAGCTGCTTCTTCAGCACCTTGCGGAGGTTGTAGTCCTCAACCAGCGTATCGCCGAAAACATCTTTTCTGGCGAACCAGCGGGAATCCCAGTCTTTGATGACGCCCACACGGAGACCGTGGGGATTTACTTTCTGACCCATAATGTAACCTCCTCTTCCGCTTATTCCTTTTCCTTCAGCACCAGGGTGATGTGCGAGGTTCTCTTCAGGATTCTGAATGCACGACCCTGTGCTCTCGGACGGATGCGCTTCAGAATCGGTCCGGGGGCAACGGAGCACTCGGCAACATACAGCTTCGTGACATCCATGTTGTGATTATTTTCAGCATTTGCCATTGCAGACTTCAGCAGCTTCTCCAGATCTTCGCATGC
>ERZ791934.847-NODE-847-length-36404-cov-9.978596_pt1 | contig 36404 bp, 35 predicted proteins | sample MGYA00510125_ERZ791934 | MGnify/ENA primary metagenome ERZ791934 (study PRJEB30046, sample SAMN00993240) | human gut metagenome | study: EMG produced TPA metagenomics assembly of the A metagenome-wide association study of gut microbiota in type 2...
TTAACCTTTGTTTTAGAGCTGGATTTGTCATTGATGGATTTTATGAAGAATGTTTCAAAAACAACAAAGAAATTCCTATGGTAATGATAGTAAGGCTTAAAAAGGTAAAACGTGATAGCTTAAAATAAATTCAAGTTTGCCGGATAAATAGCAAACCTGGCCGAGCCAGTCAACGGTCAAGATGAACGGGCTTCGCCCGCCGTTGACAGCCCCGCCCGGTTTTGCAGTTAGGCAGTCAAGGAGCGACAGCCTAAAGTGCTGCCGCCCCTTACTATCATAAAAAGCAACTACTAACCAGCCACAGCCCTTTTGGGAGGAAAGGGGGATTTTCCATGACCTGTACAGAAGAATATCGGGAACATATCGAGTACACTTTCCATGCCTTTTGCAAAGTCGTTATCCGAAATGCAACGATCAACGCAGCGAGGACACGGAGCAGGAAGCACAAAAGAGAAATATCCCTTGAATACCTCACAGACGAAAAGCACTACCCTTTAGGCACGACAGATGAATATTTCCAAGCCCCGGAGCCGGACGAGGAATACATACTTACCCTTTGCGGCGATACGGTCATTTTCAGCAGCGGTTTACTTGCGGAAGCCCTGTCACGGCTGGACGAACGGGAGCGGGAAATGATTTACCTGTCCTTTTTCAAGCGTATTCCACAGCACGAAATTGGCAGACAGTACGGGCGCAGCCGCAGCACAGCGGGCTACCATATCCGAAAAGCCCTACGGCAGCTCCAAGCGGAAATGGAGGGAATGGCATATGAGAAATAATAGGCTTCTCCCCTATGAAACAATCGTCCAAGCCGCCAGCGGGGAGCCGGAAGCGGTGGGAACTGTATTGCAGTATTACCGCCGCCGCATACAATGTGCCGCCCGTGTGAATGGACGGGTAGACCAAGATACAGAGGACTACATCACCCAGACGCTTCTCACAGCTATTTTCAAGTTCCGCTTTGGGAGATAGCCCTACCGCCTACAACTGAATAACCGCCGCTTCGCCGGCAACCAGAAAGCAGTAAATCTATTCAACAGATTTGCTGCTTTTTTTCGTTCCTGTTTGGCATTTTTGAAAATCCCCAGTATGAAAAAACAAAAGGGAAAATTGCCGCCGCAGTTGGCAAAATCCCTTACTTATCCGTGGAGGGTATCAAAGAAAAAAATACTGCCATTGTCCGCCTTTTTCGGCTTGCGTGGTGTTGTAGGGAATAAGGGGAAATTCTAAAAATCTCCGTCCATTTTGCTTTGCGTGGTGTTGTAGGTAGTGAAAGGAAAATTTTCAAGATAAGCCGGAATAGCGGGTAGCAAAGCCCTTTTGAAACGTTTTGTTAGCGGAAAGGACGGGAGCCGGGGAACGCCGGAGTTTTTCAGAGCAAGATTCTACCGAGGTGCCAAAATTCGCTCTCCGCTTATTTTTGCCCCTGCGGGAATCTTGTTGGGGAGTGCCTTCCCCAAACCCTGCTATGCGCCCTGTCGGGCGAGAAAGGAGGTCACAGACCATGCGAAAGAAATACAATACGCCCCACCGCCGTCATGTGGTAAAGACCCGCATGACCGATGAAGAATACGCCGACTTCACCGGGCGGCTGGCGGCTTATGAAATCAGCCAGTCCGAGTTTATCCGGCAAGCCATACGGAAAGCGACCATACGCCCCATTGTCACCGTTTCCCCGGTCAATGACGGGCTGCTTGCCGCCCTCTCCAAGCTCACGGCAGAGTACGGGAAAATCGGCGGCAACTTAAACCAGATTGCCCGGAGCCTGAACGAATACGGAAGCCCCTACCGGGGGCTGGAAAAGGAAGTGCGGGGAGCCGCCGCCGACCTTGCCGCCTTGAAGTTTGAAGTCTTGCAGAAAGTAGGTGAAGCCGTTGGCGATACTCAAACATATCAGCTCTAAAAATGCCAACTACGGGGACGCTGAAAAATACCTCACATTCGAGCATGACGAGTTTACCATGAAGCCCACCCTTGACGCAGACGGGCGGCTCATACCGAGGGTAGACTACCGCATATCCTCTCTGAATTGTGGCGGGGAGGATTTTGCCGTTGCCTGTATGCGCTCCAATCTCCGCTACGGCAAGAACCAGAAACGGGAGGACGTAAAGAGCCACCACTACATCATCAGCTTTGACCCACGGGACGGCCCGGACAACGGCTTGACCGTTGATCGGGCGCAGGAGCTGGGCGAGAAGTTCTGCGCCGAGCATTTCCCCGGACACCAGGCCCTTGTCTGCACCCACCCGGACGGACACAGCCACACCGAAAATATCCATGTGCATATCGTCATTAACAGTCTGCGGATTGCGGAGGTTCCCATGCTGCCCCACATGGACAGGCCAGCGGACAGGAAAGCAGGCTGCAAGCACCGCTGTACGGACGCAGCTATGAACTATCTGAAAGCCGAAGTCATGGAGATGTGCCACAGCGAGGGGCTTTACCAGATAGACCTTTTGAACGGCAGCAAAGAACGCATTACCGAGCGTGAGTATTGGGCGCAGAAGAAAGGACAGGCTGCCCTTGACAGAGCCAACGCCCCTATTGCTGCGGACGGTATCGCGCCCCGGCAGACCAAGTTTGAAACGGATAAGGCGAAGCTGCGCCGGACTATCCGGGAAGCCCTTGCCGCTGCTTCCGGCTTTGATGAGTTTGCCGCCCTGCTTCTCCGGCATGGTGTGACCGTCAAGGAGAGCCGGGGGCGGCTAAGTTACCTCACGCCGGACAGGACGAAGCCAATTACCGCCCGGAAGCTGGGGGACGATTTTGACCGGGCTGCTGTCCTCTCCGTTTTGGAGCAGAACGCCGCCAGAGCCGCCGAAAAACCCGCAGCCATAGCGGAATACCCCGGCAGTATCAAAGACCGCTTACGGACGAAAAAAGAAGCGAAAAACGCCCCGAACAATGACGCTGTACAGCGCATGGTAGACATAGCCGCCAAGCGAGCCGAGGGGAAAGGACGGGGCTATGAGAAGTGGGCGACCATGCACAACCTCAAACAGATGTCGGCTACCCTCATGCTCTACCAGCAGTATGGCTTTTCTTCCCCGGACGAGCTGGACGCTGCCATTTCCGCAGCCAACACCGCCACGCAGGAGAGCCTTGCCGGACTGAAAGGGCTGGAAGCCGCTATCCGGGAGAAAAAGGAATTGCAGCGCAACCTTTTGGGCTATATCGGCACGAAGCCCGCCCGTGACGGTCTGAAAGCGCAGAAATCGGAGAAAGCCCGGAGAGCCTACCGGGAACAGCACGAAAGCGATTTTATCATAGCGGACACAGCCGCCCGTTATTTCCGGGAGCATGGAATAACCAAGCTGCCAGCCAGCAAAGCCCTGCAAAGGGAGATTGAGCAGCTTACCGTCCAGAAGAACGCCGGATATAACGACTACCGGGAGAAACGCCAGCGGGCGCAGGAGCTTCAGACAGTCAGACGCAATATCGACCAGATTTTAAGGGGCGCACCGAGCCAGCAGAAAAAGCGTGAACAGGAGCGTTAAAGACCGCCCCGAAATGATACCGAAACCCTACAAAAATACAGGTATGATATGAACCCTTACCGCAATACTCCCCGACTTCCAAACGGGGCTTACAGGGCAGAAAAAGCCCGAAAATGATACCGAGAACATACAGAAAATGCCCCCTATCCCGCTACACCGATAGGAACGGCAGAAAGGAGCTTACCATTGCCGAGAATGAGCAAGAAGCGGCGGCTGGAATGGTCTTTCTTCCTCAACCACCGCAACCGTATCACTTACAACGACCTATGCCGGGGCTGCACCCGTGACTGCAAACAGAGCTTCCGGGCGGTTATCATACTATGCCCTCGCTATTATTCCAAACGCTGGAAAAAGGAGGACGCAGCCTATGGCAGATAACCGCAAATATTACTACCTCAAGCTGAAAGAGAGCTATTTTGACGATGATGCAATCGTTCTGCTGGAAAGTATGCAGGACGGCGTTATCTATTCCAACATTCTCTTGAAGCTGTACTTGAAATCGCTGAAAAACGGCGGGAAATTGCAGCTTGACGAGAATATCCCCTACACCGCCCAGATGATTGCGACCATTACCCGCCAGCAGGTAGGTACCGTAGAGAGAGCTTTGAAAATCTTTATGAAGCTGGGGCTTGTGGAGCCTTTGCCAAGCGGCGCACTCTACATGAGCAACATTGAGCTTTTAATCGGCCAGTCCTCTACCGAGGGGGAGCGCAAGCGCAGGGCGCGGCTGGCTTTGCAGGAACAAAAAGCCCTGCCGCAGACAGGGGCGGACAAATGTCCACCATATCGAGCGGACATTTGTCCACCAGAGATAGAGATAGAGAAAGAGATAGATATAGAAATAGAAAAAGAGAGAGAGTTAGAAACGGGACACCCCGCCCCCGCCGCCTATGGCAGATACCACAATGTCATTCTTTCCGATACGGAGCTTGACGGGCTGAAAACAGAGCTTCCCGGCAAGTGGGAGTATTACATTGACCGCCTATCCTGCCATATCGCTTCCAGCGGGAGGAAATACAAGAGCCATGCAGCCACGATTTTCAAGTGGGCGCAGGAGGACGCAGCCAAGAAAGCCCCGAAAAAGGGCATACCCGATTATACCTGTAAGGAGGGCGAGAGCTTATGACGAATGGATTTGATGAAATGATTTTGAATATGACCGACACCACGCCGGAGCCGGAGGACTACACCGGCGAGGACGGGCTTTTATACTGCGGGAAGTGCCACAAGCCCAAAGAGGGCTATTTCCCCAAAGAAACCGCCGCATGGCTGGGGCGTGACCGCCACCCGGCAGAATGTGACTGCCAGCGGGCAGAGCGTGAGGAACGGGAAGCCGCAGAGAAACAGCGCAGTCACCTTGAAACTGTCGAGCGGTTGAAGCGGCGGGGCTTTACAGACCCGGCTATGCAGGGCTGGACGTTTGAGAACGACAACGGCAAGTGCCCGCAAATGGAACACGCCCATTTCTATGTGGAGAACTGGGAAACCATGAAAGAGCGCAACATTGGCTATCTGCTATGGGGCGGCGTTGGCACAGGCAAGAGCTATTTTGCGGGCTGTATCGCAAATGCCCTTATGGAGCGTGAAATCCCCGTGTGCATGACAAACTTTGCATTGATATTGGGTGACCTTGCCGCCAGCTTTGAGGGCAGGAATGAATATATCTCCCGACTTTGCAGCTTCCCGCTGCTTATCCTTGACGATTTTGGAATGGAACGGGGAACGGAATACGGCTTAGAGCAGGTCTACAACGTGATTGACAGCCGTTACCGCAGCGGCAGGCCGCTGATCGTCACGACTAATCTCACGCTGGAGGACTTGCAGCACCCGGAGGACACCGCCCACGCCCGCATTTATGACCGTCTGATTGAAATGTGTTCTCCTGTCCGCTTTACCGGGAGCAACTTCCGAAAAGCCACGGCGCAGGAGAAAATGGGACAACTGAAAAAGCTGATGAACAGAAAGGAGAGCCGCCTATGACCAACACCCCAAAGAATGACCGCAGCACCCGCCGCCCGGATTGCGTGACGGAAATCCGCATAGGTAATTCTGTCCTTGTCGTTTCCGGCTATTTCAAGCAGGACACCACCGCCACCGCCGCCGATAAAATGCTGAAAGTGCTGGAAGCGGAAGCTGCTACACAAAAATCGGCAATTTGACGGGACGTAAAGAAGCAGAAAGGACTGTACAGCCAGCCCCGGCGTGTGGTATGATAGTCATACGGAATAGTGGGGCTGGCTGTCGGAAATGGAGGACACTATGTTAAGACAGACCACCCGAAACCTTATTACCGCCCTTTATCCGAGATTATCCCACGAGGACGAGCTGCAAGGTGAGAGCAATTCTATTTCAAACCAGAAGCGTATTCTTGAAACCTATGCGAAGCAGAACGGCTTTTCCAATCTGCAATGGTACACAGATGACGGTTATTCTGGGGCGAACTTCCAAAGACCCGGTTTTCAAGCCATGCTTGCGGACATTGAAGCCGGAAAAGTCGGCACCGTTATCGTCAAGGATATGTCACGGTTAGGGCGAAACTATCTGCAAGTGGGAATGTATACGGAAATGATTTTCCCACAGAAAGGCGTCCGCTTTATCGCTATCAATGACGGAGTGGACAGCGCACAGGGCGACAATGATTTTGCCCCTCTGCGGAACATTTTTAACGAATGGCTGGTGAGAGATACGAGCAAGAAAATCAAAGCAGTAAAACGGTCTAAGGGTATGAGCGGGAAGCCCGTCACGAGCAAACCCGTATACGGCTACTTTATGGACGAGGACGAAAATTTTATCATTGACGGGGAAGCCGCCCCTGTTGTGCGGCAGATTTACAGCTTGTGCCTTGCCGGGAACGGGCCGACCAAGATAGCCCGTATGCTCACAGAGCAGGAGATCCCCACGCCGGGAACGCTGGAATACCGTCGGACGGGAAGCACCCGCCGCTACCACCCCGGCTATGAGTGCAAGTGGGCGACCAATACCGTGGTACATATCCTTGAAAACAGGGAGTACACGGGCTGTCTGGTAAACTTCAAGACGGAGAAGCCGTCCTACAAGACCAAGCACAGCGTAGAGAACCCCATTGAGAAACAGGCGATTTTCGAGAACCACCATGAGCCTATCATTGACACCCAGATGTGGGAGCGTGTGCAGGAGTTACGCAAGCAGCGCAAACGCCCGAACCGCTATGATGAAGTGGGCTTATTCTCCGGCATACTCTTTTGTGCCGACTGCGGCAGCGTCCTTTACCAGCAGCGTTACCAGAACGCCACCCGCAAGCAGGATTGTTATATCTGCGGGAGCTACAAGAAGCGTACCCGTGACTGTACGGCGCACTTTATCCGCACCGACCTGTTGACCGCCGGAGTGACCGACAATCTGCGGAAAGTCACCAGCTATGCAGCGAAGCACGAAGCCCGGTTTATGAAGCTGCTGATCGAGCAGAACGAGGACGGGGGCAAGCGCAGGAACGCCGCAAGGAAAAAGGAGCTGGAAGCCGCCGAGAAGCGTATCAGCGAGTTATCCGCTATCTTCAAGCGGCTGTATGAGGACAGCGTGACCGGGCGCATTTCAGACGAGCGTTTCACGGAGCTGTCGGCAGACTATGAAGCCGAGCAGAAAGAACTGAAAGAGAGAGCCGCCGCTATCCGGGCAGAGCTTTCCAAAGCGCAGGAAGCCACGGTAAACGCAGAAAAGTTTATGAATGTTGTCCGCAAGTACACCAGCTTTGAAGAACTTACCCCTACCCTTTTGCGTGAGTTTGTGGAGAAAATCGTTGTGCATGAGTGCAGCTATGACGAGAACGGCACACGCAGACAGGACATTGATATTTATTACTCTTTCGTTGGCAAGGTAGACCTGCCCGAATGACCGCCCGACCTATCCGGCGCAATGCGCAAACGCCGGATAGGAACGGCAAAATTTTTTACACTTCTACTACTTCTTTATCACACATCAGCAAACAAGCAGGGAATATACAAGATTAACATTTCCAATTCCGCGGATGTGACGTTGATTCCATTTGGATATACCAGCAAATGGAAACCACTTTGCGAATCTGGTACCTGTGAGGTGTATATGACTTTGATTGGCGATATCATCATAGGTGGTGATTTTCAAGTATTAGCGGATGATTCTATTGTTCATACACAGGGCAGTGCAAGAGTGCTCAATGAGGCTACACCACTGTTTCAGTATAAGAACTTTCTGGTTGGCTGGGGCGGAAGCTATGGTAAAGAGTACAGGGGAGTGTATCTGCTGACTCCATATCTGGCATCTATCAATAATCTGGGTTCTGCTGTGGTGAAGAATACAGACAAGACCATGAAGATTACATACACGTTGACAGAAGAAGAATAAGGTAACCTGGGGAGCTTTGGCTCCCTTTTATCATGCATAAAAACGAAAGTGAGGAATGGGTATGAAGGAATTTTGGAGTGTGATTCAGATGGTGTTTACTGCAATTGGGGGATGGCTTGGCTATTTCCTTGGAGGGTGCGACGGATTGATCCTGGCACTGGTGTTGTTTGTGGTGGTGGATTATGCCACCGGAGTGATGTGTGCGATCTCAGACCGTACTCTTTCCAGTGAGGTAGGGTTCCGGGGAATCTGCAGGAAGGTGCTGATCTTTCTGCTTGTGGGAATTGCAAATGTATTGGATGTGCAGGTTATCGGTACGGGCTCTGTGTTGAGAACGGCGGTAATCTTTTTTTATCTGTCCAATGAAGGTATTTCTCTGTTGGAAAATGCAGGAAGATTGGGGCTCCCTATCCCTGCAAAATTGAAACTGGTGTTGGAGCAGTTGCACGATAAGAGTGAAGGAAGTTCCGAAGAAAAGGAGGAAAAATAAGATGAGACTGGTAGAGAGTATTTTAACAAAGAATCCATGCTATACGGCAGGGAGAAAGATTGCAGTACAGGGGCTGATGCTTCATTCGGTTGGTTGTCCACAGCCGAAGGCATCAGCCTTTATTAATTCATGGAATACACCGGAGCATGACAGTTCTTGTGTGCATGGATTTATTGATGGAAATGATGCGGCTGTGTACCAGACATTGCCGTGGAATCACAGAGGATTGCACTGCGGATCTGGGATCAATGGCAGTGGAAATAACACCCACATCGGTGTGGAGATGTGTGAGCCTGCCTGCATCAGTTATACGGGTGGCAGTAATTTCAACTGTTCGGATTTTGGAACGGCCAGAGCAGTGGCAAAGCGTACTTATGAGGCGGCGGTGGAGCTGTTTGCTTATCTGTGCAAGCAGTATGGGCTGAATCCTACGGCGGATGGTGTCATCATTTCTCACAGGGAAGGACATGCCAGGGGGATTGCTTCCAATCATGGGGATCCGGAGCATCTGTGGAATGGACTGGGCATGGGATATACCATGAATGGATTCCGTCAGGCGGTAAAGGCTGCCATGAATGGCGGCGGGACATTGAAGCCTGCTGATCCCAAGATGCAGGCAAGTGCCTGGAAGGATTGCTCTGAGGCAGATGTGATTGCTATGGTGGGCAGTCTGTTTACAGAAGATCAGAAGAAGTTCGGGATTCTGGCATCGGTGTCTCTGGCTCAGTTTATTCTGGAGAGCGGGTATGGCAAGACGGAGCTGGCGCAGAATGCGAATAACTGCTTCGGTATGAAGAAGGTGCTGTCCGGGAATAGCTGGGGCGGATCCACCTGGGATGGAAAGTCCATTTATACGAAGCAGACACAGGAAGACGATGGAACAGGGAAGCTGTATACGATCACGGCAGATTTCCGTAAGTATCCTTGTGTTGGTGATTCTATCGGGGATCACAGTGCTTATCTGCTAGGTGCTATGAATGGCTCGAAGAAACGTTATGAGGGATTGAAAGGTTGCACAGATTATAAGAAGGCAATCCAGATCATCAAGGACGGAGGCTATGCTACAGATACTTCTTATGTGGCAAAGATCTGTAATATCATTGAGAGATGGGGGCTGACAAAGTACGACGTGAGCTCAGGTTCAGCCGGTGGAAGTGCAGATGCACCGAAGTATTACCGTGTGAGAAAGTCCTGGGCGGATGCGGCTTCTCAGAAGGGGGCATTTTCTGTGCTGGAGAATGCGAAGAACAGTGCGGATCAGAATCCCGGGTATATCGTGTTTGACTGGAATGGTACGGCTGTGTATGGGAAGGCAGATGCATCAGGGATGACGGAAAGCAATTGTCCATTTATGGTGAGAGTGCGGATTCCGGATCTGAATATCCGTAAGGGTGCTGGTACCAATACAGCGAAGACTGGAAAGTATACTGGGATTGGAAGCTTTACGATTCTGGAAGTAAAGAGCGGATCGGGAGCAGATGCCGGATGGGGTAGATTGAAGTCCGGAGCTGGCTGGATCAGTTTGGATTATTGTGAAAAGGTGTAAGAGCATAGAAAGATTAGGGCTGTTCATTGAGAAATCGGTGGGCAGCCTTTTTGAGTGGGAGGAACTTATGGAAAAGAATATTGTCGATGTAATGAGGCATCTTGAGGATTTGAAACATACAGATATTCGCAAGGTAAATCCAGAAGAGCTTGTCGATATCAGCGAGGTTGTGATAGATGAAGATATGAGCCCGAAGGAACGGGCTGTTGATTATATCAGACAGGTTAAAAATCCGTATTGTTTTAAGTCGAATGGCATTGTGGTGAAAGTGAGTTTTGCTGGTACCAGAAAGCTGGAGGAGTGCTTAGCAGCATGTGTTGCCTTATGATTTTATATGCTTGTGGGAAGAAACGTTCTGGACATTTGTTGAAAAGTTATATGGCAAAATCAGGGGAATTGTGGTATGATGTGATTGGGTTAAATTTTACAAAGTATTCATGAAGCCATGATTTTCTTGATTTATGCCGTAAGGTAATAAATTTAGGAGGTCTGGCTTTTTATGTTTAATAATTCTATTATCAAAGCTGGTGCTTATCTCAGACTGTCTAGAGAAGACGGCGATAAGCTTGAAAGTGACAGCATTACAAATCAAAGAGAACTTATCAAAGATTATGCCAACCGTCACGAGAGTATTACTCTGATCGAAGAGTATGTGGATGACGGCTATTCTGGCACAAATTATGAGCGTCCTTCCAGAGACTATTAGAAGATCTGAAATCTGGAAAGATTAACACCATTATCGTAAAGGATTTATCAAGACTTGGAAGAAACTATATCGAGACCGGAAGGTATCTGGAGAAGATTTTTCCGTATATGGGAGTACGGTTTATTTCTATTCTTGACAATTATGATAGTTATGGTGAGGGTGGCGACGCGGATCAAATTATTGTCCCCTTTAAAAATTTAATAAACGATTCCTATTGCAGGGATATTTCCATGAAGATTCGGAGTCAGCTGGATGTGAAGAGACGCAACGGGAAGTATATTGGCAGTTTTGCCTGCTATGGGTATCTCAAGGATCCAGAGGATAAAAATCATCTTGTGGTGGATGAGGTTGCAGCTGAGGTCATCCGGCAAATCTTTCGAATGAAACTGGATGGATATAACCTGCAGAGAATCAGTGATGCTTTGAATGAGATGGGAGTTCTCACACCTGCAGATTATAAGAGAAGCATTGGAATGAATTACGACTGTGGATTTAAGAGTGGAAGCAATTCAAAGTGGTCTCCGGTAAATGTGAGCAGAGTTCTCAAGAATGAGATTCTGACGGGAACTATGGTTCAGGGAATTCACAGGAAGATTAACTATAAGGTGAAACAAAGCAGAAATGTGGCTTCAGAAGATTGGATCCGTGTGGAGAATACGCATGAGCCAATTATTAGCAGAGCGGATTTTGATGAGGTCCAGAGACTGTTTGAACTGGATACCAGGACGGCTCCTGGCAATGATACTGTAGAGCTTTTCTCAGGAATTGTAATCTGTGGTGACTGTGGTCAGAATATGATCCGCAGAACCAGTAAGAGAAATGGCAAGTCTATTACTTATCTGCATTGCAGTACATACAAAAACGGGAATGGGTGCAGTTCGCATCTGATTCGCTATGATGCTTTGGAAGCGGCAGTTCTTGAGAGTATTCAGAAACAGATTTCGCTCCTTGTGGAGGCGGAACAGGTGCTTAAGAGACTTGATAAGATTTCAGAAGACCAGGGCGGTGTAAAGATTGTAGATAATCAACTCGAAACCATGGAAAAGGAAGTTGCTCGCTACATGGATTTCAAATCCAAGGCATATATGGATATGCTGGATGGTGTGATTGATAAGGATGAATTTCAGGAGATTAGCAGGCGATTCACAGGAAAAATCGAAGAGGCAAAGAAAAAGCAGGAAGAACTACAGAAGAAGCGATATCGCATGATTCACAACAAATCCCATACGGCTCCCTGGATGCAAGATTTGAAGAAATACCACAACATCCAGGAACTCAGCAGAAGAATGCTGACTTCCATCGTTGAGCGTATTGTGATTTATGACAAGACTAATATCCAGATTGTATTCCGATATGGAGAAGAGATGGAAGAAATGCTTGGGCTTGCAGGCATTACGGAAAGCGAGGTGGCGGTATGCGAGTAGTGAGTTATACGAGAAGCACGGCCAGCCTTGTGGGAGAGGAGATTCCCGGGGATATCATTACAAAGCAGAATGCGGCAATTCGAGAATATGCAAAGGCACACGACTTAAAGATAGCAAAAACCTATAGTGACCGGAAGTATGACGCAGATGAGAACACTGCATTTGAGGAACTGCTTCAGGATGGCATTAACAGACAGTTTGATGCAGTGATTATCCATTCCATCTTTCGTTGTGGGAGAGACCTGTGGAGTGCCAAGGAAGTATTATTGCAGACGTTTCATGCTGCAGGGATTGGTTTTATCGTGGTTGAGGATGATTTCTCAAGTATTGGAAAGACAAATGCTGAGGCGGAGGCGTATTTTGAATCCAAGTATTCTTTTCATAAGCAGGAAACCATCCGGAGAAAAGTGAATCATCGAAATAAGTCCGGGATACTGTCATGGAATGATGTGAAATATGGCTACAGACTTACAGAGAATTATCAGCTAGTGGTGGATGAAGAGACTGCTCCGGTGGTTCAGCGTATTTTTGAAATGTGCGCAGATGGGATACCGGCAAGAGAGGTGGCAAATATCCTGAGGCAGGAGAAAGTTCCTACACCGCTTGTATCACGTGGTACAAATGTGAAAATTGAGGATCCATTTAAATGGGACAGATTGAATGTCACAAGATTATTGAAGAACACGGTCTATATTGGCTTCTGGTCGAAGATGGTACAGGGGGAAGAAATCAGTTTTGAGAATGAGGCTCTTGTTACTGAGGATTTGTTCTATCGTGCACAGTTAAATGCTCTTAGACAGGATGACAGGGCGAAGAAGCAGCCATCAAAGCATCTGTATGCCGGATTATTGGTGGATCCGATTCATGGTTTTGTAATCCGGTTGAGAAAACGTAAGATGGATGGTTCTGAATATCTGGCATATTCCACAGCAGAAATAGCTGCTTTATATGAGAGAAAAATGCTGCCGATGGATGAATTGAATGAAATTGTTCTGGATGTTTTTCAGAAAGAGCAGATCAAAGCCAAAAGGGCATTGGAGTATGTGAAGACGAAAGAAGCGATACAGTATCGGGATAAGATTCTTGATGAACTCAGAAAGGATGCAGTGAATTTAGCAAACCGACTTGCGGATTGTGAGAAAATTCGTATGAAGGTATATCAGGATTATCAGATTGGCAAGGTGACGAAGGAAGAGATGGATGCAGCTGACACTGAGAGAGCACTGAGGTTTACGGAGATTGAAGCGTGTTTTAAGAAAAATCAGCTGGAGCGCAAAAATATACAGACTGGTATCAGTTCAAAAAATCCATGGATTCTTATGTTTGCGGATGCAGCGGAGCTTTGTGCTATTGATAAAGCATTTCTCAAGAAACATGTGGAGAGAATTGAAATCATAGGTCTTTCTGATATTACAGTGCATTTCAAAGAGAATAGTTGGTATGAGATTTTACCGGAAGAATGGAGGGAGCTTAATGGCTAGAAAAAGTAGGAAAGCAGTGCAGACAGCAAAGGTGATGGATGTGATTGCTCCGGGGACTACTGCAGGTGCAGATGATTCTATCCAGATTCTGGAAGCAGAGGGGAAACTCAAACCGGGACAGCTTCTGACAGCTGCTTATATCCGGCTGTCGGTTGAGAATAATGGCAATGAGGATGAAGAGAGTATCAAGACACAGACGGAGCTTGTGCACAGTTATATCAAAGAGCATCCGGATCTTCATCTTGCGGAAACCTATATTGATAATGGTTTTACAGGAACGAAGTTTGACCGACCGGAGTTTGTTCGCATGATGGAGGATGTAAAGCGCGGAAGGATACAATGCATTGTGGTGAAGGATTTGTCACGATTTGGACGTGATTATCTCGAAACCGGTTATTATATGGAAGCAATATTTCCACTGCTAAATGTGCGGTTTATTGCGGTCACGGACAATTTTGACAGTACACGTGAAGAGGATCGAAACAGTCTGTCTGTTCCAATTAAGAATCTTGTAAATGCTATGTATGCCAAGGATTATTCCAGAAAGCAGGAAGCCTTCCGAATGATGGCAAGTCAGACCGGAAAGGTATCTGCACAATACCAGGTGTATGGATACAAGTATAATGAGGAAGCGAACAGCCTACAGATCGATGAGTCACTGGAACCCTATGTGCGGATGATCTTCGCATGGGCACTGCATGGTGTGTCACGAATTGAGATTGCAAAGCGAATGGAGCTGATTGGAACACCTACACCATTTGAGGTCAGAGGCAGAGCGGATGGGGACAAGTGGAAGGACAGTACTATAAAATCCATTATCTACAATCCGGTTTATGCAGGATTTCATGTCATGGAGAAATCAAAGCAGTCCCTCTATCGAGGCGTGGAAACACATCGGAAAAAGAGAGAGGACTGGCTGTATTTTCCGAGTTTTCATGAGCCTTATATTACGCTTGATGAGTACCAGCAGATTGATGAAATGGTGAAAACTTTTCGAGATAAGAATGAGGAAAACAATCGACTTCGTAAGGAGGCCAGGGAGAAACTTCCGGATATGTTTCCTAAGATGGTCTGGTGTGGGGACTGTGGCAGAAGGATGATGCATCTGAGAGGGTGTCATCATAGAGGGTATGATGATTTAGCCTTCGGTTACTACCGATGCAGATCCAGAAAAGGCGAGGGCAAGTGTAGTAACAAACATATTCAGGAGAATTTCTTGAAGATTATTGTGATGGATCAAATCCGTCATCTGATAAAAGTTGCCTGCGATAAGGATGAGTTCCTAAGGATGGCTGAGAAGAAAGCACCTGGGAAAGCTGCATTTTCTTTTCAGAAGCGTCAGATCTACCGGATGGATGAAAGAATCAGAGAGCTGGATGATAAGCTGTTGAAAGCTTATATGGATTATGCGGAGAAGATTCTGGATGAGGAAGAGTATCAGTATATCAAAAGTAAAATGTCTGTTGAGAGAGCCAATTTACAGGAGAAACGGTCGGAACAGGAAACGAAGCTGAAGGAGATGGAACTGGCAATCAAACGCTTTCACATGGTGGCGGATGAACTTAAGAAATATGCGGATTCTATGGAGTTTTCACAGGAATTGGTGAAAGAATTGATCGATGAAATCTGGCTTTATGAGGATGGTCAGAGAGTGGAAATCAAATTTAAGTGTCAGGATGTATTTACGGATGCTGTGATTGATGAATTTATTGAGGGAGGGGATGTATGTGACGATAGCAATTTATCTGAGGCTGTCGGAGGCTGATGGAGACTTAGGTGTAGACCATAAGGATGAGAGCAACAGTATTGAGAATCAGCGATTGCTGCTGTACAGCTATATTCAGAACAGGGATGATCTGGCGGGTGAGATTAAGGAATATGTGGATGATGGATATTCTGGAACGAATTTCAATCGACCTGCTTTTATGAGAATGATTGAAGATGCCAAGAAGGGATTGATACAGACTATTTTGGTGAAAGACCTTTCCAGACTTGGACGGGACTATATTGTTACCGGCGATTATGTGGAGCAGATTTTTCCCATTCTGGGAATTCACTTTATTGCTGTGAATAATCGTTATGACAGTAGGAAAAATAGTTCGGGCTCCATGAGTTTTGATATGGCAGTCAGCAATCTGATCAATACTTTTTATAGCCGAGATTTATCAAAGAAGCTTAGAAGCTCCAATGCGGTAAGGTGGAAGAAGGGAATCAGTACATCTGGGCAGGCTGCCTTTGGCTACAGGAAGGATCCGGAGAATAAGGGGAAGTTCGTGATTGACCCTGAGGCAGCAGACATCGTTCGGAATATATTTGGACTTGCCTGCCGGGGGATGAATACCAGAGAAATATGTGATTCACTAAACGAGGAAGGAATGCCTACTCCGCATACTTATCATAAATCCAAGGGGAAATACTCTCATGCCGAGCCGGTGACACCAGAAGCGGAAAGATTGTGGACGACGGAAAAGGTTGGATCAATTATCAAGAAATATGAATATACAGGCGCAATGATTATGGGAAGGAAGCGGAGTCAGACGGTGGGTGCTAAGACCGGGAAGCTACAGGAAGCCGATAAATGGACTGTTGTTGAGGATATGAATCCGGCACTGGTCAGTAAAGAGGATTTTGCCAGGGCGCAATTGGCGATTCAAAAGCGTACTGCAAGTCGAAATACCAAAGAAAAGAAGTATGCTCTGCGAGGTAAGCTTCGGTGTGGCAATTGCAGACAATGTATGTCTTATGTGGATGTAGGAACTGTTCCAGTATTTGTCTGCAGGCATAAGGCACGGGCTGGAAAGAAATCCAATTGCAGTGGTGAGAAATATGAGGTCTCTTATATTGATGATCTTGTATTTGATGTTCTCAAGTCTCATATCAAATTATTGAAGGAATGTGGTTTGGTCAGGGAAAAGGAAGCAAAAGAAGCAATTCGCGTAAGCAAATCCCAGATCAAGAATCTGGTGGTCCAACTGGAAGGCTTGAAGGCTGATAAGTTGAGATTATATGAAGCTTATGCAGAGGGACATTATACGAAAGAAGCTTATCTGCACCGAAAACAGGAGGCACTTCGTAAGATCGAGGAGCTGGAAAAGCAAATTAAGGCATGTGAGGATACACTGGTTGAGAAGGCTGATATTCTGGATCATGCGAAAGAGATAGTTGAACAGGCAAATGGACACGGGAAAGCGAAGAAGCTTACACGTGAGCTGGCAGATGTGTTTATCCGTAATGTGTATGTATATAGTCAGAGCCAGATTGAGATAGAGTTTATCTATGAGGATGTGCTTGGTGAAATGATGAAAGCAGAAGAATAATTTGTAATTAAACTTGCTTATTCCTTGCTATGGATGTACAATGCCTATGGGTGGTGATGATATGGCAAAGACAAAATACAAGATTATTCTGAGTGATAACGATATTGAGATGTTAAATTCCATACTTGCGGATGATGAGCCTTCTGACAGGATAAAGCTTCGTGCGAGGATCCTTTTATTATCAGATGAAAATAATAAAGAAAAGCTGTCTGTTCCAGAAGTGGCGAAATGCCTGGGAACAACGCATACAACAGTGCAGACAGTTCGGCAGACTTATGGTATGAATGGAGTTGAAGCGGCAGTTAGTAGGAAAAAACGAGTGGAGACCAAAGAACACAGAGTCGTTCATAGAACAGATTATAGTAAGAGTCCCAGTAAACTGACTCCTGAGGTGGTGGCAAAGATATTTGAGATTGCTTCCAGTGATCCACCAGAAGGAATGAACAGATGGACTCAGAAGGCTATTGCGGAGGAAGGTATCCGGCAGGGATTATTTGACAGCATAGCACAATCGACCATAGCCAGATTATTAAAGAATAAAGAAGTGTAAACAGAAAGCCCTTTCTGCTGGAGTAATTACTCTGGCTGAGAGGGCTATTTTTCTCTTTTCAAACAGTCTATGTGGTGATTGATAGTGTAAAATAGACTGGTGCAGAAAGGGGGTGAAAAAGAGAAATTGAATGAGGGTAACAACATATTATTAGACGTTTCTGAGGAAGCCATACAGCAATTAGTGGAAGCAGAAGCTCCTTCGCCGACAGCTCCAGTTGTACAGGTGAGAAAAACCAAGAAAAAAAGAAGACTATGATTTCAAATAAGTCTTTTGAAGTTCAGGTTATTCCGGCAACAAAGGGAGTGGTTGCTCCGGGAGAGACTGCGCAGCTTAAGCGAGTTGCAGCATATTGCCGTGTGAGCACGGATGAAGAGGCACAGGCAACCAGCTATGAACTACAGGTTCAGCATTATACGGAGTATATAGGAGCCCATGATGGCTGGATATTGGCTGGGATATATGCTGACGAAGGCATCAGTGGAACTCAGACAAAACATAGAGAGCAGTTTAATCAGATGATTCAGGACTGTGAGGATGGAAAAATTGATATGATCATTACAAAGTCTATCAGTCGATTCGCCAGGAATACCGTGGATTGTTTAACGAATATTCGAAAATTGAAGAAGCTGGATCCGCCAGTTGAAATCTATTTCGAAAAGGAGCGGCTGTATTCCCTGGATGATAAAACGGATATGGTTCTCAGTCTGATGGCTTCGATTGCCCAGGAGGAGTCGCGCAGCATATCCGCAAATATTCGTTGGGCAATCAGAAATCGCATGAAAAACGGAACCCAGAAGATAACGACAGCAGGGCTTTTGGGGTACGATACGGATGAAGACGGGCACATGGTGATTATTGCAAGTGAGGCGGAGATTGTAAAAACTATCTTCAAAAGCTTTGTGCAGGGTGTGCATCCAGGGCTGATCGCAATCCGATTAAATGGATTGGAACTAAAGACCGTATATGGAAATGACTGGAGCGGCAGTTCTGTACGGAATATTCTTCGAAATGAGAAATACTGTGGGGATGTTCTGATGCAGAAGACAATCACCATCGATTATCTGAGCCATCAGACAAAAATCAATGATGGTGAAGAGGAGCAGTACTATATCGCGGATCATCATGATCCCATCGTGAGCCGTGAACTCTGGGACAAGGCGCAGGAGCTTCTGGAGAAGAGCAGCTGGCGGAAATGGAAACGTCGGGAACAACAAAGGCTGATGCCAGTAAAGACTGGCAGGCTAAAAGGATTTATTGCAATTAATGCCGAATGGAAAACGGTGTCAATCACAAGACTATTATCGGCTACATGCAAGATAACTGGAGAGGATGAGCCAGCGGGAATGGCTGAGGCTCAAAAAGAAGAGACAAAGGAAAGCGAGGATTTTATTATGACAGATACAAAAGTTTTGGATGGATTTGAAGTGGTAGAGCTGGAAGAGGGTAAGTGCGATTCGACCATGACACTGACTGGAACCAATATTAAATTCAATAAGGCTACAGCGGTGGAACTTGGATTCCCTCAGTATGTGCGGATGCTGATCAATGCAGCGACCAGGCAGGTGGCAATCCAGCCGTGTAAGGAAAATGCGAAGAGCGCAGTTCCATTCAGTAAGGATGAGAAGAAGCAGAATTACGCAGTGGTTCTGAAAATTCCAGCGATGCTGACGGCAGTTCGCAAACTGGCCGAAGTGGATGAGGATGCCGGTGCTTTGGTATTCAAGGGAACAATTTATCCGAATGATAATCTGATTATCTATGATGTGGCAGCAGGCACGCCTCTTAAGAGAAGAAAAAAGAGATCTGCGAAGCGGAATGATGCGGAAGTAGTAGAGACTCATTCAGAAAAAAAGTAACATATATTAATGAAGTTTAAAGAGATCTTTTAAAGCAGACCGTCAAATCCTGGGTGCAACTATGTATCCTGGGATTGGCGGTCTTTTTGTATTTTTGGGGTACAAAATAGGAACATGGAGAGGGGAAACTCTTTGCAACTCTCAAAAGTGATGAATACATCCATGAAACATCTTTTCTGCATCTTTTGACTGGATGGGTGAAATGTATGTCCTGATATCTGCTTTCCGCCTTTCTGGGAATGAAAAGAAGGTTTTGGGTAGTAGATGCAGAATTGCATGAAAAAGATACATGAATATATGGTAAAGAGATTTCGGATTTCTTTGATGAAGATGTGGGAAATGGAGTGGGGAGATGCACAGTAGTTTTTGTGAGAAATGTATGAGGCAACTGGGTGCCGAGAAGACAGATAGAAGAGAGGAAACCTTGGTGGAGCAAGGCTTTGGATACTGTTGCATCTTTTTGCAACTATTTGAAAAAGTTGGTGTACCTATCTTGACAACAGGGGGTGTTTTGCAGCGACATGACATTTGATGCTACTCTGAACCCTGTTGTTTATGAAGGCGGTATTCCAATTTTTATTGATACGGAAAGAGATTCATGGAATATACCAACAATTACATACCCACAGCCAACTGCCCACAGTTCCAGAAGAATCCGCAGCCAGCCTTCTCATCCTACAAGACTGCCTCTGGGACGTCCTCCTGATCTATCAGAATCACCCTTTCCAAACCGTCAAAGGCCTTGAATTCACCTATCACATCAAGGGAAACGAAATGTTCTTCACCAGAAAGGACAAGTCCGTCACCAGGGCAACCGTCAATATAGCCCTTGAAAAGGCCCTGGAGTTCCAGGATAAGACCAGCGGAAATGCCGCCTGCATCGTAACAGGGCCAAAGAAATTAGGCTGCTTTGGCGCCAGTTATCTGTATCCGATTTTCATGGGGATCGGCTTGATACAGAAGAAATAGATCAATTTTCGGGCATTTTAGTGCAATAAGGCGAATGTAATTGACAGTATCTATTTTTTTGATGTATATTAGAGAGTGTTAGATTTCTAAGAAGACATAGTGATAGTTTATAATAAAAGTATGCTAGGAAAGCGGCTTTTTAAGAAGCCGGAACTGTACTTACAATGAGGAGAAATAGTTATGGAAGAGATGAGAAGAGAAAATGAAGAGGTGGAGATAGATCTTCTGGAAATTGCCCATCTTTTGTGGAGAAAGGCCTGGGCAATCCTTTTGTGCCTTATCATAGGAGCGGCGCTTGTGGGAAGTTACACCAAGTTCCTGGTGACGCCGCAGTATTCCGCGTCATCAATGATCTATGTGCTGACGAAGACGACGACCGTGACGTCGATCACGGACCTTCAGATAGGAACCCAGCTTACCGCGGATTTTATGACGCTTACCACTAGCCGTCCGGTTGTGGAAGATGTCATTGACGATATGGACCTGGATATTACATACGAGAAACTGAAAGAGAAGATTACCGTGAACAATCCAACGGATACCCGTATTCTGGAGATTACAGCTACGGACCCGGATCCGAAGATGGCGCGCGATATTTCGAATGCCATGGCAAAGGCTACGGTTGAGCGTATTTCTGAAGTTATGGATACGGAAAAGCCGAACATTGTGGAGGATGCGGTGACGCCGACTATTCCATCCAGCCCGAGCCTGATTAAGAATACGGCGATCGGCGCATTGCTTGGCGCGCTGCTGGCGATCGCGGTGATCGTAATCCGTCATCTGATGGATGATACGATCAAGACGGAAGAAGACGTGAAGAAGTATCTGGAATTGAATGTATTGGCAGCCGTTCCGCTTGAGAAGGGCTCTTCTAAGAAGAGGAAGTCAGCATAATGAAAAATGGACGTAAGAAGTTAGGAGTCTTGTTGCTGATCTTGGCCTTGCTGTGCATAGGATACATTGTATACTATGAGGTGAGCAAGTCTGCAAATGAGAATATCTATGCCAAGGTGCAAAAGCAGGTGGCGGAAGATAAGAAGCAAAAACTAAAGCCCGGGTATATCAGTCCCATCGACTTTGACAAATTAAAGGAGACGAACCAGGATATTTATGCATGGATCGAGATACCCGATACGCAGATCAATTATCCGGTCGTCCAGGGCGGCGATGACGATGCCTATTATCTGAATCACACCATTGACGGTACCGAAGGCTATCCAGGATCGATTTATACAGAAAGGATCAATGCCAAGGATTTTTCGGATTTTAATACGGTCATCTATGGCCATAACATGAAGGACGGGTCCATGTTCATGGGGCTTCATAATTTTGAGGATCCCCAGTATATGAAAGAGCATCCAAACGTAAAGATCTATACGCCGGAAAAGGAATTGACCTACCGGATTTTCGCGGCAGTGGTATATGATGATGTACATATATTGGAGGCCTATGATTTTTCATCCCAGGAATACAGGCGGCTGTTTCTGGAATCTGTCTATAACAGCCGAGACATGAGAAACTGTATTGACGAGAGCGTGGCGGTGGATGCGGATAGCAAGATCTTGACGCTGAGCACCTGCATTGGCGGGGAGAACAATAAACGCTACATAGTAGAGGCGGTATTGGTAGATGAATAAAAAGAAGTTAGGAATATGTCTGGCTGCCGTTCTTATCATGGTAGTCGTGGCGTGGGGCATATATTCGGCGGCGAAGGATAAGGCAGACAAGTCCGGGAAAACGGCAGTTGCGGATCAGGAGCCGGATAACGAGGAAAGCGATGTAATTACTTATAATGGGAAAAAGTATCGGTATAATACGGATCTAAAGACGGTCCTGTTCCTGGGCGTGGATAAGACGCAGGAGGCAAAGGTCAATTCGACGCCAGGTTACAACGGCCAGACGGATACGATCATACTATATATCCTGGATCGGAATGCCAAAACGGCAAAACGGCTGGCAGTATCCAGGGATACGATGACGGAGATCGCACTTTATGACCAGTCAGGAGAGTTTCTTGCCACGGAAAAGGCGCAGATCGCGCTGCAGTACGCCTATGGCGATGGGGACAAGAAAAGCTGCCGCCTGGTAAGCGAGGCGGTATCCAAACTGCTGTACGGCGTGCCAATCCGCAACTATATCTCGGTGTCCGTTGACGGCATCAAGCCTATTGTGGATGCCATGGGCGGCGTTTCGCTGACGGTTCCCCAGGATTATACGTATATTAACCCGGCGTTCCAGCAAGGAGCGCAGATCGTGCTGGATGGGGCGCAGGCGGAATCTTACGTGCGCTACCGCGATACCAGCGTCAGCGGCAGCAATACGGAACGTATGGAGCGGCAGATGCAGTTTATCTCCGCCATGTTCGAGCAGTTAAAAGCGCAGGCGTCTTCGGATCTGGGGGGATATGGAAAACTTCTGGACAGTGCCGGAGAGTACATGGTGACCAGCATGACAATGGATGAATTGAAGGAGATGTCAGAGTATGATCTGGATTCTGAGATCATCAATGTTCCGGGGGAGATGACTGCCGGAGCAGAACATGACGAATTTCTTGTAAATAATGACAAGCTGAACGAAATAATCCTGAATTTGTTTTACAAAATTGAGGATTAGTGTTATACTAAGGTAAGCATAAAACGTACAGGTTTGTGCGGAAATTATATTAAAATGCGGAGGAGTAAGACGATGAGTAAAAGAATGAAGAAGTTCTTTGGGGCAGCGATGGCGACGGTAATGATGTTCGCAATGAGCGCGACTGCTTTTGCAGCGGGAAGCCCGGTGGCAAGCGGCACGGTCAATACAGTTACAAAGGCTGTTGACAAGAACGGTAACGCTGTGAATGTTAAGATTCAGGCAATGCCAGAGGAGTACAAGGCTGTAGCTGAGGAGATCAAGAACGTTGACAACGTTAAGAAGGTATTAGGCGATGCGTTTGTTGAAGGAATGTCAGTGGTTGACGTTCAGGACGTAGTAGTAGATGGAAATGCTACATTCCCACTTACCATTACATTCAAGGTTCCTGGCGTAGTATCTGGCACAAAGGTTGCAGTACTTCACTATGACACAGAGAAGAGCGCTTGGGAAGTAGTTGAGAGCAAGGCCGGCGACGGAACGATCACGGCTACATTCAATTCCTTATCACCGGTTGCGTTTGTCGTAGACAAGAATACAGCACCAGGCGCGAAGGATGGAGCGAAGGCTTCACCAAAGACTGGCGAAGGAATGGCAGTTCCGTTTGTAGCAACAGCAGCAGTAATCTTATTGATCGGCGCAGCAGTATGCTTCCGCAAGAGAGAAGTAAGATAAGAATCATACGTATTTAAAAGAATCTCTTTCTGAGATATTATGTTTCGGAAAGAGATTTTTTATGGTATAATCGTATTGTTGTGAGGAGCGGGGCATATGAGATTAACGGATATTCACTGTCATATCCTGCCAGGGATTGATGATGGTGCGGCAAATGGAAAAATGACTGTGTCCATGCTGAGGAAGGCCTATGCCGAAGGCGTACGAAGGATCATCGTGACGCCTCATTACCGAAGGGGGATGTTCGAGCCGCCGATGGATAAGGTGTATAAGAGATACCTGCAGGTCAGGAAGAAGGCCAGCGAGATTGGCGCGTTCGGCATCGAGGTATATCTCGGGTGCGAATACCATCGGCATTCGGATATGGCGGAAGTACTGGAGAGCGGCAGAAGGCCGACGATGGCAGGAAGCAGATATGTATTGACGGAATTCTCTTCGGTGGATCCGTATTCCAGAGTCCGTGGCACCTTGTATGAATTGGTTACGGCCGGTTATATTCCGATTATCGCACATGCAGAACGGTATCAGGCTTTCTTTGAGAATATGGAGAATGTAGCGGATGCCATTGCTCTTGGGGCAATGATACAGATTAACGCGGACTCGCTGGTTGGCGAGAGCGGCTTTAAGACGAAGCAGTTTTGCAAGAAGCTGATGAAGAAAGATATGGTTCAATTTATTGCATCGGATGCCCACAATATAAAGGATCGTCCGTCCAGGCTCGGGCAATGTGCAAAATATGTTGAGCGAAAATGGGGAAGAGATAGGGCTCTTCGTATATTCGAGGAGAATCCTTCCCGAATTATCGGACGTTAGATAGGAGACAGGAAGAAACATTATGAAAAAGACAACGATAAACTTGGAGCCTTTAAGTTATGGGGTTAGAGAGGCGGTAAAGACACTTCGGACCAATATTCAGTTCTGTGGCAATGACAAGCAGGTGATCATGGTCACCAGCAGCGTTATGGGAGAAGGAAAGACGAAGATTTCTACGAGACTGGCAGTGTCTTTGGCGGAACTGAAGAAGAAGGTGCTGCTGATTGATATGGATCTTCGGAAATCCGTGATGGTTTCCAGGCTTCAGGCACAGCATGTGGATAAGGGGCTGACGCATTTCCTGTCCGGGCAATGTATGCTGTCTGATGTCGTAATGTCCACCAATGTGCCGAAACTGCATATTATCTTCTCCGGTCCTGTGGCTCCGAATCCAACCGAACTCTTATCCGGTGAGCGGTATATGAAGATGCTGGATTCTCTGCGCGCCCTGTATGACTATATCATCATTGACGCACCTCCGCTTGGAATGGTGGTTGACGGGGCGATCATTGCCAAGAATAGCGATGGAGCCGTCATGGTATTGGAATCCGGAGGGATCAAGTACCGTATGGCGCAGGATGTAAAAGAACGGCTCCAAGGCTCTGGGTGTCCGATCCTGGGGGTAGTCCTCAATAAGGTGGACCGTAAGAAGACCGGCCGCTATTATGGAAAGTATTATGGAAAATACTATGGCAAGTACTATGGCGACAGTGAGAAAGAGATGCTGGAGCCGACGGGGGATCCCTATAGCCAGGAGAGGCTGGAGCAGGATATCAGAGATGATTTGAAGCGATAGACAAGACGTATAAGTATCAGCAAGGCCGTGCGGGTTAGTCCTGCACGGCCTTTATAGTGGAGATATCTGAATCGATCATCAGGGAATAGTTGGTATAGTATACCACGAACCCCGGCTTTGCCCCATTAGGCTTTTTCACATGCTTTTTCTCTACATAATCAATCTCTACCTTGTCGCTGCCTCTGTTCTTGGAATAGTAGGCAGCCAGCCGCCCGGCTTCTTCGAAGGTGCGATCCGGCAATTCCTCTCCATTACTTTTGACGATGACATGGGAGCCTGGCGCGCCTTTTGCGTGGAACCACCAGTCGTTTCCTGTGGCGAAAGAGAAGGTCAGTTCATCGTTCTGCAGATTGTTCTTGCCGACATACATATGGTAGCCATCGCTGGAGACATAGTGCAGAGGCTTGCTGGTCAGCTTCATCTTTTTCTTGGTGAACTTTCTCCGCACATACCCGCTCTGGATCAGTTCTTCCTTGATCTGTGCCAGATCTGCCTCGCTTAACGCAATGTCCAGGGCATTGCTGATGGATTCCAGGTATTGGATATCATCGGCGGTTTCCTGGATGAGATCTGAGAGCGCCTCAAAGGTACGTTTCTGCTTATTGTACTTGGCGAAATATTTCTGGGAATTCTCCTGGGGCGTCATGGTCGGATCCAGGGGAATGGTAACTTCCTGACCAGTGTAATAATTAAGAGCAGTCAGGTTCTTGGAGCCTGGAGCCAGATTGTAGCCGTAAGCGTTGATCAGTTCGCCGTAGACCTTGTATTTTTCCCGATTCTGCGTATCCCTTAACTGCTTGGCCTGAAGATCGTACTTCTTACGGTTCCGTTCCAGGGCTGTCTGTACTACATGGCGTAAGTCCGCGCTTTTCTGGCGGATGCGGGTCAGGGTATTCTTGGTCGCATAGTAGGTACTGAGCACCTGGGAGATAGAAGCAAATTCCTTCCTGGCAAGGCCGCTGTAGTGCGTCAGCGGCAGGGCGCCAAACTCCTTGGGAGCGTTCCCTTCGTAATAGATGACCGGATGGAATGCGCCTTGGCGTACATCTTCCATGTAGTAGGAAAATTGCCGGTACAGGTGAGCCATCATATCGTCGCTTAAGTCTCCGGCAGTCATGCCGGATTCCAGGCCTGCCAGATAGCAGATCTCTTCGGCTACTACCGGGCTGATTCCCGTGAAACTGGTATAGATCGCCTTGCCAAGAGGCATCGGCTTCTCCTTAAGGGCCTGGTTAAAGGAAGGCTCGTTGGTGGCAAGCGGATTGTGCTTTGCCATGGTATCCGGTATAAAATATTCCCGTCCGGGCAATACTTCCCGCACGGAACTCATCTGCGCGGAGACATGCTTGATGCTGTCGATGATTCTGCCTTGATCATCGCAGAATATGATGTTGCTGTGCTTGCCCATAATCTCGATCACCAGCTGCTTCTTGCACAGATCGCCCAATTCATCCAGATGCTCGATATCAAGGATGATGATACGCTCCAGCTTGGGCTGGGAGATGCCGGTGATCCGTCCATTTCCGATATGCTTGCGAAGAAGCATGCAGAAGTTGGGGGCTGTCATGGGACTAGGCTTATTCTCGTCTGTCAGATATATCAAAGGGAGGGATGCGCTGGCCGAGATATAGAGCCTTTTTTGTCCCTCCGGAGTCTTGATGGTAAGCAGCAGCTCGTCTGGCTCCGGCTGGGCGATCTTGGCGATCCGTCCGTCTGCCAGCGCGTTTTTTAGTTCCTGGACCATTGCAGCAACCGTAATTCCGTCAAATGCCATAGATATGTCCATCCTTTCTTACTGAAATAAGAAGATTATAACATAGTTGACGGGATATGCCAAATGACTTATAATTATCAGTGGCAATTAAGAGACATATAGCAAATATATTATAAGAAGAGGTTCATATCATGATAAAAAGTATGACAGGGTTCGGACGCTGCGAAGTGATGGAAGGGGAGCGCAAGTTCACGGTTGAGATGAAGGGCGTGAATCACCGCTATCTGGATGTCAATATCCGTATGCCGAAGAAACTGAATTTTTTCGAGACAGCAATCCGCGGCTTATTAAAGCAGAGTATCCAGAGAGGCAAGGTAGACATCTTCATTTCCTATGAAGACTTTACCGAGAGCCAGATGTCCCTGAAGTATAATGAGTCGCTGGCGCAGGAATACATGGACTGCTTTGGGCGGATGAAGGAGCAGTTCTCCCTGGAAAATGATATCCGGGTATCTACGCTGTCCCGCTGTCCGGAAGTACTGACCATGGAAGAGCAGGTTATTGATGAGGAAGAACTCTGGAACGGCCTTAAAAAGGCTCTGGAAGGCGCGATCGGCCAGTTTGTGGAGACCAGGACGCTGGAAGGAAGCAACCTTAAAAAAGACATCATAGAAAAACTAGACGGGCTTCTGGATCTGGTGGGCTATATCGAGGAGCGCACGCCGAAGATCGTGGCGGAGTACAGGGAGAAACTGGAGACCAAGGTTCGGGAACTGCTGGAGGATGCTCAGATCGAGGAGAGCAGGATTGCCGCCGAGGTGGTCATATTCGCGGATAAGATCTGCACGGATGAAGAAGTGGTAAGGCTGCGCAGCCATATCATACATATGAAGGAGACCCTGCAGTCCGAAGAGGCCGGGATTGGACGCAAGCTTGACTTCATTGCCCAGGAGATGAACCGGGAGGCCAATACGATCCTTTCCAAGGCCAATGACCTGGAAGTATCCAACGTTGGGATTGACTTGAAGACGGAGATTGAGAAAGTAAGAGAGCAGATTCAGAATATCGAGTAGTGGGAGAGAGGAAAAGACCATGAATAAAAAAGGAATTCTTATCGTCGTATCCGGTTTCTCAGGAGCCGGCAAAGGCACGATCATGAAAGAACTGCTGAAGCAGTATGACAATTATGCGCTGTCTATCTCTGCAACCACCAGGAAGCCCCGCCCGGGAGAGGAAGAGGGCCGGGAATATTTCTTCAAAACGGTGGAAGAATTTGAAAAAATGATTGCGAAAGATGAACTGATAGAGTATGCTAGATACGTGGACAATTACTATGGGACTCCGCGTGCCTATGTAGAAGAACAGCTGGAAGCAGGCAAGGATGTGATCCTGGAGATAGAAATCCAGGGGGCTCTCAAGGTTAAGGAGAAGTTTCCGGAGACGCTGCTTCTGTTCGTGACTCCGCCGACGGCGAAGGAACTGAAGCACCGCCTGGTAGGCCGTGGCACGGAGACGATGGATGTCATCGAGTTCCGCATGAACCGGGCCAAGGAAGAAGCCGAAGGCATGGATAAGTATGATTACCTGATTGTCAATGATGTGCTTGCAGAATGCGTAGAAGAGGTGCATCGGATCATTCAGGGAGAGCACAGAAGAAGTTTTCGTAATCAAGCATTTATAGAGCATATGAAGGAAGAGTTGAAAGGAGAATAACAAGCATGTTACACCCATCTTACACAGATTTAATGAAGGTCGTTAACAAAGACGTAGAAGAGGGCGCTACCAAGGTTGTAAACAGCCGCTATTCGATCGTGATGGCCACCGCCAAGAGGGCGAGGGAATTGATAGACGGCGCTATGCCGCTGGTTGCAGCGAAGAGTGGAGAGAAGCCGTTGTCCATCGCAATCAACGAATTGAACCAGGCGAAGATCAAAGTAGTCGGCGAGGAAGAGGATTAATACGTATTACGTATGTGAATAGAAGGCAGGTGCCGGGGCGGTATCTGCCTTTCTTCTAATCCCCCGATGGGGAACAGGACTTGCCAAAAGGAGGAACGAATGAACATATTATTTATATCTCTTGGCTGCGACAAGAACCTGGTGGATTCGGAAGTCATGCTGGGACTTCTTAACGCCAAAGGATACCAGATGGTGGATGATGAGATGGAGGCGGATATCATTATCGTCAATACCTGCTGCTTCATCCATGATGCCAAGGAAGAGAGCATCCAGACGATTCTGGAGATGGCGCAGTACAAGACGGATGGAAGGCTTAAGGTGCTGGTTGTGACGGGCTGCCTGGCGCAGAGATACCAGCAGGAGATTCTGGATGAGATACCAGAAGTGGATGCGGTGCTGGGAACCACATCCTATGACAAGATTGTAGAAGCAGTGGAGGAAGCGCTGGCTGGCAAAGGCCATGTGGAAGTGGAAGATATCGACGCGCTGCCGCTGGTGGATACGAGGCGACTGGTGACGACGGGCGGGCATTTTGCCTATCTGAAGATTGCGGAAGGGTGCGATAAGCACTGCACTTACTGCATTATTCCCAAGATCCGGGGCAACTTCCGAAGCGTTCCCATGGAACGCCTTATAAAAGAAGCCGGAGAACTGGCTGGGCAGGGCGTCAAGGAACTGATTCTGGTGGCCCAGGAGACCACGTTATATGGAAAGGATCTCTATGGAGAGAAGTCCCTGCACAGGCTTCTTCGGGAACTGTGCAAGATCAGCGGCATCCGCTGGATACGGATTCTCTACTGCTATCCGGAGGAGATTGATGAGAACCTGATCCAGGTCATAAAGGAAGAGAAGAAGATCTGCCACTACCTGGATATTCCAATCCAGCATGCCAATGATGATATCCTGAAGCGGATGGGAAGAAGAACGTCCAAGAAACAGTTGGAAGAGATCATCGGAAGGCTCAGAAGAGAGATTCCGGACATTGCCCTTCGTACCACGCTGATCACCGGATTCCCGGGAGAGACGAAGGAACAGCATGAAGAACTGATGGAATTCGTAGATGAGATGGAATTTGACCGTCTGGGCGTATTTACCTATTCTCCGGAAGAGGATACGCCTGCGGCAGACATGCCGGATCAGGTGCCGGAAGAAGTGAAGGAAGAGCGTCAGGCGGAGATTATGGAACTGCAGCAGGAGATTGTATTTGACCAGGCAGAGGCTATGATCGGCCGGGAAGTGCTGGTCATGATCGAAGGAAAAGTGGCCGATGAAAATGCCTATGTCGGAAGGACTTATAAGGATGCGCCCAACGTGGACGGCCTGATTTTCATAAATACAGAAGCAGAACTAATGTCGGGAGATTTTGCCAAAGTGAAGGTGACCGGCGCATTAGAATACGATTTGATAGGAGAGTTGAAGGAATGAATTTACCAAATAAGCTGACAGTATTAAGAGTGATTATGGTACCGTTTTTCGTGTTTTTCATGCTGACGGATGTAGGAGGAGCAGCCAATAAGTGGATTGCCCTGGTGATATTCTGCGTGGCCAGCCTTACGGACATGCTGGACGGGAAGATTGCCCGCGCAAGGAATCTGGTGACTAATTTCGGAAAGTTCATGGATCCGCTGGCAGACAAGCTGCTGGTATGCTCCGCCATGATCTGCCTGATCCCATCCGGGAAACTGGCTGCATGGATCGTGATCGTGATTATTGCCAGAGAGTTTATCATCAGCGGATTCCGCCTGGTGGCATCTGACGCTGGAATCGTGATCGCCGCAAGTTATTGGGGCAAGTTCAAGACGGTCTCCCAGATGTTCATGATCATCGTGCTGATCGCGGACCTGGGCGGCGCATTTGACATGATTGGAACCATACTGATCTGGGTATCCTTAATACTGACGATCGTATCTTTGTTTGACTATGTTGCAAAGAACGTACAAGTATTGACACAGGGAGGCATGTAAGAGATGACTGTAGAAATGATATCCGTTGGTACAGAGATATTATTAGGAAATATCGTGAATACCAACGCCGCGTATCTGGCGGAAAAATGCGCGCTGCTTGGATTATCCTGCTATTACCAGAGCGTGGTAGGAGACAATGAGGAGCGGCTGGAGGATGCGATCCGGCTGGGGCTTTCAAGGTCCGATATCCTGATCTTAAGCGGCGGCCTTGGACCTACCAAGGATGATCTGACAAAAGAAGTGACGGCCAAGGTGTTTGGCAGGGAACTCTATGAGGATGCCCATACCAAGGAGCGTATCCAGCAATATTTTCGCCAGGTTCACAGCAACCAGGTGACGCCGAATAACTGGAAGCAGGCATTGGTGCCGGAAGGCGCGAAGGTAGTGGATAACCATAACGGAACGGCCCCGGGCCTGATTCTGGAGGAAAATGGGAAGATCGCCATTCTCCTTCCCGGACCGCCCAATGAGATTAAGCCTATGTTCGAGCAGGACATTGCGCCGTATCTGAATAAACTGCAGCCGGAAGGCATCTATTCGAAGATGGCAAAGATCTGCTCCATCGGGGAAAGCAAGGCGGAGACCATGATCTCAGACCTGATGGATGCCCAGACGAATCCGACGATCGCGCCTTATGCCAAGACAGGTGAGGTGCATCTTCGGGTGACGGCCAAAGCAGACAGCGAGGAAAAAGCGCAGGAGCTGATGGCGCCTATGATGGAGGAACTCTTCCAGCGTTTTGGCGATAAGATCTATACGACGGAGGAAGAGGTGACTCTGGAGGAAGCCATCGTGCGGATGTTAGAAGAAGATGGCATGACGGTAACGACGGCGGAGTCTTGTACCGGCGGACTTCTGGCTGGTCGGATCACGAATGTGCCGGGGGCCTCCAATGTCTATAAGGAAGGCTATGTCACCTATTCCAATGATGCCAAGGAGCGACTGCTTCGTGTGAAACGGGAGACGCTGATGCAGCATGGGGCGGTGAGCCCTCAGACGGCATATGAGATGGCGGAAGGCGTGGCGCTCGCCGCCGGGGCGGATGCTTCCTTAAGCATAACGGGAATTGCGGGACCGGGCGGAGGAACCGAGGAAAAGCCGGTCGGCCTTGTCTATATCGGGTGCTATGTAAAAGGCCATGTAAGGGTAGAGGAATTCTATTTTACAGGCAACAGGGACAAGAACCGGGAATATGCGGTGGCAAGGGCATTGACGCTGCTCCGGGAGGAGTTATTGAAAAGGAGGTAGAAGATGGACGTAAGAATATTGCAGCAGCATGAGATTCTTCCGGCTCTCCATCTGGTATGGGAAGTCTTTGCAGAAGATGTGGCGCCTGCGTATACGCCGGAAGGCGTAGCGCGGTTCCAGGAATTTATTAAGTATGACAATATCAGAGACATGTACCAGAAGGGAGAGATTACCTTCTTCGGAGCCTTTGAAGGAACAAAATTATGTGGCACCATGGCGGTGAAGTCCGTGGGCCACATCTGCCTGTTCTATGTCAGAAAGGATTGCCAGGGAAAAGGCATAGGACGGATGCTGTTCCAGGCCGTCTATAACTACTGCGCGCAGAAACTGGGGGTCAGTAAGATTACTGTGAATGCCGCTCCGGGAGCGGTTCCCAAGTATGCCCACATGGGTATGCAGGCGATAGGGGAAGAGCAGCAGGTAAATGGCATACGCTATGTTCCTATGGAGATGCAAGTGATACCGGGACTTATGCAGCCAGTGAAAGAAAAGTCAAAGGCCCCTGTGATCATCGTGACCGCGGTGTGCATCGCAATGGTACTGGCTCTGATCATCGCAGGAGTGGCCATTGGCAGAAAGGTAAGACATATGCTCCGGGAGCAGGACTTATATACGCAGCCATATGACCATAAGGACAGGGACCATGATTATGACGACCACTATGACTATGATTACTTCGGGGATGACGGTGCCGGACAGAACAGCACGGATGCCGGAGAATTGACCGGGATTGACGCAATCCCCCAGAAAATCGCGGACGGACTATCCTATGACCTTGAGGAAGATGCATATACATATCAGGATGATAAGAAACAGACTACGATGATTGACTTTAACGTTAATTATCCGGTCATCAGCGGGCTTAAGGATGCCAAAGCAGAAGAAAAGGTTAACGAGGCGTTGAAGAACTGCGCGTTACAGACGGTAGATAAGATCTATGACAATCCCTCGGACGAGATGAAGGAGCGGGTGCTCTCTTCTTCCCAGCCAGCGCTGGTAAGTTATGTAAAGTATAAGGTGACCTATGCGTCTGAAGACCTGTTAAGCGTGGCCTTCGAAGATTACAGCTATCAGGGCGGGGCCGAATATTCCGACCAGGACCTGCGGACCTGCAATATCAGCCTCAAAGACGGAAGGGTCTATGAGGTCAAGGACATCATCAGGCTGGATGATGCCTTTCTGGCTGAGTGGGCTGATATTATGAGGGACGAGGCGGACAATGACGCTTTTCTGTCTGAACTGGATAAAGATGCCATGAAAAAGACGCTGGAAGGAGATTCCCTGGATGGCGTGTATGAGGTGAATTTCTTCCTGAATGCAGATGGAATCGAGATTGGCTACAACCTGAATTACAAAGAAGGAGACGCCAACAATCTGGGCTATATCTGGGTGACGGCGCCGTTTGATTATGATGAGATCGCAGAATTCAGGACGGACAGCGATTTCTGGACGGGGTTATAATATGGAAATACGTAATATTGAAAGTACGGATATAGCCAGGGCGCTTCAAATGGCCGGGAATGTCCGGATGGAATATTCGCAGGAACAGCTGCTGCAGATGGCCGCAAAAGGCCAGGTGACGATTGCCGGCTGCTATGCGGGCAGCGAATTACTGGGGTGGGCCATGGCAGATGACAGAGGCCGGATTCTTATGGTCTATGTGGCAGAGGCGCATAGAGGGCATAAGATGGGAACGGCGCTGATAGACATGCTGTGCCAGGCCTGCAGCCAGAGATATTCTGTTCTTCGAATAACGGTGGAGGCCGCCCCCGGGATGACAGGCTTCTTTAAGCACTGCGGATTTACAGCGTATGCAGAAGAGCAGACACGGGGAGAGGCTGTTTATATCCCAATGGAGCGTATGATATCGCCGTCCCAGGTAAAGCCGCAGGGAAAGAAGAATAGGCTGGCTTTGGGCCTTCTCATTGGGGCGGTCGTTGCTGCGATCGTCCTGCTGGCCGTCTGCGGCGTTTTTCTCGGCAGGAAAGTAGCAGCCGAAATCCAGGCCGACAAGGCCAAGAAGACGACGGAGAGTTCCCTCCCCTCGGAAGATGCTGGCTCCAGGCCAGACGATGACGCCCAAGACGAAGAAGACTATGGGAACGATGGCTCGGATGACGGGCAAAAAGAAGCCACCGTCGATGACGTGGAGTTAGAAGATATCGAGGCTTATGTGGCAGAGAATCTTCCTTACGAAGTTGCAGAAGAGACTTATGAGGAAGAGAAAAAAGAAGGAAAGAGCAATATAAACTTCCATATCAGCTATCCTCAAGTACATGGACTTTCAAGCGGCAAGGACGCGGAGGTGAACCAGATACTTAAGGACGCGGCTATGGCTAACGCGAACCGCTTTTATCTTGTTCCCGACGAGGATATCAAGGCATATGCCAAAGAGCAGCAGGAGGCCTATCTTGCAAGCGAGGTCAAGTATAAGATTACCTATATGGATGCAGGCCTTTTGAGCGTGGCTTATGACGACCATTATTTTGCGGGAAATTATGCGGCAGAATTTTCGGCCCTGCGTACCCGGGTGATCAACCTCGACACCGCAGAAGAGTACCAGGTGGAGGATGTGGTGGATGGCAATGACGCCTTCGTCAAGTCGCTGCGGGAAAAGATGCTTGCCCAAGTTCCGGATAGTTATCCGGCCAAGGAACTGTCAGACGCATATTTCAAACGCATGATGGAAGGCGAGATTGTGGATAACCGGTATCTGACCAACTTCCTGCTGGAAAAAGACGGTCTTGCAATCGGATTCACTTTTGCATTCCGAAGCGAGGATGGCGACAGGCTTTCCCGGGGGTGGATCCTTTCTGAATATTCCGGGGCTGAAATTCGACCATATATGACGGGGAATGAACTGTGGAATTTGATAGAAAGTGACAATTGACGAATATTGAATAATATGAGAAAATAAAGTAAGTATGGTGTTAAAGATATAACGAACCTTACGACAGAAAATCATGCAAATTTGAAAGGAGTTTTAAAATGATTTATTCACATGAAGTAGAAATGATGTGTCCTGTAGCTCAGGGTGCAAATCACGGGCCAGCTCCGATTCCGGAAGAGGCAAAGTGGGTACAGGCTAAGGAAGTTAAAGATATTTCAGGTTTTACGCATGGTGTCGGCTGGTGTGCTCCGCAGCAGGGTGCCTGTAAACTTTCATTAAATGTTAAAGACGGTATTATCCAGGAAGCGTTGGTAGAGACCATCGGATGCTCAGGAATGACGCACTCTGCAGCCATGGCATCAGAGATTCTTCCAGGCAAGACGATTTTAGAAGCATTGAATACAGACCTTGTCTGCGATGCCATCAATACAGCAATGAGGGAATTATTCCTTCAGATCGTATACGGAAGGACACAGAGCGCGTTCTCCGAAGACGGACTTGCGATCGGAGCAGGCTTAGAAGACCTTGGAAAGGGACTTCGCTCCCAGGTAGGAACCATGTATGGCACATTGGCAAAAGGTCCTCGTTATCTTGAAATGGCAGAGGGATATGTAACAGGAATCGCATTGGATGAGAATGATGAGATTATCGGTTACCAGTTCGTAAGCCTTGGAAAATTCACTGACTTCATCAAAGCAGGCGATACTCCGAACGATGCTTGGGAGAAAGCAAAGGGACAGTATGGACGTGTTGCAGACGCAGTGAAAATCATTGACCCGAGAAAAGAGTAGAAAATCAGGAGGACAAGTAAATGGCTTTATTTGAATCATATGAAAGAAGAATTGATAAAATCAATGAAGTATTAAATAGTTATGGCATTGCTTCTATCGAAGAGGCTCAGCAGATTACGAAGGATGCCGGACTTGACGTATACAACCAGGTAAAAGGGATTCAGCCGATCTGCTTCGAGAATGCCTGCTGGGCATACATCGTAGGCGCGGCTATCGCGATCAAGAAGGGCTGCAGGAATGCTGCAGACGCAGCAGCAGCAATCGGAGAAGGACTTCAGGCTTTCTGTATTCCAGGTTCCGTAGCTGACCAGCGTAAAGTAGGCCTTGGACACGGCAACTTAGGCAAGATGCTTCTGGAAGAAGACACTGACTGCTTCGCATTCCTGGCCGGACATGAGTCTTTCGCGGCTGCAGAGGGCGCTATCGGTATTGCGGAGAAGGCCAACAAGGTTCGTAAGAAACCGCTGAGAGTTATCCTGAACGGACTTGGAAAAGACGCAGCGAAGATTATCTCCAGAATCAACGGATTTACATATGTGCAGACCGAATATGACTATCATACGGGAGAACTGAAGGAAGTAAAGAGAATTGCTTATTCTGACGGACTCCGCTCTAAGGTAAACTGCTATGGGGCCAATGACGTGCGCGAAGGCGTTGCCATCATGCACAAGGAAGGCGTAGACGTATCCATCACAGGTAACTCTACCAACCCGACCCGTTTCCAGC
>ERZ791934.853-NODE-853-length-36232-cov-3.910717_pt1 | contig 36232 bp, 34 predicted proteins | sample MGYA00510125_ERZ791934 | MGnify/ENA primary metagenome ERZ791934 (study PRJEB30046, sample SAMN00993240) | human gut metagenome | study: EMG produced TPA metagenomics assembly of the A metagenome-wide association study of gut microbiota in type 2...
GTTATAGAGTTGGCAAGAACATAACGAAAGGCTGAAACCCTATGATGGATTTCAGCCTTTTTCATTCTACATTAACCCTAAGATCCAGTCGTACAGAGGGCAGAATAGGATAGGCAGAAATACTGCCGGCATGTAGTTCATAATTTTCAGCTTCGTATCTGCCACCAGATTCAGCCCCATGGCGATAATAATCAAGGAGCCCACGCAAGTCATCATGTTGATCACATCGCCTGTCAGAGCCGGCGCCACGACACCAGCCAGCATTACGATCGCTCCTTCAAAGACGAATACCGTGATAGAAGAAAAGATGACGCCGACACCCAGAGACGCTGCAAACATCATAGCGCCTACGCCGTCCATTGCCGTCTTCGTAAACAGCAGGGTGTTGTCCCCTTTCAGTCCGGCGTTGAGGGAACCTACAATGGAGAGGGCGCCTACACACATCATCAGGCTGGAGGTAATGAACCCTTGCGCAAAATTGGACTTGCCTCCCCGGCTGTCAAATTTCCGCTCCACCCTTTCAGCAAACCCATTAAACCGCTGCTCAATTCGAAAGCCTTCTCCAATCATAGCGCCAAAGACGATCGCCATAATTAGAATCAAGGTGTTATCTCCGTCCAAAGTACCTGAAATGCCGATATAAATCGAGCACAATCCCAGACCCTTTAGTATGATATCGTTCCAACTTGCCGGGATAATTTTTTTGGCCAGAAAGCCGATAGTTCCTCCAAGCAAAATCGCTGCTGTATCGCTGATGACTCCTATCATGTTTCGTCTCCTTCTAGTATTTTCGATAGGACTATCCTACATCATTATCCTGCTTTTATCAACTATCAATCACAGAAATTCGTATGATCCGTTTCTGCTCTTTACATGAAACAGTTCTTCCCCACGTTTTCTCAGTCTGTATTCCACATTGCAGACCAGGTATTCCCGCGTGGCGGAGGCCATTTTTCCCATTTCCGGACTTTTCAGCTCGACTGCCATCCCTCCTTTTCTTCTTCCTTCAAAGATATAGGGTCCCTGGGTAATCTTGAAACCCTCTTCTCCTATTTTTTCTACCTCAGCGCCCTTATATGTGGCAAACTTATATCTCTGTCCCTTGTAATTGATACAGGCAAAAGTACCCATGATATTAAGAGGACCCATAGGAATAGTCGCTGCGGCAACAGCAATTTGACAGTCTGTTCTGCCAAACCAGTTGCACTGACTCCACATATATCTTCTGGGAAATGACTTTCCATAATCCGTTTCCAAATAGCCTGTGCCGCCATCAAAGTCATAGACCTCCCCATCTATTTCAAGTGAGCCCGACAACTGCTGCTTCATGGCTAGAATTCCGTGTTTACACGGCAGCGGAAATATGGACAGCGGTCCCATGACATTGAATTTTCTGCCTGCCTCTCTGTCAAAATAGATATCGCCTTTGATTTGAAGGTCCTTTTCTGCGATGTCAATATGGATACAAGCGTCCGTAAATACGTTTTTATCCATGACGATAAACATAGTACGATTCAGATTCATATTAATTGGGTTTTTGTACGTGTAATAATAAGAACGATCCGGCAGAACAATCTGCAAGCTTCCCGATAGATTTCCCTTTTCATCGTAAGACACTTCCGGAATAAAAGCGATGGTGAGCTCCTTACATTGCTCTTTAAAATACCACCCCTCAAAAAAATTTGTTTTCTTCATAACTGCCTCCTGCATGTTGTTAATTCTATTATTGTCATTTTTGCCGGAGAAAATTTATGGTATACTAAATGTAAATAAATCAGGAGGTGAAACACATGACTTTAGGACATGATAAATTATCGTTTTTAAACACGCCTACCCGTCTGGACCGCATGAACCGGATTTCCGACGACCTCGGCATCAATCTTTTTCTAAAAAGAGACGATCTGACCAACTTCGGCACAGGCGGCAATAAACTTCGTAAGCTGGAATATCTGGCAAAGGATGCTATGGACAAAGGCGCTACCATGCTGCTGACAGTAGGTGGTCCCCAGACGAACCACGGCAGGCTGACCGGCGCCGTCGCAGCCAAATACGGACTGAAAGCCGCCATCGTCGCAGTAGGCGCATATCCAGGAGAACTGTCCGCCAATCTTTTGTTAGACGGTATTATGGGCTGTCCCGTTTATCTTGCAGCAGAGGACGGCGTGCATACAGAAGATGAACTTTTACATAAAGCTGTGAGGCAAGTGACAGAAGAATGGGAAGCAAAAGGAGAAAAAATCTACTATATTCCGATGGGAGGTTCCAACGAACTGGGTATCTTAGGCTACTATGACTGTGCGGTTGAACTGGCTGAGCAGACAGCCCAGATGGGTCTTACCGACGTCAGAGTCATCACCACAGTGGGCAGCATGGGAACCTACATGGGTCTGCAAGTAGGAACGAAAAACGAAAAACTGCCGCTGCATATCACCGGAATCGGCATCGAACCTTTCGAGGGGGGCATCGTCAACAAAGCAGAGAAATACTTTGAGAAGGTAAAAGAATTTTACGGTCTAAGCTTAGATATTCCGGCCAGAGATTTCGATTTGATTGAGGACTACCACTTCGGCGCCTACAATAATCCAGTCAAAGAAGTCCGCGAAGCGATGTATTACATGGGCAGAAAAGAAGCGATTATTCTGGACCCCTGCTATACGGGAAAAACTTTCACAGGCATCGTGGATATGGCCAAAACCGGAAAAATCAAACCGGGAGAAAACGTCATCATGATTCATACCGGCGGAATTCCTGGTATCTATACCAAGCATCACCGGATAGAGATGGAAAAAGAACTAGAGAGTTACATACATATTATTTAATCAAAAGGAACTGTCGCACTAAGCCAGGCGAACTGCCCTTAAAGGCCAGCTGGATCGGTCCAAACGGCGTAAAGCACACAGAAAACAATGCTTTGCGCCGTTCTTTCGTCAATGCGGGCAGCTCCTTTGCTTGTTTTTTACCAGCAAGGAGAGATACAGCTTGAACATAGATATAGGGTGCAGCAATCCGAACAGCAGTCATTATTGCGGTTTTGATCGTAACCCTGAGCATTAGATCTGCCTCTGTAAATCGATCCGGCCGCCATCATCTGCTGGTATACCCGCTGATATTCAACATTGTTGGGATTCATATCTATCGCCTGTCTGATGTTGCTCATAGCGTCGTCCAACCATCCTTTTTTGTAAGAAAGGACGCCGCTGAGGAAGAACCACTCCGCATCGCGATTCGGCGCGCTGACCAGCATCTGTTCTGCGCCAGTAAGATCGTTGCGGTCAAGGGCCTGTCTGATGGCGTTATAGTCGCCCGTACTGCCTCCGCCATAACGCTGACCGCTGTAACTCTGCGTGCTCCCGCCATAAACACTTTGTGAAGATCGGTTCTTCATCAACGCATCGTAAGCCTCATTTACTTCCTGAAGTTTTTCCTCTGCCAAATCAGCCAGGGGATTATTTTGATATTTATCTGGATGATACTTCTTAACTAGCTCTTTATATGCTGCTTTAATTTCTGCTTCTGAAGCTCCTTGCTTTACGCCTAATACTTCATACGGATTGTTCATTCAATTCTATCCTTTCCCTTAGGATTACATCTGTGCGTACGCGTAATCCCATAAATATAATATTATCTATGATGCCTTTGTTTTTCTTGATTTCTAAGAGGTCGTAAGCATTTGCAACCTCAGCAAGATAATTATATAGCAAATCCTCAATCCCCTCAAGTTTATTTTCTCTAAAAATCAAAGGATTATAATTTTCTTCTTCAATATCTTTTTGATAGTCGTCCAATGCGTCGATGGCATAAATCCATTTCCCTAACTGGCGTCCCAACTGCCCCAAAACGCGCGAGGAGTCTGCGGCTGGATCATATCCGGTAAAAAGCGTCTCCATGATGTCGGCAAAAGTACCCGCTGTCAGGTCCATCTTGCCGGAATGCTGCCGCTCCAGGGCAGAAAGTGCAGCTAAAGACTCTTCCGTTTTTTGGCAGACCGCCGGATGGATCGCCTGTAATTTTCGATAGGCTCGCGCAAGAGCGCTTTTGCCGACCAGACCGATCTTGCTTCTCTCGTCTTTCCAGTCGTCGAGAAACTTATGATAAGCCAAAATGACCATCACATCCGCCGCATAATCCAAGGCCTCATTTCCAAAAACTACCGGTTTTTTCTTAATATGGTGAGTGATACAATGTTCCTGCAGGACGATGTCTGTTTCTTCTGAAAGTCCTGCTAAAACCAGTGCGAGGAATACAGAATCGTAACTCAGGACCATTCTGGGAAGCTGTCCGAACCGTCTGCCGATGGACTTACAGATTCCGCAATAATACGCCTGATACATATCGAATTCGCGCACTTTCAACTCATTTTTTTCTATTGTCACATATCCTAACATAATTTCAATCCATATTCTGAGCTCATGTATTGCTCAAAATGACACGGCAGCTTTTCTGCCTTTTAAAGAATAATAATATTTAGATGATAAACTACTTTTATGAAGGTTTCAAGAAGTCTATGTGAAATTTGTCATCGTAAGGTTGACAAAATCTTCACCTTTTTTTAACATAGGATATGTAAGAGGAAAAAGTGCAATTACTAGTTGGGAGAGAAAACATGAAAAAGACAAGAATCATATTAACAATCGTTACAACTCTAGCAGCCCTTTTCATCACCTGCAGCATTGCTTTCGGCAGCAACGCCGTAGTGGACTCGGAAACCTACACTCATCCTAGTCAGTTTGATAACACCATCGTCATAGATGGACTTGATGTCTCATACTATCAAGGAGCGGCTGGTACCATCGATTGGCACGACGTAAAACGTCAAGGAATAGACTATGTTCTCATTAGAATCGGTTACACAGGTCTCAGTTCTCCATTCTCAATGAATAGTGATAGTTACTTCGAATCCAGTTTTCAGGGTGCCAAAGATGCAGGTATCATGGTCGGCGTATATTATTATTCCTGTGCCACTACAATTGCAGAGGCACAGAAAGAAGCAAGATATGTCTTAAATCTTTTAGATGGACGAGATCTTGATCTTCCTATTGTATATGATTTCGAATATGCGGGCCGTATTGCCAGTTTATACAAAAGCAGATCTCAATCTACTTCTAATGCATTGGCTTTTCTGAAAATAATTAATGACGCTGGATATGAACCGATGTTTTATTCTTATCGGAACATTATGGATCCAAGTTTCAATCCAAGCGGTTATAAAATCAATATGAGTTTAATAGAAAATAAGTATAAAGTTTGGATTGCACAGTATTCTACTGATATCAGTTACTCTCGCCCATATGAGTACTGGCAGTATACCTCTAGTGGAAGGGTAAATGGCATTACAGGTAACGTCGACTGTAACTTCTGGTATTACGACAATGCCGCAGAAAAGACGAAATCTGGGACAACCTCAATAAAGAAAGCTGATGTTTCTTTAGGCGCTACTTCTTTTAAATACAACAAAAACAAGAAGTATCCGAAGGTTACCGTCAAGTACAACGGAACAACTTTGACGCAAGGCACAGACTACAAAGTGAATTACATAAAGAATGTGCTTGCCGGTACAGCCTATGCCATGGTGACCGGCAAGGGCAAGTATTCCAATACGCAGCTCGTACCATTTACTATCAGCAGAGCCAATCTTGCTGACGTCGCAACTGTTTCTGATGTTGCAGATGTCACCTATAGTGGTAAGCTGAAGGTGCCATCCGTCAAAGTAACTCATGCAGGAACCACCCTGAAAAAGAACGTTGACTATACAGTAAGCTACTCAAACAACAGGAATGCAGGAACTGCCTCAATTAAGATTACAGGCAAGAGAAACTACAGCGGCACCATTACTAAGACCTTTAAGATTAACAAAGCGACGCCTAAATTCACTGGCTATATTGGTTACACAAGAACACCAAGCCGGCCAGATTTCAAGCTGAACACCAAGTGTAACAGCGATGCCACTTTGACCTATAAGTCCAGTGATACTTCTATCGCAACGGTAAGTTCAAACGGCACCATTTCATTAAAGGGCGGAACAGGAATTGTCTACATCACAGTGACAAGTCCTGAGACCAAGAACTATAAGGCAGCTACAAGAGAGGTCAGAATTACCGTAAATCCTGACGGAGCAAGCACTGCAACAATTACCACCGGTGCAGACGCATACAACAAGACGACTCACGATGCAGCCTTTAACCTTGATGCTTCGACCAACAGCGACGGAGTTCTAACTTACAGCTCCAGCAACACAGATGTGGCTACAGTGGATTCAAAAGGCAATGTGACCCTGAAGGGAATTGAAGGAACAGCGACGATTACCATCAAGGTTGCTGCTACAGATAAATATACTGCAGCTTCGAAGACCGTCGAAGTAACAGTGAGAACAGATGATATGCATCCGAGCGGCGGCATCATCAATGGAGTTCAAAACACCACGCTGAAAGCGCGCTCTGAGGCAGGAAAAGGATATATCAGAGTGTTCTGGACCAAATCATACGGATATAAGGTCGACTACTTTGAAGTATTCCGTTCCGTAAAGAAAAACAGCGGTTACGGCACTGAAGCTTTCTACAGATCTAAGACAGGTTCGGCAAGGTCCTATAAGAACAATAAAGCATTAGTAAAGGGAACCCGCTACTATTACAAAGTCAGAGGCGTCAGAGAAATCAACGGAGAAACCTATTACACCAAATGGTCTCTGAAAGCAATCAGAACTGCAAAGTAAATATAAATGTAAATACAAAAACGACTTAGTCCGAAATGGGACTAAGTCGTTTTTCCTTGTCTTATATATAGCTCTTGCTCCAGGCAGTCAATTCTTCTAGCGGCATGGCCTTTCCATAAAAGTAACCCTGATAAATGCGGCAGCCCAGGCTGAGTAGCAAATCACGCTGTTCCTGTGTTTCTACGTACTCTGCGATGACTTCAAAGTTTAATTTCTCCGATAACTGACAGATGGTCTTGACAATTTCCTTTGAACGAGGATTCGTAGAAATCTCCCTGACCAAGCTGCCGTCCAGCTTGACGTAGTCAAAACTGCTGTTCTGCAGATACGTCATGGAACTGTAGCCCATGCCGAAATCATCCATGATAACGCCGATGCCGTTGGCCTCAAGGCGCTGCAGGCCTTTTCTCACTCTTTCCGTACCAGAGAGAGCCACTCGTTCTGTAATCTCAAAGGCCAGCTTGCAGTTTCCCAAATCATATCTGCTGATATTTTTCTCCACATCATCGTAGAATTTCATGCTGTCTAGCTGCATAGCCGAAATATTGATGGAGACCTTGAGACCGTCTAAACCCTGTTCTCTCAGACAGCCGATATCTTTGCAGGCGCAGTTGAGCACAATCAGCTCCAGTTCATGGAGATATTCGTCTTCTACTGCCAGATAGAGCAGCAGCGGCGGATAGATATACCCGCAGGCCGGGTGGTTCCAGCGCAGCAGCCCCTCCACCCCGATCAGACGGCCTTTGTCGTCTACCTGCGGCTGATAAAACAGCTTCAGTTGCCCGTCTTCAATGGCAGTATGCATGTCCTCCAATAGCCGCCTGGCAGCTTTGTTCTTCGGCTCCGTCCCCTTTGTCAGGGATGGTATGACACCCATGCTCTCCACCTCTTTTACATAATCGGTAAGCACATCTATATTTTCTTTCACCACACCTGTATAAGGCTTCTCTAGTACCTTCACAAAAGGCATGTAGAGCACAACGCCGACACAGATATTGAAAATCTGCAGCAAACTGCCGGCGATGGAGCCTGTAGTCAGATAACCGCTGAGTATCACAGGTGTCGTCCAATTGACGGAATCACTTACAATCGGCACAAAACCCAGAGCAACTGCCGCCGTAGAAGTAAGCAGCATCACTACCGGTGTCAGCACAAAGGGAACCAGGAGAATAGGATTGAAGATGACAGGCAGTCCGAAAATCAAGGTTTCATTTACATTGATAATGACCGGCAAAAAGCTCAGCTTTGCCAGACGCCGTTTCCCTTTATTCTTCATATAAAGAAGAATTGCAATCAGAAGACAAATCGTCGCACCGCAGCCTCCCATCATTACAAAAGTATCAAAAAAGGTCTTGGAAAACACTGCTCCTGTTTGATCGGCAAAAAGAGTGGTCGCCACGTCGTCCAGCGCATTGCTTCCGTGGACGCCAAAGATCCACATAAAATGAATCAAGAAGACGAAAAGCATGGAGCTGCCCAAATTTCGCCCTAAATTAGCAAAGATCTCCATGGAGATGGCTGAAAATACATTTTGTGAATAGACGGTGCCAAAGACACCTTCCAGCACTAAACTGGCAAGGCCGAAAAGCCCTATGGTTATGACAGAAGGCGTAATCAGATATACGAACTTGGTGGAACCCTTGCTGCTGCGATAAATGTTTTTGCCATGGCGCTTATACACTTTGTCCAGGAGCTGATTAAACAAGGCCGAAGAGAGAAGCGCGATTACGACGGCAGTAAGCGTCCACATCTGGCTGAATATGCTGATATCCAGGTCTTCCGGCTCCACATTCATACCGACAAACACCACGTAGGAAATTACCGAGATAATCGGACATACAAAAGGTTCTCTTGAATTGTAATATTTAGCATAGGAATAGCTGATTGAAATCAGCAGAATCAAAGATAAGGCACAAATTGTGTAATTGTAGATGGAATCGAAAAAAGCATAGACTTTTCCGTCCCAAATTTCTGTGATAAAATCCTGATAAGGCGTAATAGGAAATGAAGTAATCAGCAGACTGAAGGCGCCCATCAAAAGAAACGGAATCGCCGCCACGAAACCGTTCCTGATGACGTTGATCAGGTTATTGTTTTCTATTCTCTCGAAAATTCTTTCTATCTTTCCCATATGGGTTCACCCTTAAAGCTAAGCGCCTTTCTTTTTCATCTCTTCTTCCAGTTCCCTGTAGGCGACTTTGCCGACGAGGGTCTTTGGCAGCACCGTTCTAAATTCCAGCTTCTTGTGAATCGCGTACTTCGCAATATGCTTCTCACAATATGTTAAGATGGCCGCCAGCGTTTCGTCTGTCGGTTTTACGCCGGGCTTCAATACCACAAACGCTCCGTGAGCCCTCAGAAACCTGTCAAAGGATTTTTTTCAGTTTGATGGACATTTGTCACCGCCGCTGAAAACTTCCTATAAACAGGCTAAATTGACCTTATTAAGGGAAGACAGAACTTCTCCCCCATCAACGGCAAATTCCTTCTTACTTGCGAAGGCTGTCGACAAAACGTCACTTTACGTTCTGTCTCATCCCTTGCCCTTTCAACTTGTCTTGTGCCATGTGTATTACTAACTAAATATTGTACTTTTTTTATCGGCAAATGTCAAATTGAACGGCGCGAAAAAGGCGCGAATCTCAAAAGATCCTGCGCCTTTAAACACTATTTCAAATTCTTGAGAAGTTCTGTGACAAACTGATACATCTTCTGCGTGGATTTGATACTCATTCGCTCGCCTGGCGAATGGAAATACTCGCAGTTAGGTCCGACGGCAATGGCATCCATCTCCGGGTCCTTTTCTATAAACATGGCGCATTCAATACCCGCATGAACGACAAGAGAATGCATCTCCTCGCCGAACATCTGCTGGTAAACTTCCTGCGCTTTTAATCTCAGCGCCGAGTCCGGTCTGTACTCCCAAGGCACATAGTCTCCGAAATACGTCACTTCAGCGCCAAAGATGGCCGCCAGACTGTCCACCTTGTCCAAAATATCCTGCACCGTCGTCATATAGGCGGCTCTTGTTTCTGCCGTAAGGAAAAGTCTTCCGTCACAAAGATCTATGGTGCCCACGTTGTTGGAGCTTTCCACCACGCCCGGAATCGCACCGTTCATCTTAGCGATGCCATTTGGAAACAAGTCGATGATCTGCACGACTTTTTTCTTGTCCGCAGCAGCCAGAATATCTTCTGCCTCTGCTTTTTCCAGGCGGACATTCAGTTCTGGCGCCGCTGCGAAGTATTCTTTTCGGAAGACTTCTCTCATTTCTGCAACATGCTGCTCCAGATAGGCTTCCTGACCGTCCTTCACCATGACGGTACAGCAGCCGTCTCTCGGAATGGCCAGTCTGTAAGAGCCAGCCTTCATGGAACAGAGATGAATCTCTTCATCCCGAATCAGCCTGATCAACAGCTCAATGGCGCTGCCGCGGCCTCTGTGAATGTCTTCCCCCGAGTGGCCGCCTTCCATACCTTCTACATACAGCTTATAAAATCGTCCGTCTGCCGGAGCCTTTTCCCACTGCAGTGGCAGTTCAAAGTTGATGCCGCTGCCGCCGCAGCTGCCTGCCAGCACCTGGTTATCCACCGAGTGGTCTAAATTGATGATGCGTTTTCCCTCATACAGATCAGTGGAAATATTAGCCGCCCCATCAAAGGTGGATTCTTCGCAGACGGTGAAAATCACTTCCAGAGGCGGATGCGCAAGCTGATCGTCTTCCAGGATTGCCATAGCATAGGCTACACCGATTCCATTATCCGCTCCCAGAGATGTTCCGCAGTCAGAGGAAACCCAGTCCCCATCCGCTCGCAGAGTGATAGGGTCTTTAGTAAAATCGTGACTGCTCTCTGGCGTCTTTTCGCAGACCATATCCAAATGGGCCTGAATGATGACAGGTTTTGATATCTCATAACCTGCAGACGGTCCCTTTTTGATGACCAGATTATAGTATTCATCCTGAACGACGTCAAAGCCCAACTCCCTGGCCCAGGACAGAATAAAGTCACTGACTGCTTTCTCATCGCCAGATTTTCTTGGAATCTTGTCAATTTCCTGGAAAAAATGAAACACTCGTTTTGGCTCTAAATTTAACATGACATTCACCTTCGTTTCCTTAGTATCCGATGGATACTGCGATAACCAGCAATACACACGCTGCGACTGCCCACAGACCCCATAACGGCGCTAAGAATTTGAACCACTTCTTATACGGTACGTGACAGATTGCAAGGGCTGCCATCAGCTCTCCGCTTGTCGGCGTAACAACGTTGGTAAAGGCATCACCCATCTGGAATGCCAGTACCGCTGTCTGTCTGGAGACTCCCAGAATGTCAGATAGCGGCGCCATAAACGGCATGGTGATGGCTGCTTGTCCAGAACCTGACGGAATCAAAATATTCAGCAGATCCTGCAGTACAAACATGCCGCAGGCGCTGACTTTTGCACTCAGTCCTTCTAATAATGTTCCAGCATAGTAAATCAGCGTATCCATGATTCCAGCATCGCTGAGAATATTGGTTACCGCTTTGCACATACCGATAATCAAGCCTGCCCAGAGCATGTTTCTGCAGCCTTCCACGAAATTATCTGCGGCTTCGTTGACACTCATTCCGCTGACAATGACCACCAGAATTCCCACGATCAGGAAAATGGCTGACATTTCGTCGATATAGAAACCCAGCTTGATAACGCAGAATGCGACGACGACAAAACCCAGTCCGAAGATGAGCAGCGACAGCTTCTGTCTTGCGGTCATCGGTTCTACTTCTTCTACATCCAATTTTTCAGCATACATCAGGTCTGTTTCTCTCATGGTATTGAGCTCAGGATGCTTTTTGATCTTGTGCGCATGTCTCATAAGGTAGAGAGAAGTGATGACCGCCATGACCCCAAAGACTACAAATCTGTATCCCATACCGGAGAAGAGCGGCAGCTCTGATATCTCCTGGGCGATTCCTACTGTAAATGCGTTGGTCATACCACCGGCATAACCGATCGCACTGGAAACCATCAGCAGGGCGACTGCAGTGAGCGAGTCAAAACCGGCTGCAATACAAACGATGTACATCAGCGGGATAAATGCTAGGTACTCCTCGGAGCACGCTGCAAATGCGGATACTAGTCCAAAGATAAAGACGCAGGCTGGAATCATGACCAGCTCTTTGCCTTTGAGCACTCTCACCAGATTTGAAAGACCTGCGTGCAACGCACCTGTCTTCTCTACAATCTGGAAAGTACCGCCGATAATCAGCAGGAAGAAGATAACAGAGCCTGCACTCTGCAATCCCAGTGTAAATGATTGAAAAATATCAAAAATTCCGATTGGCGCGCCTTCTTTAAATTCGAAGGAGTTGACGTCAATTTTGGCGTAATCACTGCCCTCTATCACTTCTCTTTGAAATTCCCCTGCAGGGATGAGATATGTACAGACCGCAGCTACCAGAAGAATAACAGACAGGATGATCAGAGGGTTGACCGCCTGCCTTGCTTCCCCTTCTTTTAGTTGTTTTTTCTTTTTCATACTTAATTCGTCCTTTCATAAGATAAAGTTATAAATTATTCTATCATTAAAGCAGCGACGATTCAAGAATTTTTTGTCTGATTCTGTCACATTCCATTACAGACCTGACTTGATTGAATCCGTTTCAGGAACTATAATAGAGATATATGAAACCCGATGGAGGAGATACATGGCAAGGATTTTGATTGTAGAAGATGATGAGACCATACGCAGGGAGTTGGCGCTCCTATTGCGCAATGCAAATTATGATGTTCAGGAAGTCTGCGATTTCTCTGATGTGACAAAGCAGATTCTCTCTTCGGCGCCCGACCTGGTTCTGCTGGATGTCAGCCTTCCCGCTGAAAGCGGTCTTTCTGTCTGTGCCAGACTGCGCCTTAGTTCTCAGGTTCCCGTGATTTTCGTCACTGCCGGCAATACGTCGATGGACGAGCTGAACTGCATCCTCCAAGGCGGCGACGATTATATCGCAAAACCTTACCAGCCGCCTATTCTATTAGCGAGAATCGGCGCGGTTCTGAAGCGGACAATGCTGCCAGAAGAGAATGTACAGCGCTTGACCATACACGGAGTAACCTTGAACCTTGCTTCTGCCGTGATTTCTTATCAGGGTAAACAAGCAGAACTCACGAAAAACGAGTGGAAGATTCTCGGTTTTCTCTTTCGCCATCAAGGTGAAATCGTTTCCAGAGTTCAGTTAATCGACTATCTGTGGGATCATCAAGTCTTTATTGACGACAACACCTTGAGTGTCAATATGACTCGTATACGCAGCCGTCTGGCCCAACTGGGAGTGACAGATTTTATCGTCACAAAACGAGGTATGGGTTATCTGATTCCCTGAGATTACGACTACCTGCATTAGGAGGCAAATTATGAAACTGCACGATTACTTAAAAGATAAGGGATCGGTCCTGCTGGTCAATGCGGCAGGATTGTTTTTTCTGTCCCTGTTTCTGAGACTGTCTGCCGTCCGTACAGGTGATATTTTGATCATATGCATCTTCTGGTTCCTGATTTTAACGATTTGGCTGGCGGCAGATTTCTATCGCAGCCGTAAGCATTTTTGTCATCTTTTTACGTTGCTGGCGGAGCTGGACCAAAGTTACCTCATCTCAGAAGTGATGGAAGCCTCGCCTCGCCTGACGGACCGGCTCTATCGTGAGATCATCCGCAGTTCCAACCGATCCGTCATCGAAAAGATTCATGCATTGGAGGACTGCCAGCGAGATTACAAAGAGTACATCGAACAATGGATACACGAAGTCAAACTGCCCCTGACTGCTGCCAGACTTCTCTGCGAAAACCAGCCCTGCCAGGAAGATAGAAAACTGCTGTTGGAGCTGGGGAAAATCGAAAAAAAAGTAGATCAGGTTCTTTTCTATGCCCGCATGGAACACGCCTATCAGGACTATCTGATTCATCCTGTGAACCTGAGGAAAACCGTTCTCACTGCTATCGCAGAAAACAAAGCTTACTTCATCCAAAGCGCCATGCAGATCGACTTTGCTCTGCCGGAAGAACCTCCGGTCATCGTCTCCACAGATGAAAAGTGGGTCGTATTTCTTCTCGGCCAAGTCTTCGCCAACTCTATCAAGTATTGTCGGAAAGAAGGGGCGCTGGTGCGGATTTATGTGCAGAGAGGCAAGCAGAAGCTGACATTGATCGTGGAGGATAATGGACTGGGGATACCAGCAGAGGATTTAGGTCGTATCTTTGACAAAGGCTTTACCGGAAAGAACGGCAGGACGGGAGCAAAATCCACCGGCATCGGTCTCTATCTCTGTAAACGGCTCTGTGACAAACTGGGCATTGGCCTCTCCTGCGAATCTGTGGAAGGCCAGTTTACCCGCATACTGTTCACCTTCCCCGACTCCGATTTTCAAAAGATATAGAAATCTTTCAAAACTGTAAGATTTCTGTAAGGGAAACCCATACAAGGAAGACCTTTTGTTCTGTACACTGAAAGTACATCGAACAGAAAGGAAGAATCAATATGAATGAACTGATACGTATTTGCGACGTAGAAAAATATTACGGTACCGGAAGCAATGTGGTCAAGGCCATTGACCGCGTCAGCTTTCAGGTAACCCAGGGGGAATTTATCGGCATCATGGGGGCGTCCGGCTCTGGTAAGTCCACCCTGCTGAATTTAATGGCTACCATCGACCATGTGACCAGCGGCCACATCTATTTCGATGATTTGGACATTACTCAGCTTTCTGAAGAAGCGGTTGCTCAGTTCCGCAAAGAAAACCTGGGATTCGTATTTCAAAGCTATAATCTGCTGGATACCTTGACCGTCGAGGAAAATATCCAACTGGCACAGACTCTGCAAAATAAGAAGAAGAGCGTAATACAGTCTGCTACAGCCGAAATCATGGAGCGGCTGGGCATCTCGGAGATCGGTCATAAATTTCCCGATCAGATTTCCGGCGGTCAAAAACAGCGCTGCGCCTGCGCCAGAGCCCTGGTCAACAGACCCAAACTGATTTTGGCAGACGAACCGACAGGCGCTCTCGATTCTCGCTCTGCCGGCATGCTGCTGGAAACTTTCTGCAGAATGAATCAGGAACTTTTCGCCACCATTCTCATGGTCACACACGACGCATTTTCTGCCAGTTACTGCAGCCGCATCCTCTTTCTGAAAGATGGGAAAATCTTTCACGAATTGATTCGCGGGGAAAAGAACAGGCGAGAGTTTCTCAATCAGATTCTGGATGTTCTCGCTCTGACGGGAGGTGACAGCAGCCATGCTCTTTAAACTGTCCCTGCGCAATGCCAAACGTTCCATGAAAGATTATCTGATCTACATGCTCACCATGGCCGGCATTGTCGCTTTCATGTTTGCCTTTGATTCCCTGATTTTTACAGATATCGTCCAAAATATGTGGGAAACCGCCATGGTCATGGCGGTGATGATCGGTTTCGTAACCTTCTTCATCGTGCTCATCGTCGCCTGGCTGATCAATTATATGGTTCATTTTATGCTGGAAAAACGGAGCCGGGAATTCGGGACCTATCTTCTGCTGGGGATGAAGAAAAAAACCGTCTCCAGGCTCTACATGCGTGAAAACATGATTCTGGGCGCCATCGCTCTATTCTTCGGCGTTCTGGCTGGAGTGGCGCTCAAACAGGTCATTATGACCATCTTTTATCACCTGTTCAGCCAGGACTACCACATTCAGATGGGAGATTTCCACTGGTGCCTTCTGATGACGGCAGGCTGCTTCGCTCTCTGCTTTCTCCTGGCACTGAGGCATAATCGTAAGATATTTAAGAAAATGACCATTGCGGATTTTATAGATATGGAAAAGGAAAGTGAAGCTGTGGAAACCGGCAGGGAAAAGTGGAAACAGATTCTCTTCCCCGCCTCTCTTTGCTATTTCATCTTTTTCTTTTACCTGATGTACCGGGCAGACTACAACACCGCCGGGGTCATCCTGACCAGCGTTTTATTTATCGCGGCAATCTACCTCTTTTACCATGGACTTGCGGCCTGGCTGGTTTGCTATATTCGCCGCGGCGGCAGGCTGGTATACCGCAGTGACGGGCTGTTCCTGCTCCGCCAGCTCTCGTCTAAGATCCGCACGATGCGTTTTACCATGGGTACCTTGACGATTCTATTCACCGTGGCACTCCTGGGCGGCACAGTCGCCATGATGTTTGCAGGATATCAAAAGGAAGCGATCAACAGCGCCATCCCCTTTGACCTGATGATGACCAGCAAAGCCCCAGAAGACCGCTTCAATGCGGAACTGGATTTCTTGAAAAAGGAAGGGGTCAAGACGAAAAACCTGCGCATCTATGAAATTTATCACGACAGCGGCCGTCAGATGAACGATTATCTGTATACCCACGTTGCCAATTTAGGCAGTTCTTATACAGATGAAAACGGCAAGCCTGACAGAAAGGCCATCGAAGCTGACACCTATAACTATTACGACTACGACACCTACATGTCTCTCAGCGACTATAATGCCCTGCGAAAGATGCTTGGCTATGAACCGGTGTCCATGAAAAACAGTGAATATCTGCTCCATATTAAGCAAAGAGTACTCGGCAATATAGCCGACGATTTTCTTCACAGAACGCTCTCTGTCAGCGGTGAGAAGCTTTCCTTTACAGGCGCGTACACAGAAGCCTTCAGCCTCAACGGCATAAACGGCGCCGACTATGTCATCGTTGTTGCCGATCGTATCTGCAGGAATCTGACCCCCTATTATGCTGTAGCAGCGGCAGACCTTGTCAATCCGCCGCAGGAAGATCTGCAGGATAAGCTGGAAGCCTTTTATTATCACCAGAGGGGTCTGCTGACGGAGATGGACGCAGAGAAGCTGGAAACAGAACTGGAGAACCGCAAAGCCACGCCCGAGGAGAAACGAGCTTTGGCGCAGACAAAGAATATGGAAGATCAGCCGAACGGTTCTGATCAGATCATGACTTTGGGCAGGTACAATGTAGCCGTAAAGGACAATATTACTGCAAATATGCTCTCCATGGTTTCTGCCATCACCTTTCCCCTGGCTTACATCGCGCTGATCTTCGTCTGTGTGGCTTTGACCATCCTGGCCGTACAGCAGCTATCGGACTCCAGCCGCTACCGTTACCGTTATGACGTATTGCGGAAAATGGGCGTAAGTGATAAAGGCCTGACAAAAATCGTGCACAGACAGCTGTCACTGTATTACTTGGTACCTATGGCTGTATCCCTGTTTCTCAGCGCATTCATCGGCATTTTTGCAGGAGAACGTTTTACCTTCTATACTGGCGCTGCCGCAAGCAGCCTCTCTTACTTCACCATATCCGCTCTGGTGTTTATGGGTATCTATCTGCTTTACTTTATTGCGACTTATCAGGGGTTTAAGCGCAATGTAGAGGAAGTTTTTATCAGATTGGAATAATCCCTCCGAGATACAGAGAACGGCGGCTTTGATTTTCTCAAAACCGCCGTTCCACAATATCACGCTTCATGGTATGTCTGTACCCCGTCTAACAATAGTTTTTTCTTTTTCCCCTAGCGCGGCGGGTAGAGTTTATGTATTTAGTTATACTGAATTTCGGGCTTTAAAACAGGGAGTATTATATCAAAGGTTTCACATAAACCTCCTTTTCTGTATCAAGTGCAAAACCACAGGACAACAATAGACCACAGGAGGCTTTGTTTTCCGGCTCAGGCTGTACGACGATTCTTTTTGCGTCATTGTGAAGCATGATCCTGTTCGTTAAGTCCCCTACAATTTTTTTGCCAAAGCCTTTACGGAGATAATCTGTTTCTCCAATCATATAGTCAATACTATACGATCCACCTAATGCCGTATAGCCCTCCCAAAGTTCATCGCTGTCTTTGCAGGCGTAGTATTGGCAAAAACCGATGGGGGTTCCATCGTTTTCTACAATGAAATGATAAATCCAGTTGAAATCGCTATCTTGTTTTTCAACTTCATTTATCCAATCCTGCGGATCATGATACCACTTTGCAACGTGTGGAGTGTATAACCATTTTTTAAATACGGTTAAGTCGTCAAGGTTCATGTGTCTAAGGTTTATCATATCGTTTCAGCGCCTCCTAATGCGAATTATTATTCATATTCTCATTATACACGTTCTACGACAGCTCGTCAACAAATACGAATTATTATTCTTATTTTTATTGCTGCTGACTTTCCTATGTAGTATAATATTTTTGAAAGGTGGTGATTTGCCTCATGCCAGATGTAAGGAATCCTCAACAAACACGATCAATAGAGAAAAAGAACAAGATTATCAAAGCAGGTTTTGAATTATTTTGCGAACAGGGTTATTATGCCACCACTACAACACATATCTGCCACAGAGCTGGTATTTCAACTGGTGCCCTATATAGCTATTTCAAGAACAAAAAGGATATTTTTATTGCTGCTTTTAAAGACTTTCTTGAGGGCGAGTATTTTAATACGCTTCTGCAATCGCTTAATAATTTGACCGAGCCATTCAATATTGATTTATTTTTGGATAGATGTGTTGATGTCTTAGCTGAAATCTATCAAGGCTCCTATACTGCTCTAATTGAATTGGCAAACATGCAATTAGAGGATAAGGAAATCATGAGAAAGTTTAGCCACTTTGAAGATACCTTTATGATTGCGGTTGTTGAAGCATTAACGGCACATAATATTAGAACAAATAACTTATCCGAAAAGTATTATCTTGTCTATATTTTGATTGAAGCCTTAGCCCAGGAAAAAGCATTCAATAACCACAATACGGTCAATTATGATAAGCTGAAAGCTGAAACATACAGCATTATCAAGGGCTATTTACTATTAGAGTCCGACTAAACCACAGGTTTTTTGCTAACGGCAGGCATTACAAGTGTCAAGACGATTACATGGTTTCATGATCAATTACAAAGGACTGCCTGCCGGCAGTCCTTTTTCAATTAACTTTTAAATTTTTTCCAGTACTTCGTATATAGATCGTCTGCAGCCGGGCCCAAATTCTTCAATGCTTCACATTTCTCTAACACGGAATCCTCAGGGAACAGGACTCCCATCTTAGCTGCATCATCTCTGACGCTGTCAATCACGCTGATGTTTGGAATGGAATAAGTCAAATAGTCGAAATTGGTCATGGCTACGTCTTTATCCAACATGAAGTTGATCCACTTCTCCGCATTTTCCTTGTTTTTCGCAGATGTCGGAATCGCCCAGGAATCCGTAAAGTCTTCACTGCCTTCCTTCGGCACCACGTAGGCCAAGTCAGGATTCTCCTCTTGACAGTAGAGCACTTCGCCGTTCCAGATGACAGCGATATCGGCAGAACCGCCTAAGATAATATCTCTGGCTGAATCGTTGGCATATTTGTACACCAGTGGTTTTTGCTCTGTGAGATATCTGGACGCCTCTGCAATCTGTTTCTCATCTGTAGTGTTAAGGGAATAACCCTTGGCTTTTAAGGCGATGGCTAACGTATCTCTCATGCTGTCAGGCATGACGATTTTCCCCTTGTATTTCGGATTCCAGAGGTCATTCCATGAAGTAATAGAACCCTCTGGTATCTTATTGATATCGTACAGAATCCCCAGAGTCCCCCAGGTATGGGGGACGGAGTATTTATTGCCCGGATCAAAGTTTTCAGCAACCTTCAGGTACTTCTGGTCCAGATTGGCGATATTCGGTATGGACGAATAATCGATTTCCGCCAGCAGATTCTCACCAGTCATTTTGTCGATCATATAATCTGATGCACAGATCACGTCGTAGTTGACCGAACCGTTTTTGATGACTGGATACATTTCCTCATTGGTGTCAAAGGTGTCCATGACCACTTTGATGCCGGTTTCTTTTTCAAATTCCTTAATCAGAGTCGGATCGATGTAGTCACCGAAGCAGTAGACGTGCACTTCTTTGCCGCCGCTGCCGCCTGAAACACCGCTGAGGAACAAGGTTCCTCCCAAAATGAACACCACCAAGGTAGTGAGCACCGCCATAATCCGCTTCTTGCTCTTGCCGTCTTCTTTGGTCGAAGCGACGTTGGAAGTCACCAAGATAACCAAGACGGTCACAAAGATCAGCGTAGATAGAGCGAAGAGAGTGGGCCTGATGCCTACCTTCACCTGACTGTAAATCAAAGTGGAGATGGTGTTGATGCCCGCACCTCTTGTAAAGTGGGTGATGACAAAGTCGTCTACGGACATGGTAAAGGCCAGCAGAAAGCCGGAAACGATACCTGGTCTGATATCAGGCAGTACCACCTTATAAAAAGCATAGAGCGGCGTAGCTCCCAAATCCAAAGCTGCCTCGTAAGTGTTGCCGGCCAGCTGTTTGAACTTAGGCATGACAGACAATATCACATAGGGAATACAGAAAGTGATGTGAGAAAGCAGTACCGTTCCCCAGTTCAGCGAAATGCCAAAGACCAGGAATGTCATCATCAGAGAGATACCCGTTACGATATCCGCATTGAGCAGTGGTATATTATTCAATCCCATAATCACAGTTTCGGAACGCTTCTTCATGGCCATGATGCCGATACAGGCCAGAGTTCCGACGATCGTCGCAATGGCAGCGGCCGCCAAAGCGATGGTAAAGGTGTTCCATATGGCTTCCATAATCATGCTGTTGCCCAGCATTTCCTTGTACCATTTCAGTGAAAATCCGGTCCAGATGGACATAGATTTACTGTTGTTGAAAGAAAATACCATCAACGTCAGAATGGGCAGGTACAGAAACAATATGATGAGGATGAGGTAGATCCGTTTTCCAAGGTTTTTCATATCAGCGTCCCCTCCCCTTCTTTATCCAGTTTGCCCAGAGCCGCCATGCTGATGACGATAAAGATCATCATAATCAGGGATAGTCCCGACCCTAAGTTCCAATTGGAACTGGTAGTAAACTCCTGTTCGATGATATTTCCGATCAGGTTGATTTTCCCTCCGCCAAGCATATTGGAGATGACAAAGGTGGTCAGGGACGGCACGAATACCATGGTCACGCCGCTGGCGATGCCCGGTATGCTGAGAGGCAACAGGATGTCGAAGAGAACCCGCTTCTTTGTCGCTCCCAGGTCGTAAGCCGCTTCGATGATATTGTCATCAATCTTCATCAGTGTATTGAAAATCGGCAGTACCATGAAGGGCAGAAAGTCGTAGACCATGCCCAGGACGATGGCTGCCGGCGTGTTGATAATCTCTAGCGGCGGCAGATGAAGAGAAGTGAGCAGGCTGTTGAGTATGCCTTCTTTCTCTAATATGACCTGCCAGGCCATGGTCCTGAGCAGGAAGTTCATCCACATGGGCAGGACAAAGAGAAAGATCATAAATCCCTTTTGCCCGATGCGGCTGTTTTTTAAAATCATGGCCAGGGGAAAGGCCAAAAGGAAGCAGATTACTGTACTGATCAGCGCCAACAAGAGAGCCAGCCCCAGGGCTTTGGCGTGTTCTGCACCAAAGATGGCAGTGACATTGTTCCAAGTAAAAGCTCCGCTGCGGTCAGTAAATCCGTAATAGGCGATAACTGCCAGCGGAATCAAAGTGCCGCAGGCAATCCAAATCAGAAAAGGGCTCGAAAGCAGTTTCTTAGACATCGATTTCTATCGCCTCCTCCTCTTTGGACTGTGGTTTATGCATGATCTGAATGTTCTCCGGAATCACGTCTAAGCTGACCTTGGTTCCCACCGGATAACTCTTGGTGTTCTGTGCCAGCCAGAGGAATCCTCCCGCTTCAATCTCCATCTCATAGTGGACCCCGATAAAGACGTTGTGGGTTATCTCTCCATCCAGCCTGCCTTCTCCCGGCTGTCCGATGATTAAGTCCTCTGGTCTGATGACCACGTCAACCGGCTTATTTCTGCCAAATCCTTCATCAATGCAAGGGAAAATGGTATCACAGATTTTGACCACTCGGTCTTCCATCATGATGCCGTCAATGATATTGCTGTCGCCGATAAAGTCTGCCACAAAGGCGTTTTCCGGCTCGTTGTAGATTTCTTCCGGGGTGCCCATCTGCTGAATATAGCCGCCGTTCATGACCACCACCTTGTCGCTCATGGTCAAAGCCTCTTCCTGGTCGTGGGTGACGTAGATAAAGGTGATCCCCAGTTCGTTTTTTAATCTGATCAGCTCATACTCCATGTCCTGTCTCAGCTTCAAGTCCAAAGCGCCGAGCGGTTCGTCGAGGAGCAGGACTTTCGGCTCGTTGACGATGGCTCTGGCCATAGCGATTCGCTGCTGCTGTCCGCCGGACAAAGCGTCAATTTTTCGCTTTTCATAGCCGTCCAGATTGACCAGCTTCAAAGCGTACTTGACTTTATCTCTGATATATTCATCACTCTTTCCACTGATTTTTAGGCCAAAGGCAATATTCTGGCCCACATTCATATGGGGAAACAGCGCGTATTTCTGAAATACCGTATTCAGGTGTCTTTGATTGGGCGGTACATTTGTAATGTCCTTTCCCTCAAAAAACACCTGTCCCTGATCCGGCGTTTCAAAGCCTCCTACAATTCGGAGTGTCGTCGTTTTTCCACAGCCGGAAGGCCCGAGCAGGGTAATAAATTCATTCTGATTTACAGTCAGATTAAAATCGTCCAATACTAATGTGTCATCAAATGACTTGGAAATATGTCTTAGCTCGATAAGTGATGATGCCATTGTTCTTCCTTTCTTTAGAAACTAGGAGGTGAGCTGACCCAGATGAGTTTCGCTCCCTTTTTTGATGATATATGATGTTTTTTCTCTGGCGTATAATAGAAAGATTCTCCCGCCTTTGCCGGATGGGTCTTCTTTCCGATATGTATGGTGATTTCGCCTTTGATGACATACCCGAATTCCTCGCCTTCATGAGGGGTATCGGGATAGGTCTGTCCGCCTGCCGCAAGGGTCAGACGGATCGGCTCCATAATGTTCTTCTGGGCATTGGGAATAATCCATTCAACCGTATTTTTTAAATCGCTGTCGATCTTTTCAAAATAATCTTCGTCTTTGAATACCACTTGGTCGTCGCTGTCTTCAGCGAAGAATTCGGCAACGGATACGCCTAAGCATTGTAAAATATCTGACAAGGTAGCGATAGACGGCGAAGTCAAGTCTCTTTCTACTTGCGAGATAAACCCCTTCGACAGCTCCGCCCGATCGGCCAGCTCTTCCTGGGTCAAACCTTTCACGACTCTCAGTTCTTTAATTTTGGATCCTATATCCATTTCCATTTCCTCTCCTTTACCTCAAGGTAATCACAAAGATTGTAAACTGTTTGTTTAGTATTAGTAAACTATGGGGCAAGAATCATTATACCGCTTTTCCTGTACATGTCAATAGGAAAAAGGCTTTTGTCAAACAAAAATGGTGGCTGACGCCACTCCACTAGGGAACCCCTAGGTTCCCTTCGGCGCCTGCTTTGCAGGCTGAGCACCCTCCTTAGGGCGGCGAGGGGATTCCCCTCTGCACACCCCTTTTTTGTTTGATAGGAAATTCATATTTCCTATCAAACAAAAAAATAGACAACCAAACCATACCCGATTTGCTGTCTATCGCTTTGCCATCTCTATTACTCTTCGTCTAATCGTTCCTGTATAAAGCCTTCCACATCGTCTCTCGAAATGCGAAGTGCTGCGGCAAATTCTCCAAATAAAAGGTCTTCCGCTTTCTTCATAAACTTCTTGTCGATTTGTCCCAAATGCCGGTTCTGTTTCATGGCGTCCACCTTTTTGGCATGGATGGATTTTGTCAATTGCAGAAGTTCCAGACATTTGTGAGAATCGATAACCGACTGGTAATACTTTGTTAACTGCTGCATACTGCTGCTTTTGTAAATCTCAGTATGAATCTGCGGAATGTTATCGATCAAGTCTTTGGCTTCGTCCTCTGATATCACCGGTCGCATGAAAACTTTCTCGTTGTCTACTGGTGCATATATCACGCCGCTTTGGTATAAGGGCTCTAACACATAATACAGCCTGTCCTCACTAGAACCAGAAAACACGTTATTAGATATATCGGATATTTTGCAGACCCCCGTGCCGCCGTACATGATCAAATCATTAATATCATACATAATTGGCTCACATCTCCTTTCAACGTTTCACTCATTATAATTATTATAACACTTTTTGCCATAATAATGTAAGAATTTTTTTATTTCTTCCGTATTTGTAAGAAAAAAGGATAAAAGATACCCTTTCATCCTTGATTTTCGTGCATTTTGGTTAACATTTTTGCTAAAATTATATTGTTCAGTTCGCTTTTCTGCGCAAATCCTATCAAAAGTCTGACTGTTTTTGCTTCATTTCCCTCTCTGCCCAAGCCAGAATTCGCCCTTTCTATTTAAAATTGTGCAACTTCCGGGTCGGCTTCCTCCGCTTCTTTTACTTCACTGCAGTATAATACAGGGCCAGCTTCGCCGTAGACGTCGTCGAATTCCACCTTTACTTTTGCAGTAATCGTAACCCAGCCGCCGTGTTCCAGGAGATTGGCAGCGTTATCCCATCTGCACACCAGACCGGCAAATTGAATGTCCTCTACACAGCAAGTCATGACGTGGCGGCCAAAGACGAAGTGATCGTCCGCCATACCGCCGCCCAGGACACTGCGGCCTTTGACCTTGAGGACTTTGCCATCGTATTTGTCCTGCTCTTCGTTGATATCCCGATACCATTCGGCAAAGGCGTTATCTTCAACTTCTATGATCGCTGCGTCGAAATCAAATGGCAGGGGATCTTCAATCTGATCCATCTCCACATCGTCCTTGCCGTATTCATATAGAATCTGGCTTCTTCTATTGGCGGCTCTGACAATCTTGTGAAATTCCATCTTGTCAAATCCTCGCTCACAGCGATTGAAAACGACCAGCTCCGCACTCTTCAGTTTGTCAAAGACCAGCTGCCTCATGTTTTGATTGTACTGGAGAAAAGTCCGCGCATCGGCAAACATCATCTCCTGGTACGTCACCCATTCTTCGGGCATGTTCTGATAGAAGGTATCCAGATTCCACATGCCGTTATACTCCACGACAACCCGCTCAACCTTATGTTTTAACTGCAGATCACGCAGATGCTCCGTCGTCAGCTCCTCCTCATCTTCTATCGTCTCGAAGAAAACCTTGGTTCCGAAAAATCTGCTGGGATGGTATTCGGCTTCACCCTCTTCACATAAGAGAAACAGCGTTCTCTCCCCCGCGTTAAAATCATCGCCTTCCAAGGCTTCCTGAATAAATGTCGTCTTACCGCTTTCTAAAAAACCGGTAAATAAATATACTGGTATTTCCATAAACGCCACCTCTTACAGCCCAAACAGCTCTTTGATGCTGTCTTCTTCGATTCCCGCTCCGATGACACAGAGCATGCCTGTAACTGCCGCACTTCCGTGTCTTACGTCCGGCTCACCAGGTACGTAATCAAAGTGAATCCACTGGCCGTCTTCTCCTTCTACGATACCCTTGGCTCTGAGAACCTGGCCGTATTCAGCGAAATTGGACAGAGCGGAAAGGGCTTCTTCAATCTGCTTTTCTGTGAACTTGTGTGCAGTCTCGACGCCAAAGCTGGTGAAAACTTCGTCGGCGTGGTGGTGTCCTTCGTGATCGTGATGGTGATGATGGTCATGATGATGCTCGTGGTCGTGGTGGTCATGTCCGCAGTCACAGTGCTCGTCGTGATTATGGTGATGATGATCATGGTCGTGATGATGCTCATGGTGATCGTGACCACAGTCACAGTGTTCATCGTGATCATGGTGATGATGGTCGTGCCCGCAGTCACAGTGCTCGTCATGATCGTGGTGATGATGCTCGTGGTCGTGAGCTTCCTCTTCCAGATGAGCGAGTTCTGCAGCGATGGTGTTCTTCTGCTCCATGGTAGCAAGAATCTGCTGACCGGTAATCTCCTCCCACGGTGTCGTTACAATCGTTGCCTCCTGATTGTGCTCACGCATCAAGGCAACACAGGCATCCAGCTTGTCCTGGGACAGTCCTGCTGTATGACTCAGAATAATCGAACTGGCATGTTCAATCTGATTGTTAAAAAACTCACCAAAATTCTTCATGTACATCTTCGCCTTTTTCGCGTCTACGACTGTGGTAAATCCGTTCAGCTGAATTTTGTCGTTGTGCAGGCGCTCTACAGCGAGAATGACATCGCTGAGTTTGCCAACGCCTGACGGTTCGATCAAAATTCTGTCCGGCGCATATTCGTTAATTACCTGATCCAATGCTTTGCCAAAGTCGCCCACCAGGCTGCAGCAGATACATCCGGAATTCATCTCGTTAATCTGTACTCCTGCATCTTTGAGGACCCCGCCGTCAATGCCGATTTCTCCAAACTCGTTCTCTATCAAAACGATCTGTTCGCCTTTATAGGCCTCTTCAATCAGTTTTTTAATTAACGTTGTCTTTCCGGCACCTAAAAAACCGGAGAAAATATCTACTTTTGTCATATTTTCCTCATCTCTTTCTCTAAAAAATTTCTAAATTATAGTATACCACATTTCGAACGGTTTCTCACAAGGGGATTTAAATTTTTTTAACATGGAGGCAGATGCCGGAATCACCCCCGTGCCAAAACCGAATAATCCGCCATAAATATACTTAAAACTGCCCACTTTAGGCACTTTTTTGAGAAATAAAAGCTTATTTTCGATTAATTATCCATAAAATGTAAAAAACGCCAATGGACTTCAAAATTATGTAGTGATATTCCTTTGTATTAAAACGTATTTTTATGCTTTATTCCGTCGAATTTGGGCTTTTTATTTCTCTGAAGAGGCTGGTAAAAGATCAAATCTGCCATAAATGCAGCAAAATCACCCGATTATGGCACTTTTGCCGGATTTAAAGCAAAAAGGCGGAAGGGCGAAAATCGATCCGCCGCAAAGCCGCCTTCTCTCTTTAGTTAATAATACTGGCTCACCTTTTCTTTGATGATATCCATCACCTGGTCGTAGCCGTTTATGCACTTCCATTCCGTCGCCAAGTGCACCTTTACGACCTTGTCCAGCCAATCTCTGTAATACTCCATGGCTCCATCAAAGTCCAAGCCTCTGTCCTGCAGCTGTTTTACATCGCTTTCTGCAAATTCTACCGTCACTTTGCAGCGCTGGCGTTCTTCACCTTCCGGACCGTCTGGAAAATCGATGACTGCCACATCTACGTTGTTGTGAAAAGGCTTGTCAGCCTTAAGTTTGATTTCCTTCATATGATCAACTCCTCCTAAATACTTCCTAGTTAGTATCCTATCTTTCGCTCGCAAATATGCAGTCTCCTTACCAAAAAAACGAAAACACGGAGGCGAAGGCTACCGTAAGCAGTCCGGCTACTGCGATAGAGAGGCTGCTCATGGCGCCCTCGACTTCGCCCATCTCCATCGCTCTGGCAGTTCCGATGGCGTGAGATGCCGTGCCGATCGCAACGCCTCTTGCAATTGGCTCCTTGATGCGGAATAATCTGCATACGCCCTCACCGATCATATTGCCCAATATTCCCGTTATCAAAATCACTGCGACGGTGATCGTCACATAACCGCCCAATTCTTCCGAAACGCCCATTCCGATGGCTACCGTAATGGATTTCGGCAGTAAAGTGACATAGGTTTCGTGGCTGAGACTGAAAACGGCTGCCATGGCCAGAATACAGATCAGACTGGTCAGGACGCCCGACAAAATTCCTGCCATGACCGCTTTCCAATTCTTTTTCAGCAGTTCCATCTGCTCATACATGGGAATTGCAAGGCAGACCGTAGCCGGCGTCAACAGATAGCTGAGATATTTGGCGCCTTCATAATAGCTGTCATAATCGATACCGCATAAAATCAATAGGACGATGGTCGCCGCCACAGCGATCAAAAGCGGGTTAAAAATTGCTGTTTTAAATTTCTTTTTCAATTGAGAGCCTGCTTCATAGGCGATAATACTGACAGCTACACCAAAAAAGACAGAATCCTGCAAAAAACTATTCATTTGCTGCCTCCCCGCCTTCTTTCTTTTGTCCCATTCGGACGATCCCCTGGGTAATTCTTCCTGTCGCTGCCATGACGGCCACTGTCGTAACGACTGTAATGGCCAGAACTGGCGCCCATATCGGTCTCAGCACGCCCCAGGATTCCAGAAGTCCCACAGCTCCCGGAATGAACATCAGCGGCATGACTTCCACGAGAAAACGCCCTGTATCTCTTACCGCATGCAGCGGAATCACGCCAGTCAGCAGACAGATCAGCATGATGACCAGTCCGTAAATGCTGGCAGGCACTGGCAAAGGGATCAGGTAATTCAATAGTTCCCCAATGAAAGAGACCACTAAGATGATTGTAAACTGTTTTATGTATTTCATTTTCTACGTCCTTCTTCTTCCTTTGTTTGTCAAACTTATATTATACACCGATGTGCATTGCTGGACAAATCATTTTCTTTCAGAGAACATAGAGGAGTTTTAGTGAGTCAGATCAAACACCATACAAGAAAACAGCCTGCACAGGCGTGGATTCTCATCTGTACAGGCTGCTCATACGGGATTATGTGTGTTTTTGGTTATTTTTCTTCATATAGTTCCAAAATAGCATCGTCCTTGATGACGAAAGCCAGTCTGGCTGTTTCGCTGGCCTGTGCCGGTCCGAAGATCAGCTGGTCAGCGTCCTCGATGTAGTGCTCCAGGTCGTCAACCTTGTAGGCGACATGGGGGTTGTGGTGGAGAATCTCTGGGAACGGCGTACCCTCTTCAAATTTCAGGTACTCGATCACGTAATCGTAATCTTCCGGATTGCTCATCCACAGCTTCATGTCCTCGTTGTATACCATTCCCGGTTTCTTGTTTGTCACCGGAATTCCGATGTGCATATATGTTGCTGACATTTTATCTCCTCCTGATATCCTCATAAAATGCAAAGGCTTCTTTGTCCGTATATTTTTCGTGTACCACCTTGGCGATGGCTTTGCACATGGCCTTCGGATCCTCTGCCTGGAAGATGTTTCTTCCCATATCCACGCCTGCAGCGCCTTGGCTGATGGCGTTATACGCCAGAGTCAAAGCCTCGGCCTCCGGCACCTTCTTACCTCCCGCCACGACGATCGGTACCGGGCAGGCAGCGACGATCTTGTCAAAGTCCTCACAGTAATAGGTCTTGACGATGTGCGCGCCCAGTTCTGCAATCATTCTGGTCGCCAGCAGATAGAATCTGGTCGTCTTTTCCATGTTCTTACCCACAGCGACAACACCCAGAGTCGGAATACCATACCGGGTTCCTGCGTCCACCGTCTTGCAGAGATTGTCAAGGCTGACCTTCTGGCCCGGCGTCCCGATAAAAGTCTGCACCGCCATGCAGGACGCGTTCATCCTGACAGCGTCCTCGATGTCAACGCCGATGACCTCGTGACTCATATCGTCGTCCAGCACACTGCCGCCGGCTGTACATCTGAGGGCGATCCCTTTGTTGAAGGTCGGCGGTACGCAGGTTCTGAGCGCTCCTCTGGTGGCCATGAACACGTCTACATCTGCCGCCAACTCAGGCACGACCAGGTCCAGCCTCTCAAGACCCGCTGTGGAGCCCATGATGTATCCGTGGTCAAAGGCCAGCATGACGGTGTTTCCCGTATCCGGCCTGAAAATCCTGGAAAGTCTGTCCTTCATGCCCCAGTCCGCATGCTCCATGCCTTTTACATGGAAGGGTTTCTGCTCAGCTTTGACGCCCACATGATAGTCTTTTGCCAATTGATTTCCGTCTTTATCTGCCATAGATTCCTCCTATTTTTTCATGTATGGTGTGTTGCAAGGTGCGTTCCAGTAGTGGAGAAGCTCGTCGTCCATTCTCGCCATGAACATCTGGAAACCAGCCTGTTCCTGTACTGTCAAAAGCTCTCCCACATGGTTTGCAACGATTTCAATGCCTTTTTCTTTCAAAAGCGCTTCGCACTTTCTGTAGACGATGAACAGTTCCATCAGAGTTGTCGCGCCCGTTCCATTGAGGATGAGCATCACCTTTTCCCCTTCTTTGATAGAAAGGTCGTTAATCAGCCCGTTGATCATGATCTCAGCAGTCTCGTCGGCTGATTTCATGGTCTGGCGACCGCCGCCGCCTTCGCCGTGCTGGCCCATGCCGATTTCCATCTCATCTTCTCCAAGCTCTGCCAATGGGCTTCCTGTTGCAGGATGGGTTGCGCCTCTGACGGCCACTGCCAGCGTCGCCATGTTATCAGCAAAGCGCTGCGCTACCTCAGCGACTTCTTCCAGGCTCTTGCCTTCCGCTGCCGCCGCCCCGGCAATCTTATAAGTAGGAATGCAGCCTACCAGACCTCTTCTGTCGTCTGCATTCTCTCTCGGTGCGTTGGCAATGTCTTCCTGGGTCACCACTTTGACGCATCTGACGTCTTTTTCTTTCTTCAACTGTTTCATGGTCAGATTCCCAGTCAGCATGTCGCCTGCGTGATTGAGAACGATATATAACACGCCCTTGCCTTTTTCGGCTTTTTTGATGGCGTTTACACAAGCCTGTGGACCAGGCGCAGCAAAGATATCCCCAACTACTGAAATATCGATCATACCCTCACCGACAAAACCGCTAATCGCAGGTTCGTGGCCGGAGCCGCCCTGCGTTACGATCGTAACACGATCTGCCTGATCCAATGCTTTGTTAACTACTGTATTATCTTCTTCCAAGCGTACCAAGTCCTGATTCGCCAATGCGAAACCTTCTAGTAACTCTGTGGTCAGATTTGCAGGATCATTGATAAATTTTTTCATCTTCATGTTTTCTCTCCTTTTTTCAATTACATGACTGGTTTTGCAAAACCTTCAAAGAACAGTGCCGTGCTCATGGCGCCGGCATCCGGTGTGCCGATGGTCTGTTCTTTATAGCTCTTTGCTCTTCCGAATTTTGATACAAATTTTTCGCTTTCTTTCGCCCCGCGCCTTGCTGCCTCTGCGGCCGCTCTCAAAATCGCAGGTATGGAATCCTCCGCTTCTTGTGCTGCCTCTACAGCAGGAATCAGCGCATCCATCATAGTCTTGTCGCCTACCTTTGCTGTCGTAATATCCTCCATCTCCGACAGGCAGGATGCGAACATCTCCTTGAGCAACTCTGCGTCGATTTCGATCTCGTCGGTCAGATCTACGCCCAGGCCGCCGATCAAAGTCCCATAAAGGGGCCCGGCGCTGCCGCCATTGACGCCCATGATGGCCATGCCCAGATCTTCGAAGAACTCGCCAAAAGTCTCCGTTTCCCAGCTTTCTACCTTCTCTTCGATCAGATTGCCGATCTTCTTCACCGTGATGCCGTGATCTCCATCACCGAACTTGGAATCAATTTCGCTGAGCTCATCACTGTGAGCGATGAAGCTTTCCGCTGCACTGCTCAGCATTTCCGATAAAACCTGTTTGTCAATATTCATGACTACCTCTCCTTATGCTTTGGGAGACCTAACCCGATTTCGTGAAGCGAAATCGTCGGTAGGCCCCCGGTCAAGAGTGCAGCGCTTTAGCGCGTGGCACTCGACGGCCGATTCCCAAGAGGGCAAGCATTCCTGCGACGCCCGATTGGTTGAATCTAGTCGTATAATGGTTCTCTTTACGCTTACAATAGCACCTCTTTACGACCAATGTCAACGGTTTGAGAGGCTGAAAACAGTCTCGGCAAAACATCGTCTGAATATTGTTACATATGTAACTGATTTTATTGAAAATGTATTTAAATGCAAAAAAAAACACCGAGGTCTGCGCCAGTTTCCTGGCCGTCTCCCGGTGTTTCTATTCGGTTACTCCATCTCGCGATACCGCGCTGCAATTTGGTCCGTAATGGGAACCAGGCGGCAATTTTCAAGAGAATATACCTGATCGCAGAGCTGCTCGATATCTTTATAACGGTGTGAAGTCATAAAGATTGTCTTGCCTTCCGCTTTCAGCATGCGGATGATGATTTTGACATCCTCATAAGTCTTGTAGTCCAGTGCGTTAAAGGGTTCGTCCAAAACCAGAATGTCCTGCCCCTCCATAATGGCCTGGGCAAGCCCCAGCTTCTGCTTCATGCCTAGGGAATAGTTATCCACCTTGGTTTTGTTATCAGGGTCAAGGCCCACCTTGCTCATGGCTTCTCGAATTTCCTTTTCTCCGATTTTGCCGCAGATATCCGCCAGGAATTTCAGATTCTGAAAGCCACTGTAGACGCCGATAAATCCTGGCGAATTGATGAACACTCCCATATCTGCAGGAAAATCCCGCCCATTTGCACCGACCTGTTTTCCCCGCACAAAAACGCTGCCTTTGTCTGGTTTTTCAAAGCCGCACAGGATCTTAAACTGCACCGATTTTCCGCTGCCGTTTGCACCGACGAGGCCTACCGCCTTTCCGCGGTCTGCACACAGAGACACATCTTCAAGAATGGTCCTGTGGTCAAAACTTTTCGATACGTTTTTTACTTCGATATATGAACACATATTTCTATCCTCCTAATTCAAAACTTTTTTGCCTCCCAGGGCAAACATTCCGATCAAAAACAGCGCGGCTAAAAATCCTTCTATGCAGAGCGCTGTCACCGCCGATATACCGCCTGCTGATTCCAGCAGGGAAATGCGCGCCAGACTGGAAAGGCCAAACGGCAGATAGGATGCAAATGCCCCCTGCAGCATGCAGAGCAGATTTCCGGCAAGCAGTACGAGAAAACCCATGGTAATCTGTCTGGTAAATAAGTAAACGGCCAGCATCACCAGAAATTGCAAAAGCATATCCAGGAATTTCATAAGAACAGCATAAAGCAGCATTTTATACCCTGACGGTCCTGCTCCCAGAAACCCCGCAGCCAGCCACAAAAGGGCGTATAGGGCGAGAAACACGGTACCGGCTGATAAAATCCCCCTCATCACGTTTTTGCAGCTTCCTGTGCGCACGGTGAGAAAGATAGACTGATCGCTGACGCTGTGCTCCGTAAAGACCGCCAGAAGATAGAGGGGCGCACCGGTAGTGATCAGCAGCTCGAGAAAGGGCAGAACTTGAAAATACCCTGTACCGTGTCCGGCAAACAAGGTGTACGCCCATTCTGCACCGGATTGCAGAAAACCGCCCGTCAGCTCTTTGGAAAGGGTCATCCCCGTCACCACAGCAAAGAGAATCAGGAGATTTCGCCTGGTCATCAGCTGCCTGAGATAGTAAGCGACGATGCCCCTTCCTCTGACCTGCAAATGCGGCAATTGCCTTCGCCAGGTAAATCGGACAGTCAAAGCCATCAGGGCTGCAATAAGTGCCGCAGTAATTCCTGTCACTGCAAGGCGATGGGGCAAATTATGATGCAAGATCAGCAAGTGATTGAAGCCAGTGACAGGCAGGCTCTGCACTGCCGAAACTTTAATCCATACGGCGGACATCAGATAAAGTGCCACGATGATTCCTACAGACCATCTCCGGCCGGCAAAGTGATTGATCCACGTGCAGATGCCGAATATCATCCAGCATCCTATCAGCTGATAAAAGGTGCAGGCGATAAAGGTCTGTGCCGGAGTATTGAAACTTTGCTGCAGTACGGAAAACAGTTCCCTTTCTATGGTTCCCGCGGCAAGTTCCCAGTGATTGCCTGACGGCAGGCCAATGCCGGACAAAAGGATGGCTGCCGTCTGCAAGACAGTCAGCGATAGCGCAACCAGCCCGGTGCCAAACCATTTTTGCAGAAAATATCTGTGGTAGCTTTCAAATCGCAGGATCACCGGCTCTCCGTCGTCGTCTAAAAAAGAAAATGCGCTGAGCAGCACCATAGGCAGCATAAAGTAGGTCAGATAATAGTGGTCTGAAACCGCTGACAAAATATGTTGTTGATAACAGCTTACGCCGTTGACCCTCTCTCCCAGGGAAAAGAGCAGGCAGCCGATAAATAAGGCGGCGGCTTTTCCATATCCCCATAAGCGGAGATTTTTCTTCATCAGAGCAATCATAAGCGACTCCTAAATGTTCACGACGGCGTTTTTTCTGACCTTTGAAAGGAAAAAAACGCTTAGTAAAATGACGATGATCAAAATAGCCGGCCCTACAAGGAAAGACATCACAGATACGGCATCATCGCTGATGCTGGTGGGGTCAAAGGCAACTACCAGCCTGTACTGCTCCAGACGCAGGATAGAGAGAATGTAGTTTTCCAGTATGGAGTAGACAAAGGGTCCTGTGAGGATCACAAAGATATTCCTGCCGTACATGGCCAGCACGAAACCTAGGGTCATCATCAAGATGCTCAGAATCCCCTTCCAGCAGGAGAGGATAACCCCATAGAGCAGCGGCATCTGGGTAAATGCCTTTTGAAAGACGTGATCAAAAGGATTTGAAAAGGCAACCACTGGCGCTTTTACATAAATGGCAAATACGGCTGACAGCATGTAGGGAATTGCAATCAGGCAGAAGGCTCCCAGGGCATAGACGCACCACTTGACCGTCAGGTACTTTTTGATGGGCACCCGAGGCAGAACGTACAAGAGGAAGTTGTTCTTCCGCTCATAGTACAAGTTCCAGCAAAGGGGCACCACTGCAATCAGAGGGTACAACAGAGAAAACAATTCGGTTCCTACCTCCCACGCTTCCAAGTCGTACTGCAAGGTATAGTTTTTGTAGAGGGTACAGGACAGCACACACATGGCTGCTGTCAGAATTACCGTTGTAAATATTACAGGCCGTAAGATTTTTCTGCTTTCCAGCTTTATCAAGTTAGACATCTCATTCATTCCCTTCTCATGTTTTCTTCAGTATAGCTGACTGATTACGCCAATACAACAGGCTGGAAACAAAGGAGGGTTTTAAGGGAACAAGATTATTTTCATTCCCTTAAAACCCTCGTTCATCCCCCTCACGGAAGGAGCAGGCCAAAGACCACATAATTTTCTCCCGCAATCATTTCGTTGCGAGTCAGTATTTTGCCGTGATAACGTTCTGTCATGCGCAGGATGTTATATAGGCCGAAGCCCCGATCCCCCTGGCTGGATTTTGTCGTAGCGCCCTTGCGAAACAGGGCCATAAATTCTGTATTGGACATGGCTGGCGCCGGATTGGAAACCAGCAGTTCCAGATAATCGCCTGCTTTCCTGCTGGAAATATAAATAGCACTGCCCTTTGGCGACGCCTCGATGGCGTTGTCCAGCAGAATCCCCATGGCTTCGATCCATTCCGTTTCGGGAACCGCCGTCTTCTTAAAAAGGCCGTGCAGCTGCAGCTCAATGCGAAGGTTTGCCGCCTCTGCCTGCTTCATCTTGTCAAATAACATGCCGGCGATGATTTTGCTGTCGCAGGAAAGCAGTTCGCGGTCATTGGGGGTAAGGGAAACGCCTTTGGCAAGCGCTGCCACTTCTTGCTGTGCTTCTTCCAGGGTATCCGCCAGGGACACTGCGGTTTCAATGGCAAGCATACGGTTGTTAAACTCGTGCTGCCTGGCTCTGACCTGGGAAATCAATTCCTCCACAATGGGCACATACTGTTCGATCATATGCATTCTCTTGCGCTCCTGCCCTCTGCGCTGATGAAAAAACAGCAGCACGCTGTCCAGCAGCAGAATTCCCAGCAGCAAGGTGACGATGAGCCACAAATGGGATAGAATCTGATCCACATCAAAGGAAAGGACAGTAAGCACGGCTGCCAGTAAGATTGCCACATTGGCAGAAACAATCCAGACAGTAAAATCACCCCTCTGGACAAATTCACGGATCTGCTCCAAAAAAGGCGTGCAAATGAGCAGAAGGACAAGACCCAAAGAGAGGCCTCTGCTGCCTAAAAGGAGCAAAAAATCCCCCGCGCCGCACACGGCAAGAAAAACAATGCTCAGGCACTTGACAAAGAGGTAGATGGAGAAAACCGCCATCGTCCCACAAAAAATATGGCCGCTGCTCCTCTGACTGAAGAAGATACTGTTCAGCAGCAATACTGAAAAAATAAGGAACAGCAGGCCGACGATGCCGTCAACAGGCACGATCTCAACCCCCTGCACGGGAATGGAGGCAGTCATTTTTTCCCTGACGGCAATCACATTCACCCTCGGTATGATAAAGAGCAGAAAAAGTATGGGAAGGAGCAGAAGTTCTCTTGTCTTTCCACTGGATTTCTGTCCAAAGACGCCTTCGCAGCAAAGAGCCAGTATCCCGGCATCTAAGCCTAAGGCTATCAGGTTGGTAACGAGATTCATAACGACCCCCACAATGCAGACTGATATTTATTACCCACAGGGATTGGCTCTGCAAACCCTTTGAGGAAGATCTGCCGCCCAGGTTTATCAATTTTCTCAATATGTCTTTTGTTCACGATGTAGCTCTTGTGACACTGGACAAACTCAGGGTCGTCCAATAGCGTCAGCATTCCCGCCAGTGTGTAACCGGAAATCATGTCTTCTTTGACACCCGATATGCGGTGATTGATGTGAACGGCCAACCTTTTTCCGAAAGACTCCACGTAGGCGATATCCGACACAGTGTATTCCAAAATAAATTGCTTCTGTTCAACCTGGATGGTTCTGGCCCGCTGGTTCATCTGACTGGACAAGCCCATGGCATCGCGAAAGGCTGGGCGAACGCCGAGCATGCCTGGTGGTTCCCGGAG
>ERZ791934.860-NODE-860-length-35936-cov-5.804214_pt1 | contig 35936 bp, 35 predicted proteins | sample MGYA00510125_ERZ791934 | MGnify/ENA primary metagenome ERZ791934 (study PRJEB30046, sample SAMN00993240) | human gut metagenome | study: EMG produced TPA metagenomics assembly of the A metagenome-wide association study of gut microbiota in type 2...
CCTTGTCGGGCTTGAGCGGCTCGGGAGCCGCAGGGCTGGGAGCCTCCGGGACGGTGGGCTCCGCCTTTTCTGCGGGAGCTGCCTTTTCAGCCGGGGCGGGATCTGCCACAACGGGCTCGGCCTTGCCGGGAGCAGGCTGCTCCTGCGCGGGGGCCGTGTCAGTCGTTTCTGCCTCGGGGCCGATATTCTTTTTATCGTCTGCCAATGTCAAACCTCCTTTGTCTTGAAATGAAAAAAGCCAGCCCGATGGCTGGCAGCAGATAAGGGACTCCTCCTTTCAAGTTGTGGTGTATGAAAACGCCGCCCATAGTCTCACTCGGGCGGCGTAATGCTCAATATGAAATTGTTTTAGAATAAATACCTTGCTTGACAACTCGGATTTAATTTTAGATTAGATTTTTTCGCGGTGGCCTTCGTTCCACATTTTTTCATCGACATCGGCCATCATCAGCTTTAACAGGATGTCCGACATACTTTCACCGTTTTTATCATAACGGGGCTCCACGATAAAAACGCGATTGCCGATCTCATATCTTTGCGGCTCACCAGCTATATATTCTTTCTCCATACTCAACACCCCCTTTCGCTATGGAACAAGGAAATTATACCATGCGAAAAGGGAATTGCGGTATCGAGCTTGTTTTCAAATTTAGTATTGATATGCGGTCTGGCCCCAGCTATAATGAATTTCAAGAAAAACGCCGATGGTTTTGCGGCTTTTGGTGGGGTGTCCCGCGTATTGAACGCTCTATTGGCCCGATTTAGAGGGGTATGTAACCGATCTAACCGGGAGCACGGATAAGCTGTATACAAGATTGTAATTCTGGAATATCATTCCTATTTTTCTTCTCTGCTGTCTAAGTGTTTTACCACGCTGGCCGGATACAGTCTGGCCGTCAAACCAGACTGATCCTCCGCTTATGGTAATGAGCTGGTTTATTGCGCGAAGGAGGGTTGACTTACCTGATCCGGACGGGCCTATAACTGAGATAAATTCGCCCTCCTTTACTTCAAATGACACTCCTCTGAGCGCATGTACACCATTTGTGTAATTTTTATATACCTGGTCAAACTTTAAAATAGTTTTCATGTCTTTCCTCCTATGCGCCGTCTATCAATTAAAATTCATTTATAATTTGGTTTAACTCGATTATATCTTCATAATCGCTCATATCACATTCAACAAATCTTGCTCCGGGTAATTTGATAACGTCTGCAAAGTATTCCTCATTGTCGTAAGAAGTAAGGAACTCTGTAAGTTTTTCCTTTGTTGCATCATCTATATGTTCCGCAACAACCACAGCCTCAGCAGGAATAGCTCCTGATTCGTGAATTATTTTAACGTCTTCTTCATTTGCGTTTCCGTTTGCTATTTCTGAAGCTAATATCTGGTCTGAGATGGGTACCACGTCAACGTCTCTCTTTATAACCGCCTGGAGTCCTGCCTGATGTGAACCTGAAAAACTTACGGCTTCAAAAAAGTCACCGTTTGTATGTAAAATATCTGAGTTTAATTCATCATCAGGGAAAGCTTTGATTATCTCCGCTGTAGGAACAAGGTTTCCTGATGTTGAGTCGGGGTCAACAAAGGCCATGGTCTTACCCTTGATATCCTCAATTGAATTTATCTCGTCATTATCACTTCTTGTTATAAGAACCGAATGATATATGGCTTTTTCAGGGTCGCCGTCTTCTGCCTTCATAACTATGGGCTCTAAGTCTGTACGCTCAACGCCTAAAGCAAGAGCCTGAGAACCCATATATGCCATATCTGCCTTTCCTGTACGAAGGGCTTCTATGATGGCGTTGTAGTCGCTGGCCTGGATTTCCTCAACCTCACAGCCTAAGTATGCGCTAAGGTCATCCGCAAGGCCTTTACGGGCATCCGCACTTTCAGTTGTTGATTCGTTGGGAGCATAGGCTATTGTGAAGACTCCGTCTTCTCCGGCAATTGATGCTGTTTCTTCTGAAACTTCGCCGCCGTTTGATGAAGAACATCCTGTAATCATTGATAAAGCCATAGGTATTGTTAATGCAAGACTGATAAATCTGATATTACGTTTCATTGTCACATTCTCCTTTTGCGATTCGTCATTTTTGTGTTATTAATAGATTGTTTCAAGAATTTTTTGTATGTCAGCCGGTGTTATATCCACCGGATTATTGTCTGCACGTCCCTTTGTAAGTCCTAATTCCGCCAGGCGGCCCAGTTCGTCATATTTTACATTCCATTCTCTAAGTGTCGCCGGAAGACCTGATTTTTTAAGAATATTTACTATATATCCTTCAAGTTCGTCTCCGTCTTTTACTCCAAGCGCATCGAGCAGTTTTTCAGCATCGCTGATTTTAGACATATTTAATTTGAGTACAGGAGCAAGAAGCATACTTACCGCTGCCCCATGGGGTATGCCATAGTGCATTGTAAGGGGATATGATATGGAGTGGCAGGCCGTTGTTTTTGTGTTGCTGAATGCAAGACCGGCCAGCATACTTCCCTTTGCCATATCGTCATAGGCCTTTTCGCTTCCCTCAAATAATCCCTCTATGTTTCCTCTTATAGTCTGCACCGCATTTAATGCCAGAGCCCTTGATACACAGTTTGTTCCCCTTGCCCAGTAGCTTTCTACAGCGTGGGCCATTGCGTCGAGGGCAGAAGATACGGCCAGTTTCAAAGGCATTCCGCATGTAAGCTCAGGGTCTACCAATGCCGCATATGCATAATTATCGTGGTTTTCTATAGATAATTTCTGGTCTCTTGAAGGGTCCCATATGGTTGCCCAGCAGGTAACTTCACTGCCTGTGCCTGATGTTGTGGGTATTCCTATCCATCGTATTTCAGGTATTCCGTATTCCTTATTTTTAATTATTTTTCTAAGACTTTCTTCGTCTTCCATTTCTTTTCCGAAAAGACAGCAGAGGGATTTTCCTACGTCCATTATGCTTCCGCCGCCAACCGCTATAACTGCTTCGGGTGAAAAGCCTTTTGTTCTTTTATATATGTCAAAAAGCTGCTCTACCGTTGGATTTGATGCCTGAAATATTTCTGTATGTATTTCAAATCCGTTTTCATTATCAAAAAACTGTGAAAATGCAGGCATTTCAAGCACTTCTTTGCCCCAGGTAATAAAAAGTACTTTTTTATTTGAAAGGTTCAGCTCATTTAATGTCTCTGTTATATTTGATGCGCATCCCTTTCCCTGTATAGTTTTAACGGGATTATAATAGCGGTTCATCTTTCTGCCTCCATTTTCATTCTGCGGTTTATTTCATCAATGGCCTGAGGAAGGTCACAAATAGTATCTATTACTATATCTGCTCCTGCCTTTAAATATTTATCTGTAGTTTCCTTTTTAAGCTTTTTGAGCTTATCCTCATCCATTGTGTTATATTCTTCCTCTGAAAGGCCTAAAAGATTTGAGCCTTTGAGTATGCCTATGCTCCAAGCTCCCGCATTTTTTCCTTCAAGAATGTCTACTACCGTATCTCCTACCTTTACTACAGAGCAGGGAGGATATACATTAAGCTGTCTCATACATTCAAAGAGCATAAAAGGTGTGGGGCGGCTTGCTCCTGTAATATCCGGTGTAACAACACAGTCTGCCTTATATCCAAGCTCTTCTGCCTTGGGCACTACCTGCTTCATCATTTCAGAAGTATATCCTGTAGTAGATCCAATTTTGATTCCGTTTTCTCTGAGCTTTTCCACTGTTTCAACTACGCCTTCAATGGGAACGCTGTATCCTGCAACAACTTCATATAATGTTTTTTCAAATGTCTGGTACAGGCTTTCCACGTCATCTTCTGTCCAGGGTCTTCCGTATACTTCAAGCCACTGTCTGTTTCCTTCTTCGCCTGAAAGAAGTTCTCTTATATGTGATTTTTTCTCCATACCCATAGGGCGGTTTATTTCTTCTTTAGTAAGCTTAATTCCCGCTCCTGTAAATACGATGTCAAACACTCCACTTGGTGCGCTTGAACCATAATCTACAGTTGTTCCCGCCCAGTCAAAAACTATCATTTTAATGCTGTTGTCATTATTCATTTCTATTCTCCTTGCTTTTATTTGCTGTTTATTGCTGTTATTTGCTTCTTTAAGCAGATTATAAATAGTAAATGCACGTATTATCTAGCAAGTTATCGTGAATTGTATGTAAAATATACGTATAAAATCCACCGGAAATATTATCTTATTTTACTTGGCAAAAATAAAAAGACCGCTTAAAGCGGTCCTTAATTCATAGGCTGTAATTATCTGCAATTATAAAATAGTAATGCCCTTTTTCTTATACTTTTCCCTTATTTCCGGAGAAATATGGTCGTCCATAAGTATCATATCCACCTGGTCTATGGACAAAGCTTTTTTCTTTGAGCACTTTCCGAGTTTGCTGGAATCCATTACGGCTATTACTTTCTTGGAATTTTTTGAAAGCAGCTGTAGTATGCTTATTTCCTGGAGTCTGAAATCCGTGTATTCATCATGATAATTGACTGCATTTATGGAAAGGAAGGCTATATCAGGATAATACTTTCCAAATTCCTGCTCACATACGCTTCCGTATGTGGACCTCTCAAGGGAGTCAACTGTACCTCCAACAGCTATGAGATGTATCGAAGGATTCTGCATCAAAATATTCACAGCCGCATAGTTGTTTGTAACAACGGTAAATTTTTCATTCAGTGTTACAAGTTCCTGTGCCAGCACCGTATTTGTTGTTCCCGAATTAAGGGCTATTACATCTCCGCTGCGTATATACTCTAAAGCCTTTTTAGATGCTTCTCTTTTAAGCTCGCTGTTTATTATTTCTCGTCCAGTGAAATTGGAAAAAGAAATCATTGAGTCAGGGAGACAGGCTCCTCCCCTAACGCATTTAATGAGCCCATTCTGCTCCATTGTTTTTAAATCTCTTCTTATCGTATCAACAGATACTTGAAGCTGCTGGCTGAGCTCTCCCACTTTGACAGTGGACTGAAGCTGAAGCTGCTGTAATATCAATTCGGCTCTCTCATTGTAAATCATCATTTGGTATCCCTTCCATTTAATTCATTTATGCATTTATATATTATCCGATTTATACTTACTCTTCAATATCATTAATGTCAAAACTATGTAATATACAGCAAAAATATGCAGAAAAAAGCACTCTTTCCCTTTTGAGGATCAAGTGCTTTTTATTGTTTCAAATTACCGGATTAAATTAGATATAAGTGCAGTAATGCCACTTATCAGAGTGTGCCTAAGGTTACTCTGCGGTTCTTCTTAAATGACCGTACATAAAAAGTCCGTAAATTCCGGCAAGACCGACAACCGCAAATATTATTCTTGCTATCCAGTTGAGGCCGCCGCCAAAAATTGCGGAAACAAGGTCAAAATTGAAGAATCCGATAAGACCCCAGTTAAGCGCTCCGACAATTATCAAAGTCAGGCAGATAATGTCCCAAAATCTTGAGCTCATATTACTCCTCCTTTATAAGAATTTTTACTTCTTCCTCGGATAAGTATCTGCCAAAATGGTGCTTTTTATACGCCCGAATGTCCGAATCCGCCATCTGCACGCTCTGTCTCATCAAGACTTTCACATTCTGTCCATTCTACTCTCTCATAGCGGTTTATAACCATCTGGGCTATTCTGTCTCCTCTTTTTATCAAAAATCCTCTTTCTCCGTGATTGATAATTATAATTCCGATTTCTCCTCTGTAATCCGAATCAATGGTTCCGGGAGCATTTACAATTGTAATTCCGTTTTTAAGAGCAAGACCGCTTCTTGGCCTTATCTGTGCTTCAAAACCTTCAGGAAGAGCTATTTTTATTCCTGTAGGTATAAGCTTTCTTTCCCCCCTTCTTATCATTATATCTTCATGTATATTGGCATAAAGGTCCATTCCTGCCGCGCCCTTTGACATATATGCAGGAAGCGGCAAATCCTTAGCGTCATCTGTTCTGGTTATATAAAAATTGTTTTCCTTCATTTATCATTCCCTCAAAATCTATGTCTTCTATGTTTCCTACTGCTGAAAAACTGAACTGGTCCGCATCAAATATTTCATCTATAACATCTTTAACCGATGAATAATTTACCATATCCATTTTTTCTAAAATTTCTTCCATGGAAAGAACTCTTCCCGTAAGCACCATACCGCCTCCGTTGCTTGTAAGACGTCCCGCGGTACTCTCACTGCTTATAATATAATTGCTTATTATCTGTTCTTTCGTAACTTCGATAACTCTGTCATCTATTTTTTCGTTTTTGAGCCTGCCTATCTCCCTGAATACGCTTTTGACAACTGCCTCTGTTTTCTGGGGGCTTGTACAGGCATAGACAGTCATAACTCCGGTGTCACTGTATGCTGATGTATAGCTGTATATGGTGTAAACAAGGCCTTCGTCTTCCCTTATTTTCTGGAAAAGCCTTGAACTCATACCGCCGCCGAAAAGCGTATTGAGCACCGCAAGAGCATATTTATGCTGGCTGTCTCTTTTAGGAGCTTTAAATGTAAAACAGAGATGCACCTGCTCAACATTCTTATTTATCTTTACAACCGAAGGTATATAAGTAGCTTCAGGATATTCGGCTTTCACATATTTTTCGGTACTCCAGCTTCCAAATACAGCATTTATCTTTCTTATGATATCATCAGTATCAAAGTTTCCCGTTACCGCTACTACCGCATTCTGCGGCCTGTATGTTCTTTCGTAATATGATGTTATTATGTCCCTGTTCATATCCGCAAGAAGCTCCTTAGTACCGCATATGGGCATTCCAAGGCCTGTTTCCCTCCATACAGCTTCCTCAAGGGCGTCATGCACAAGTTCCTCAGGAGCATCAAGGTACATATCTATTTCCTCTTCTATGACCTCACGCTCTCTCATAATATCATTTTCATCAAATTTTGAATTTAATATCATATCGCTAAGTACATCAAGGGCATGGTCAAAATGTCTGTCCAGTACTCTTGTATAGTAGCAGGTATACTCCTTTGTTGTATACGCATTTATCTGGCCGCCCATGGCGTCCATTTCTTCGGCGATTTCCTTAGCATTTCTTTTTTCTGTGCCTTTAAACATCATATGTTCAATAAAATGTGATACGCCGTTTTCTTCAGGTTTTTCACATCTTGTGCCGGTATTTATCCATATTCCAAAGGCTATGGAGCGAACATAGGGAATATTTTCAAGCACGATTTTAAGTCCGTTATCCAAAGTAACTGTTTTTATCAATATTATCACCTGCCAGTTTTAATATAATATCATGTTTAAAGCCTTTAGTAAATGCAAATATGTTAAAAGTGTCATACCGTCCATAAGGCACAGGAAATATGTTCCTGTCTGCATATATCCTTTAAGGCACATCTCTACAAATGCCCATTTTCAGGGGCTTTTTTAAAAATTTCTCAAAAGCCCTGAATTTTATAACCATAATGTACCATTGCATGCATACAAAAGAAGGTTTATCATATAGCTGTAACAAAAATGTAACAAAAATTTAATATTTAAGGAGAGATGTAGATGAAAAAGAAATTTATACTAGCTATTACAGCAGCCGCTGTATCTGTTTCCTCTGTTTCGGCTTTTGCAGCAGAAAAGGAAAACTACAGCTATTCAGTAAACAGCTTTGACAGTTTTGCTTATAATTATTTAAGCAAATCAGGATTAATAAGCGATGACTGCATTTATCTTGATGAAGAATTTATTGATAAAATTCAAAGTATGGGGTCAAGTGATGACTGCTTAAAAATTCTGCTTGAAATATTAAACGGAGACTGCAGCAATATTCCACAGCTTCCGGATATACCCGATGTACCTGAAGTTCCTGAAGAACCCGAAATTCCCGGAGAACCTGATGAGCCTGATGAGCCTGATGTACCCGAGATTCCCGATGTGCCTGAAATTCCCGATACTCCCGAAGAGCCCGAAGAACCTAATGACGGAGAAATGTCATCTCAGGAAAGGGCCTTTGCATCAGAAGTCGTACGTCTTGTAAATATTGAGCGTGCAAAGGAAGGCCTTAACGAACTGGAATCAGATTCATCCGTGCAGGCAGCTGCCCAGGTTAGAGCCGAGGAAACAGAAATAAGTTTTTCCCATACCAGACCGGACGGCAGAAGCTGCTATACGGCTTTAGACGAAGCAGGCGTCCAGTATTCAGGAGCAGGAGAAAACATCGCCTATGGTCAGAAAACACCGGCAGAAGTAGTGGAAACATGGATGAATTCCCCTGGACACAGAGCAAATATCTTAAATGCAAACTACACTCACATAGGCGTAGGATGCTACAACAACGGAAATACATATTACTGGAGCCAGTTCTTCACATATTAAAATACTGTAAAGCTTTATAAACCATATATAAAACAGTCCTCTTATTAAAAAACGCCCCGGACATTTCCTGTCCGGAGCGTTTATATTTTATGTATTTATCTATTTATCTGCTGCAGTCTCTTGATATGTTGAGCAGAAGTCCCATTGATGCCATCGTAACTACAAGTGATGTACCTCCGTAACTTATAAACGGCATAGGCATACCTGTGTTAGGCATTGTGTTTGTAACAACGGCAATATTTATTATTACCTGTACGGCTATCATTGTTACTATGCCGGTAGCGGCATAGGATGAATACTTATCTTTAGCTGTCATTGCGATTTTAATTCCTCTCCATATAAGTATGAGGAAAAGAAGTATTACAACAATAGCACCTACAAGTCCAAGTTCTTCGCATATTATTGAAAAGATAATGTCATTGTAACTCTCGGGTATGAAAGTCTTCTGTCTGCTCTGTCCTATTCCGAGGCCGAAAAGTCCGCCTGACGCTACGGCATAGAGTGACTGGACTATCTGATATCCGTTTCCTATAAGGTCGCTCCAGGGGTCAAGCCATCCCTTTATTCTGGCCATTCGATAAGGCTCTATAACAACGAGGACGACAAATCCCAAAAATCCAAGCATACCAAATACAACGAAGTTCATTACTTTATTGCTTGCTACAAACATTATCATCAGACCTACAGCCATTACAACGATACCTGTTGAAAGGTTTTCAGTTGCTATAAGACCTGCTGCTATTATAACCGGCAGCGCACATTTTATAAACATTATAAAATTACCATTTAGCCACTGCCGGTGCTTTATGACGAAACCGCTCATAAATATGATAATAATAAATTTTGCAAATTCCGAAGGCTGGAATGATGTTCCCAAAACTTCAAGCCATCTCTGTGAACCCTTTGTGGCAACACCGATTACCAAAACCGCCATAAGTATGAGGATAATTCCTCCGTAGGCCAAAACTGATATTCTTCTGAAAAACTCAGTATTGATACTCATACACATGACCATCGCCACTATTCCAACAATGGCCCATCTGAACTGCCTGCTGAAAAAGTAAAACTTATCATTAAATCTTGAATCGGTCATAGCATAGTAATAGCTTGACGAAAAAACCATAACCAATCCAAACATAACAAGTATAAGCACAAGTATAAGTACGGTATAATCTATCCCTCTGAACGGATGGGGATTGATTATATTTCTTAAGCTCAGTCTGCTTCTGTCGGGTATATCGTCGTTTATTCTTCTGTTCAGTTGGTAGACGTTGCCGTCTCTCTTTCTATAGTCGGCCATCTTTTACCTCCTGTGATCATAATATTTTGCCACAGACTACCTGTGTTACCGTATATTATCGATGATTTTTTATGAGCTCCTTAAAAATTCTTCCCCTCTGCTCATAATCTTCAAACATACCCCAGCTTGCACATGCAGGAGAAAGAAGTATACAGTCTCCGCTTTCCGCCGCATTTACGCATTTATCGATACATTCTTCAAATGTATCGGCATATTCATAATCTTTAAAACCATATTTTTCACAGCAGGCCGCTATCTTTTCGGCAGTAACCCCAATAAGCACAAGATGTTTTACCCTGCCGTTAAACAACTTAACCCATTCATCATAGCTTGACTGCTTATCATAGCCTCCGCCGATAAGAACTATGGGCTTTTTCATTGCAAGCACCGCTCTTATGGAAGCATCGGGATTTGTACCCTTTGAATCATTGTAACAGTCAACGCCGTTATAAGTGCCGCAGTATTCTATACGATGTTCTACACCGTTGAACTCCTTCAAAACTTCCCTTATATCATCAAGAGAAATACCTGCGCATAACGCACAGCCTACGGCTGCCATTATGTTTTCATAATTGTGTACGCCAAGTATTTTAAGCTCATTTACATTTATAAGGTTTTCGTCTATTCCGTTCCATCTTATATGTATATTTTCATCTTCTAAAAATATACCTTCTTCAAGTTTTTCACTGCTTGAAAAGAAAAGAACTTTACCATTTGTCTTATCTGCCATTTTGCGGCAGTAGTCATCATTTTTATTTAAGATAGTAAAATCGTCCGCTGTCTGATTGGCAAATATCTTTTCCTTTACAGCAACATAATTTTCCATGGTCTTATGTCTGTTAAGATGGTCAGGAGTAATATTGAGCACAGCCGCAATATGAGGATTGAATGTGCGTGATGTTTCCAGCTGGAAACTGCTGATTTCAGCACATACATAATCATTTTCAGTAAGGTCTGAAACCTTTTCCGAATAAGCTACTCCAATATTACCGACAACTGCTGTATTTTTGTACTTACGCTGAAGGAGCAGTCCTGTAAGTGTTGTAGTTGTAGTTTTTCCGTTTGTTCCCGTTATGGCGCATACGGGACATTTTGTGAGTGTATAAGCCAGCTCAACCTCGCTTATTACCTTTACACCCGATGCTATGGCCTTCTGCACAAAGGGCAGGTCACAGGGTACACCCGGGCTCATTACAGCATAATCAAAGCTTTCGATTATGTCATCAGGATTTGCGCCGGCAAAAATCTTGATGCCGTTTTTTCTAAGCTCATCTAAATCATGGATTTTTTCCAATGCGTCCATGGGCTTCATATCCTGAAGCGTTACGTCTGCATTTTGTGATGCAAGAAGCAGAGCGGCAGATATACCGCTTCTGGCCATTCCGCATACAATGACCTTTTTATTTGAATACATCATTTATTCTTCCTTTCAGCAAAGCGTATCAGAAAATTTTCTGTGCCCCAAGAAATGCGACAAGACACGCAATGGCAGTTATTATATAGAAAAGTGTTACGACCTTTGTTTCTTTCCATCCGCAAAGCTCAAAATGGTGGTGGATAGGCGCCATTTTAAACACACGTTTCTTTGTCTTTTTATATACTGTTACCTGTATGGCTACAGAAAGTGTTTCTATAACGTAGATTATACCCGCAATAAGTATGAAAAGCGGCATTTTAAGTATAAATGCACATGACACTACAAATCCGCCGAGGGCGAGGGAGCCTGTATCCCCCATAAACACTTTAGCAGGATATGAGTTAAATATAAGGAATGCCAGAAGTCCGCCTATCATAGCTCCGCTGGCAGTTACGATGCCGCTGCCAGCAGCATAAGCACACATTGTGAAAAATACTGCTACAATAAGTGTAACTCCGTCGGCAAGGCCGTCAAGGCCGTCCGTAAGATTAACTCCGTTAACAGTGGCAAGGACCGCAATTATACAGAAAGGTATAAAGAGTATACCAAGGTCCCATGTTTTGCCTCCTGCAAAGGGTATATATATTTCTGTGCCAACGCCTGATTTATAAAGGTAAGCTATAAATAAGGCACAGATTATAAGCTGTCCAACAATCTTCTGCATGGGTTTAAGACCGAGTGAACGCTTTTTAACAACTTTAATATAGTCGTCAACAAAGCCAATAAGTCCAAAGCCCAGTGTAACAAGTATAACAGCCAGTGTTTCATGGTTATGGGTCATAAACAGGGCAGAAACAGCAAATGCAGCTAAAAATGACAGACCGCCCATTGTAGGTGTACCTGTTTTCTGCAGATGGGTCTGAGGACCGTCATCACGGACTGTCTGGCCAAACTTAAGTCTATGAAGAAACGGTATAAGCATCGGACATATAAAAACACCCAGCATAAATGCGATTATTAAAGTATATATTCCTTTTGTAAGTAGATTCATTTGTAAAACTCCTTTTTCTCAGGGCTCAAAGCGACTTAAAGTGGTCAGCTATTCTGCTGAATCCCATACTGTGAGAAGCTTTTATAAGCACTGTTCCCTCAGGAATAAATCCTGACTGCAAAAATTCATCAACCGTTAAAAATCTGGACGCATTTTTAAGTCCGCCCTCAACGGCTCCTTCATATATATTTACCGAGACATCTCCTATGGCAACTATTCCGTCTATGCCCTTCTGAGCGGCATAGGCGCCCACTTCTCTGTGCATATTTTCGGCAAAGTCACCAAGTTCAAACATATCGCCAAGTACTGCGTATTTCTTTCCCTCACAGCAGGCAAGCACATCAATGGCAGCCTTTACCGAAACGGGATTGGCATTATATGAATCGTCTATAATAACCGCTCCGTTTGAAAGAGTTACTCTTTCCATTCTCTTTCCGGTGGGCACAAAATTTTCAATGCCTCTTTTTATTTTCTCAAGGCTCATATTCCTTATTATACCCACTGCAGCCGCAGCCATTGCATTGTATACCATATGTTTTCCGGGAACAGAGATAATTACATCAATGTCTCCCTTTGGAGTGCATATTGTGCATTTAACTCCGTCTATTCCAAGTATTTCAATGTTTTCGGCATAAATTTCACAGTTTTTGTCTGTGCCATACCACATAACCTTTACATCATCGGAAAGTCCAAATTCTTTTTCCTTTCCTCTGACCTTTGAAAGCATATCGTCATCGCCGTTAAGTACAGCGTATCCGCCCTTTCTTATGTGGGGGAACATTTCGCATTTTGCTGAAAGTATGCCTTCCCTTGAGCCTAAGTTTTCAATATGGGATACGCCAACATTGGTTATAACTCCGATGTTTGGTGTTACAGCTTCGGCAAGTACGTCTATTTCTCCCTTATGGTTCATACCCATTTCAATTACAGCGGCAGTATGCTCCTTTTCAAGGGAAAACAGCGTTATGGGAACACCAATATCATTATTAAAGTTTCCGTTTGTCTTAAGTACATTATATTCTTCGGAAAGAACAGCTGCAATTATGTCCTTTGTAGTTGTTTTTCCCACACTTCCCGTTACAGCACATACGGGAATGTCAAAAAGATTTCTGTATCCCTTGGCGAGGCTTAAAAATGCCTTTCTCGTATCATCTGCGATTATGGCGCTTCTTTCCTCAGGCACATTGATTTCCTTTGAACTTAAAACAGCGGACGCACCATTCTCCCAAGCCTTTTCAATAAAGTCATGTCCGTCAAATTTTTCGCCCTTTATGGCAACAAACAGACATCCTTCTTTTACGGCTCTGGAGTCCGTTGTAATATATGTAATAGAAACATTTTTTCCTAAAAGCCTGCCGCCGCAAAATGCGGCAGCCTGCTCAGTACTTAAAGTTATCATCTTTTTCTCCTTATTTCTCTAACGCAGAAACAGCTTTCTTTACTTCCTCAACATCATCAAAATGAATTGTTTTGTCAGCAAATATCTGATAATCCTCGTGTCCTTTTCCCGCAATTATAACAACGTCATCTTTTTCAGCCATTCTGACAGCTTCATTTATGGCTTCTCTTCTGTCCACAATCTTATTATATGGACATTTTGTGGGAACCATTCCCACCTCAACGTCGTTAAGGATTGCCTCGGGGTCTTCAGTCCTTGGATTATCGCTGGTGATTATTGCATAGTCAGAAAGTTTTCCGACTATTTCAGCCATAAGGGGACGTTTTGTTCTGTCTCTGTCTCCGCCGCAGCCAAAGACTGTTATTATTCTTCCCTTTGCAAATTCATGGGCTGTCTCAAGTATATTTTCCAATCCGTCGGGTGTATGGGCATAGTCAACAATAACCGTAATGCCAAGGTTATTGGGTACTGACTGGAATCTTCCGGGAACTCCCTTATTAAGTGAAAGTCCCTTTATTATGTCTTCCATCTTAACACCGTTTAAAAGGCAGGCTCCTACGGCACCAAGTGAATTATATATGCTGAATCTTCCGGGTATATTGAGTTTAACGGGATACTGTTTTCCTTCATAGTCAAGGGTATAGCTTACACCCTCAGCCGTTATCGAAATATTTTCAGCACGTAAATCAGCGTCTTCTCTTTCAATTCCTGTAGTAAGAACTTTTCCCTTTGAAACGCTTCTCATATATTCTCCGGCTTCATCGTCAATATTTATGACAGCTTTATCAGCCATAGTAAAGAGAATACCCTTGGCTTTCATATAGTTTTCCATGGTCTTATGATAGTCAAGATGGTCCTGTGTAAGGTTAGTAAACACAGCTGTAGAATATTTTACTCCTGCCACCCTGTCAAGGGATAATGAATGGCTGGAAACTTCCATAACCGCATTTGTAACTCCGCTTTGAGCCATCTCTGAGAAAAGCTCCTGAAGCTCAAGGCTTTCAGGTGTTGTTCTGTCGGCATGGAGCATCTTGTCTCCAATCATATTTCCGATTGTTCCGACTACTCCTGTCTTATATCCAAGGCTGTCATATATTGTCTTGATAAGATATGTTGTAGTTGTTTTTCCGTTTGTTCCTGTAACGCCTATGACATTTATTTTTTCGGAAGGGTAATCATAGTATGCTGCCGAAATAAATGCCAGCGCTTTTCTTGTATTTTCTGTTATTACTACAGTAACGCCGCTGTTTTCCAAGCCGTCTACCATATGTTCTGCAACTATGACAGATGCGCCCTTTTCTACTGCGGAAGCAGCATATTTATGACCGTCTGTCTGAAATCCTGTGATACATACAAACAGGTCTCCTTTTTCAACTTTTCTTGAATCGTACTGCACAGCATTCACTTCTGTTTCCGCTGTACCGCAAACTATTTTATAATCTATATTTTTAAGCAGACTTTCAAGTCTCAAGGTCAGGACCTCCTAAATAATCTGTTTCTATAACTAATTGATTATATCACACGCCATAAGCTATGTAAATAAGCCAGCCCCTTTAAAATCACTCAAAATCTGCGGTTTTCTCTATATTTAGATAGGGTAATATGTTTGTAAGCAGGTCTCTCATAACAGGTCCCGCAACCGTGCCTCCATAATATACCCCCTCCGGCTCGTCAATGAGCACCAGTGCCATAACCTGAGGGTCATCTGCGGGAGCAAATGACATAAAACTGGCTATATATTTTCCGCTTCCCCTTGGCAGTTTCTGGCTTGTGGCAGTTTTTCCTCCGATTCTGTATCCTTCCACCTGAGCCTTATTTCCTGTACCTTCAGCAACTACCGATTCAAGTATTTCTCTCATTGTGGCACTTGTTTCTTCACTTATCACCCTCTCTCCCTCAGGCCATTCAAAAGTATTGACTGTAAAACCGTTATCATCTACTGTTTTAATGGCGAAATGGGGTGTTATAAGCTTTCCTCCATTGACTACAGCCGCGGCAGCCCTTAAAAGCTGTATAGGCGTTATCTGGAAAGTCTGTCCAAAGCTCATGGTGGCCAGCTCTACCGGTCCAATATCATCTTTTTTATGGAGTATGCCCACCGCTTCTCCGTTAAGGTCAATGCCTGTTTTTTCCGCAAAACCGAATTTTATCATATAGTCATAGAAAGTATCCGCTCCTATTCTTTCAGCCACAGCCATAAAAACAGGGTTACACGAGTTTCTTACACCTTCCGCAAAGGTCTGTGTACCATGGGTCCTGGGATAGCGCCAGCATTTTATGGTCCTGCCTCCTACTACCATGGAGCCAGTGCAGTTGAATGTACTTTCCGGCGTAATAACTCCTTCTTCCAGACCCGTTGAGGCGGTAACTATCTTAAAAGTACTTCCCGGCTCGTATGTATCATTTATAGCCTTATTTCTCCACATCTGATTGAAATACTCATTTTGTTCCTCGGCAGTAAATGTATCCCACATTGCTGCCAGTTCCTCATCATTTATTGTAAATGGCTCATTCAAATCAAATGTGGGATAATTTGCCATTGCATATATCTCTCCATTTTGAGGGTTCATAACTATAATAACACCGCTTTTTGCGTTCTTAGCCTCCACCGCAGCCGCAATTTCCTGTTCTGCATACTGCTGTATCACCACATCAATGCTCGTCACAAGATTTTCACCGTTAATTGGCTCCACTCTTTCCTCAGCGTCGCTTACACGTCTTCCCCTTGAATCGGTAAGAGTCATTATTTTTCCCGGCTCTCCTTTTAAGTACTCCTCATATTTACTCTCAAGGCCAATTATACCCTGATTATCTTTTCCTACAAATCCGATTACGCTTGCAGCTAAAGTATAATAGGGATATGTTCTTTCCACATCCTCATCTATCATTACTCCGGGCAGATTAAGCTCCCTTATCTCTGCCGCCGTCTCATTATCTACCTTCGACTTTATTCTTTTTAATGCCACATTTTCCTTTACGTCTTCCAATACGTCTTCATAATCAAGCTCCAGTATTTCCGATAAAGCCTTTGCAGTTTCCTCCTCATTTTCTATCTGGGCGTGTATTACAGATACCGCACTTACCGATTCGGTGACAGCAATGCCGTTTCCGTTTCTATCCAGTATGCTTCCTCTTTTGGGCGCTATAAGTCTGTCTCTTGTCTGCTGTTCATATGCCATATTCTGATATTCTTCCGCCTTGAAAAGCATTATATATCCAACACGAATGCTCAGGACTATAAGTGAAAGCACAAAAACAGCCAGCATTAAGAGCAGTCTTTTTTTACCTCTGAAACTAAGCTTATCCAACAGCATCATCTCCATAATATTTATCTTGTTAAATATATTTATTCAGATTAAATGTTATGAAAATATATTCATCTGTTTTTAGTCTTGGCTTCGCCATTTTCGGGCATAAAAAAAATCGGTATTTTCATACCGATTTTTATTTTAAAGATAATCTGCTCCTACATTATCTCCGCTTTCGAGCACTTCACACTCGTGCTCATCGTTTACGGAAATTTTGTATCCGAATTTATTTTCCTTTCCGCTGTCATCATTCCAGCTGAATGACACAAAATATTCGACTTCTTCACTGGGAACAAATCCGGAAGCTGTCTTTGTTATTTTATCCCTGTCCACATTTAAGTCATTTACAAGTTTATTCTCTGCATAATCCGATGCTATATATAACCTGTCATATACTTCCTGCATAGCTTCGGAATCCATATTTGCTTCATTTACCTGATAAACTATATTATCCTTTAGAGGTAAAATCATTACCGCCATACAAAGTGCTGTTATGAGAACCATTCCCCTCATATTGCTGCGTCCAAATTTTCTAAGAAAAATAAAGGCCGCCGCTATGACCGAAAGCATCACAGCAATCATAAATAATCTTACGGAAAATTCACTCTCAAACGCTCCTATAGGTATTATCCTTACAGCTGATATTATAAGCACAATATATGCTATAAAGCTAAAAATCCCATATATTCTGGCGCTTTCATCGTCCTTTCTGTATTGGACAAAATTATAAAGTATACCAAGAAAAAGCAACAGTGAAAAAACAAAAATAATCAATATTATCATCTCCTTATAGTTAGTTTTGGCTAACATTTGTACTATATAAAAATCCGTTTTCACGGATTTTTATATTTATATTTTTATTGGACAACGCCGCTTTTCTTTGTTGTAGTAACTACTTTTGGAGTACTTGACGATGCTGAGCTCTGGGCTGTTGTCTGCTGGGTCGAGGATGTATCTCCCGTACTCGTGCCGGTACCGCCCGACGTCTGAGCCGAAGTTCCCTCCTCTATTCCGTTGTCCGTTACTTCAAGGGTGATTGTTACTTCACTTCCGTTATTAACGTACTCTCCCTTTTGAGGACTCTGGCTTACTACTACACCGTTTTCGTCACCGTTTACCACCGGTGAAAGTCCCGCTTCCATAAGCGCTCCAACGGCTTCATCATAGGTTCGTCCCATAACATTAGGCGTCTGGGTCATATTATCGTCATTGGGTCCTTTTGTAACATATACAATTACAGTGGAATCCTCTGCTACCTCTGTTCCCGCATGGGGCACACTGCTAGTAACAACGCTTCCTTCGCCAACTACCTGATAATTTAATCCCTTCATACTCAGATACATAATAGCATCGTTTGTTGAATACTGAGTAAGGTCATCAAGCACTATAGTATTTGCGGCTGCTTCCGAATTTTCGTCAACAGCTTCTGTTTTAGGTATTCCGAGATATTTAATTATATTTTCAAGAAGTCCCTTAAGCATAGGAGCCGCTGAAGTAGAACCTTCTGTATATCCTGCAGGTCTGTCCAGTATGGCAATAGCTATTATTTCAGGGTTATCAACAGGAAGGAATCCAACGAATGTTACAGTATACTGCTCATTGGCACGGATAGCCTGCTGAGCTGTACCTGTCTTTCCTCCGATGGCATAACCTTCGATTTTTGCTTTCTTACCTGTACCTGTATCGATAACAGCCTGAAGGTATTTCCTTACGGTGTTGCTTGTTTCCTCACTTATGACTTTTCTCACAAGTGTAGGTGTTTTTTCATATATTATTTCTCCGTCTGAATCAATTATCTGAGAAACCACATAGGGCTGCATAAGATTTCCGCCGTTTATTACAGCAGAAAAAGCAGTTAAAACCTGAATTGCCGTACAGTTGAATGACTGTCCGAAACTCATTGTAGCAAGCTCAACGGGTCCTATGGCGTTTTCAGCAAACATAAGGTTTGCCGCTGACTCTTCACCTGGAAGGTCTATGCCTGTTTTTTCGCCAAATCCAAAGTCTTTCTGGTATTTATAGAACAGGCTTACACCCATTTTTTCACCAATGTCCATCATAGCCACGTTGCAGGAGTTTGCCAGAACATCTTCTACGGTCTGTGTGCCGTGTCCTGACTGCTGCCAGCAGCTTATCTCTCTGTCATAGACAGTTTTTGAACCGTTACATACAAATGTATCATTCTCGCTTATTATTCCTTCTTCTAAGGCAGCCGCAACTACCATTGGCTTATAAATTGAACCGGGCTCGAATGTATTTGTTATGTTGAAGTTCTTCCAGCTTTCCGTCAAATATTCCAGCTGTTCTTCATCAGTCATAGCTGCCCACTGAGTTGCAAACTCTTCACTTGTATTAACCGTTGTGGGGTCTGACGGAGTATTTGAATCAAAGGTAGGTGAATCCGCCATGGCGTATACCTCACCGGTATTGGGATTCATTACAAGTATAGCCGCATGCTCAGGCTGGTATTCCGCAACAGCTTCAGCAACTGCCTGTTCAGCGTACTGCTGAATATTATAGTCAAGGGTTGTAACAACCGTTGCTCCGTCTTTTGCGTCTATGGTTTCCACTACAGCCGTTGAGCCGCCGTCATAGGTCTTGAACTCTCGTCCGTTAACACCGGACAATACGGAATCATACTTGTTTTCAATTCCCCATGAACTGTCGCCTCGTATAAATCCGATTACGTCTGAGCCTACGGTTCCAAGAGGATAACTTCTCTTTGTATCCGCTCCAAATACAACTCCCTTGAGGTCCATGGCTTCTATTTCTTCCTTCTGCTCTCTTGTGAGCTTCTTAGCCAGTACCTTCCAGTGGGTATCCGCTGCAGGAACTCCGTTTTCATCTGTTACTATGTATGACTTAAGAGTGTTGTAATCCAGGCCGAGATAGTCGATGCTGGCAAGGGTAGATATTGTCTTTTCCTGTTCTTCGGCATCATAGTATTCAACAAGGACCCTAACATCAAGGGCCAGGTCATATACTCTTGTGGATACGGCAAAGGCCTGATTGTTTCTGTCCACTATGGAGCCTCTGTTGGCAACTATAGTAGTGTCATAGCCTTCCGTCTGCTGTGTCTTAGCAGCATTTTCATACTCTTCGCCTTTTACGACCTTTAAATATGCTATTCTTGCTATCAAAAGCGCAAAAGCCATCGTCATAACAAAAAGAATAAGGCGTTGCCGTCTTATTCTTTTATTGTATACTTTTCTTCCTTTCAATGTTCACCATTCCATTCTGATCAGCCTTTAAAGAAGAATTCCTTTAAAAGCTCAGCATTTACTTCAGGTAATTCCTCTGAACTGTCACTATACTGAACTGTATAGCTCTGTTCGGGAACACTTATAGTCTTTATCTGATAGCTCTGAGGCTCAGACATGCCGAGTTCGTTTACAGCTCTGTTTTCTATGTAGTCAAGATTTATTGTGTCACTTATTTCTGATGCAAGTACTATATTTTCATTCTGTAATGTACTGAGTTCGTCCTTAAGCGAAGAAATCTGATAACGCATTTCAGCTACTGAAGATATTGCTGTTATTGTAACTACACAGCAGAAAAAGAAGACTCCGGCTGCAGCCACAAGCTGTATTCCCTTTAAAATGTTTGCTCTTCTTTCTCCTCTTTCAATTGCGGCGAGCTTTTTTCTTCTTCTTTCTTCAAGCTCTCTTTTTTCTTCTTCTTTTCTTCGTCTTTCGATGTCTATATCATAAGCGGTTGAAGTATAATTATATCTGTCAAAGTTATTATAACCTCTAAAGCTCCTAGAGTCCATATAAGAAATTTCATTTCCAGAATACGCCATTAAATTCCGCTCTCCTCACAGGTTTATATTTTTTCCATAATTCTTAATTTTGCGCTTCTTGACCTGGGATTTACTTCAAGTTCCTCATCAGAAGGCAAAATAGGTTTCCTTGTAATTACCTTTCCGTCCGGTACTTTTCCGCATACGCATACGGGAAACTCCGGAGGGCATGTACAAGGATTTTCATGCCTTTTCATAGCATTTTTAATTATCCTATCTTCCAGGGAATGGAATGTTATTATACACATTCTTCCTCCCTCAGAAAGCATTTCAGTCATATCATCAACTGTTTTATCAAGTATCGCAAGCTCTCCGTTGACCTCTATTCTTATTGCCTGGAAAGTTCTCTTGGCCGGGTGAGGGCCGTCCCGCCTCGCGCCTTTGGGCACGGCCTTTTTAATAACTTCTACCAATTCATATGTTGTATCTATTGGCTTTTTCTCTCTTTCAGCCACTATAAACTGGGCTATTCTTTTTGCCCATTTTTCTTCTCCGTATTTAAAGATTATGTCATTAAGTTCTTTTTCCGATTTTTCATTGACAACATTCCAAGCAGTATAGGGTGCGCCTCTGTCCATTCTCATATCAAGAGGAGCGTCCTGCATATACGAAAAGCCTCTGTCAGCTTCATCAAGCTGATGGCTCGATACTCCAAGGTCTAAAATAAACCCGTCTATCTTTTGTACCCCGATATTTTTCAGCACTTCGGCTGCATTATAAAAATTACTGTGTATCGCCGTAAATCTATCGGAATACTCCCTAAGTCTTTCCCCTGCTGCCTCTATTGCGTCGGTATCGCGGTCAATGCCGTAGAGATGTCCGTTTTTGCTGAGTCTTTTTGCGATTTCAAGGCTGTGGCCTCCGCCTCCGAGGGTACCGTCGACATAAATGCCGTCAGGCTTAATGTTCAATCCGTCTATAGTCTCCTTAAGAAGAACTGAAACATGATTAAATTCCACTATCAACCACTCCTACATTTATATCAGATACCAAACAGTCCCATTGACTCAACAATACTGTCATCAAGTCTGTCAGGGTCACATTCTGCATCCCATTTGTCTTTGCCCCATACCTCAATTCTTGAACCTACACCGGCTGAAACAACTTCTTTTACAAGTCCGGCGTAATTTCTCAATGTTTGAGGAATTATTATTCTTCCCTGGTTGTCCACGTCACATTCGACTGCTCCCGAAAGGAAGAACCTTGTAAAGCGGCGTGCATCGGCATTAGCAAGAGGAAGCTGTCTGAGTTTAGCCTCAAATGCCTCCCATTCACTTCTAGGGTAAATATAAAGGCATCTGTCAATACCTTTTGTAACGATGAAATGTTCTCCAAGGCCTTCTCTGAACTTGGCAGGAACTATAAGTCTTCCTTTAGCGTCAAGACTATGTGTATATTCGCCTATAAACATTCCATCTCACCCCCGATCCTTTTTATGGCACTCACTAGGTAAAACCGTTCACTTTTCCTCTACTTTCTACCACTTGCCACCACATATCACCATTATAAAGAACTTTTTTATAAATTACAAGTTATGTATACCTATTTTTTTCAATAAAAAAAACAGCTGTGAAAAGCTGTTTTTTAGTCATATTTGAGCGATATTTTATTTCATTCATTTATATCTGTTTTTTCAGTATTAACGCCATTTTTTCTTTTTAAAATGACAAGCAGAATCACTCCGCCAATCACCATAAGAAGGCTGAGCGCCTGGCTTACTCTTATATTAGTATTAAAAAGGTAGAGACTGTCCGTTCTCATTCCTTCAATCCAGGTTCTGCCTATTCCGTAAAGGATAAGATACCATGCAAGTATGCCGTCTTTAAATTTACCGCTTTTTCTTAAAAGCAGGAGCGCTATAAATACGCCGATATTCCATACTGATTCATATAAAAATGTGGGGTGTACCTGGACATATTCAACACCGTTAACAGTCACTGCCTTATTTATTATATCCTGGGTGAGATTGCTTTCCGAAACCTGTGAAAGCTGGTATCTCATAGCAAAAAGGCTGTCAGTGTATCCACCAAAGGCCTCCCTGTTGAAGAAGTTGCCCCATCTTCCTATGGCCTGGCCCAGCGGCACATAGGGTATCATAACATCAGCCATATGCCAGAAGCTGAGCTTTCTCTTTCTTACAAAGAAGAAGCCGAATATCAATGCTGCTATTATTCCTCCGTATATGGCAAGGCCGCCCTTTCTGAGGTTGAAAATGTCCATAAGGTTATCCTTATATAAATCCCAGCTGAATATTACATAGTAAAGCCTTGCTCCTATTATGCAAAGCAGTACTCCATATACCATAAAGTCAAGGATATCATCAGGATTTCCTCCGATTTTTTTCATATACCTCATGGCAAGAATAGTACCGAGTATGATACCGCAGCCAATAAAAATCCCATACCAATATACATCAAGTCCAAAAACTGAAAAAGCAACTCTGCTCAAATGGTCTATTTCTATTCCCAGATTAGGGAACCAAATCTCCGGCATAATGCACCTCCATAAAAATACTTATGGAACATTCTAGCACACCCCGGCTGCTATATCAAGGAAAACAGGTTTGCATATGATTATACAGCCATTAAAAATAAAATTTTACATATTTTTCTTAACAATACATCTTCCGTTTTTCAGTCCTATTTTTCCCAGCACTTCGTTACATTCCGAAAGTGAAAGGAAATGTATTTCTTCTGCCGTTTCAGCCAGACTTTTTTCATTATAGGCAGCCTGTATATTCATTGCCGTTTCACAGTCGTCCACCAGTCTCATAAATGCACCAAGAGTTCTCTTTTTTTCTCTGTAAAATGTTCTGGTGTCAATTTTATTGTTTCTGAATTTAATAAATCCGCTGTTTATTATGTCCATGGCCTTTTTTGCGTCTCCGGATTTTCCGCTTACGGCAATATACCCCTGTCCGTTATGTTCATAGGCATCCACCGTAAGAACATCAAATACAGCCGCCTGATGGATAAGCTCCATAAATATTTCCGAACATTCTCCAAAGGCTGCATCCCCTATTATTTTTAACAGCATATTTGTTTTTGTTCCGGAAAACACCTTTTCTACAGGATAGGCAATGCAGAACATCTGCACTTCAGTATCTGCTTCTATTTCCCTTTCTCCGCCTGAGCATACGGAACTTATTTTATATTTTTTTGCCTTCTGCCTTTCCCTGCCATAAAATATTTTCTCCGTTTCCGAAATTATTTCATCGGCAACAACATCCCCTACACATATAACAGTCATATTTTCGGGCACATAAAAGGCATCATGGCACAAATACAGAGTATCCGTGTCTATATTCTCTATGCTTTTTCTTGTTCCCGCTATTTCACAGGCAAGGGGACTGGAAGGATAGAGTTCATTCAATGCTCCAAAAAATGCCTTCCTATCATAATAATCGTCATACATATCTATTTCACTGCCGATTATGCTTTTTTCGCTTTCCGCTTCTTTAAATCCTATGCTTTCAACAAAGTTTAAAAGAAGCCTGAAACAGTCCATAAAGTTTGCCGCAGTCTTAAAGTAGTATACTGTTTTTTCGTTGTCGGTGAAGGCATTTACTTCTGCACCGAGCTCTGCAAATTTTTCGCTTATGTCTCCCTCAGGGCAGTCAAACATCTTATGCTCCAAAAAATGTGCTGTTCCCTGAGGGACGTCATAACTTTTGCCTTCAAAGAAAAACGACAGGTCTGCGGACCCAAAACCAACCGCTACAGCACCGACCTTTATATTTCTGTCCTTGGGCAGTATAAATACATCGGCACCGCATTTCAATTTATGATGAATGGTTTCACATCCTGACGGGCAGTTAAGCCTTACGTCCATCTTCATTACCTCCGTTTCTTTCTGCTGCAACGATAAATACACCTTTTTTCTTTAATCCCGCCGCAGCTTTTTTTACATCTTCCAAAGCCACAGACTCTATGGTCTTTTCAGCATCATCTTCGTCTGTTATTCCAAGAAGCATCTCGTTTATTCTTTTGTTGACCGCACCGCTTCTTCTGTCTTCTCCAGCTTTTACTTCCCTTAAAACAGCCCTCTTTGCTCCCTCAAAAAGTTTTTCATCTATACAGCAGCTGTTTATTCCTTTGTCAATAAGCTGCACTGTCTTTTCTTCGCTTCCGGCGGCTACACCAGAATCAATGACATAAAGCATTCTGAATCTCATAAGCTTGGCTCCTATATAATAGCAAAGCCCTTCGTCCTGCCTTATGCTGTCATAAAGAATAGATGACCCAGCTCCGCAGAGTATTTCCTTTAAAATAAGAGCCGTGTAGTACTCCTTATTTCTGGGCCCCAGCTCAAGGGTATATGCGGCAGCTATCCTGCTTTGGCCGATGTTTCTTTTCTCTGTTTTTTCGGCACAGCCTCCCGCCGGCTCGGGTTTATCTATGGGAAGCTTGCTTACTTCGGTACGTCTCTGTATAAAGCTTCTTGCTATTTCTTCAGCCGCACTTTTTTCTATGTTTCCGCTGATAAAAATATCAGTATGCCCCATACTCTTTATCCACCCAAAGAGGTCATTTACATCTTTGAGTGTTATTTTGTCGATGTCTTCGGCGTAGCCTCCGCAATGTATCGAAAACGGGTCATCAGGATATACCATATCTATCAGACTTTCTATGGCATATATGGCCGCAGTATCGTTTTTTTCCGCCAGTGACGCTCTAAGTCTTGATGATGCCTGTCTGAATGCAGTATCGCTAATTTTGCCGGATATTATATCCTTCATAAGACTTACCGCATTTTTGAGCACCTTTTCTTCTGCGTTTTCGTCTTTAACAACTTCCATATTCAGCGCCAGCAGTTCTCTTCCGCCCTTTTGGATAACGGCAGTCTCAAATACTGCCCCGTACATTTCCGCCAGCTTTTCATCAAGGCTTTTTCTGTCTCCTCCGGGGCCAAGTCTGAGGGCTTCCGCTATAAGGGCAATTTTTGTGGCACGGTGCCTTTCAGCGGGCATAGTCCATATTACGGAAATAAAATTTGTATTGAATTTTTCTTCTTTTATACAGTGAAGTCTTACGGCTTCACATATCTCAATCATATCTTCGGTTTTTTCATATTCTCCTATAAGCATACAATCACCTCACGGCTATTATGTCCCCCTTAAGGAAAAATATACTTGTTGCTTAAGGCAAACAATGATAAAATCTCATTAACGCTTATTAAATGGGAGGTAATTCGATGGACGAAAAATCAAAAGAAATGTTTGATGAACTTAAGAAACAGATAGATGCGCTTAGAAAATATGAAGGAAACAAAAGCGAAGATATGCCCATAACTCTCCAGATGGAAAGTGATATATATGATTTTTCAAAGGAAGAAAAGAGCATTACTTTTTCTTTTCCCGTTATGAAAAAGGAGCTTAATCCAAACGGAGCTATGATGGGAGGCGTTATATGCACTGCCCTTGATATGTCCTATGGACTGCTTGTTTTTGCATTATGCGGCGGCGGAGTTATACCTCCTACAGTTTCAATGACAACAAACTTTATAAATGCCATATTTGGCGGCGACACCCTTCTTGTAACGGCAAAAATCGAATCCTGGGGAAAGAGAATAATAAATATGACAGCCAAGGGAGTATCAAAGGATACAGGAAAAACAATAGTAACCTCAACAGCCGTATTTATAAGCAATGCCGATTTCAAATTAAAATAATTTTTTATACAAAAAAAGACGGTCTTTTATGTCCGTCTTTTAATATTTAATCTCAGCCCTTTATATGGTTGGAAAAATATTTTTTGAGCACTTCAAGGCTTTCTTCTCTCATTACGCCAGATGTTACCTTTGGTGCAAATGGTGAATTTGAAAATACCATACTGCTGCATTCACATTTTGGGTCATTAAGGATATCACATAAGTCATTATTGCTTGCTCCATAAACAAGTCTTCCAAGCTTTACCCATACCAGTGCTCCTGAGCACATAAAGCATGGTTCACAGCTGGAGTAAAGAGTATATTCACTCAAGTCTGTTATATGTGTCTCCGCGCAGAATCTTCTTATAAGACCTGCCTCAGCGTGGAATGTGGGGTCCGTTGCGGAATATATCTGGTTTTCATTTGTATATACTATCTCTCCGTCCTTTACAAGTACGGCACCAAAGGGCTCGTTGCCGTGCTCCACAGCTTTTTTGGAAAGTTCTATGGCTATTTTCATAAAATCTTCATCTTTATACATTATCATACTCTCCCTGTAAAATATTTTTCAGCCTATTACAGCTCTATTAATCATAAATTTTATTGTCCGTTTAAAGTCCTGCCATACAGGCCGTCCATAGAAAAACGGTACAGCTAAGCCATACCGTTTTATTTGTTTTCATTATCTTATATAAACTATTCTGCCCTTAACAAGATCATTCTTTATTTTAAGTTCCTGTGAGCCTTCTGCTATTGAGCGGATTGAAGTATCCCAGAAAGTTGTGTCTGTATCGTTGTTTCCGTATGCATAAACAACGGGTGTTTCCTTAACTGACATATCCTTGTCAGTAACTGTAAATGATACTTTTCCGCTGTTATCTTCCTTAAATGAAATTCTTACGGGAACATAAGTATAGTCACTGGCAGTTATCATTATTGCCTGTTTTCCGCCGTATTCTCCCCATTTACATTCAATGGGTTTGCTGTGGTCATAGGCAATGTCAAATACTCCGCTGGCATCATCATTGTAATCAACGGGTATTATAAGCATTCCTTCATCGCCTACAAAAAGCTTCTCATATTCATCATTTGTTCTGTCAAATACAAAGAGTCCGTTATCGTTTTCGATGCTTCTCTGATTTTCCTCTATTTCATTTATTATATCCTTGTAGTAAAGCTCTTTATCCTTAAGCATATCATCAAATGTTGTAAGAGCCTTTTCCTTTCTTTCAACCACACGTACATTTATATATGTTCTATGGTATCCTGTTGAAGAAAATCCTTTATAATATAATGTTATGCCGGCTGTACCTCTTTCCTTTGAGTGGATGAAAAGAGCCTTCTGTCCTTCATAATATCCCTTTGTTACTTCACATACGTTTTCCTTATCTTCGTCCATTTCAACTTCTATGGGAAGATTAGGGTCACAGTTGATGGGGATAACTATATCCTCATCGGATTTCATATATACTGTTTTTAATGCAGCTTCGGGAGCCTCGGAATAATCATTGTTATAATCAGCCCTTGCTGCCGCAGCAGAATATACTGATACTGTCTTTGTCATCTCATTCCATGTTACATCGATGTCAAGGCCGTCTGAAAGGGCTCTTAAAGGCACATACGCATAGTCATCCTCAATTACAGGAGCAACGGGTATATCTTTTATTCTGTCATCAACTATCATAGTCTTAACGCCTTCTGTAAATTTAACTACAGTGCCGCCGTCTTTGATTGTGGCAGTCTTTGTATCGCTGTCCCATGAAACTGTGCATCCAAGTTTTTCAGCTATAAAACGAAGGGGAATCATTGTATATCCCTCAGATGTTATGGCTGAAGCATCATATATTTCTTCACCGTTTACAAATATTCTTGATTCTATATTTTCGCCCGCATATACTGAAACCGACATAAGAGCCGCAGCTCCTACGGTAATAAATAACTTTCCAAAATTTTTCATAATTCATACCCTCCTGACGGTATTACTCACTAAAATACCTATAAATAAATATTAATACATTTTTCCTGATTATTCAAGAAAATAAAGTCGTTAAAAATAAATTTTGGAATAAAAATTTACTGGCATATTTATTTTTGTTCAGCTCTAAAAACAATATATATTTTTTGTTGTCCGCTAAACAAAAAGGAGCGTTTTACCGCTCCGTTTATTTTATCTTAAATACATTTTATTTTACTTTTATCTGGCACATTTTCATAGTCTCAAGGGCCGCTTCATGGGTCTTTGGAGTAACTCCCGCACAGCATGAAGAATCAACTGATATTTCTACTTCAGGCATCTTTGCCTTAAGAAGCACTGCGTTTGAAACAACACATATATCAGTGCATACTCCAATAATCTCAATTTCTATGGGATTTTTATCATTTCTGGCAAAAAGCATATCCGCAAGGTCAGTGCTTCCAAAGGTAGGCTTATCGATTATCTTTGCCTCAGGCATAGCCTCGGCGATACGGCTTTCTATCATCCATCCTTCTGTGTCTTTTACACAGTGGACAACGGGAAGATTTTTTCCTTCGCTTGTTTCAAGATAATTTTCATAATGTGTATCCCTTGTGGCATATATGTTTTTAGGTTCATACTCTTTAATTTTGCTGATAACATTATCCACGATAGCCTGAGCCTCTTTTGTACCAAGCGCTCCGTCTATAAAATCATTCTGCATATCAACAACTACAAGTATTTTTTCTTTTTCCATAACCATTATCTCCGTTATTATAAATTTTCTTGAGAATAGTATCATTATATACATAAAATGTCAATGATTTGATTATTTTTATATTATCAAATTTTCATTGTGGTAAACAGAAATTAAGGTTATAATATATAAAAAGCTCGAAAGGAGAATGTCCATGTATCCATTTAACCTTGATATATCCAAAATAGTAAAATATGTATGTCTGACTTCAATTGCCATAGTCGGAATAATATTTGGCTGCCGCACATTCCAGAAAATGTTTGAGGTACAGGCTGCCCTTGAATATGACAAAAGCTGGTCAGATGAAGACTGAAAAAAGGATATACAAAGTATATCCTTTTTTTATTATCTGAACTCAGGTTTTCTTTTTTCAACGAATGCGCTTGTTCCCTCAAGGGCATCGGGCTCTGCAAATGCCACAGCAAACATATCCTTTTCTATTTCCAGACCGTTTACCATATCTGTCTCACAGCCTCTATTTATGGCAGCCTTAGCGCATGATACGGCAGATGCTGATTTTGAAAGTATGAGTCTCATCATATTTTCTGCCTCTTCCATAAGTTTATCTGCCTCTACAACTTTATTTACAAGACCAATTCTGTATGCTTCATCGGCCTTAACCTGTCTGCCTGTAAATATCAGCTCTTTGGCTATTCCTGTGCCTATGGCTCTTGAAAGTCTCTGGGTGCCTCCAAAGCAGGGTATAAGTCCGAGATTTACTTCAGGCTGTCCGAATACGGCCTTTTCCGACGCTATCCTTATATCACAGGCAAGGGCTACTTCGCATCCTCCGCCAAGGGCATATCCGTTTACAGCTGCTATGACGGGCTTTTCAAGATTTTCAATGGCGTCACAGGCCGCCTGACCTCTCTTTGAAACTTTTCTTCCTTCAACGGCTGAAAATTTGTGGAACTCGCTTATGTCGGCTCCTGCTATAAACGCCCTTCCCTTTGAAGAAATAATAACGCCCTTTATATCATCGTCACAGGCTATTCTTCCCATAACCGTAACTATTTCCTCAAGGGTTTCCGTATTAAGGGCATTCAATGCCTTTTCACGGTTCATATAAAGAAATGCTATTGAATCTTTTTCCTCTCCGACAATATTTTTGATGCCTTCAAGTACCTTTTCTATCATAATTTATTCCTCCCCATATATTAAATTATAATTATGTATACAAGCGGTATCGTCACAAGACAGAGCAGTGTCGATATAAATATATATTTCGACGCCAGTACGTCGTCTCCTCCAAACTCCTTGGCAAACAGCGCACAGAAACTGGCTGTCGGTATGGCCGCTCCCACAACAAGAGTATTAAGGAACATTTTGTCCGTAATGAATATTCTGCCGATATAATATATGGCAAGGGGTATTACTATAAGCCTCATAACTGCGGTTATGTATACTCTCCAGTCTCCAATTATCTCTTTGGGATTATTTTTTGTAAGGGTAGCTCCTATGTATATCATTGCCATAGGTGTTGTAAGATTGGCAAGTCCGCTTAAAGTATCGGTTATGGGCTGAGGCGGGTGAACATTTAAAAGAGCCAGTATAAGACCGCCCAAAAGAGCATAGTTTACAGGCATCTTTGACATCTTTTCAGCCATAAGCCTGAGACCGCCCTTTCCCTTCGTTTCCGTTCCGAATTTGGATATGGTGAGCATTCCTATGGTATATACGGATATACTGCAGGCAAGGTTTCCGAATGAAGCATTCATAAGGACCTGCTCGCCGAGTATTGATGTAAGCACCGGTATTCCTATAAAAGTATAATTGGGAAATGTTACGGCAAATGTGGTGACTCCTATCTGTTCTCTTTTGAGCTTCATAAGTCTTGCCGTGAGATATCCTAAAGGAGTGGAAATGATGTATATGCCAAAGCTTATTATAAGCATTGCTATTCCCTGGGATATCATCGTCCTGTCAAAGGATGTAAGAAAAATATTAAGTATAAGAGCAGGCAGTGATATAAAAAGCAGAAGCTTTACTATGCCGTCAGAAAATTCGTCGCTCAGTATTTTAAGCTTCTTTGCCCCATAGCCAATGGCTATATAAATCGTAAGAATGACAAGCTTGCTCATTATAGTAAAAAACAGCTCCAATTTTGATTCCCCCCATAAACAACGATTTTTTACAATATATCACATAGATTTATCCAATACAAGCACAAGCTATTGACTTTCGACATAAACGGCATTATACTGATATCAGTTTTAGGGCGAGGCGAAATTCCTCACCGGCGGTAAAAAGCACTTGTATGCTTGAGTCCGAGAGCTTTATAAAAAAGCTGATTTGGGTTAGATTCCCGAACCGACGGTATAGTCCGGATAAAGGAACTATGATTTTTATATGTTCTTGTCTTTTTTGCGTGTCCTGAAACTTTTCAGACGCGTTTTTTTAATGTCCTAAACATAATTTTTTAAGCATAATTTCAGGAGGATTTAAAAATGGAAAGATCAGCACAATTAAGAAAACTTACTACAATGGGTATGATGGCTGCGGTATCTATTATACTTGTGTATCTCATACACTTCCCTATTTTCCCGGCAGCATCATTCCTTGAATATGACCCTGCGGATATTCCCATCTTCATCTGCACTTTCCTTTACGGACCTTTGAGCGGTTTCATTCTTACTGTTATCGTATCATTTATCCAGGGATTTACAGTAAGTGCCCAGAGCGGAATCATCGGTGTTATGATGCATATTTTCGCCACAGGATTTTTCACTATTGTAGCCGGTAATATTTATAAGAGAAACAGAAGCAAAAAAACAGCCGTTAAAGCTCTTATTGTGGGTTCAATAGTTATGGTAATTATGATGTGCGTATGGAATATCGTATTTACACCTCTTTTTATGGGTACTCCCAGAGACGCTGTTTTAAAAATGATAGTGCCTATCATAATCCCCTTTAACATCATAAAGGCCGGTGTAAACTCATTCGTTACATTCCTTATTTACAAAAAAATCGCAAACCACATTCCCCATGGAGAAACGGTTTACGCAACTATTAAAAAAGAAAACGAAAGTAAAGAAGCTGCTAAATAATATAAAAATCAACCCCTCCGGATTGTCCCGGAGGGGTTTTATTTTTATTTAGATGATATAAGTTTTTTAAGGGCACTTTCAAGACCGCTTACGCTAAGTGGATACATATCAAATTCTTCCATAAGTATTCCTAAGGTTTCTCTCCAGTAATTGCCCGGCATATAATTCATATTTCCGGGGTTAAGCCATACAATATGCTTAAAACGTCCCTTTACCTTTCTGAACCATTCAAGGCCGCTTTCTTCTCCCATCATACTGTAGCTGTAATAGTATGAGCTTGTTCCCAAAAGTTCATAGGGCGCCATGGCCGCATCTCCCAAAATTATTACCTTATAGTCGCTTCCAAGGGTCCTCAATACCGTTTCGGTGTCTATCCATCTTCCCGGCATACATTCCGCGTCGGTATACAGTCTTTCATATATACTGTTGTGGAAATAGTATATTTTAAGGTCCTTGAAGTGATTTGACTTTCTTACGGCCATAAACAGCTTTCCGCAGAGGTCCCTGTAATAGTCCATGGAGCCTCCGCTGTCTATAAGCATTAGAACCTTTACCGTATTTCTTCTTGGTCTGTCATACACCAGCTTGAGTTTTCCGGCGTTGTTGCATGTTTCATCTATGCTCTCGTCCAAGTCAAGCTCGGTCTTTGGCGCGTCAGTCTTTGACGAAAACTGTCTGAGTTTTCTGAATGCCATCTGAAACTGCCTGCTGTCAATTATCTTATCCTCTGTAAATTCTTTAAATCTTCTCTCACCGGCAACTCTGAAAGCCCTCTTATGAACGCTCTCACCGCCTACTCTTATTCCCTTCGGACTATTGCCGTTATTTCCAAATACAGACATACCTCCGGTGCCGACCCAGTATTTGCCTCCGTTATGCTCGCTGTCCTGTTCTTCAAGACGTTCTTTGAGCATTTCCTCTATTCTCTTATATTCAAGTCCCATATTGTGAAGGGCTGTTTCCTCATCGTAATTTCCCGGCGTATCCTTTGGATTGTTCAGCCAGTCAAGAAGTTCCTTGGGTATATCATTTAAAAAATCTATATCCTTAAAAAACTCAAGAAAGGCACCGTCAAATTTATCAAAATCAGTTTCGCTCTTTATGAGAATTGACCTGCACAGATAATAAAAATTCGTAAAGCTTGAATATGCCAGTCCCTTATCAAGGGCCTCATTCAAAGAAAGCCATTCATTCAGAGAAACATCAAGGCCCTTCCCTCTTAAAAGATATAAAAATGAATCAAACATAACTGTTCACCCCTGTCATTATTTAAAAGGGAATGTTGTTCTTTTCTTTGCCATCTCAAGGGCATCGATATCTTCATTTTTCTTTAATATAACACCGGCAAAGGGTATTTCCTTTGTTATCTTTTCAAGAGGTATGCCGCTGATTGTAAGAGCCTGTATCCAGTCGATTATCTCAGATGTACTGGGCTTTTTCTGAATATCCTTAAGGCTTCTTACATAGTAAAAGGCAGCTATGGTCTGATTAATTATATTTTTATCCAGGTCAGGATAGTGTACTTTTATGATTTCCTTCATAAGTTCCTCATTGGGGAATTCAATATAATGGAAGATACATCTTCTTAAAAATGCATCGGGAAGTTCCTTTTCCGCATTGGATGTTATTATTACTATGGGGCGTTTTTTTGCCTTTATGGTCTCGCCTGTCTCAGGAATATAAAATTCCATCTTGTCAAGCTCCCACAGAAGGTCATTGGGGAACTCCAAGTCAGCCTTATCTATTTCGTCGATAAGCAGTATAACCTGCTCGTCGCTGTTAAAGGCCTCTCCAACCTTTCCGAGGTGCACATATTTCTTAATATCGTCAACGCCTTCTCCGCCAAACTGGCTGTCATAAAGTCTCTGCACAACGTCATATACATACAGTCCGTCCTGGGCCTTTGTAGTTGATTTTATATTCCATATGATAAGCTTCTTGCCAAGGGCATTTGAAACCGACTGAGCAAGCATTGTCTTTCCTGTGCCTGGCTCACCCTTTATAAGCAAAGGTTTTTCAAGGGCCATGGCTATATTAACGGCTCTCATAAGCTCGTCTGAAGCAACATAGTCCATGCTTCCTTCAAATTTAGAATTTATTTTGTTATCGTTCATAATACGGCCTCCGTCGTTGTTTTTTTGGATTTATTCTACATAAGGCCCTATATTATGTCAATACCAATAAAATTATTAGTTCCCCTTTGACCATTCACATAAAAATAAGGGACCCTTAGGGGTCCCCGTAAAATTTTATACCATATTATTTTTCTTCCAGCTTTTCAGCTCAAAGAATATAAGTGAAAAGGCCAGTAAGAATGTAAGCGTATCCGCCGCAGGAGCCGCAAACAGTGCTCCGTCAAGGCCCATAAAGCTTGAAAAGATAACCGCCAGCGGAATAAGGAAAAACATCTGTCTTGAAAGCGATATTACAAGGGCTTTCACCGGCTTTCCTATGGCCTGGAAAAATGAGGCAGTTGCCATAGGCGGTCCGTATATAAAGAAAGCCATCATATATATTCTTATAAAGTGTTCCGTAAATTCATTATAAAGCTGATTATTGTCAACAAAAAGCCCTCCGACTTTTCCCGCAAATATCATATAAAGAGCAAACCAGAGTATGGATATTGAAAAGGCTGTCATTATGGCCAGCTTATATGTTTCTTTAACTCTTCCGTACTGTTTAGCTCCGTAATTGTATCCGTTAATAGGCTGTGTTCCTGAAGAAACACCAACAAACATCGAATGGGCCAGCTGATATATCTTCATTACCATTCCATAGCAGGACAGTGCTATATCACTTCCGTAAATCGTTGCAGCTCCATATTTTCTCATAAGGTTATTCATAACTATCTGTGTTATGGCGGCGCTTATCTGTGTAAAAAAGCTTGGTATGCCTAAAGAGAATATTTCTTTGCACACCTTTGCCTTAGGAGCAAATATGGATTTGCTGAAATTTATATTTTTAAGCTTTGGTATGTAGGCAAGGCACATAAGGCCCGATACTATCTGCCCGATTATGGTAGCTGCCGCCGCACCTGCTACTCCCATATTCATTTTCATTATAAACAAAGCATCAAGCACAACATTTATTGCCGCACCAAGCATCATACATTTCATCGTATACTTAGGGTTTCCGTCCGCTCTTATTATGGCAGTAAAAGCAACGCAAAGTATCATAAATGGCAGACCTGCCAGAATAATCCTTGAATAGCTCATGGCCGAAGCATACACCGTGTCAGTGGCTCCAAAAAGTATCACAAGATTGCTCAGGAAAATATTCCCCAGCACAAATACCAATACGCCAAAGCATATAAGGAGGAAAAAAGCATTGCCAAAAGTATGGTCCGCCTCTTTCTGTTCCTTTCTTCCCAAGTGCAGGCTTATATTGGCCGCACAGCCGTCACCTATAAGCAGAGCCACAGCCATACATATTGTCGTCAGCGGAAACGCAACGTTTGTTGCCGCAATACCTACAACGCCCGCTTTCTGCCCGACAAATATCTGGTCAACTATATTGTATAGGTAGTTGACAATAAGCGTCAGTGCAGTCGGTACCGAAAACTTAAGCAGAAGTTTTGATATCGGTTCATAAGCCAGCGGGTTTCTTTCATTCTCTTTCATAACAATTCCCCTTTCCGAAATAAAAAAAGCATCTGAAACAGATGCTCTTGGTTTCAAAAAAGGGACCGGAGAACAGCTGTTTCAGCCATCTTCTCCCATCCAGACTTACTGTCGGCTTCAGACTTTAACTGAATTCTGCGAAAAATCGCTCGCGGGCTTTACCGCCGGTAGGGTCATTTCCCATTTCCGAAGAATGTTTGACTTAATTATACAGAATTTTCAAATTTATTTCAACTAAAAGGTCTAATTTTAGTTTTAATATAAAATCAATAAGTTTTATAATAAATTATTTTTCCCGAAACATAATAGTAATTAAATTTTTAAAAAATTTAACATGTTATATATACTTTGTTTAAGAATGTATTTTATAATAT